>JACCEC013125339.1_pt1 | contig 15256 bp, 11 predicted proteins | sample 7450121 | NCBI WGS metagenome assembly JACCEC01 (sample SAMN15323455, study PRJNA562643) | freshwater metagenome | isolation source: river surface water | place: USA:Blue River Watershed | collected 2017-08-18 | reverse complement strand
TCTTTTTTGCAAAAACTCCGCGGCTCGCTCGGCTCAGTGAAAGCCGATGGCGAGGAGCGTGACGCACAGGCGTGGACGCTGATTTGTCAGACGCTTTTATGCTCCAACGAGTTTGCTTACATTCATTAAACTAAAGCCCGATGCAAACGACGATGACCGAACCCACCCCGTTCCTTTCTCGGCGCGCCATGCTACAGCGCTCGGGCGCCGGCTTCGGTTATCTCGCGCTCTCCGCAATGCTTGCGAAACACAGCGCGATCGGAAGCGAACAAGCCGGCAGCGCGATCGCCGCGCGCGCGGCTCATTTTCCAGCCAGAGCAAAGCGCGTCGTTTTTTTGTTAATGAAAGGCGGCCCGTCGCAGGTGGACACATTCGATCCAAAGCCGCTTCTGACGCGCGATGATGGAAAACCGTACCCCTTCAAGATGCCTAGGGTAACGTTCGCGAAGACAACAAACCTGCTGAAGTCGCCTTGGAAATTTGAGCAGCACGGAAAAAGCGGGCTTCCCGTCAGCGAGTTGTTTCCACACGTGGCCGGGTGCGCCGACGAACTGTGCGTTGTCCGCTCCTTGCATGGAACGAACCCCGCGCACGGGGGCGCCCTGCTCAAACTGCACACGGGGAGCGACACCACCGTTCGGCCGAGCCTTGGCTCCTGGGTGATGTACGGCCTTGGCACCGAAAACGAGAATCTTCCTGGATTCATCACCATATGCCCTACATTCGCCCACGGCGGTGTAAACAACTGGGGGGCGGCATTCCTCCCGGCACACTGTCAGGGCACGCCGATCGGGAATGCCTCGATCTCAGCGGAGGAGGCGGTGGTCAGGCACATGAACAACAGGAACGTGCCGCGTGAAATTCAGCGCATGCAGCTTGACGCGCTTCTTGAAATCAACCGCAACCACATCAATACGGCTGGCTCGAATGCAGCACTCGAAGGACGGATTCAAAGCTTCGAGCTCGCGTTCCGCATGCAGATGGCGATGCCGGAGGCGCAGAACGTTGAGTTGGAAACCGAGGCTACCAAGCGTCTTTACGGACTCGAAAATCCTGTCACCGCAAATTTTGGCCGCCAATGTTTGATGGCGCGCAGATTTCTTGAGCGCGGCGTCCGCTATGTTCAAGTCACGCACAGTGACAGCGAGGTGCAGTGGGACCAGCACGGAAACCTGTACAAAGGCCACAGCAAAAATGCGGCGGAAGTCGACAAGCCGATCGCGGGACTCCTGCGGGATCTCCGCTCACGCGGGATGCTGGATGACACCCTCGTGATTTGGGGCGGTGAATTCGGGAGAACTCCGACCGCTCAAGGCAAGGACGGCCGCGACCACAATCCGGAAGGGTTCACGATGTGGCTCGCCGGGGGTGGAGTCAAAGGCGGTTTCACGTACGGCTCCACCGATGACTACGGCTTCTTCGCGGTGGACAACAAAGTGCATATCCACGACTTCCACGCAACGATCCTAGCGCTGCTTGGAATCCATCACGAACAACTAACGTTCAGACACTCCGGGCGGGATTTCCGCCTCACGGATGTATCGGGTCGCGTGGTGAGCGAACTGTTCGCGTGAGAGGAGAAAAAAGCCGCGTGAAAAACGCCACCGCTGGTGCATCAATCACTCCAGATCGGTGACCGCTCCGAGTGATGCGTTCTTCACCGTGCGCGCGTATTTTGCAAGAACACCACGTGTGTAGGTTGGCTTCGGCGCCTTCCACTTCGCCTTCCGCTTCGCGAGTTCGGCATCCGAAACCTGCAGGGTGAGTTTTCTTTCAACCGCATCGATGATGATTCCGTCGCCGTTTTTAATCAGTGCGATCGGACCACCTAAAGCCGCCTCCGGCGTGATGTGGCCGACCACGAAACCGTGGGAACCACCCGAAAACCGGCCATCGGTGATCAGCGCTACGTCCTTCCCAAGCCCCTTGCCCATCACCGCGCCCGTGGGCGAAAGCATTTCCCGCATGCCGGGCCCCCCGACGGGTCCCTCGTGACGGATCACGATGACATGCCCCTTCCTCACGGACCCGTCCAAGATCGCTTTCAACGCGTCTTGTTCGTTCTCAAACACAATCGCCTCGCCTGAGAATTTTGTGCCTTCTTTACCGGAGATTTTTGCGACCGCGCCCTCGGGAGCAAGATTTCCTTTCAGCACCACGAGATGGCTGTCCTTCTTGATTGGATTTGAGAACGGACGGACGATCTCCTGATTGCGCGGGTATGCCTTCGTCCTCTTGAGGTTTTCGGCGATGGTCTTGCCTGTCACCGTCATGCAATCTCCGTGAAGCAGCTTTTCATCAAGAAGCATTTTCATGAGAGGAGCCTGCCCTCCAATTTCAATCAGTTCGCTCATCAAGAACCGACCGCTGGGCTTCAGGTCCGCCAGCACGGGGACGCGTTTTCCGATCTTTGTAAAATCCTCAAGCTCGAGTTTCACACCTGCGGAATGAGCCATCGCCAAGAGGTGCAGCACCGCGTTCGTCGAACCACCCAGCGCGATCACCATGGTGATTGCATTTTCGAACGCCTCACGAGTCAGAATATCGCTTGGACGAATCCCGCGTTTGATCAACTCCACCACCGCCGCCCCCGCGGCACGCGCATCCTGCATTTTCGCCTGCGAAACAGCATTCTGGGCGCTGGAATTCGGCAGGCTCATACCAAGGGCCTCGATCGCCGAGGCCATGGTGTTTGCCGTGTACATCCCGCCGCAGGATCCCGCTCCGGGAATGGATTGCTCCTCGATCAAAGAGAGCTCCCTGTCCTCGATCTGTCCGCTTGCGTGCGAACCCACCGCTTCAAAGCAACTAACGATGTCAAGTTTCCGGCCGGCGATCACGTCTGCGCGCTCCTTCTTGAGGCGCTTCGCGGCAAGCACTCCTGTGATGCAACCCGGCAGAATTGTTCCACCATAAACGAAAACCGACGGACGGTTGAGGCGGGCCAGCGCGATGATGCAGCCTGGCATGTTTTTATCGCATCCCCCGATCGCCACCACACCGTCAAACCCCTGACAACCCACCACCGCCTCTATCGAGTCAGCAATCACCTCCCGTGAAACCAGGGAGTACTTCATGCCCTCGGTGCCCATCGAGATCCCATCGGAGATCGTGATGGTGTTAAAGAGCACCGCCTTACCGCCAGCGGTGTTGACGCCGGCCTCGGACTGCCTAGCGAGCCCGTCGATATGCATGTTGCATGGGGTCACCATGCTCCAGGTGGAGGCGATACCGATCTGGGATTTTTTAAAGTCATCCCGGGAAAAACCCACGGCGTGAAGCATTGCTCGGCTGGCCGCCCTTTCGGCGCCATCCACGACCTCGGCAGACCATTTACGGTGAAGGGATTTGGAGGAGGCTGCTTTCTTGGACTTGGGGCCGGTAGGGGTGCTCATATTGCGTTAAAAAACCAGGCAGGACGCTAGACGACCAAACCCTTGAATGCAAGCTACCACACTCTCCGCTCCGCTCTGGACTCAGCGGAAAAGCACAGGCATGCTCACTCCCGACCGCATGTACCTAGTGCCCCTCATCCTCCTCGGCGCGTTGATCGCGGGATTCTTCTCTGCCCGGAAGTCTTGGAAGCAGGCTGGCGCCGCACGTGAGCGCTCGTGGCTCTCCCGCGTGTTGCTGTTCACTTTTTGCGGGCTGCTGTTCACCGCGGCGATTTTGCTCCCTCTGCCCAACAAGCACCGTCTGCTTGTGCTAGTTCCGATCTTCTTTGTCTTCGCAGTCGCAAACCGCGTATTCAAGTCAGCGCACAGGCGAGTGACGCAACCGCCTCCCGATTTTGAAAAGATGAAACGAGTCAAGTGAACGGTTCATCCCGGCTGATTACCTCCCGCCCGCTTGCAAGATCAAGTGGACTAGACCTCTCTTAATGCTAGGATCAGGAAACAAGCCATCTTTCGATATGCCCCCCTCCAATCGCGTTCTCAACACCCTTCATCAGGTTTCAAAATTCACCGCTTCGCGCTCCGTTGTCGGCATTCTCGCGATTGCGCTATGTTCCGGCCATCAACTCCAAGGCGCTGAAGCGACAAAGCCGGCCTCCAAAGAAAACGCTGACAGCGCAGGACCGCAAGCAACCAACCAAAAAACCGTGAACAAAGAAGACTTAAAAAAGAAGCTTTCGCCGCTGCAGTTCGAGGTGACCTGCAATGCGGCGACCGAACCGCCGTTCAGGAACGCGTACTGGGACAACCACGCTCCGGGTCTTTACGTTGATGTGATTGATGGCGAACCTCTGTTCGCTTCGAATCACAAATTCGACTCCGGATCCGGATGGCCAAGCTTTTTCCAACCAGTCGAAAAAACTGCGCTGGTGGAGAAGCAGGACAAAAGCCATGGGATGGTGCGTATCGAGGTCATCTCGAAAAAGAGCGGAGCCCACTTGGGCCACTTGTTCCCAGACGGACCGCGTCCGACCGGCATGCGCTACTGCATCAATTCCGCCTCACTCCGGTTTATCCCAGTGAACGAATTGGAAAAGGAAGGTTACGGAAAATTTAAAAAGCTTTTTGAGGAGACGACTGTCCAAAGTACGGGCACTACACCAAAGCCGTAGCAACTGTGCGTCTACGGGTCGCCCATGGGCGCCCATGGGCGCCCATGGTTGCAAACGTCCGCTAACGGTTGAGGAAACACGAGCGCCGCAGTCGGTATTTCGTGATCGTGATAAAACCCGCCGGCCTCAGAGCCACTCCAGAACTTTCAAATTGATTGCATCCACTTTTGTCACGCGCCACCCGGCAAACAACCCGCTTTCACAGACCCGCGAATGATTGAAATCAATCCGCGTGGAAAAATGGTAGAAAAGGCGCTTCTCGTCAGCGCCTATGAACTGAAGAGCTGCAAGGAAACAGCCCAAAGCCTTCTCTGCGAATTAGAGGAGTTGGTTGAAACGCTCGGTGTGCCAATTAGCGACCGGATCTTGGTTCCGATGCGCGAGGTCCACGCCCGCTACCTGCTTGGCAGCGGAAAAGCGGAGGAGATCGCACAGCGCATTCAAGCAGAGGGCATCGATGCGCTAATTTTTGACAATGAACTGACCCCAAGCCAGCAGCGAAACTGGGAAGCCCTGACGAAAGTCGCAGTGCTCGACCGTCAGGAAGTCATCCTCGACATCTTCGCTCAGCGAGCCCAGACCCACGAAGCACGCCTCCAGATTGAACTCGCACGCCTCGAATACGCCCTCCCTCGTCTCACCCGCGCCTGGGGACATCTTGTCAGGCAAGGCGGCGGAATCGGAGCCAAGGGCGAGGGAGAGTCTCAGCTTGAACAAGACAAGCGTCGCATCCGCGTCGCCATCGGACGCCTCAAGGCCGAGCTGGAGAAGGTCCGCTCGGCGCGCTCCACCCAGCGCAAAGATCGAAAGCGCGCGCCCGTTCCGAATGCGGCCATCGTCGGCTACACAAACGCCGGAAAATCCTCACTCCTGCGTCGGCTCACTGGGGCAAATGTATTGGTGGAGGACAAGCTGTTCGCCACCCTCGACACAACGACGCGAAAAGTCGCATTGCCAAACAACCAACCTCTGCTTTTAACCGACACGGTCGGATTTGTTCGAAGACTTCCACACCGCCTCGTGGAATCCTTCCGCGCCACCTTGGAGGAATCCGTGCTCTCAGATTTTCTCATCCATGTCCTTGATGCCAGCCAGCCCGAGGTCCTCACCTTCCACGACACCACGATGAAAGTGCTGGGGGACCTGGGCGCCGAAGAGAAGCGGATGATACTTGTTTTCAACAAAATAGACAAAGTCGAACCGCCTGCCGCCCTGGATCCACTCCGCCGCCGCTTCCCGGGTGCCCACTTCGTCTCGGTCCATACCGGCGAGGGGATCGACGGCCTGCTCGAGCACATGGCCGAGGAGGTCTCGGGCGAAGCCAGAATATGCAAACTGCAGATTCCTGTCAGCCAGGGGGGCAAGCTGGCTCGCCTGCACCGAAGCGCAAAAGTCCTTCATACCGAATACGCAGATGATTTGGTATGCGTGACGGCGGTGCTCCCTGCACGTCTCGCCGCTGATTATTCAGCCTTCATTCAAGAAAACTAAGGTGCGCGACGCGGAATTTCCGCCGGAATGAACACCCGGCCGCCGTGCAACGGGAACCGGGGACCACAGGGCCGTTGCTTTACGCGCAACAATCACATCCGTCATGCCACAGGAAAGAGTCGCCAAGGCTCCGTGAAGTTCGTTCACGGGTAATTCCCAGAAGATCCTGCGCCGGCAACCCCAAGCGGAATTCCCTGCCGCAACACAAACCGACTGTTTTGGTAGGAACCACCGCCGTATTGTAAAACTGACTGGCGCCGGAAAGCTTTCTTCTCCACATTATAAGTTTAACCATAGCTTAAAGGTTATTTTCGCACTTTGCCCCGCCCATCCAAATCATGAACGTTGACCGCCCAGAAGATCAGCCGCCCGAAAGGATGGACGCTCAGAAAACGCAAGAAGACTCAAAAGCGGGGCTGATCTCGCTGGAACTCGGTGATTTCCTGCACAGGATTCCCGCGAACACGCTGAAACCGGGGCCTCACAACACCCTGCTCACGCTCAGTTTTAACAGGGATTTTCTGGAGGCCCGGATTAATTCAGGGGAAACGACCATCCCGCTATCGGAGATCCACGCGCAGCTTCCCGAGATTTTCAAGAGCGATGAGTTTGCCGGGAGCTCCGTGCCCATCCGACTCCCCTACCAGAAGCTCATCAAACTTCTCTCCAAGAAGAAGTCCATGCTTCCCCCTCCCCCGCCAGCTGAGGCGGTTGAAACCCGCCGGTTTGGGGCCTCAGAGGGGCCAACAACGACACAGGCTGCCCCCTCAGCGGGGATCGACGCGGAGAACCGGAGGCAAGAAAGCACTTCTGCAGCGACCTCCGAAACCGCGCCTACCTCTCCATCAGCGGGCGCGCCGCCCGAACCACCCCCTCACACCACGGCTGCTCGCGCCGATGATGCCGAAGGTTCGCAGGAGAACCCGCCTGAGGAAACCGAGCAGTCTTTAGTTGAAAAGTTGCAAAAACGCCTCAACGCGCTTGAGGGGATGCAGCGGGCGAGTGCACAAGAGCTTGGTCGCGAACGCGAGGCTCGCCTGAAGGCGGAGCGTCAGCTGGCTTCTGTTGAAAAAGCGGCGAAAGACGATTCTTCAAAATCCAGTTCGCTCCCTGATCTCTCAAATGCGCCGCAGGTCTCCTCGGAAAAAAGTGACTGGGAGAACCGGGCTGTGGCCCAGTTGGAGGCGGACATCGAATCGTATCGAAAACGCATTCGCACGCTCCTGGTAGAACGTGACTCCCTGAAGGAGAAGAATGCTCAACTTGAGGCGAAAGCGGGGACATCTGCGCTGCCTGACGCGGTCACGGTGACGGCGCCCAACGCCGCATCTTCCACTCCGGCGAATCCGACGGAGCTCCAGAACCGCATCTCTCAACTCAAACAGGAGCGCGTCGTTCTTGAAAAAGCGCGTGAAGAAGCGCTCACCCAGCTCGACGAAATCCGATCCGGCCGCGCCTCGCTCATCCCCGCCGAACCCGCAGGCGCCACCTCGAACGCGGACGAACTCACGGACAAGATCGCCAAACTCGAGAGAGATCTCAAGGCGCTGCAGCAAAAGCACGCCCAATCCGTTGCGGAATTTGAAAAACTCCAGCAAGAGCACGATGCATCTCAGAAGACTATCGCCGACCTCAAGTCGGAGCGCGAAAAGCTGATCGAGGGTCAAAAGCACGGAGACTCGGGAGAACAGCCATTAATCGACAAGCATCGCGAACAGTTGGAGGAGGCTCAGAAAGAAGTCACCGCGGCGAAACAGCAACTTGAATCTGCGAAAGGCGAAATAGACTCCAAACAAAGGGAGCTAGATTCCAAACAGCGGGAGCTCGAGTCCAAGTCCCGGGAACTCTCCTCTCAGAAGCGCGAGTTGGAGTCCCAGAAAATAGAACTCGACACCCTGAAATCTGAGGCGGAGTCAGGTGACCGCGCTGGCGGCGGGGCTGCTGAGCGAACCATCCAAGGGCTGCGCCGCTCAATTGACGCGCAGTCCAAAGCAGTGAGCGCTCTCACAAAAGAACGTGACGAGATCGCGCAACAAAAAGACGCGCTGGCGAAAGAACTCGAAAACACAAAGTCCTCCCTTGGGGCGAAGCTGGCGGACCTACAGAAACGGACGGAAGAGGCGGAGCAGTTCGCCGCGCAGTTCAAGGAGATCAAAGCGGCTGACGCCGACCGTATCGCAGAACTCACCGCGGAGCGCGACCAGTTGCGCGCCGAACTTTCAGCCCTCCAGACTGATCTGACAGGCATCCGTGCCGCTCTCGAAACAAAGCGCAAGGAGCTCGAGGATTCCAATCTCCAGCACGACGCGGAGCGCCGGCGCAGCGACGCGGAATTGTCCGCCGCCCGCGCAGCGACCGAGAGCGCAGTCGCTGCGGCGAAACTGGAGACACAGGAACAAATCAACTCGCTCGAGAACCAGCGTGTTGCAGCCATCGAGGCGCGCGGCGCGGTGGAAGCCCGCCTTCAGGAGGTCGAACGCTCGCGCGCGACAGCCGAAAGCCGCGGGAAAACACTGGAATCCGACATCGAAAATCTGAGACGCGAGAACGCGGATCTGGATGTTCAAGTCGCAACCCTGATTAGAGAACACGAGACCACACTCGCGAGACTCACGAGCGAACACGAGTCCACCATCACTATCGCCACGGAAGAACTCCGCAAGCGTCTGGATGAAAATACGGCACTTCATGATAAAGCCATCGCCGCACTCAAGGAGTCGGGCCAGATGGCCCTCGACCAGGCGCATCGCGAAAGCGAAACGAAGGTGTCGGCCCTGCAGAGCGCACTCGAGTCGGCGCGTGCTGATTTAGAGCATTCGTCGGAGATCGCAAAGTCGCAGCTCGAAAGCCGGATCGCGGAGAACAAGCGTGCAATGGAGACGCTTCAAGCCACGCACGCAGCAGGAGTAGAACTTCTCAAGGCCCAGCACCAACAGTCTCTTGATGCGGTGCGGATGCAGCATGACGCCGCCCTTTCGGAGATGCGTATCGCAAAGGACGAGGAGATCGCCGACATCGACGCAGCCGCGAAACAAGCGATCGGAAAGCTTGAGTCGGAGCGCGCCCAGTTGCTGACCGACAAGGCGCGGCAACTCGCAGATGCCAAGGCCACCTACGAGCAGCAGCTGTCGCTCTACCGCGCCGAAAACGAGAAGGCGTTGTCGGAAGTGCTTGGCGAGCGGAATGCAGCGGTGGCAGAGCGTGACCAGCGCGTTGCGAACATCGCAGCAGACCGCGACCGCCGTCTGGCGGAATGGACCTCGCGGGTGGAGTCAATTCAAGCGGAGCACGCGCGCGCGCTTGCGACGGTCTCTGCCGAACGCGATGCCGTCCTGCTTCAGAAGGACCAGCAGATTGCCGAAGCCAATACCGAGCGCGATCGCCGCATTGCAAAGCTCACCGCCGACCATCGCCAGGCGATTTCCAGCCTCACTCAGGCAAAGGACACGGAGATTTCACGACTCAGAGAAGAGCTCAACACGCACCGACTCGATGCCGACAGGCTGCGGGCAGCGCTCGGCGATGCGGAACGCCGTTATCCAGCCGAAATCAACCGGCTCCGTGAGGAACTCGACTCGTCACGCTCGGAAAGCTCCGAGCTTACAGGTCGATTGGTTGCGTCAGAGAGCGATTCACGACGCCGTTTCGACCAATTGACGCGCGAGCGCGAAGCTCTTCTGAACGAGAAAGTGACCCTCCTCTCGCTACTGGAGGAAACGCGCGAAACGCTCCGCACCCGCACCGAGGAGTTCTCCAATCAGCTCGACTCGCTGATCAGACAGCGCGACGAAGCGCGTTCGGCGGTGGACGCCGCGCGAGCGGCATCCCGCGAGCAGTCCTTTGCGCTCGAGCGGGAGCGCAACGAACTTCTGCGCGGAGACGTCGAACAACGCGAGCGGATTGAACGCGAGATCGCAAGACTGCGCAGGGAACGCGACACGGCAATCCGTCAACGCGACGCGCTCCGCGAACGCGCGGATGTGCTCCTTGAGCGCCAGCAGCAACTGCTCGGAGACCTTTCGAGAACAGGCCCCGACTCACGCCCGTCACCGGCATCGAGTTGGAATCCGGAGTTCACCCGGCTCAACGAACCGAGAGATTCAGCGGCGCGAAGCGATTATCCGTAGAACCGCCCAAGTTGGTATTTCCACACAACGACTGCGCTTCAACACCCGAGGACTGCGCTTGACAGCCACGCCTTAGACTTGAAACGCAGCACGATGCGGGCTGCGGCTGGGTGTCTTCACATCCGTTCCGGGACCTCGATTCCCAGCAGACCGAGACCAGACTTGATCGTTCGCGCTGATATGTCGCACAGCCCAAGACGGCTCGCGCGTGGCCCGGCGGCAGCCTTCAGTACAGGACAGGCCTCGTAGAAAGAGTGGAAAACATTGGCAAGTTCATAGAGATAGTTCGCGAGCGTGCTCGGGCGGTGATCCTCCAAGACCTGCGGAACCACTTCGCCAAACTGAAGCAGCTTTTTACCAAGCAAAATTTCCTGAGGCGCCTCCAGCTCCAAAGCCCCTCCAGGATTCCACGCCTCACCTGCTTCTGAAACCTTCCGGAATATCGATCGGATCCGCACATACGCATTTTGAAGATAAGGCGCGGTGTTGCCCTGAAAACTCAGCATCTTGTCCCATGAGAACACGTAGTCTCCCTGCCGGTTCGGCAGCAGGTCGGCGTACTTCACTGCACCAATCCCGATGATGCGCGCGATTTCGCGCCGCTGCCCCTCCTCAAGCTCGGGGTTTTTTGTGCTGACCAGCGTAAACGCGCGCTCTTCTGCCTCATCCAATAGTTCCGCGAGTCGGACGGTTTCGCCCGAACGCGTCTTAAACGGCCTGCCGTCCTCACCGAGGATCGAGCCGAACCAAACATGGGAAAGCCGTACCACGCTCGATTCATCCGGTTTCCAGCGTGCGTAAATTGCGAACAGTTGTCGGAAATGCAGCTGCTGCCTTCCGTCCGTTACATAAATAATTTCATGAGGCCGCCATGTTTCACGGCGGTATTGGAGCGTGGCCAGATCCGTCGTGGCGTAGTTCGCAGCACCGTCGCTTTTCAAAACCAACGCGGGGTTGTCCCGCCATCCATCCTTGTCTTTGATGAGAAACGGATCCGTCTCCTGCGGTATTTTGTGATCGGAAAACCCGCACATTGCACCGTCACTCTCGCGGGCGATGCCGAGGGACAGAAGTTCTCCGACAACTGACTTTAACCGGTCGTTGTAAAAACTTTCACCAAGAGTCACATCAAACCGAATGCCCAGCCGCCCATAGATCGAATCAAACTGCGTTTGAGACAACCGGATCATTTCCCTCCACAAACCCAAATTCTGCGCGTCCCCCGCCTGCAACCGGACGAGTTCCTGGCGGGCAGCATCCATGGTGGCGGGGTCTTCCTTGCATTTCGCGCTGATGATCTTGTAAATCCGCTCCATTTCGCCGAGCGGATCCCTCTCAAGTGCAGCCGCATCTAGGATTGTTTTCCAGCCCACGAGGAGCATTCCAAACTGAGTACCCCAATCACCGATGTGATTGTCGCGCACCACCGAATGCCCGTAAAACTCCGCGATTCTTGCCAGCGCATCCCCAAGAATAGTCGAGCGAATGTGTCCGACATGCATGGGCTTCGCCACGTTTGGCGACGAAAAATCCACGATGATCTTCTTTTGAACTGGCGGCGCAGGGACTGCCAAACGCGCATCGTCGCGCATGGCTTCAACTCGCTGGCGAACCCACTTCGACTCGAGTCTAAAATTCAAAAATCCCGCGCCCGCAATTTCAAGGGATGAACAGATCCCAGAACCGTCAAACCGTTCGCGTATGCCCTCAGCCAGTGCACGCGGGTTCATTTTGGCGCGTTTCGCAAGAACCATTGCAACGTTACTTTGATAATCACCAAAACGAGCGTCCGACGCCTGTGTGACGTCTACGGGAACACCAGTGACGTCTACATCCCCAAAACTAATTCCTTCCAAAGCGATTCTTAGACGCTCTTGAAGCAGCGCAGGTGTGGTTTTCATAAAAAGCGTCGCAGGATAAGAGGATTCACCCAGCAAAGCGAAGCGCTTTGAAGGCTGCGGCCGACTTTTGGGCGCCCGCCCAAACCATCTCAAACCAGGGCGACCGCTGGACTATCGACCGGGCACCTGAAAAATCTTCAGAATGTCGTCGGGTGATTCCGCCACGGTAAGCCGCTCCCGGACCCCCCTGTCATTTAGGAACTTCGCAATTGCAGCCAGTGTCCTGAGGTGGATCTGAAACTGATCCTTGGGCACCACGAACATCACAATGAACTGCACAGGAACATTGTCCAATGAGCCGAACTCAATTCCATGCTTGGACCTCCCAAAGGCCGCGACAACCCTGTTCACCCGGTCGGAAGACGCGTGCGGGATGGCGATTCCGAAACCAATCCCCGTACTCATGGTCTGTTCGCGCAACTCGAGCGCACGCAAGATTCCTTCCTTGTCCGCCGGTTCCACCAGTCCGCTTGAGACGAGGCTTTCGACCAACTCGAGAATGGCAGGCCATCTTTCCCGGGCCTGAAGATCGGGAATGATCTGATTAACCGAAAGTAAATTTGCCAAGGTCATTACAAGACGGGCGCTATCGCTTGGGTGACAATCTAATTACAAATCCGGTGGGTAAACTAGAGTTCAGAGGTGCGGGACATTAACAACCGGAAACGCCTACACAAGCCTGTTGTGAAATTTAAGTCTTTGTTTCGCTAAAACCGGCTCACTTCTAAGCGAAAAATCTGTCCGCGCAACGGAGGCTGCGATCCCCGAACTGAGCAGCCCCAAGCGCTCGGTTACCTAGGAACCGCGCTCACTCAAGGCTCCGGAGGCTGAAATGCCACAGCGTAGCCGCAGGGTTCGCCTCGCGAAGATCGGCCAGCTTTCAAACAATGCAAACCCTGCCATCAATTAGCGGGATCAGGGGAGTTTTGCGTGGCTTCCGTCACACAGAGCTCCCTTGGCGCTGTGCTTGCATCCGCAGAAATACACGGCGCCATCCTTCTCCGCCTTGTAGGGTGTGGGCGAAAAGCCACTACCCTTGTGGGAACCGTCACAAAGTGGCTGTGAAGCGCTCATTCCGCAGGAACACCAGTAGTAGGTTTTGCCGGCCTCTACTTGAACGGGATACGGCGCTTTTTGAGAAATCTTCGGCGTACTCATGTGTTCTTTGATAACACCCGGATGCACCACAAGCAACACACAGATCCCCGCCCTTTTTGACGGTGTTCATTCCTACTTTTGTGTGAGATCGTCCGGCGGTGATTGCCGAGCTCAAAGGATTGAATGTGACCGTAGACAAAATAATTTATAGTCCTCATCTCGACGCTCCCAAGGACCGCCCCTTCCCATTCGTCTACCATATCAGCATCCGCAACGACTCGGATGTTACCGTGACGATTCGCGGCAGAAAATGGGTGGTGACCGAACAGGAAGGCAATTGTGTCGTAGTCGAGGGCGACGGTGTAGTCGGAAAGTTTCCACGTCTGGAACCCGGAGAACGTTTTTGTTACAGCAGCTACCATGTGATCGGCTCCGACAGCGTGGTGGAGGGGGCATATCTGGCGATGATCGAGGATGGCGGCCCGGTGCTGGCGCGGATCCCGATGTTTGCGCTTAAAAGGCCAGTCTAAGCCCGCGTGACCCGTTCTGATGCGCCAACCGCGGTGCTCTACCGTCACAATCCGCTTGGTGGCACCCACATAATTCCGTCCGAATCATCGGCAGGTCACGAATTTAATGAGTGCTGCATTTCCTCATTCATTACTTCGATGCCTTGGTTCTTACGGCTCAGGTGCTCTTGAAAATCAGCCTTTCGTTTGTACCCGTACTGCCGCTGCTCGGGATTTTGGCAGCAACTTATCGATTCATCCCAAAACGCTAGAGTTAGCCCGCGTCGCCTCTCCAGTAAGATTTGCGAGCGAGCTCACAGATAAACAAGCGCGGCAGGAAAAACCCCTTTGGCACATGGTTTCATGCGCTTGCTTCAACGGGGTGCCGCAAGGCACGAATTCTTCACTCTGGATTCGCATTTGCGGCGGAGACTCAATATCCGGTGAGCGCCTTTGCTGCGCGCATCCCGCTAAGACACTCACCATCCCGGCGCACGCGAAGGATAAGAGTCGTGGGCTAGAGCGCGAATCTATCGGAGCGAGCCTCCCGCTTTCCGGAAAAACGCGAGCGCTTTTAGCGGCAAGCTTTTTGCATTTTCGAGCTGCATTAGAGTACAGTTTTGAAGAGCCTCTCGATTTCATCCAGTCTTTTCACTGGATCGATACGCCACCCCTTTACGGCCACCACCCCCGTCTACCTCCGAAAGCCTAGGCGATGGACACTGAGCGGATGGCCTGACACAGCGCGGCACCACGGTGCATACGCCACGCGTTACATGGCATCCTCAAGAAACGGCATCCGCACCCGGTACTCTTCAACTGATGAAATGTCGACTTCCGCGCTGATGATGCACTCAGCGTCACCAGCATCGGCAATCACTTCTCCCATCGGATTCACAATCATGCTGCGACCGGAATAGTGAAGTTGCGGATCACTTCCGATTCGGTTAACGCCCGCAACATAACACTGGTTTTCAATTGCACGCGCCTGGAGAAGCTTTACCCAATGCGAGAGCCTCGCGTCAGGCCAACTCGCTATGAAGGTCATCAGGTGTGGGCGTCTTTTCGCAGCCACCCGCTGTCTTTCAGGAAAACGGAGGTCGTAACAAATAAAAGGCGCGACCAGCGCACCTCCCCATTCAAAAAGCACGGTCTTAGATCCCGCCTCGTAAACGGCGCTCTCACCTCCCGGCGTGAACGTCTGCAACTTGCAGTAACAGGCCAGTTCTCCTCCTCCGGGAGCAAACACAACCGCCTCGTTCCTCCCGCGCCCCGCGCGCCCCGCAGACACGATACCCCCCATCACAAACACGTCCCTCTCGGCGGCGACACCCGAAAGGAATGCACGGTTTGCGCCCCCCCTACCCTCGGCGATCAAAGGAACATTCAAACTGAACCCGCTTGCGAACATCTCCGGAAGCAGCACGAGGGAACCGCGCTCCATCGGAGCCTCTCTCAGCAGCACGCTGACGCGGCGGTGATTTTCCCTGCGATCCTCCCATTGAATATCATACTGGCAGCAATAAACCTTCATAACTAGCGTTCGGGACAAGGAATGTATCG
>JACCEC010865086.1_pt1 | contig 15257 bp, 6 predicted proteins | sample 7450121 | NCBI WGS metagenome assembly JACCEC01 (sample SAMN15323455, study PRJNA562643) | freshwater metagenome | isolation source: river surface water | place: USA:Blue River Watershed | collected 2017-08-18 | reverse complement strand
TCAAGGAAGGAGTCGACCGAGAGCTCGCCGTCCGCAGCAGCAGCAGCAGAAGCCGCCGCCATCTCAATGACCAAAAGCATCTGCTTCAGCCCGATAGGCCGACAAATCGACTTGGAAACTTCTTCAATGAGCTCGTCGCCAAAATGTGGTGGCGCAAAAGCCTGCAAGACCCGCTTAAAAACATCGGCCCCCTCGAGCTGAGGAACATGCAAGACAATATTAAAGATGGTGGTCAACTGGAGATCCTCAAGAAACCGACTGACAGCAGTGGTCGCAACAATCATCAACCGTGTACTAGAGGGCGGGGCTTTCTTCAAAAGGATCAAGAGGGTCTGTAGAATCACGTTAGAGAACCGCTGGCCGACGGGAGTGAACTGAATGATACGCTCGATATCATCAAGAAAAATGATGGCGGAAGAAGAACGGTAGGCATCCATAAACACCTTGTGCAGAGAGGAACACACCTGCATCTCACTGAAACCAATCATCGAGTCGGCGGACACCATTCGAACAAAACCAAAGTAACTCTCGGCCGCGAGCTTGGCGGCAATGGCGGTCTTACCACAAGCGACATCGCCCTCGAGGAGAACCGTCACCAAGGTTATCTTCTCGGACATAAGCACCTGTGCGGCGGCTCTCTTCAAAGACGCCCAGAGACGGTCGTGTTCTTCGTTAATCGCGCGGATCCACCCGTTTTTGAAACAGTTCTCGATATCCTCCTGGCTCTTGTTTCCAAACGCAGGTAAAGACTCATCAATCGCTCGTATAAAGTCTTGGAACTCGACCATGACAGATGAGTCGTCGAGATTGGCCACTTTCGTAGGATCGGAAATCGCTCGAGTGAGAGCGAAATTCGTGGCCCGCTTGCAAAGACCCTCGATTTCTGCACCGGTGAAGTTTTTGGTCAACTTACCAATCTCGGGAAGTCGGTCAATAGCCTCTTGGGTCATACGTTGCATTTCACGGAGACCTTTCGTCTTGATCGTAATGATCTGATTTCTCCCCAACTCGGTTGGCAAACCGATCTCCATGTGGATCTCGAGACGACCCGGTCGAAGCACGGCTTCATCGATCAAGTCCTTTCGATTGGTCATTCCAATAATCAACACGTTGTTGAGCGAGTCGACGCCATCGATCTTAGAGAGGAACTGGTTGACGATGGAGTCTCCGACCCCTGTGTCGCCTCTGGACATCCCTCGGCTCTTCATGATGGCATCCATCTCATCCAAAATAATAATATGGAGGTCGGATGCATCGCCCCTCTCTTTCTGTTCCTTCTCGGCGTCGGCAAATAAAGCGCGGATCTTCTCCTCGGAGCCGCCCACATACTTATCGAGGATTTCGGGTCCGTTAACAATTTTGGGCTCCTTCGCATTAATAATCTTGCCAATTTGACGCGCAATAAGAGTTTTGCCGCAACCGGGAGGGCCATATAAGAGCAAACCCTTGATGTGGGAGAACCCCAGCTGGTTATAGAGCCCTGGAAACAAACGAGAAGCAAAGACATCCTTAAAGATGTGACTGAATTGGGAGTCGAGACCACCGATACCGAGCGACTCGAAGCTAAACTCGCGCTTAAAGAGAGAAGAGTTGGTTTTCTTGGCGTTGCCGTTCAAGAAGATGGGAGATCCTGCAGTCTTTGCCAACTCCAGTGCAGTGCCCTGAGACGAGTACTGGCCGAACTTAACTGCGCTATCCGACGATGTGGTAAGAGATACATGGACCAGAGCGTCGACCGTAATCTCTAGATTTGTTTTGTCGTAGATGCAGATGAATTTTTGGCCGCAAAAGAAGACATGATTGTTATACAAAGTTTGGAAATGTAATTTAAATGGCTCAAAATCGATAGTTAAGGGAGACATGTCTTTCTTCTTGGTGAAAAAGTCAATCGAAATACTGATAGACTCGGTGGCGAGAGATGGACTAGAACAAAAGAAAGTCAAGGACACTTGGGAATCGAAAGTATAGTTGCCGGCTTTCCTCATCAAAATATTCATTCCGATCTCGCCCTCGCGCAGCTCGGCGTGGGGAAAGGCCATGTAAACGAACTTGTCGTCAATGAGCACATTGGTGCAGGGATCAACTTCGTCCTTCGACCTATTGAGAATTAGCCGGTCGAAATCGGCAGGACTTAGTGCAACGCGATTTTTACCGGCGAAAGTATTGCCGCCGGGCAAAGCCTTAACAGTCAAATGGAATAGAGACATTTATTTACTCTCGGTTTAAGAACTTTATTAAATTATGAAAAAAATCATAATTTAATCCATAGCATATAAAAAAAATGAATATAATAAACGCTGCAGTCGAAAACCACGACGAAATTATAAAAAAGTAAGAAATTTACCTATCTATCTTCTCTTCTCTTCTCTTTGCTAATAATGAAATAATAAATTTTTTTAAGGGACAAACAGATCGCAGGTAACGCGAACTGTGATTACTCAACGTCGACTTTCAAGACGTGTACTCGCGTGGATGATAAGAAAGTATCCTGCGAAACACTTCTCGAGATATTTCGAAACTGTTCCTCAAAGAAGCCGGTCAAGATATTCTCGAATACTATAAATAAAGAACATGACAAGAAAGAAGGCGAGCCCCTTTGGTCGTCATCCTTTAAAGACGGTAGTGTAGACTGGAGTGTAAGTATTGAGTGGGAAAGCGAACTCGATTTTAAACCAACGGGGGGCACAGGGCCCACTATACAAGACTCATCACAGAACATCCGGACACCGCGCCGTCTTTAATGAGCTGGGCCTTTTTGGTCTTATTTACAAACGCATAATAAAAACTGTCGTCGTCTAAAATGCGCTTTCTATCCTTGACAATTCGTTTGCGAGTTTCCTTAAATCTTTTAACAAGTCTTTTACGATCACATCTCCGACTTTTTTTGCAAGCATAATCATTCACAAAGGTCTCGATGTCAAGGTCGCCCTCTTGGAAGATAGTCCCTTCGCAACCGGGATTGCAGTAAGCGGATGTCAAACTTTTGATTAACTGCTTGTCAACCTTTGGGTCCTCCTTCTTTGGCTTCATCATCTTTTTGAGACGTTTTATTTCTTTTTCTAAGTCGGCACGCGGTTCTTTGCTGTACTCTTTTTCTAAATTAGCAATACGTTTCTTTAACATATTATCAACAAATTTTCGTGTAAACTTCATTTGTTTATCAACCAGTTTTGGCACAAGTTTTGTTTTGCATTTTTCCATATTTTTTTTTGTTTTTAATTAATAATTATAAAAAAAACATATAAATTTCCTAACCCCCAACCGAGTAAAACAAACGCACAAAATGTAAAATATAAAAAACCCCTCGAAAAAACCCCCACAAAAAACCCCTCGAAAAAACCCTCGAAAAAACCCCCACAAAAAAGCACACCAAAACAAAGAGGAGGGATTAAAAGGGAACCTTAGGTTCCCTTTAGACGAACTCATACTCGACAATACTCTTGACGTTTTGCTTCAGCTTATTGAACAAGAACGACCGGAACTTCTGGTACTTCAACTCTTCGTTCATATAGTGGCCATTAATCTTCCGCATAAAATCCATCTTCTGCATCTTCACCTCTTCAGTTTCAACAATAAACTCATTGCGACGCTGTTCCCACTTGGTATACGCGGGGAAGAAGCGGTTGGACAACAAATCGAATAAATTGTTGATATCAGACAATGGCATTTCGGACCAGAGACCGCGGTCGTATACGTATAAAGTGTGGGACTTGTGTGAAAATGCGCAAATGGGGAAGTGATCTTTATTGGCATCGATCAGATCGGCAACGAGCGCGCACACTCCGTCGACAATATTGCCACCAAAGACGGCTTCCAAATGTTTTTGCTGGATGTCCTTCAAGGCGGCGACCATGGCGGTAAAATCCATAGTCAAGACGGGATAGCGCATTTTCAAATAGTCAATCATGTTGATTTTCTGGCGCTCGCGTCTGGCGAATGTTTTCAAAAATTCATTTTCGGTCTCCAAATGCTGGATGCGCGACATACAGTTTTTAATGCTCTCATACAACATGCGGTTACTCGGGACGGGATCATTAATGAAGGCGGCTTTATTGTTGATTTCGACGGCGCGATTGCGCATAAACTCGCAGCAGATAATGTGTTCATCGAACTGACCTTTGTTTTTAAACTTGGTAAAACATTGTTTGCATTCGTGAAAAACCATTTAAGACGAAGGTCCAACTTTTTTTTTTATGACAACCTTATACTCAAAACGCTTTCGAGGGCACCTTCGACCCAGCCCTGGTTCCGACTCACGGCTTCGCCGACGACAAAAAGTCCGGTATCAGGATGTTGGATCTGTCTCAGAAATTCCGGACGTTTATTGGCAGCCAATGGTGCATAATAATGAGTGCCGATTTGCCAAAAGTAATTTTTAATGGCCACAATATGCAGCCCCGAAATGCCGAAGAATTTTTCAAGGAGAGCAACATACATGTCGCGCACTTCTTTTGTATTATTTTGAGGTAGCGAAATGGCGTTCTTGTTGTCGCAGTAAGCAATCATGTAGACGCCGAGATCGGCATTCATGGGAATCACGTGTTGTAGGGGCGGAGGCACGACGGTGAAACTGGGAACGGCCTCCTTCATCAAGGGGATCGAGTCTTTGTCGAACTTGGCATAGACGCGGAGGAAAGGTTGGCCGTGAATTTTGCGATAAATGGGCATCTTGGGCAATAATTTTTGTATCGTGTCAATGGCGGTGGCAAGAATACATTGGTTGCAGGTGAAGGAGAGACCGGTGTCAGTCTTAATCAAAAACCCGGTTTCAGTCCGCCGGAGCGAAGCGACGCCGCATCCGAGTTTGAAATGTTGGGGGCCGATAGTTTCATACAATTTGGTGACGAGGTCGTGCCAAGGGACGGTGAATGCTTTCCAGCAGCAGGTATTGTCCTCCATGCCGTAGAAGAAAAGAGTTTCGTGAGCGTCCTCGTTTTCGTAGTCAGAGTAGCCAGAGTTTACAACGAAATTGTCGTAATCGGACTTGCCGAGAACGGAAGTGGCGAACTGTTTGAAAGTGGATGCAGGGATTTGCTGACGCTTGACATATTCTTTGCGCAAAAGTTCCATGGTCTGCTTAATGTCGTTTTTAAGGATGATGGGCGAATAATGAGGCCGAACCATAAACTCGGAGGTACCAACACCCAAATCTTGGAGTAAACGATACAACAACTTATCTTTGGACTTGCGTCCGATGCCGGCGCCGGTAACAACTTGGGTGCCGAAGAAAGTATCATTGCCGGCTCTTCCGCCGAGAGACTTTTGTTTTTCTAAAACGAGGAAAGATGATGAAGTTCTGCGCACACAATTGCGCACATAAGCGGCATACAAGCCGGCCATGCCGGCGCCGACGATAATTGTATCAAAATGATTAGTTGTCATTTGTAATAAAGATATATATAATAAATGCCATTAGTATTTAGTAAAACGAAACAAGGGTTGGTCACAAAAATTCAACCGCCGACGCAGCAACTGCAACAGCCTCGAACACAACAAAAAAACTCCTGCAAAAAATGCTAATGCGTTTCTTTTGTATCGTAATAATATAAATTAAAAACAAAGAAGAATGTCAAGCTACTACAACGACGTATTGGAACCACGAGTGGAACAGCATGGAAGCCACATGATAATGAAAAACGTGAGCAAAACATTGAAAGAAAAAATCGTAAATTTGGACAGCAAGAACGCGACAACAACCACCTCGACCATCGTTTTCTCGGACCGACTGACGGAGGTGCGCAGCATCGAGGTGGTCTCTGTCGATTTCCCCTCCATGTTTTACAATTTCATGGGAGATACAACGGAGTGCTCGAACGACGGAAACAATTATTTAAGAATAAAGACGGGGGCTGGACAAACCAAGATGCTGACGATCACGCCGAACTACTATGCAACAACGGCGGCATTGGCAACCGAGATCAATACGCAACTGGTGGCGCTCAGTTTAGCGTCGGACATTTCTTATAGCGTGGTAAACAACAAGTCGTATTTCAAGTCGCAGACGAACTCATACTCAATCGCGACAAACGTGGATTTGCAGGGAAACACGAATGACTTGAACAGTAAAAACAATCTGGGTTGGTCTTTAGGTTTTCGCGACAATTCATACAATTTGACGACAAGTGGTTTGTATTCGGAGAGCCTTCTCAGTTTGCGAAACCCGCGGTACTTGTTGCTCGTGCTGAACGAGTTTTCGCAAGGCAACTCAAATGCGTTTGTGTCGTCATCGACAAACCCCCAAAAAAATGTCATAGCAAAGATCTGCTTGCCGACGCAGGAGTTTGGAACGATGGTGTGTGCGAACAGAGAGAATGGGATGTTGGTGTCTGAAGTGCGCAAATATTTAGAAAAGGTGAATATCCAGCGGATACAAATGCAATTGTTGGATGACGCGGGGCGGCCTTTGCAAGTGGAGTTTTCAATTTGTCTGAGATTGGTGCACGATTAAGCAGGGGAACTACGTTCCCCAAGGGCTAAGCGAAGCAAAAAGCCCGACAGGCTGATTGAACCCCTCCTTTTTGTTTCGGTAAAAGGAACCGGAAAAGGTTCTTTTTTTTTTGTATATTATATCAACACCTATGGTATAAATAAAAAAAAATGGTGGGATCAAGTATATTGCCAGCATGTTTTTACAAAGGACAGCTCTACTTTTTATTTGGCAGAGAAAACAGTCTGGCGGACACCCCGGGATGGTCTGATTTCGGTGGCGGCGTCGACAAAGGAGAGTCTATCTACGAGACGGCGTTACGAGAGGGCGGCGAAGAGTTGACGGGATTTTTGGGAGACGGAAAGCAGATCGAACGGATGATTAAGAAAGCGGGCGGAGTATACAAGATGCAGTTTGAGACATATCACATCCACTTGTTCAAGCTGAAATATAACGAAGACTTGGTAAAAATATACAACGACAGTCACCGATTTTTGTGGCAACGGATGAGCAAAAAGTATTTGAACAACACCAAGTTGTTTGAGAAAATCGAGATCAAATGGTTTTCGCTGGATGAGATGAAGCGGCGCAAACATGAGTTCCGCAACTTTTATCAAAAAGTGATTGATGAGACGATTTTGAAGCAGGAGGCGCAGATCCGCGCATTTTTAGGTAATGGAAAAAGCAAAGGCGCAAGCGGAAGTGCAAGCGGAAGTGCAAGCCGGAGCGCAAACCGAAGCGTAAGACGAGGTGCAAACAAAACGCAAAAGAAGAAGAAAGCGTCGACGGGTTGGTTTTTTTAGTTGGTATGACAGCACAACACACAATGCGCGCGCACACAAAGTCGTAAGAAATCGGTTTTCTTATATGTATATATAATAAAACAGAATCAATAATGTCAACATGGAAAAAATACGGAGGAAACAATAAATTAGAGAAATTTAACAATTTAAGTGTAAGTACCATTGTGACAGATCAGTTCACGTTAAGAAATATCTATGTTGGCGACTGGGATGTTTGCGGCGGTATGAGGGCGCGCGACGACGTCAACTTTAATCGAGATTTAAACGTAGTTGGCACAATTACTTGTGGAAATATCAACATTTTGGGATCACTCGGCGTCTTGGACACCCGGATTGTAGGAAACTTGACGGTCGATAATAGCTTATTTGTTGGAAATGATGTTTACCTGGACCCAAGTGGCAACACACTGCTGCATGGAGAGGATGGGCGGTTCGGCTTTAATACATATACACCCGACGCCACCGTAGACATATCCAGCGATCTTATCCAGTCGCTCTATATACAGTCGTCGGCTTCAACAAACAAAAACGTGATTGCGCAAAATGCGACGCACGACGCCATCGTGGTGAATGTAGAGCCGTCACGAGCGAATATTGATTTCTATGTAGATGGATCGCTCAACTCGGGCAACGAACCGGACGCGCAGCTATTGTACGAGGCGGGCGGTAATTTCACAATCGATGTGTCGAACTCTTTAAAGATCCGGCCGCGCACGATATTCTCGCAGGATTTGAACAAAACGTTTCAAGGAGATGAACGGATGACAGTTTACGCAGACGCGGCGACAAAACCCTATTTCCCCGAAATATACAACAACGAACCGAACTTCAAGACAGGCACTGCGGCATACTTTGTGGCGGGCGACAACTCGTCCAACGTGTTTTTGCGAATGGCGACGGACAGCGGTACAGGGTTGGCAATCGGCGGCGGCTATTTCGCCAATAACCGGATCATGGGCACGATCGCACTCACGGACGCAAGCGACACTCAGTACCAGGCGATCAACTTGATCTCGGGCAACTTGACGACAAATTTAAAAACGTCCATCGCGATCAATAAGTATACGGTCTCGACAACCCCGGAGGGAACGAATCGGTATGCAATGGACATCAACGGACCCATCAAAGTGACGCACGAAGAACTGCTGAAGACGCTGGATGCATCGTTTGAGATTATAAAAACCGAGTTTTACGGAAACACGGTGGGCTTCGCCTTTGGTGGCACCAGTTCGGCGACTTCGCTATACACGCAGTACTTTGCGACAACGACCGATGGGGGCTACACTTGGTCGAAGTATCAGCTCGTAGACCTGGCCGGCAATCCGAATCCCAACAGTTTGGAAAATACGCCGCACTATTTCAACGCAATCTTTATGCAAAGTGCGACCAATATTTATATAGCGGGAGATAGTGGATATTTTTTCAACTCGACAAATGGAGGACAAACGTGGGCGACAATTACATACAATAACCCGAACAACTATAATATCGAGGCAACAGCGTTGTACATAACAACGCCGTCGAATCGGCTGATTATTGGAGTGAATAACGCGACCGGAATCGGGAACGGGAGAATACTGAATAGCACGACATTCAACAACATTAGCACCGCGTCGTTTATAAGCACGGGACTGCAACGGGTAAAGGCGATTCACGGAACTGGCGACGATGTTGTTATAGTAGGATCGGGCGGCATCGTGCCGTACCGAACAACGACAAACACGTTTGGATCAACGATAGTAGGAACGGATGCTTCCTTCAATGCCGTCAAAGTTTACAACACAAGCCACGTGGTGGCGGTGGGAACGAATGTGATTTACTATACGCACAACTTGGTATTCACGGGCTCGCCAAGCTGGAGCATAGTTTCCTTTGCAGGAAATTTGCAGTCGGTGCAGATCCTTGATGAGTTGCGTGCGATAGCGGTGGGGGATGCAGGACTGATCATGTTTTCGACAGATGGTTATGCGACGTGGACAACAGTAACAAACTCAATGTTGGACGCAATGGGCAACGCGATCCTCGTAAGTGGACTCAGTTACACGAATGTTAACATCTTAACACCCAATGACTTTGTATTAGTGGGTAAGACGGGGGATCCGAGACAATCGACGGTATTCAATGTATACGCACCCGATTGGCTGAATCGGCCGAACAATAATGTGATCGAGGCATCGGGCAACATAGTGGTGTCTGGCGACTTGCAAATCAACGATGCGGGGCAAATCCTTACCAAGACCAATGAAATATTCAATATATTGCCAACGGTTGCAAAAGAGATTAATCTCGGAAACACGGCAGTCGGGGGCAATACGAATGTGAAGGCAAACTTGGATGTGACGTTGGACATCACCGGACACCAAAGGCTGTTCATAATTGGGGACTCGTCGTTGAATGGAAATCTTATGGTTTTAAAAGATACGTCGCTCAATCAGCGGCTCTTTGTGCAACAAGACACGTCGCTCAACGCGAATCTCACCGTCATGAAGGACACTTCGCTCAACCAACGTTTGTTCGTGCAAGGCGACGCATCTCTGAACTCGAATCTCACAGTGATGCTGGACACCTCCTTAAACAAGCGGCTCTTTGTCAGAGGCGATGCATCCCTGAACTCGAATCTCACAGTGATGCTGGACACTTCGCTTAACCAGCGCCTATTTGTCCAAGGGGATGCTTCGCTGAACTCGAATCTTACAGTGATGAAGGACACTTCGCTTAACCAGCGCCTATTTGTGCAAGGTGACGCATCGTTCAATTCGAATATTACCGTGATGAAGGACACATCACTCAACCAGCGCCTATTTGTGCAAGGCGACGCATCGTTCAATTCGAATATTACCGTGATGAAAGATACATCGCTCAACCAGCGCTTATTTGTACAAGGCGACGCATCGTTCAACTCGAATATTACCGTGATGAAAGATACTTCGCTCAATCAGCGACTCTTTGTGCAAGGAGACGCATCGCTCAATTCAAATCTCACCGTTATCAAAGACACCTCGCTCAACCAACGTTTATTCGTGAATGGCGATGCCTCTTTCAATGCAAACGTTTCTGCGAATCAAAAACTCTTTGTGCAAGGCGACGCATCGTTCAATTCGAATATTACCGTCATTAAAGACACGTCGTTGAACCAGCGGTTATTCGTAGGCGGCGACGCCTCATTCAATTCGAATCTCACCGTGATGAAAGACACATCGCTCAACATGCGCCTATTTGTACAAGGAGACGCATCGCTCAATTCAAATCTCACCGTGATCAAAGACACGTCGCTTAACCAACGTTTATTCGTGAATGGCGATGCCTCTTTCAATGCAAACGTTTCTGCGAATCAAAAACTCTTTGTGCAAGGCGACGCATCGTTCAATTCGAATATTACAGTAATGAAAGATACTTCGCTGAACCAGCGGTTATTCGTGCAAGGCGACGCCTCATTCAATTCGAATCTCACCGTGATGAAAGACACATCGCTCAACATGCGCCTATTTGTACAAGGCGACGCCTCTTTCAATACGAACATTGCGGTTTTAAAGGACACCTCGCTCAACCAACGTTTATTCGTGAACGGCGACGCGTCATTCAATTCGAATGTATCTGCGAATCAAAAACTCTTTGTGCAAGGCGACGCCTCTTTCAATGCGAACATCGCGGTTATTAACGATAGTTCCTTGAACAAACGTTTGTTCGTAGGTGGCGATGCCTCATTCAACTCGAACATCGCGGTTTTAAAGGACACATCTCTCAACCAACGCTTATTTGTAAACGGCGACGCCTCTTTCAACTCCAATATTTCGGCGAATAAAAAACTCTTTGTCCTTGGCGACGCTTCGTTCAACTCGAATCTGACCGTCATTAACGATACGTCGCTGAACAAACGTTTATTCGTGGGCGGCGACGCTTCGTTCAACTCGAATGTGACAGTCATCAACGACACTTCTCTAAACAAACGTTTGTTCGTGGGCGGTGACGCCTCATTCAATTCGAATATATCTGCGAACCAAAAACTCTTTGTCCTTGGCGACGCTTCGTTTAACTCGAATATCGCGGTCATTAACGATAGTTCCTTGAACAAACGGCTCTTCGTTGGGGGCGACGCCTCGTTTAATTCGAATATTACAGTTTTGAACGATACGTCGCTGAACAAACGTTTATTCGTGGGCGGCGACGCCTCATTTAATTCGAATATATCTGCGAATCAAAAGCTCTTTGTCCTTGGCGACGCCTCTTTCAACTCGAATCTGACCGTCATCAATGACACTTCCCTGAACAAACGGTTGTTTGTGGGCGGTGACGCATCATTCAATTCGAATATCACGGTCTTGAAGGACACATCTCTGAACCAGCGGCTTTTCGTACAACTGGATGCTTCGTTCAACGGAAACGTCACAGTCATCAAAGACACGTCACTCAATCAACGTTTATTCGTGAATGGGGATGCCTCATTCAACTCAAACATTTCAGCGAATCGAAAACTCTTTGTCCTACAGGATGCCTCCTTCAACTCGAATATCGCGGTTTTGAACGACACTTCTCTCAATAAAAGGTTGTTCGTAGGAGGCGACGTATCACTGAATTCGAAACTTGCTGTCCTAAGCGACACATCACTCAACCAAAAGCTCTCGGTGGCTGGACAATCGAGACTCACTGACTTGAGTGCACAAACAGTGGATATATCAACAATTTTGCGAACAAATACGATCGACTCGATACCCGGCGGTACACTCACAATCGGCGGAACAAATGCGGGCAACGTGACAATCAAGACGGCGAGCGGTGCGACAAACTATTTAACTTTGGGCGATGCAAATTCGAATGTGCAAATTAACGGCAACCTGTTTCTGCCCGGCAGCATCACTACGATCAATACAAGTATAAATAATTTGGAAATCAAGAACAAAACGATATTGCTGAATGACGAGGCAGTCGGAGCGGGCGTTTCGGCGTTATCGGGTCTTATGTTCAGGGACTATAATACAAACAACAAGGGGCATTTCTTGATGAACGGCACGACAGATGGATTCGTGTTTAAGAGCAGCTATAGTCCAAACCGCGTGAATTTGGATGTATCGGGTTTAACTCTAACGAATGGTTTGACACAAGGATTTGTATTACTGAAACCAAACGTGGTGGTGGGCGTCTCGGCGGATTACACCATGACAACCGGAACTGTCGAGATCACAGACATCCAGCAGCTTGATGCAAGTTTGAACCGGCGCGTAGAACGCAATCCTTCAACAACGACCGCGACAACGCAGGTTGTGGATACAAAAATTTTAGCAACAGGTTTGTATGTAAACAAGGCGGTCGATAATTATACTGCCAACGCGCAAATGGACATTGCGGGCAATGCATTTATAACCAAACTTGGTTTAGGAACAAGCAGTGTGAATACAAATTACACTTTGGATGTCGCAGGAAATACAAAAGTTTCAAATAATGTAGACGTGAGCAACTCGTTGTCGGTTCAGGCGAATATTTACTCGTATGGGACGATTATCCAGTGGTAAGGGAACTACGTTCCCTTATGATCCCTCCTTTTATTAGTACAGGGGGGGGGAGACATGCGCATCATCTTCCCTTAAGGAGTACATGTGCCCTTAAGAAAGGCACCTTCGGGTGTGACGCACCTTACTGCGTCCTTACCCCTCCTTTTTTTTTATAAGGCAATCTGCTGTAGCAGCTGAGACCACCGCATATAAGTCTAGCGGTCACTCCACATCCGTTGTGAGTATAAATTGTATTTATAACATCTATACAATTTATATAAAAAAAACATGTCATGGGGGTCTGATACAAACGCAAATAAATTTAAAAAATCCTATATCCAAGGATTCCTCGATATTAGTGGAGGAAATTTAATTGTGGAAAGTTCATCACAAATCCAAGTCATGTCGGACAAATATTCAGGTGAGGCCGCTCTCCTTATAAAACCCGACAGATTTAGTGTGTTTACTGGCCAATCGTCATACGATATTAGTTACGAAACCTTTGCAGCACTCGGGTTTCTAGGCACCAGTTATGAATATACAACAGCGGATATATACAATCGAATCCAATTTATTGCATCGAACACATTAGAAGGGAACAAAACATTAATTGGGAGCGATGCGTCATACACAGATTTGATTGTGTACGGAAACATAACAACGCAAAATAATGGTAACATTATTGGGGCAAAAAATCTGTTGCTCACCGGCGACGCGTCGCTCAACCAAAAGTTGTATGTGGCGTCAAATGTCCGGATGGATGCAGATTTGTCTGTCAACCAAAATTTGTATGTAACGGGGCGGTCTCAATTAAACAACGACGTCTCTATGAATCGAAACGTCGATATTGGCACGGGCAACAACTCCGTCGCAATTAACAAAGACATATCGGCAAACATCGCTTTAGATGTAAGTGGCGCCACCGTGTTTCGAGGTCCTGTATCCATCAACCAAGACGTCTCATTCAACCAATCATTGAAAGTCGGCACAGATCTCTCTGTAAACCGCTACCTCTATGTAGGAAACAATGCGTTGTTTAATACGGATGTTTCTATAAATCAGAATTTGTTTGTAAGTGGGAAAGCGACAATCGGAAGACCGCCGACAAGTACTGCTTACGAATTCGACCTGAGTGGTCAGCAGCGCATATATGAACCGACGGGCACACGGGCAAGCGCAACGGTGGGATCTCTCGTGTTTGAGCACGGCGATGCCTCGGGAGTTTCTTCCATCGTGTTTTTGTCGAAGAACAATCCAGGTGGTGACTATGCGTACATCCAATACGAAGAAAACGTGGACGGGGCTTCGGAAAAAGGAGTGCTCACCATTGGTGTTGAAAATGATGCCGGATCGGCTGGCAGTTCCGATCGAATGTCGTTGTATGCCGCCGGAGGTTCTGGTTTCGTGGGTGTGAATACGAAAACTCCAATCTTTCATTTGGATATTTCAGGCACCGCCAACGTGAGCAGCACACTTACAACGAATGTGATCGATCCGTCCAACGCAGGGTCCAAAATGACGATCGCACAGAGCCAGATTGCAGGTAATTTGGATATTGGAAACAATAGTGGGAGAACAGGTCCCATCAATATTGGAACCGCCAATACTTCGAAAACAATAACAGTGGGCGGAGCATCAAGTGGCACAACGACAATCCAGGGCGGAACCATCACAATCAATCCAGCGTCTATTTTAGAACTTGGAAATAACGACGCCGATGTAGCCATTAGTATTGGCCGAGATCAAACCACGGGCACGCTCGATATTGGAAACAATACCGGCAGAACAGCAGCCATCAACATTGGAACTGGATCGTCCTCAAAGACCATGTCGATCGGTGGCGCAGCCACCACTTTGCAAATGTATGGAGTCGACGCATCTTTTGCGGGAAATGTAAAACTCGGATCGGGCAACAAATTTGTGGCTATTAACAAAGATGTGTCCGCCAACATTGCACTCGATGTGAGCGGCGCCACAGTGTTGAGAGGTATAACAAGCACGCTCTCGGATGTTTCAATCAATGGCAAACTGTTGGTGAGCGGCGATGTCTCTTTGAACCAAAAACTTTTTGTCAATAACGATGTGTCGTTCAACTCGAATCTCTCTGTAGGGCAAGCCCTGACAGTAAACAACCGAGCACTTTTCAGCGCGGATGTTTCCTTGAACAAGAACACACGTCTCGGAACAGGTATAAATTCAGTTGCCATCAACAAAGATATTTCATCCCAATATGCTCTTGATGTTAGCGGGACAACATCGTTAAGAGGCCCCCTCTACACTCTCTCCGATGTATCGATCAATGGGAAACTCTCGGTGGGTGGCGACATTTCGCTCAATGGCAACATATCGATTGGTGCCATCCAAACCATTGGTATTGGCCTTAAACAACCCCCAGCTGCAATGACTGCAAATGTCACAAATATTCCAAGCCACGGTTCATACTACGCTTACACCTCGTCGTTAACCGAAAATTTAAACATATTTCGAGTGTTCGACAATAACAACAACACGAACCTAGCTACACCATATGGATACACCTCT
>JACCEC011554731.1_pt1 | contig 15266 bp, 15 predicted proteins | sample 7450121 | NCBI WGS metagenome assembly JACCEC01 (sample SAMN15323455, study PRJNA562643) | freshwater metagenome | isolation source: river surface water | place: USA:Blue River Watershed | collected 2017-08-18 | reverse complement strand
GGCAGGCATGGAGTCGATGATGCGCTGCTCCAACTCGTTGATGGGGCCGGTCAGTGCGGTAATAAGGTGGGGAACCATGAATTGATATGTCTCGTGTGTTTTTAGGATTTGGGGGCGATTTTGACAGTTTCAAGCCAAAGGTCTGTGACACCTTAGATGATGCTTAGAAATATTTGCACTCACCCTCTGACTTCACCCTCACCCAACACCACAAACTTCAACGACGTCAGGCCTTCAATACCGACCGGCCCGCGCGCGTGAAATTTGTCGGTAGAGATACCAATCTCTGCACCTAGTCCATATTCAAAGCCATCGGCAAACCGCGTACTGGCATTGATCATCACACTGGCTGAATCCACTTCACGCACAAAGCGTTGACCGTTCACATGGTTGAGCGTGAGGATGGCGTCGGTGTGGTGGCTGCTGTAGTGGTTGATGTGCGCTATCGCCTCATCCACACCGTCCACCACTTTGATGCTGATGACCGGTGCCAAATATTCCTCGAACCAATCCTGCTCAACCGCATCTTTCAGCACCGCGCCTTTGACGCTTTGCAGCAGTGCTTTGCTCTCGGGGCAGCAACGCATTTCCACGCCCTTGTCGGCAAACACCTGTCCTATGCGCGGCAAAAACGCCGCCGCTACGCCGCGCGCCACCAACAGACTTTCTGTGGCGTTGCAAGGGCTGTACTTTTGTGTTTTGGCGTTGTCGGTGACGCGAACCGCCATCTCTACATCGCAGGGGTCATCGATGTAGGTGTGGCAATTGCCGTCCAAATGTTTGATCACAGGCACTTTGGCGTCGCGGCTGATGCGCTCAATCAAGCCCTTGCCGCCGCGCGGAATGATCACATCCACATAAGCCGGCATGGCGATCAACTGGCCGACAGCTTCGCGGTCGGTGGTAGGCACCAGTTGCACTGCATCGCGCGGCAAACCGGCGTTGTGCAAAGCCTGTTGTACGCGTTGCGCCAGCGCAGTGTTGGACGCCAATGCTTCGGAGCCACCGCGCAAAATACACGCGTTACCGCTCTTGATGGCCAGCGACGCAGCCTCGATGGTGACATTGGGCCGGCTCTCGAAAATCATGCCGAACACACCGATGGGCACACGCATTTGCCCGACGCGTATGCCGCTGGGTTGCTGCGTCATGCCGGTGATGCTGCCGATGATGTCGGGCATGACAGCGAGTTGCTCGCAACCGACGGCGCAGGTTTCCAAAATGGACGGTGTGAGTTTGAGGCGGTCCAGCATGGGGCCGTCCAAACCGTTGGCCTTGGCTTTTTGCAAATCTTCTTGGTTGGCGTTCACCAATGCAGCCGTGTCAGCGCGAAGCAAGCGGGCGAGTTCTCGCAAAGCGGTGCTTTTGTGCAATGCGCTGGCTTTGGCCATAGCGGCGCTGGCGGCCTTGGCCTGTTGCCCCAGGGCCAACATCAATTCAGGAATGGTGTGTGCGTTCATGTGTGAATTTTCGCAGAGAAGTCATTGGCATTTGGAACAACTTGCAAAGTTGTCCCACACAAGGCAAAGACGTTGCTCAACGTGTGCTGCAAGCCTTGCTCATCATCAGCGCCAAGCGCAACAAAGCCTGCCAGTTGTCTGTGGGCCAGGCAGGTAATTTCATGCCTTTGACGATGCCGTCCACATGGTGTGCGCTTTGCAACAATCGGTCCAGAGAAGCCATGGTCAGGTGAGGCAGTATGCGTTCATACAAGCGCTCTTTCAGCCCCCACACCCTTTGCTCGCGCAGCACCTGTGGCAATGCACGCCCGCTTGCGACAGCGTCTTTGACGCGTTTTAAGCTGCGGATATCTTCCGCCAAGGTGTAATGCACCAATACCTCTGACACACCTTCGGCTTGCAAACCATCCATCATGCGCTGCACCCGCAAGTGTTGTCCGGCCAACACGGCCTCACCCAACTTGAACACGTCGTACCTGGCCACATTCAAGACGGCACGTTCTATCTGCTCAAAACTCAATTCGCCCGGCTCATACAACAAGCCTAGCTTTTGAATTTCCTGGTGTGCGGCCAGCAAATTGCCCTCCACCCTGTCCGCAAAAAAGTGCAGGCTGCGCTGGCCTTCTTCACCTTCAAGTACGCGTTGCTGCTGTTGCCCCAGACGCTGTGCGATCCAAGCCGGCAGTTCAGCGCGACTGACCGGGTCGAACTGGACCGTCGCGCCACTGGCCTCCAAAGCCGTGAACCATCCGCTGCTCTTGGCAGGTTTGTCTAATCGCGGCAATGACACGAGCAACAACACCGCATCGTTGCCAGCCATGCTTTCAGCCAGTTGTTGCAAAGCGACGCTGCCTTCTTTGCCGGGTTTACCGGAGGGGATACGCAAATCCAATATCAGTTTGTCTGCAAACAAACTCATGGAAGCGGCTGCGGCATGCACCTGCGCCCAATCAAAATGAGCGCCAATGACGGTGAACACCTGACGCTCAGTAAACCCATGTTCCCTGGCAGTTTGCCTGATCAGGTCAGCCGTCTCTTGAATCAGCAAAGGCTCGTCACCATGCAAGGTGTAGAGGCTGCGCACACCTTTTTGGAGTTGTTCCGGCAAACGTGCGGCGGCGATTTGCATATTGGTATTTAAGGCAAGCGGGCGGCGGCCAGCCTGCGAATCATTTGTTGCACCAGATCAGAACGCATGTCGCGGTAGAGCAATTGCTCCTCCGACTCCTTGGACAGGGCTGCCGTTTCGTTAAAACTGATTTCCCGCTCTTGCAGCAACTCAGCAGAGGGAATCAAATCAAACCCGTCACGCGTGCGCAGTTTGAAACGCACGCGCGCACGCAAGGTGTACTCTCGCACAGTGCCGGTAGATGAGCGGGAGAGAATCACTTTTTCTTGTGCTTCTTCCAAAAGTTCAAGAATCACTTCTGCTCGCTCAACCTCGCGCACATCTGTTATGATTTCTATGTTTCCCAGTGCTTTCAAATTGCGCTTGAGCAATTGACCAAACACCGATGCCTCGGCGATGTTGGTGTACATGCTTTTGAACGGCAAGTCCGGCGCTTTTCTCAACTGAAAACCACAGGCTGTCATGAGCCCAGCGCTTGTCACTGCCATGCCAGCACGCAAGCATTGAGCCAGCCAGAGGCGGCGGGACAGGGGTTCAGGTGTGTGTGTAGTTGACATCAAATCACCAGGTTAACCAAACGACCGGGCACCACAATGATTTTTTTCACAGCCGCCCATTGCGCTTGTTTTTGGAAGGCATCGCTGGCCAGTGCCGCCTGCTCGATGGCCACTTTGTCGGCACTGGCGCTAACCACCAAGGAGCCGCGCAGCTTGCCGTTGACTTGCAGCATGAGTTCGATTTCATCGCGCACCAAGGCTGACTCATCCACAGCAGCCCAGGCCACGTCCAGCAAATCGCCGCAACATGCTGCATAGCCCAAGTCACCCCACAAGTGGTAACTGATGTGCGGACACACCGGGTAGAGCACACGCAACAAAATAGATACACATTCGGCCAATGCCACGCAGTCTTCGGCGCTGTCGCTCAATGCCGCGTCTTCCAAGGTGTTGAGCATTTTCATGACGGCCGACACCACGGTGTTGTATTGCATGCGCTCGTAGTCGTAATTCGCCTGCTTGAGCACAGTGTGAATGTCTAGCCGCAACGCTTTGGCAGACTTGCCGAACTCGACCGATTGGCTGCGGTCTACCGCCATGCCTTGCGTGATGGCTGCGCGGTGCTTGTACGCAAAATTCCAGACGCGTCGCAAAAACCGGTAACTGCCTTCCACCGCCGAATCGTTCCACTCCAACGTGGCCTCGGGCGGTGCGGTGAACATGGTGTAGAGGCGCGCAGTGTCTGCGCCATAACGCTCGATCAGGTCTTGCGGATCCACACCGTTGTTTTTGCTTTTGCTCATGGTGCCCACGCCTTCATAGACGATGGGCGTGCCGGCAGGCAACTGGCCTTTGGCTTCTTTGAGTACCGCGCCAATGACTTTGCCGCTGGCGTCATGCTGGTCTTGCACCTCGTGCGGCCAGAAATACTCGATGCCGCCCTTCTCGCCTTTGCGCGAGTAAATGTGGTTGAGCACCATGCCTTGGGTCAGCAGTTTGGTGAACGGTTCATCGACTTTCACCAAGCCTAAATCTCGCATCACTTTGGTCCAAAAACGCGCGTACAGCAAATGCAAAATCGCGTGCTCAATGCCGCCTATGTATTGGTCCATGCCGCTGCCGCCCGTGGCCACGCCCTCTTGGCGCATCCAATAGTCGGTGCCGTCGGCCACCATCTTGTCGGTATTGGTCGGGTCGCAATAGCGCATGTAATACCAACTCGAATCAACGAACGTGTCCATGGTGTCGGTTTCGCGCCGCGCCGGTTTGCCGCAGGTCGGGCACACCACGCCTTTGTGAAAACCCTCGTGCTTGTGCAAAGGGTTGCCCGAGCCATCGGGGATACAGTCTTGCGGCAACACCACCGGCAGGTCTTTTTCCGGCACGGGCACGGCGCCGTGTTCATCGCAATGGATGATGGGAATCGGCGTGCCCCAATAGCGTTGTCGGCTGACGCCCCAGTCGCGCAAACGCCAAGTGGTTTTTTTCTCGCCCAGGTTTTTCGCTGCCAAAAGCTCTGACACTTTGTTGACCGCGTCTTTGAAACGCAGTCCATCAAGCACGCCGGAGTTGAGGCATACGCCGTCTTTGGTGGCGTACCAATCTTGCCAAGCCTGGTTGTCGAACGATGCTGCAGCTTGCACTTTGTGAGCGCCAGCAGGTACGCCGGGCTCCTCATGCGGCAAGCCAAAATCGTTGCCCGGCTTACCCGCTGTCACTTTGCGGGCGGACGTGCCAGATGCGGAGACTGCCTTTGGCGAGGAGTCGGAGCTTGCGACCGACGAGCCGGGGGCAGTCGCCGCACCGGCTCCACTGGCGGCCAGTCCGACCACCTGCTTAATCACCAACCCATACTTCAACGCAAACGCAAAGTCGCGCTCATCATGCGCCGGCACACCCATGACCGCGCCGTCGCCGTAACTCATCAGCACATAGTTACCGATCCACACCGCCACCTGCTCACCCGTTAACGGATGCGTCACCTTCAAGCCGGTGTCCCGGCCCACCTTGTCTTTCAACGCCAGCTCGGCCTCGGTCGTGCCTCCCGCTTTGCACTCCTCGATGAATGCCGCCAGTTCCGGATTACCCGTCGCCGCATGCAATGCCAGCGGATGCTCAGGTGCCACCGCACAAAAGGTCACGCCCATGATGGTGTCGGCGCGTGTGGTGAACACATACATGCGGCCGTCTTGTATCAACTGACCCGATGCGTCGCGGATGTCGTGTGTGAACGCAAACCGCACACCTTCGGATTTGCCTATCCAGTTTTCCTGCATCAAACGCACTTTGTCCGGCCAGCCGTTCAACGTCGCTTTGGGGTTGCCGATTTGCACATGGTCAAGCAGTTCCTGCGCGTAATCCGTGATCTTCAAGTAGTAGCCGGGGATCTCGCGCTTTTCCACCACCGCACCGGTGCGCCAGCCCTTGCCGTCAATCACCTGCTCGTTGGCCAGCACGGTTTGGTCCACCGGGTCCCAGTTCACCACTTGCGTCTTGCGGTAGGCCACGCCCTTTTCCAGCATTTTCAAAAACAGCCACTGGTTCCATTTGTAATAGCTCGCATCGCAGGTGGCGACTTCGCGCGACCAGTCGATGGCCAAGCCCATGGCCTGCATTTGCTGCTTCATGTAGGCGATGTTTTCATAGGTCCATTTGGCCGGTGGCACACCGTTTTTAAGCGCCGCGTTTTCAGCCGGTAAACCAAACGCATCCCAGCCCATGGGCATGAGCACGTTGTAGCCCTTCATGCGCAAATGGCGGGTGAGCATGTCGTTGATGGTGTAGTTGCGCACATGGCCCATGTGCAATTTGCCGCTGGGATAAGGCAGCATGGAGCAGGCGTAGTACTTGGGGCGCGACTTGTCTTCGGTGACGCGGTAAACATCGGCCTGAGTCCAAGCCAGATGCACGGCTTTTTCAATAGCGCTGGCCTGGTAATCCGCAGGGCCGCTGACGTTGTCGGTGGTAGATGGGGTGTGTTGCATGGGGCTCAATAAGAAACCCCGTGCGCGCTCAGTTGCGCGCAGGCGGGGAGTTAGCAGGGATTTTAGGCGCAGCCGACTGCACCGCCAGCGACACGCTGCGCAACTCAGATTTTTGTATTTCCGCCATCACTTCGGCCACTTTGCCGTAAGGCACGGTTTTGTCGACCTTTAACTGCACTTCGCTGGCTTGCGCCGCCTGGGCCCGCAAACTCAGCGCAGCCGCCAATTGATCCACAGCCAAGACTTGCGCGTCGACCGTGAGTTGCCCGTTGCTGTCCAAAGCCACTTCAATTTGCGCCGGGTTGGCGGGCGAACTTGCGACATCGGCCTGTGGTAAGTCCATGTGCAATGCACCGGTCATCAGGGGCGCGGCGATGATGAAAATCACCAACAACACCAACATCACATCTACCAATGGCGTGACATTGATGTCACCCATGGGTGTGTGCGTGTTGCGTTTTTCAAATTCGCCGAAAGCCATGGTGGCAGCTCAAGCTTGTCGATTCGACAGACCAGGTGCCAGGGCACGCAAGTCATACGCCAAGCCTTCGAGCTCGGCATCCAAGCGGGCCAAGCGACGCCCCATCAGGTTGTAAGCCATGACCGCAGGTATGGCCACAGCCAAGCCCGCTGCCGTCATGACCAAGGCTTCCCCGACAGGTTGCGCGACTTTGTCTAAGGTGTATTGACCGGCAACCGCGAGGTTGGTGAGCGCATGAAAAATGCCCCATACCGTACCCAGCAAACCAACAAAGGGCGCTGTAGAGCCGATGGTGGCCAACAAGTCTTGGCCCCATTGCAAACGCTCACGAACGGTTTGCAAGGCTTCGCGCAAATGTCTCGTCAGCTGGTCTTCAAGACCCGCCAGAGAGGCCAAACCGTTGTTTGGTTCATGGCTGATCGCCTGCAACAAAGGCAAAAACAAGCCATGCCTGTCAGCCTGCTGCCAATGGGTTTGCGCTTGGCTCCAATCTGTAGCTTGCCAAAACAAGGCTTTGCAATCAGCCAAGTCTTGGGTGGAGGAAAGCAACAACCAGCTTTTATAAAGAATGACGACCCAGCTGGCAACCGACATGGCGAGCAGCAAAAAAGTGACCGCGAGACTCACACTGTCAGACTGCCCCAATATGGCGGTCAAGCTCATGCCATGTGGCCTGATTGGTTCAAGCCGAGCACATCAAACATATCGAACAAACCGTTGCGTTGTTGGGCGAGAAAACGTGCCGCGCGCAAACTGCCTTGCGCATAAGTGCTGCGGCTGGCGGATTTGTGTGTGATTTCAATGCGCTCGCCTTCAGTGGCAAACATCACTGTGTGGTCGCCGACGATATCGCCGCCGCGGATGGTTGAAAAACCGATGCTGCCAGCAACGCGTTCTCCTGTGTGGCCATAACGCTCATAGACTGCACAGTCTTTCAATTGACGGCCTTGCGCATCTGCTATGACTTCGCCCATCTTCAATGCAGTGCCTGACGGCGCATCGACTTTGTGTTTGTGGTGCGCTTCAATGATTTCAATGTCGTAACCGTCACTCAAAGCTTTGGCCGCCATTTGCAGCAATTTGAGTGTGACATTCACACCCACGCTCATATTGGGCGCCATGACAATGGCGATGTCACGACTCGCCGCTTTGATCTCGGCTTTTTGCGCGTCAGAAAATCCGGTAGTGCCAATGACCATTTGCACACCAAGGCGTCGACACACGGCCAAATGTTGCATGCTGCCCTCGGGCCGGGTGAAATCGATCAAGACTTGCGCACCCTTGAGTCCGGCATCAATATCTGACGTGATCAACACACCGGATGGCTGGCCCAGAAAAGCAGCAGCATCGGTGCCCAACTGCGGGTTACCAGGAATGTCCAGCGCGCCACTCAGGGTTGCGTCATCCGCATGCGTGACCGCTTCTATCAACATGCGTCCCATGCGCCCACTGGCACCGGTTATGGCAATTCGGCGATGGGAGCTGTCAGAGGAAGTGGTCATGGCGGTGATTTATCGGTTGGGAGATTCCAGCGGCGGGTACTGCTTGCGCTGCGTAACGTTGTTAACTACCGATTCGACCGGCGTTGATGGAGGCGAAGACTGACGGAATTTTTCCAGCTCTTGCGGCGTGGCTTGCAAGCGCGGTGCTTTTTGTCTTTCTTCGGGAGCAGAAATACGCTCAGCAAATTCTGACTCACTTGGTAGATCTTCAGACTCTACTTTGATGAACGCATTATTTTCGAAGAACACGGATAACTTGCGTTGCTGCGGCGCTGTGCCTTTGCGACGGATAGTGAACGCGTAGTCCCAGCGATCCGCATGAAACACACTGGCGATCAGCGGTGTACCCAAAATTTCTTTGACCTGGTTGCGCGTCATGCCCGGGCGCAAGGCCTGCACCTGTTCTTTGGAGACAAAATTGCCTTGCACCACTTCAATGCGGTAGGGCGTGACTTTGCGCATGGCCCGAGCGACAGGGTCGTCGACCACGGCACAGGCTGTGAGCAAAGACAACAGCAGAATCAGACCGCAGCTGCGCGCCATCAGAGGTTGCGAGAGAGTCATATAAGGGAATGAGCAGGCTATGATGTTTGCATTGTAACGACGGGTAGTGACTACCCTGGTAGTGAAAGGTGATATGCCGTCCAAAGGTGATTTAAAAAATACGGGCTTGAAAGCCACGCTGCCGCGCATCACGATTCTTGAACTGTTTCAGAAAAGCGGGCAGCGGCACATGAGCGCTGAAGATGTTTACCGTCTGGTGCTCAATGAGCGCGCCGATATCGGACTGGCCACCATCTACCGGGTGCTGATGCAGTTTGAGCAAGCCGGTTTACTCACCCGCAGTCAGTTTGAAAGCGGCAAAGCGGTGTATGAGCTCAACGAAGGTCAACACCATGACCATTTGGTGTGTCTTGATTGCGGCAGGGTAGAAGAATTTTTTGACGCGGAAATTGAAAAGCGCCAGCACGATATCGCCCAGGCCAAAGGTTTTGAAATATCTGACCACGCCTTGAGTTTGTATGCGCATTGCAAGCGCAACCCTTGCCCGCACAAAACCGCTTGATCAGTCGATCTGGTTGGACTGCATCGCTTCGCGGTGGCGGCCGACAAATTTTTCATAGGTGTCGATGCCGCGTAACTGCAATATGGTGTTTCTGACGGCCGCCTCAACCAACACGGCAATATTGCGACCTGCCACCACCTGTATCACGACTTTGCGCACAGCGATACCAAGCACATCTTCGGTCAGAGGTTCGTGCGGTAAACGGTCGTAATCCCGCTCCAAAGTCTCTCGGCGCACCAAATGCACAATCAATTTCAAGCGCATTTTGCGGCGCACCGCTGTCTCGCCAAAAATAGCTTGAATGTCGAGCAATCCGATTCCGCGCACCTCCAGCAGGTTTTGCAGCAAAGCCGGGCAACGCCCTTCTAAAGTTGTTTGGTTGATGCGGTACAAATCGACGGCATCATCTGCGACCAAACCATGACCGCGAGAAATCAATTCCAGCCCCAGCTCGCTTTTGCCCAAGCCTGATTCGCCGGTGATCATCACGCCCATGCCGAGAATGTCCATGAACACGCCGTGCAATGTGGTGCGGTCGGCAAAATGCTTGGACAAATAGGCACGCAACAAGTCAATGACAAACGCGGCAGACTCGGCCGTGACGAACATGGGAATTTGCCCCTGCTCGCACAGCGTGAGCATGGCTGGTGTGGGTGTTTGTCCATCGGCGACAACCAACACCGGCGGCACCAGGGTGAGGATGCGCGAGACGCGCCGCTCACACACCTGCGGGTCTTCATGCTTGAGGTAATTCATTTCCCGCTCGCCGAGCACCTGCAAGCGGTAGGGATGTATGTAATTGAGGTAGCCCACCAGATCGGCACCTGAACGCGCCATGCGCACGGCGACTTCATCGAAATGCCGCTCGGTGGCGTCTTGGCTGGCCACCCATTGCCAATCTAACTTCTGGCGAAAGTCTTCAAACAGTACGTCTGCGCTGACAGCGGTGGGTTTCAAAGTGAATGCAATTTAAACGGTTTGCACGGATCGCCAGTTTGTGATCAGTTCATGCAGTTTGACCGCATCGCTGCAAGCCTTTAACTGGTCACGTAAACCGCTGTCGCTGAGCATTTCAGCAATTTCGGACAAGATTTCGAGATGCTTTTGGGTTGATGCTTCGGGCACCAGCAGGAAAATCATCAGCGATACAGGTTTTTCGTCCGGTGCGTCAAAACCGATCGGGTCGGCCAGCAAGAACACTGCCGCCAGCGGTGTTTTCATGCCTTTGATACGGCCATGCGGAATAGCCACACCGTAACCCAAACCGGTCGAGCCCAAACGTTCGCGGGCGAACAAGCTGTCGGCAACCATGGCACGGTTGAGGCCGTGCAGGTTTTCAAACAGCAAACCGGCTTCTTCAAAAGCTCGTTTTTTACTGGTGACATCCACCTGCACAAGCGCTTGGGCAGGGGGCAAAATGGCAGCAAGTCTGTTCATGATTGGGGGCTGATTATGCACCTAGATTCAATGTCAAGCTAGGGTAAATATTTATTACTTTTATTTTAAAAAATGAGCGGGGAATTAAAAAACCGCCTGTGTGGCAGGCGGTTTCACGGATCGACACGAAAGATCAATTCAACAAGTCCCTTTTGGTGCTGGGATGCTGGTGATTTTGAATGCGGTCTTTGTGCCGCACCACTTGCCTATCGAGTTTGTCGACCAGATCGTCGACTGCTGCGTACAAGTCTTCACTTGCGCTTTCGGCAAACAAATCGTTGCCTTTGACATGGATGTTGCACTCGGCTCGCTGGCGTCCTTCTTTTTCCTTTTGCTTTTCTACCGATAACAGAACGCGCACATCGACCACTTGGTCAAAGTGCCGCATGATGCGGTCAAGTTTCTGGGTGACATAGCCACGCAAGGCAGGCGTGACTTCAAGGTGATGACCGCTGATCGTTAAATTCATAGCAACCCTCCAGACGAAAACCTGTGCTCAATCGCCCGGGCAACATGCCTGAACGGTGACAGGTCGACTCCACTATGCACCGGGTTGGTAAAAAAAGCAAACCCTTTGGTCAATCCGAGGTCGGTGTCAGGGAGATGTGGGCGCCCGCCCTCAGTCAGGCCGGAACATGGCCGGGCTCAGAGGTATGCATCTTGACCTTTTGCGCCAGCGCATAGGCGAGCAAAGAGGCCAACACAGCGGCTAAAGCGCACAGCCAGTAATGGGTGACCTGGCCTTGCGCATTGCGCTGTATCAGCAAACCGCCGATCCATGTGGCCAATCCTATGGACAAAGATTGCACCGCGCCGTTCAAAGACATGAAAGCGCCGCGAAATTGCGGTTGTGCCGCCGAGGTCAGCAAAGCCATGCCGGGGATCATGCGGGCATTCATACAAAAAAACAAACTTGAAGACACGAACAAAACCATCGGCAAGGGAACGGGCTGCATCAGCGTGGTGACGGTGATGGGCAGCATGGACAGCAGCAGCATGCGCTGAAGCATTTTGCGTTTGCCCACGCGGTCTGTGAGCGAGCCGATCCAACGCGCGGTCAACAACGTCACAATGCCGCCGCTCAAATAAATGAACGGAATTTCTGTGGGCAACAAGACTTGGTTGCTTTGCATGTAAATGGTGATGTAGGGCACCACAGTGAAGGCCGCGAACATCATGGCCGCGGACATGCCCAAAGCGCGGCGGTGGTTGTGATCTGCCCATACCCCGCGAATAGCAAACAACACATCCTGGCCGCGGGCTTGCGCCACGTGTTTGTCAAGGCGTGGCATGCTGAAGACAGCCAACAAACCCACCACGGCGCAAGCGACTGCGATGGCAATGAAACTGCTGTGCCAACCGGCATGGTTGGCCAAAAACAAACCGCTGGGCACACCGATGACGGTCGCCAAAGAAAATGAGGTCATCACCAAACCGGTCGCCCGGCCCCGGCTTGCAAACGGGATCACATCGCCAATCACGGTTTGGGTCATGGCAGACAAAATGCCGCCGAAGGTACCGGCCGCCACGCGCGCCAACATCAACATGCCATAGGTGGGTGCCAAAGCGCAAGCCAAAGTGGTCAAGGCAAACAGGAAGTACAACACCAGCATCAAACGCTTGCGTTCGAATCTGTCAATAAACGATGCGGCAAGCAGGCCTGAGATGCCTGCGGCGAAAGTGTAGGCAGACACCAGCAAACCGAATTGGGCGTCGCTGATGGTGAACAACTCTGTCAATTGCGGGCCCAATGGCATCATGATCATGAAATCGACCACGTGGGTGAATTGAATAGCGGCCAAGGTCAACAACAGTGCCAGCTCGCGTCTGGGCGTCAGTTCAGTATGCATTCAAGTTCACCGGATAAACCGCAGACTTTAACAGCCGGTCTTGTTTGTCACATGGCGATGCGATAATTGTCGCTTCACATGCAACGGAGCAACCTCCTTGGAAACCTACCCTAGTCGGTAGCTTTCGGTTCACTGGCACCAGGCCGGACGGGATCGAAAGCGTACCTCACCTTTTCATCCGTCCTTTCACGCACTGAGAATTGCCATGCTCAATATTTTCTCGCTGGCCAACGGCCGCTTGTTTCAAGAAGAGATTTCTTCACTCGAAGAACTGTCCCGCTTCCAACCTATCTGGGTCGATTTAGAGTCACCCACACCGGAAGAAAAACGCTGGATCAGCCAGCACTTTGATGTGCAAGTGCCTGACGACGCGATGGACGAAGACATCGAAGAATCTGCGCGTTTTTACGAAGAAGACAACGGTGAGCTGCACATACGCTCCGACTTTTTGATCGCCGACATCGAAGAGCCGCGTGCCGTGCGGGTCGCGTTCATATTGAATCAACACAATGCCGCATTGAAAAGCCACGGTGTGCTGTTCTCGGTGCACGAGGAAGATTTGCCGGTGTTTCGTTTGCTGCGCTTGCGGGCCCGCCGCGCACCGGGTCTGATCAAAGAAGCCAAAGACGTGTTGCTGGAATTGTTCTCTGTCGATGCCGAGTATTCAGCCGACACCCTCGAAGGCATTTACGACGAATTGGAAAAAGTCAGCAAGATGGTGTTGTCAGGCGATGTGACCGACGAGCTCGCCGGTGACGTGTTGGCCGAGATTGCTAGGCAAGAAGACTTGAACGGCCGCATCCGCCGCAACATGATGGACACACGCCGCGCCTTGAGTTTTGCCATGCGACTGCGCATGCTCAACGCCGAGCAGTTTGACGATGCGCGCCAAATTTTGCGGGACATTGATTCACTCGACAGCCACACCGCATTTTTGTTTGACAAGATCAACTTCTTGATGGACGCAACAGTCGGCTTCATCAACATCAGTCAAAACAAAATCATCAAAATTTTCTCGGTGGCCAGTGTGGCCATGTTGCCGCCTACTTTGGTCGCGAGCATTTACGGCATGAACTTGCAATTTCCTGAATTTGCCTTGCTCGGCAACTACGCCTACCCGTATGTGGTCGGCGTGATGTTCTTGAGTGCTGTTTTACCGATGTGGTTTTGCTACAAGCGCGGATGGTTGCGTTAAACGTTGCTGCGCTTAGATAACCAAGTGCCTAGCAAGGCCAGGGTGTAACGGCTGGCCACTTCATGAATGAAACGCGAGAAATCGACAGTGGCCGAATCATCGGCCCGGTCGGAAATGGTGCGCACCGCGGCAAATGGCACACCGTAATCCAAACAGACTTGCGCCACAGCAGCACCTTCCATCTCCACAGCCAAGGCCTTGGGTTGGCGCTGTTGCAAATCTTTGCACTCGGAAGTCGTTGAAACAAAACGGTCCCCGCTGACCACCAAGCCTGCATGTACTTTGGGCGCATGCACATGCAGTTCACGCATGACTTCCATGTCTATCCACTGCGCGGGATTTTTCAAAATGTCTTGTGCAGCGGATTTCAAACTTTGGGTCAAGTGCAAATCGGTGGGAAAGTGGGCACGCCCGTACATAGGCACTTCGTACGCGGGGAACAAAGGCGATGCGTCCATGTCGTGTTGTAAAAATTCTGTGGCCACCACCATATCGCCCACATTCACGCCCTCGCCCAAACCACCGGCCACGCCGGTGAACACCAACGCTGTCACATCGAAGCGTTCTATCAATGCGGTTGCCGTCGTGGCAGCCGCCACTTTGCCTATGTGTGAAAGTGCCAGCACCACAGGCTGCCCGTGCCAAGTACCGGATGTCACTTGGCGCGAGCCTAATTTGATGGTGTGCGTATTTTGCAAGGCCTGCTTGAGGCCGGCCAACTCTTGCTGCATAGCGCCCACGATAGCGATAGGCTTCATGGGCGCATCCTTGTCTATTGCAGCTGCTTATTCCACAGCCTTGACCATGTCCTCAACGACCTTTTTCGCGTCGCCAAAGACCATCATGGTTTTGTCCATGTAGAACAACTCGTTGTCCAAACCGGCGTAACCGGCGGCCATTGAGCGTTTGTTGACGATGATGGTTTTGGCTTTGTAGGCTTCCAAAATCGGCATGCCGTAAATCGGGCTGCCTTTGATCATGGCTGCGGGGTTGACCACGTCGTTAGCGCCCAAAATGATGGCCACGTCGGCCTGACCGAATTCGCCGTTGATGTCTTCCATCTCGAACACCTGGTCGTAAGGCACTTCGGCCTCGGCCAGCAACACGTTCATGTGGCCGGGCATGCGACCGGCTACCGGGTGAATCGCGTATTTCACGGTGATGCCTTTGTGAATCAACTTCTCTGCCAATTCGTTCACTGCATGCTGTGCACGCGCCACCGCCAAGCCATAGCCGGGCACGATGATGACGGTTTCCGCATTGGCCAAGATGTAAGCCGCATCGTCTGCGCTACCGCTTTTCACCGGACGCTGCTCGCTGCTGCCAGTGGCTGCCGCGCCTGCCTCGCCGCCAAATCCGCCCAAAATCACGTTAAAGAAAGAGCGGTTCATGGCCTTACACATGATGTAAGACAAGATAGCACCTGACGACCCAACCAGCGAACCGGCGATGATCAACATGCTGTTGTTCAGCGAAAAGCCGATGCCTGCTGCTGCCCAACCCGAGTAACTGTTGAGCATGGACACCACCACGGGCATATCTGCGCCGCCGATAGGAATGATGATGAGCACGCCAATCACAAAGGACAGCGCCAGCATGACCAGGAACGCGTCCCAGTTGCCAGTGAACATGAAATACACGCCCAAACCTATCGTGGCCAGACCG
>JACCEC013203991.1_pt1 | contig 15269 bp, 12 predicted proteins | sample 7450121 | NCBI WGS metagenome assembly JACCEC01 (sample SAMN15323455, study PRJNA562643) | freshwater metagenome | isolation source: river surface water | place: USA:Blue River Watershed | collected 2017-08-18 | reverse complement strand
TGCGCGCCTGTCTGCGCCAAGCCACCGACCACACCCCCGTCTGGCTCATGCGCCAAGCCGGTCGCTACTTGCCCGAGTACCGCGACACCCGCGCCAAAGCCGGCAGCTTCATGGGCCTGGCCACCAACGTCGACTTCGCCACCGAAGTCACCTTGCAGCCCCTGGATCGCTACCCGCTGGACGCCGCCATCTTGTTCAGCGACATCTTGACCGTGCCCGATGCCATGGGCCTGGGCCTGTCGTTTGCCCTGGGCGAAGGCCCCAAATTTGCCAAAAACGTGCGCGACGAAGCTGCCGTCGCCGCGCTGGCCGTGCCCGACATGGCCAAGCTGCGCTATGTCTTTGACGCCGTCACCAGCATCCGCAAAGCACTCAACGGCCGCGTGCCCTTGATCGGGTTTTCGGGCAGCCCCTGGACACTGGCGTGCTACATGGTCGAGGGCGCTGGCTCAGACGACTACCGCCATGTCAAAACCCTGATGTACAGCCGCCCCGATTTGATGCACCGCATCTTGCAAATCAACGCCGATGCCGTAGCGCTGTACCTGAACACCCAAATCGAGGCGGGTGCGCAAGCGGTGATGGTCTTTGACAGCTGGGGCGGCGTGCTGGCCGATGGCGCGTTCCAAGAGTTCAGCCTGGCCTATACCGCCCGCGTGTTGGCCAAGCTCAAGACCGAGCACGAGGGCGTGCGCATTCCGCGCATCGTCTTCACCAAAGGCGGCGGCCTGTGGCTGCCCGAGATGGGCCAGCTTGACTGCGAAGTGCTGGGGCTGGACTGGACCATGAACTTGGGCAAAGCACGGGCAATGGTGGGCGGCTCTGTGGGCGGCTCTGTGGGCGGCGCTGTGGGCGGGCCCGGCAAAGCGCTGCAAGGCAACATCGACCCGAATGTTTTGTTTGCCCCACCCGAGCACATTGCCAGGGAGGTGCGCCGCGTGCTCGACAGCTTTGGCACACCGCACACCGACCCGAACACCACGGGGCCCACGCACATCTTCAACCTGGGCCACGGCATCAGCCAGTTCACCCCGCCCGAGCATGTCTCGGCGCTGGTGGAGGCGGTGCACAGCCATTCGAAGGCTTTGCGTCAAAAGTAAGTTGCGGGGTCTGAAAGCCTCTGGCAGCTCAAAAAGCTTTCGGCGCTTAGCACAAAAAAACGGCAGGCAAAGTGGTTTTTTTGCAAAATAATGGTCTTCACCCCCTTGACTTATGCACAAAAAAACACTTTCCTTGTGGCTCGGGTTACGTGATCTGGATCGGCTCGCTTTGCCCCGGGTGAAAACCTTAAGCCATTGATTTCATTGACTTTTTTATCTTGCACATTGGATGTGCAATTTAAGGGAAGGCTTGATTTTCAAGGCTTCCAGCGCCATCCCTGTGAGTTTTCCCCAAAGTTATCCACAGTTTTTTTGGATCATGCTCAAAGTACTTTCAAATCAATGACTTACGTGTATTTTCAAGAATTGAGCTAACTTTTAATTTTCCCAATTTCACCAAAACTACTGAGAACAATGTGAGCACCCACCACTGGATCGATGTTGCCGTCCAGACCCCGGCCCACAGCCTGGTGGGGGGGCTTTTGAGTTACCGCAGCCCTGAAGCATTGCAAGCAGGCCAACTGGTGCGGGTACCGTTGGGGCGGCGCGAAGTGCTGGGCGTGGTTTGGGCCGTTCGAGAGGCCGCGCCGACCGACATGCCGGCCTCTGCCGTGCGGGATGTCTTGGGCGCCTTGGGCGGATTGGCGCCGCTCGACATTCATTGGCGCCAGCTGGTGCAGTTTTCGGCACAGTATTACCAACGCTCATTGGGCGAGGTGGCTTTGTCGGCGCTGCCACCCCAGCTGCGTGACCTGAGCTCAGAACAACTGGCACGTCGCCTCAAAAAGCAAAACACCGAGCGAAGCGTGCAATGCCAAGCCGGCCCGCCATTGTCCGATGAGCAGCATCAGGTCTTGCACCAAATGGCCCATCACACGGGGCCCTTTTTGTTGTTTGGCAGTACGGGCAGTGGCAAAACCGAGGTGTATCTGCAAGCCGTCGAGAAAATGCTCGCCGCCGATCCCCAAGCCCAAGCCTTATTGATGGTGCCCGAGATCAACCTCACCCCCCAACTGGAAGCTCGGGTGCAAGCGCGTTTTGGAACTGAAGTGGTGGTCTCCATGCACAGTGGCATGACCCCTGCCCAACGGCTCAAGGGCTGGTTAGCGGCCCATGCCGGACATGCCCGTATCGTGCTGGGCACGCGCATGGCGATTTTTGCTTCCATGCCGCATTTGAAACTCATCGTGGTGGATGAAGAACACGATCCCAGCTACAAGCAACAAGAGGGCGCACGCTATTCGGCGCGCGATCTGGCAGTGTACCGAGGACGCTTGCAAAATGCCTCGGTGCTTTTGGCATCGGCCACCCCTTCCCTTGAAAGCTGGCACCAAAGTCGCCCCGATGCCGAAGGCGGGCGCTATCTGCGCTTGCACATGCCGTCTCGCATTGGCACGGGGCAATTGCCCAAAGTGCGCCGGGTGGACATGAGCAAACAACCCCGACGCACGGTGCTCTCTGCCCCCTTGATCGAAGCTTTGCAAGCGCGTGTCGAGCGAGGCGAGCAAAGCATGCTGCTGCTCAATCGCCGTGGTTATGCCCCCGTGTTGCATTGCGCCGACTGCGGCTGGAAAAGTGAATGCAAGCATTGCAGCGCCTATCGCGTGTTCCACAAAATAGACCGCACACTGCGCTGCCACCACTGCGGCCTGACCGAACGCGTGCCCCGGGCTTGCCCCGAATGCGGCAACCCCGACATCGCACCGATTGGTCGCGGCACTGAGCAGCTTGAAGAACACTTGGCCGAATTGTTGGCGCATGTGAAACGGCCCGATGGGACCGCTGTGCGCATTGCGCGCATTGACGCCGACACCACACGACTCAAAGGGGCACTCGAAAGCCAATTGGCCTCTGTTCATTCAGGCGAAGTCGATATCTTGGTGGGCACACAAATGATCGCCAAAGGGCATGACTTTCGCCGCATCACCTTGGTGGCGGCCGTCAATCCCGACACGGCTCTTTTCTCCAGTGATTTCAGGGCACCAGAGCGTTTGTTTGCTTTGCTCATGCAAGCCGCAGGTCGCGCCGGGCGGGACGCTGCGCACAGCGCCAGCAGTGAAATGTGGGTGCAAACCTTTCACCCCCAACATGCGCTGTTTGAGGCGCTCAAAAAACACGACTACCCCGCTTTTGCCGCCAACGAACTGGCCGAGCGCAGTGCCGCTGAATTGCCCCCCATCAGCCACCAGGCCTTACTGCGGGCGGATGCGCGCACCCAAGATGCCGCACAAGCCCTGTTGAATGCGGCACGCGAAGCATTGGAGTTGCAATTGAGTGCCCACGCAGAAACAGCCGATCTGGTGTTGCAAGTGAGCGTCTACCCCGCAGTGCCCATGAGCATGCAGCGCGTGGCCGATGTCGAGCGTGCCCAAATGCTGCTGGAAAGCACCAACCGCATGGCGCTGCAAAAAATGCTGCGCCACCTGCACGACCTGTTGCACCAACTGCGCAGCCAACCCGAGCACAAAGGGGTCATTCGCTGGCTGGTGGATGTGGACCCTCAAGCCATTTGAGTGTTCAGGGCTTGACCAAAGTCACGGCGGCGGAAAAGGTCAAAAAAGCGGCCGCTGTGGTGACCAAAATGATGCGGGCAATGCGCCCGTTGTCTGCTCCCAATCGCTCGGCCAACAACGACACATTGCTGGCGCTGGGCAAAGCAGCCACCAACACCATCACCATCCACGCAAAGGGGCTGATGGGCACGCCCCATTGCACCGCGGTGCCCGCCACCAGAAAAACCAACACGGGGTGCAGCAACAACTTGATCAAGGCCACGGGCAAAAAATCGCCCATGCGCAAAGGGCCTTGCGGGCGCTGATGGGCCAACAACTGCGAACGGGCCAGCACCGCGCCAATGGTGAAGAGCGCCACGGGGGACGCGGCATCGGCCAGCAAACCAACCGTTTTGCCCACCGGGCCAATCAACTCGTAATTCCAAAAAGAAAACGCGCCGCCCAAGGAAATGGCCCACGGCATCGGGTTGCGCACCACGCCCGCCAACGCCTTTCGGGCGGCCACGGCAGCTCCATGTTCGCCGGCAGCGTCCATGCGCGAGAGGGCCACGCACAGGGACGTGGTGATCACCATGTCGACCACGATGGTCACGATGGCGGGGCCCGCAGCCTCTGGCCCCAACAAAGCCACCAACAAAGGCACCCCCATGAACCCGGTATTGGGAAAAGCCGCCACCAAAGCCCCGAGAGAGGCGTCGTTCCAGCGGATGCGCGCGTTCAGACTGACGGCCACACTGAACCCCACCATGACCATGGCGCACAACAGGTAGGTGAAAAAAACCCCAGCGTCTAACAACTGCGCAATCGGTGTGCTAGCGCCAAAACGAAACAACATGCACGGCAACGCAAAGAACAGCACGAACCCATTCAGCCCAGGAATCGCCTCCAGCGGCAAAAGCCCTTTGCGCGCCGCCAAGTAGCCGCAAAAAACCAGAGCGAAAAACGGAAACGTGACGCGCAAGACTTCAAACATTTGCCGATTGTCGCGGCAAATTTGACATCGCCAGAGAAGTGGAGAGTCACGACTTCGACAGCCTTACCGCGTTTTCTCAATAGTTCAACGCCAACCATCAACAGAGATCAGGTCCTGCGATTGGCGTAGCGGAGGACATTGTTTTCTGACTACTCAAGACGGCCACCTGATCCGCTCAAGTCACCGCAAAAGCACCCATTCATTTGCATTAAAGGGTAATTACTATGATTTAAATATTACTTTTAGTTTAATTTAAGCAGCCAATCAGGGAGCAAATCATGAAAAAGACAATCGTCAGCATCGCCTCAACTTTGGCGCTGTTGAGCATGGGCACTCAAGCGCAGCCTGTCGAGTTTAAAAATATCTTTTCTTTGGGCGATTCTCTGTCAGATGTAGGCACCTACAGCAACGCCATGATCATGAGTGGCGCGCCGCCCCAGTTGCAATACCGCTTCACGAACAACAACCCCGATGGCAGCAGCAAGGTTTGGGTAGAGCATTTAGCTCAGCAACTGAACTTGGACCTGCGCCCCAACCAGATCAACCCCAACAACATTGGGGGGGGTGCTTTTGCCGAGGGCGGGGCCAGGGTCAGCAATCCCATTGGGATTGGCTATGCACCGCAAAACCTCATCACCACGGTGCCACTGACCACCCAAGTGGATCGATTGCTCGCGATGAAGCCTACTTTGGACAGCGGCGATTTGATTTTTTTGTGGGCCGGTGCAAATGATGTCTTCACGCAATTTGGCACGATCTCTGCGGGTGGGGCCACGGTCACGCAAGGCCTGACAGCGATTGCGACCGAAGCGGGATCGGTTGCTATCCAAGTCCAACGTTTGCGTGCCGCAGGCGCCAAGTTTGTCACCGTGGCTTTGTTGCCCGATTTGGCAAAGACGCCATTTGGCCAGTTGGTGGCGCAATCCAATGCGCAAGGAGGTCAATTGCTGAGTGCGATGAGCAGCACCTTCAACTCGACCGCCATGGGCACTGTCCCGCAAGCAGGTGCTGTGGTGGTGGATGTGAACAAACTGCTCAGCGATGTGATTGCCAATCCCGTCAAATACGGCTTCAATGCCAACGCGTTGGGGGGCACGGCCTGCGGCTTGAACCCCACCCCTACCGGGCCCAACGATGCATTCAACTCGTCGCTCTCTTGCTTGAACAGCAATCCAGACAACTATCTTTTTGCAGATGGCGTACACCCCAGCGCCAAGGCACACCAGCTCTTTGGTCAGTTTGCTTACTCGGGGCTTCAAGCGATCGCCCAAGCTGGTGCTTTGGTGGTGGCACCCTTGGTGGCCATTCGGCAACACGCGCAATCCCTTGAAGGTCGGCTGAATATGGGTGCATTGGCTGACCACAATGGCCAGCTTCGCAAAGAGGGCGATGTGCATGTTTACATCAGTCCCGAAGTCGGCTACTTCAATGTGTCTGCCAGTCAAATTGAGCCTTCTGTAAAAGCGAACACCTTCAAAACATCTTTCGGTGTGGACAGAATGGTGGCAAAGAATGCCTTGGTGGGTGGGGCTTTGTCCTATAGCAAAGGCGACTCGAAATTTGGCAATCAAACAGGGCATTTGCACACGACTGACACATTAGGGGTGGTCTACACCACAGTCGCGCTGTCGCAAAATTGGTATGTCAATGCAACGGCTGCTTACGGCGACATCGACCACACAGATTTCACGCGCCAACTGGTCTTGCCCACCACGACAATCACCGCGCGCAGCAGCCCTCAAGGCTCCTACATCAGCACACGTATCGGTGGAGGTTGGAACGGTGAAATCGCGCAAGGCTTCGGTGGCCCCTACATCAGCTTGACTCAAGAAAAAGTGTCCGTCGATGGCTTTACGGAGACCGACAGCCCGATGTCCTTGAGTGTCGGTGATCTGACTTACCGTTCCAAAAGGCTTACTGTGGGAGGCGCTTGGATTCAATCCAAGCCTGTCGGTCAGTGGCGATTCTTCGGACGTGCGGCAATTGACCGCGATCTGAACGACAAAGACCTCCGCATCTCTATCGGCCCCAATCCAGCGGCATTGGGCACGGTCGATGTGCCCAGACCCGAAAGAACCACTTGGAACGCTGCACTGGGTTTTGCACTGGCTCAACAAGATACAGGGGTGTGGACACTGCAAGTGGGATTGGGTGGACCCAAGAGCAAGCTCGAGGCTTACACCTTGGGTGCTTCTTATCGGAAGAGATTCTGAAGATCACCCCAGCGGCTTCAGACTGTCAAATTCATTGGCTCAGACAAGTTCTTTCATGACGCAGTCACCGCAGCCCATCACCCGCTATGATGGCCCGCTTTGCCTCGCCATTCCCTATTGCCATGTCTGCCGGACTCAACCCAGCCCAACTCGAAGCCGTGAACTATGTGTCGGGGCCTTGCTTGGTGTTGGCCGGGGCGGGCTCTGGCAAAACGCGCGTGATCACGCACAAAATTGGGCGATTGATTGAAGCCGGCTTAGAGCCCAAGCGAATTGCCGCCATCACCTTCACCAACAAGGCGGCTGCCGAGATGCGAGAGCGTGCCAAACAATTGATTGGCCGGGCGGCGAAAGACGTGGTGATTTGCACCTTCCACGCCTTGGGCGTTCGGATCATGCGCGAAGACGGCGGGGTGCTGGGGCTCAAGCCCCAATTCAGCATCATGGATGCTGACGATGTCACCAGCATCTTGAAAGACTGTGGCGGCACCACCGATGCCGCCACCGCACGCCAATGGCAGTGGACCATCAGTCTTTGGAAAAACATGGGCCTGAACGCCGAACAGGCTGCAGCCCAAGCGCCCGATGACAATGCCCGCGTCATCGCCCGCATCATGGGTCTGTACCAAGACCGACTGGCGGCATACCAAAGCGTAGACTTTGACGACCTGATTGGCATGCCCCTGAAGCTTTTGGCCGACTTTCCCGAAGTGCGCGCGCGCTGGCAAGCCAAGATGGGCCATGTGCTGGTCGACGAATACCAAGACACCAACGCCACGCAATACGAAGTCTTGAAACATTTGGTGGGCGAGCGGGCCCGCTTCACGGCGGTGGGTGACGATGACCAGTCCATTTATGGCTGGCGCGGCGCCACGCTGGACAATCTGAAACGCTTGCCCTTGGACTTTCCGCAACTCAAGGTGATCAAGCTGGAACAAAACTACCGTTCCACCAGCGCCATCCTGCGGGCCGCGAACCATGTGATTCAGCCCAACCCCAAGCTGTTTCCCAAAACCTTGTTTTCCGAGTTGGGCGAAGGTGAGCCGGTGCGGGTCATTGACGCGGTCAATGAAGAGCACGAGGCCGACCGGGCCGTCGCGCGCATTCAGTCCATTCGCAGCGGTCACTCTGTCGAATCTCAACACCGAGAGTTCAAGGACTTTGCCATTTTGTACCGCGCCAATCACATGGCACGACCGTTTGAGCAAGCCCTTCGACGCGCCAACATTCCCTACAAAGTGTCTGGCGGTCAGAGCTTTTTTGACAAAGCCGAAATCAAGGACTTGTGTGCCTGGTTCAGGCTTTGGATCAACAACGACGATGACCCTGCTTTTTTGCGGGCCATCACCTCCCCCAAGCGCGGCATCGGTCACCAAACGCTGGGGCAATTGGGCACCTTTGCCACGCAATACAAACTCAGCCTGTTTGAAGCGCTTTTTGCGGGCAGTTTGCCCAGCGCGGTGAATGCACGCGCCATCACCGGCCTGCACGAGTTTGGGCGCTACATCAATGACTTGGAGCACCGCGCCCGGCACACCCTTGGCAAAGAAGATGCGCTGACCTTTTTGTTGGCATGGCTGAAAGAAATTGGTTACGAACAACACCTGTTTGACGGCGAAGACAACGAAAAAGTGGCCGCAGCCCGTTGGAGCAATGTGCTGGAGTTTTGCGAGTGGATGGCTGGACGTTGTGGCGGTGAAATCGAAGATGCCACCGGCGCGCAAACCAATGAGACCAAAAATCTGCTCGAAGTGGCCCAAACCATCTCCCTGATTTCAACCTTGAGCGAGCGCGAAAAAGACCAAAACGTGGTGACGCTTTCCACCCTGCACGCGTCTAAGGGGCTGGAGTGGCCACATGTCATGTTGGCGGGCGTCAATGAGGGTCTGCTGCCCTTCAAGCTGGGTGACGACGACTCGCACTCAGGTCTTGGTACAGGACCGATGAGCGAGGGTATCTTGCTGCGACTGCAAGAAGAGCGGCGACTGATGTATGTGGGCATCACGCGTGCGCAACGCACGCTGTCCGTCAGTTGGACCAAGCGCCGTAAAAAAGGCCGCGAAACTGTGGCTGCACTGCCCAGCCGGTTCATCGCAGAAATGCGCTTGGACGAGAACACCATCAAAGAAGATCCAAGAGAAAAACTCAAGGCACTTCGGGCTGAATTTGCCCAACGTGCAGCAGACGCGGCAGCAGAGGCCAAACCTTGATGGGGTGATGGTTTTGTTTTCCCACGGGCCACAAGTCAATTGACTTGCCCGAGCGGCCAGCGTCGCTTTTCTCGCGCAAAATACGGCCCCATATGTGCAGGCCCTTGGACCCATGAACGCATCCACTTATCTTGAAGCCCCGCCGCGGCGAAAGCTGATGGGTTTGGCTGCGGTGGTGGCCTTGCATGCCCTGTTGTTTGCAGCGCTTCACGCGGGCCTCGACCGGACGGTTTTGCAAAACATGCCCACGGTGGTGCAAGCTTTATTGCTTGAAGACCCGCGGTCTGAACCCACCCTAAAACCAGCGACACCGCCTCGTTCGGTGCCACCCCCACCCAGCCCGAGCCCCTCAAAGCCACCCACCTCAGCAGCGCCCGTTGTAGAGCCCCCGGTGACGCCCCCCGCGATACCATTGCCAATGCCATTGCCCCCGACGGCAGCTCCCAACGCCATCGCTGTCCCCAACTCCGCGGCAGTGCCCAACACCTCTGCCAACACCGCCTCTGCTGCACCCGCTCCCACTGCACCGGCTCCCGCACAAGCGGCCACACGCGTTGCGCCTCCGGTGAGAACCACCGCCAATGTCAACATGGCCCAATGTGACAAGCCCGAGTACCCCAGCGCCTCACGCCGCATGGAAGAAGAAGGCACCGTCAGCCTGCGCTTTTTGGTGGGAATTGATGGCAAGATCATCCAGTCCGAAGTGGAAAAGAGCTCGGGTTACAAACGACTCGACGAAGCCGCGCGGGCCGGATTGTCAAAGTGCCAATTCAAACCCGCCACGGTAGACGGCAAGCCCGAACAAGCTTGGACCACCCTGCGCTATGTGTGGCGACTCGATTGAAACAATGACCCCAATACACCCACTCTCTGCCAAGCAGCTCCCATGACTCCGAATCAACACCCCTCTTCCAACTCTCTGTTGATGACCATTCGCAAGCCCGCCTTTTGCAGGCGAACCTTGGGCAACGCTTGGGCAGTTGCCGCGCTGTGCGCAGGTCTGCTGATGATTGGCCCGGCTTGGGCAACCCCAACAGCCGCCGTCATGCCCGCAGCATCTGATGCGGCAACATCCGTTTCAAACCCCTACGGCCTGGCGGCCTTGTGGGCACAAGGCGATGCCGTCGCCAAAGGCACGCTGTTGATTTTGGTGCTGATGAGCATGGGCAGTTGGTATGTGATTTTCAGCAAGTTTGCTGCACAAACCAAGATGATGAAATTTGCGCGTGCGGCTCAAGCCGACTTCTGGGGATCGGGTTCGTTGCAACAAGCCACTGAAGCGCTCGACCCTGCCAGCCCCTTCCGATTTATTGCCGAAAAAGGGCTTGAGGGCGCCTCCAAACACGATGGCTTGCTGGGCACTGTGGACTTCAACACCTGGGTCACGATGAGCATTCAACGGGCCATGAGCACGGTGCAAAGCCGGATGCAAGATGGCTTGGCCGTTTTGGCCACGGTGGGCTCCACCGCCCCCTTTGTCGGCTTGTTTGGCACCGTGTGGGGCATCTACCATGCGCTGGTCAAAATCGGCATGTCCGGCCAGGCCAGCATCGACAAAGTGGCCGGCCCAGTAGGAGAAGCCTTGATCATGACCGCCATTGGTTTGGCCGTGGCGGTGCCTGCGGTACTGGGCTACAACTGGTTGGTGCGCCGCAACAAGGCGGTGATGGAGGAAGTCAATGCCTTCGGCGCCGAATTGCATGCGGTGGTGTTGGCTTCGGCGAAAAAATAATGGCCCTCAATCTCGGCCCCACCTTGGGCCAACAAGACGACGACGAAGTGATCGGCACCATCAACACCACGCCCTTGGTGGATGTGATGTTGGTGTTGTTGATCATCTTTCTCATCACCATTCCTGTGGTGACCACCTCGATCAAAGTCGACTTGCCCAAAGAACAAAATGTGGTGCGGGTGGCCAAGCCCGACACGGTGATCATTTCGGTCAACCAAGCCGGTCAAATTTTTTTGTATGACAGCCTCGTCCAAACACCCGCCGAACTGGTGGAACGCTTAGAAAAATTTGCCAACATGAAGCCCCAACCCGATGTGCAAATTCGGGGCGATGCGAAAAGCGCCTTCGAATCGGTTGGCCGGGTCATGTACGCGGCGCAGCGTGCGGGCATTGTGCAGGTGGGATTTGTCACCGACCCCCAGCCTTGAGCGCTCGCATGACGAGGGATAAACACAGATGGCAATGAATTTAGGCAGCCCCAACGGCGAAGAACCCGAAGTGATGATGGACATCAACACCACGCCCTTGATCGACGTGATGTTGGTGCTGATCATCATGCTCATCATCACCATCCCCGCACAGTTGCACTCGGTGAATTTGGACCTGCCTGTGGCCAGCTCGGCCCCGCCGAAAGTCGACCCCGTGGTGGTCAAAATTGAAATCGAGGCCAATGCCCAAGTACGCTGGAATGGCCAAACGCTGGCCGACAAAGCCACTCTAGAAGCGAGGCTGGCCGAAGCAGCTTTGCAGCAACCGCAGCCCGAGTTGCATATCCGCTCGCATGCCCAATCACCCTATGAAGCCACTGCGCTGGTCTTGGCAGGAGCGCAACGTGCCGGCCTGAAAAAACTGGGGATCGTGGGCAGCGAGCGCTTCGCATATTGAAGGTGAGACCTTCCGTCATTTTCGGCTCAATAACAGGCCAGGCGCGTTGGGCACCCAACGCCTGAAGTGCAACGATTTAGCGAGCGTCGCAAGAGGCCAGTGAATGGCTAACAAGCAAAAAAAAGCCCGATGACTCGCATCGGGCTCGGGGTGTGTGCTGAAAGATCAGTCAGCGTATTTGCCGCCGGCATCCACGGCCGCCTTGATTTTGATCATCTCGGCTGCCACGAACTTCTTGTGCTCTTCGGGTTCCACGCGCTTGTCGGTCACCACCAGGGCACCCAGGCCTTCGTTCTTTTTGATGAACTCAGGGTCCTTCAAAGACTTTTTCAAAGCGTCGTTCAAAACTTTGGTGATGGCAGGAGGCGTGCCTTTGGGGGCATACAGACCGTGCCAGATCGTCAGATCAAAACCCTTCAAGCCCATTTCTTGCAAGCTGGGGTAGTGCTTGAGCACCGGGTGGCCGGACAAAGGCTTGGCGGTGGTGACGGCAAACGCCTTGACGCGGCCGCTCTCAATTTGGGCGGTGGTGTTGGTGGTTTGGTCACACATCACATCGACCTGGCCGCCGATCAAAGCGGTCATGGCGGGGGCAGTACCGCCAAATGGGATGGTGGTCATGGCCTCTTTGGTCTTCAAAGTGGACTGCCAGAGCAAACCGCAAATGTGCGAAGCCGAACCCAAACCGGCGTGGGCAATGTTCAAGTTGCCCGAGTTGGCGCGGATGTAGTTTTCAAAATCGCGGTAAGTGTTGGCTGGCAACTGGGGCTTGCCGATCAAGGTCATGGGCACATCGTTGACCATGCCCAAGAACTCAAAATCTTCCAGCGGTTTGTAGGCAATCTTGCGGTACAGCGCAGGCGTAGCGGCCATGCCGATGTGGAACAACAACAGGGTGTGGCCATCGGGGCTGGCTTTGGCGACTTTGGTCGCACCGATCGTGCCGCCGGCACCCGCAGCGTTTTCGACCACGAAGTTGCTGCCAGGGATGTGCTTGCGCATGGCTTCGGCCAAATCGCGCGCCACACGGTCGGTTGGGCCGCCCGCGGTGAAGGGCACCACGATCGAGATGGGCTTGCTGCCCGGAAAAGCTTGGGCTTGGGCGCCCACCGAAACTGCAGCCAATGCGGCCAGAGCAATCCATTGCTTCATAAACACTCCTAAGAAATAACGAAACAGTTTAAAACCATCAAGAGTGTCATTAAATCGCGGAAACTACTTAGCGGCAAACCCTTGTTTGCCCTTGATTCAGCAGGGGAATTACCCCCTCATTCGTAACTGCGGGCGTCCTCAATGACCTTGCCGTCATTGGCCAAGCTGCCTTGCGCCACCAACAGCACGTCGCCGCGCAATTTGGTCACATCGCGCACCACATCGGACAACTTGTTTTTGAGGGCGGCATCGGCCAGATGAGGGGTCTCCACATGCAGCGTCATCTGGTCGTTGGCCATGGCGCCGGTCACCACCAAACGGGCTTTGGTGACTTCGGGAAAACGTTTCACGATTTCAGCCACTTGGGCGGGGTGCACAAACATGCCCCTGATTTTGGTGGTCTGGTCGGCACGCCCCATCCAACCCTTGATGCGGGAACCGGTGCGCCCGGTGGGGCAGGTACCCGGCAAGATGGCCGACAAATCACCGGTGCCAAAACGGATCAAGGGGTAGTCGGTGTTGAAGGTGGTGATGACCAACTCACCCACTTCGCCCTCGGGCACCGGATCGCCCGTGCCTGGACGCACGATTTCGACCAACACCCCTTCGTCTAATACCAAGCCTTCGCGGGCTTCCGTTTCGTAGGCAATCAAGCCCACATCGGCGGTGGCATAGCACTGGTAAGCCGCCACGCCGTGGGCCGTCATCCAGTCGCGCAAGCTGGGGGGGAAGGCTTCGCCCGACACCAAGGCCTTGCGCAAACTGGGCAAGGGCTGACCCATCTCGGCCGCTTTTTCCAAGATGATTTTCAGAAAGCTGGGCGTGCCGATGTAGCCCGCAGGCTGCAACTCGGCCATGGCCGCCACCTGTTGTTCGGTCTGCCCAATGCCGCCCGGAAACACGGTGCAACCCAGCGCATGAGCGCCGGTTTCCATCATGGAGCCGGCCGGGGTGAAGTGGTAGCTGAAGCAGTTGTGGATCAACTCGCCCGGGCGAAAGCCTGCGGCAAACATCGTGCGCGCCATGCGCCAATAGTCTTTGCGTGTGCCCTCGGGCTCATAAATGGTGCCGGGGCTGGCGAACACCCGAGGCATGGCCGCGCCAAATCCCAAGGTACTGAAGCCGCCAAAGACAGACCCGCCGGCGGCCCGTGCCGCCTTTTGCCGTTCCAGCAATTCGTATTTGCGAATGACGGGCAATTGCGCCAAAGCCGCGCGGCTGGTGATGCGGGACGCGTCCACCCCTTTCAACAGCTCGGCCATGGCCGGCGCATGGGATTGGGCATGCGCCACTTGCGCGGGCAAAGCGGCCATCAAAGCGGCTTCGCGTTCGTGGGGAGCGCGCGTTTCCAAGGCATCAAAGTGCTGGGACATGGCTTTCTTTCTGGGAGACTGCAAAAACGGGGATGCGAACGGACCAGCAGGCCTCAAGCCAACCAGCGCTTGCGGCGCTTGTAGCTCTTCACATCCTTGAAGCTCTTGCGCTCGCCGCCGCCCACGCCCAAATAAAACTCTTTCACGTCTTCGTTGGTGCGCAGGTCTTCAGCAGGGCCATCCATCACGATGCGGCCCGACTCCATGATGTAGCCGTAGTCGGCGTACTTCAGGGCCATGTTGGTGTTTTGCTCGGCGATCAAAAAGGTCACTTTTTCCTTTTCGTTCAAGTCGCGCACGATGTTGAACACCTCTTCCACAATCTGCGGCGCCAAACCCATCGAGGGCTCGTCGAGCAACATCATGTTGGGGTTGGTCATCAGCGCACGGCCAATCGCGCACATTTGCTGCTCACCCCCCGAGGTGTAAGCCGCTTGCGAGGTGCGGCGGGTTTTGAGGCGTGGGAAATAGGTGTACACCTTTTCCAAATTGGCCGCGATCTCGCCTTTGTCGGTGCGGGTGTAGCTGCCGGTCATCAGGTTTTCTTCAATCGTCAGGTGGGCAAAGCAGTGACGGCCTTCCATGACCTGCACCACGCCGCGGTTGACCAATTCGGCGGGGGTGAGATTTTCGATGCGCTCGCCGCGCAACTCGATGCTGCCTTTGGTGACATCGCCGCGCTCGCCTTGCAGCAAGTTGGAGATGGCGCGCAAGGTGGTGGTTTTGCCCGCGCCGTTGCCGCCCAACAAGGCCACGATGCCTTGCTCAGGCACCTGCAAAGAGACGCCCTTGAGCACCAAGATGACGTGGTTGTAAATGACCTCAATGCCATTGACAGTCAGAACAATGTTTTTCTCGCTCATGGACTTTGCCTTTTCAAACTTTTGGTGTTCAAGCCACATGAAACCCCTGCACGCAAAGGTTTCATGTGGCAACTGCTGGCGGACAAATGCCCGCTGCAGTTGACCACCTGCCGCTTGCACGGCAGGTGCGGGGGTCAGATCAAGACTGGCAATCTGCAGGAGAGCGACGTGTGATCTTCTTCTCTGCAGCGTACTTGTCGGCAGCGGCCTTCACCATTGGCTTGATGATCTGCTCATCGGCCTGGTACCAGTCGC
>JACCEC010051595.1_pt1 | contig 15271 bp, 10 predicted proteins | sample 7450121 | NCBI WGS metagenome assembly JACCEC01 (sample SAMN15323455, study PRJNA562643) | freshwater metagenome | isolation source: river surface water | place: USA:Blue River Watershed | collected 2017-08-18 | reverse complement strand
GAGTTTTGTCTAATATTACTAAATGGTTTAGCATCTAACCAAATGTCATATTTGTTATGTTTATTTAGTACTGCGATTGGATGAAAGAAATCTGGAATTTTTTTTGTGTAATCAGAATGTACAATTGCATTAATTTCCCCTTCTTCCGCGGTGCTATACACACTAACAATACCTTCATGAAAACCTTGTATAGATTTAATAATAGTAACGATTCTATTAACTTCTGATAACATTCCCTTCCCAGAAGTTGTGTGGTATGGAGTAAGAAACATGACGTATTCTCCTTAAAAATAAAGTATTGAAATATTATAGGTCATAAGTAAAGTAAAAATTAAAAAAATATTTTTATATTATTTTAGGCTATTCAAGGAGAACGCTCATGAGCGGTGGAAATTCAGAAGCTATTATAACATCTGCTGTACCAAGAACACGAACATTAGGTATTTCTGACTTAAGCTCTCGCGCTGTGGTGCGCGATGTTTTGCCTACACCAGACCATCTTCCTAAAGTGTATTTGTATTGTGAAAAAGGTCCTGCTGAGCCTACGTTAGTAGCTCCAGCAGATGCAGTTACTTTATTTGGTGATAAGACATTTGATGAGCGTAGTATTTTTGCTACGCACCAAACTGTGCTATGCAATCAAGTGTTTAAAAAAGGCAATGTGGCAATGTTACAGCGGATTATTCCTTCTGATGCTCCGCCGCCTTCTACTATTCGTATTGTTGCCGATGTTTTATTTACTAATGTCCCTCAATACGAACGTGCGTTTGATAATACTTATTTATTAGATATATATGGTAATAAACAGCCTACTGGCGCTTTTGTGCCTGGTTACTCAGTAGTTTGGAGTGCTATACAAGTACCAGTAGATTCTGGAGGGTTTACTACATTTGGTGAAGGACCAATTACTGAAGGTGCTCGCACCAATGCAAATGGTGATACATCTATTGTTTATCCTATAATTGATTTAATGGTTTCATCAGTTGGTTCACATGGTGACAACAAAGGGTTAAGAATATTTGTTCCTACAAATGATTCTGAGACTTTAATTAAAGATAATATTGTAAAGAGCGAAGGCGCATTTCCTTTTGAAATTGTTTGCGTTGAAAGACCAGATCAATACTCGTCGGCGCAAATAGTAGATACAATTATGACAGATAGAAGTAGAACAGTTACGTTTAAAGAGTACTCAATTGACACTAGTGTAGATATGGAGTTGTATTTAGGCGACGTATTTGTTCCTACTTGGAATGATGATGACGACCCTACGGTGGCTCCTATAGTAGGCCCATTTAATAAAATTAAAGTATATCAAGACAATATAGATAAATTGCTACATGATTTTGTAATTGCTGAAAAAGACTATTTTGATGATCATTCTGACCTCCAAAATGCTACTGATTCAATTTATTTGTTTAATATGTTAACAGGTGTAACTTCTAGAAACGCCCCATATTACTCTTTTGAAATTGCTGATACATCTATTAAATTTAACCAGAACTATACTATCTGGGCTAAGGGTGGTGGTGATGGTACTATGAATTTAACTGACTTTTCACATGACGTTGGTGTTAAAGTTACTGAGTATTTAAATCCAAATTCTTTATTGCAGCAGTCAGCTTATCATTGCGAAACTTTTATTCACGATTCTGGTTTTGTATTAGAAGATAAGTATAAATTAATGTCTTTTATTTCTAGGCGTAAAGATACAGCAATTATACTTAGTACATATACAGTAGGCGGCAGAGAACTATCTGTAGGTGAAGAGTCGTCTATCGGTAGAGCGTTATCTATTCGTGCTATGCTATATCCAGAATCAGTTTATTATGGCACTACTACTTGTCGAGCAGCAGTATTTAGCGGTTATGGTGAATGTAAAGCTGCTCGTTATAGAAATCTACTCCCATTGACTATTGAAATTGCTAGCAAGTTAGCTGATTACCATGGAGCATCTATTGGTAATTGGAAAGAAGGCAAGTCTTATGATAATGCAGCAAATAACCGTGTTAGAATGTTTAAAAAATTAAGAAATTGTTTTAGGCCTGCTAATGTCAGAGAGTCCGACTGGAACAATGGGGTAAATTTTGTTGAGTATTTTGATAGAGCTGATCTATACTGGCCTGCTATGCAAACAGTATATGATAACGATACTTCTGTACTGAACTCGCTTAAAACTATTGTAGCTTGTGTATCACTACAAAGAGCTGGTCAAGAAGCACAGAGAATGTTCTCTGGTAATTCTAGTTTGACAAATGCACAATATGCAAGTGAAGTGGTTAAATATATTAATAAAAAAGTAGAAGGTAGATTTGACGGTGCTTATGTAATTGTCCCAGAGACTTATTACACTGCTCAAGATATAGCACGCGGATATTCTTATACGACTAAGATTAAAATTTATGCACCTAACATGAAGACTGTACAAACTTTAACCGTGGAAGCTCATCGGTTAACTGATCTTGAAACTACTATTGCAGCCTAATACAGGAGCATAAAACATGAGACATTTAAATGCTACGCTAAGTGCACAACATCCGATTCAAATAGTAAACCCACACACTACCCTAGATGTTACTAAAGGTGGTCAGCATGGATGGTCCCCTAACTTAGCTCAGCTAGTAGGTAATCATGCGTATGTGACTTATCCACTAATATGTATTTTATTAGAAGCGCCTAGATCATTTGAAGATCTCCCAAATAAACAATCATGGGTTTCTATGCTACGATCCCTTGTAGAAACTCATGCTATTCGTATTGAAGGTTTTGAGGCTGGGCTAGAAGTAGCTACGTCATCAGTTAAAGTTGGTGGTGGTGGTGAAGAGCAAGACCACTATACTGACGTAACTAGAGCAAGAACACAACCCAAGTTCTCTTGGGAAGAAAAATACGGTAAGCCAATTCAGACATTCTTGTACTACTGGATTACATATTTAATGAAAGATCCAGAAACTAAATATGCAAACATTGCTACCATTACAGGTAGAGGACCTAAGGATATGCTGTTGGATCGTTATTCAATGACATGTTTGTTTATTGAGCCTGATCCTACTCATCGTTATGCATTAGATGCTTGGGTTACTACCAATATGTTCCCGAAGGGGACTGGTGCCATTTCTGCTAAGAGAGATCTTACCTCTCCTGGCGAAATACGTACCCTTGATATTGACTTTACCGGTGTATCCCAATATGGCGCTGGTGTAAGAAGATTAGCACAAGAGATATTAAGTGGTATTGATATTACTGGCGCTAATCCTTTCTTACGTCAATCATTTATTCAAAAGATCACTGAAGATGTATTGGCTTCTGGTGACGGTATTGGGTCTTACGATCTTGGTATTCAAAATACTGCTAAGGATAGTGTGTCACTATAGTAACAAAAAAAATAAAAGAAAAAAAGCCACATACCCTTTTGGGGTATGTGGCTTTTTATTTCCCTTTTGAGGAATGATTTAGCTCAAATCAATGTCATGAGCTTCAGCATCTTCAGTTTTGGTGTTGTCATCAAAATCAAAGATGCTATCCCAATCAGCAAATGCATTTTTGGGCTTGCTAATGGGATAGGTGAACACGCCCTTTTCAATAGCTGCTTCACGCAGCGCTTTCAGGACAGGCCAGGTATTTACAGTGACGCCTGGACGTTGATACGGTTGGATATTGCCACTTCGCATCCAGGCATCAACGGCGTGATTCTGGTTGTCGAAGAATGCTTTCTTTTCTGCTTGACTAGCAGAGTGATCAATCCGAGCATCAAGTCCGGAAGGCATTGCCTCCCAAAACTCTGTTGCAGTAGCAATGGTACGGTGCAACACCCATGCCATCGTAGTTGGTGCTACGTGTTTGAACTCGGCTGTTTTGCCGAGATTCATCACCTCCGCTGCCTTGACACCATCGATCACGTTGTAGTACGCAGCAAGTCCTTTGGCGAACAGACTTGCTGCCAGTGCCGCTTTCGGGTTTGTTTCAGCATCGGAGAAGTTAAAACGCACAGCTTTTACTTTGCGTCCGGGAACCGGTTGGTGGAACACCGGAATTCCGAAGATTGAAGTTGTCGTATCACGATCACGACTCAGTTTGACTGAGTCGTCGACAAAGAAGATGCCGGCAGACGCCGACATAATCGTGCGGATTGCACCTTCCGACATGCCAGTCGTTTCGATCATGTCGATTACTTCGGCATTCAACAGCACGTGATCGCCAGCTGAGAACTTGCCGTCGTCCGTCAACATCTTGACAAGCATTCGTTCGACGTTGCTACTAACCTTGTCAGAAGCAACTCCTTTCAGCATACCGATTGTCTTTACTGTCACCAAGTCGACAACAGTCGACGGCTCGAAGAGACGGCAGGCCCGATTAGCAGACTCTTGCATCGCTACCGCAAGAGCAGCGGCGTTTGCCTGGTATTCTTCTCGGGTAAACCCGATGTTACTGGGGAGATTGAATTCTTCCAGTGCTACGTCAAAAATTTCATCACGGGATGATCCAGTTTTTTCAGCAGCAATGATCTTGGTCCGCAAATTTGACAGCAGTTTTTGGTTAGGTGTTTGAGCCGCCATGTTGTATTCGTAAGCCAACACGTTAGACAGCGTGGTACCAAATTGAATCTTAGCCATGATGTAAATCCTTAAAAAGTTGTGTTATAACAAAGTGATTATTGATATGCGGCAAGGGCAGCACGCAAATCATCTTTGGCAGTCGTGACTGCCGAATTGCCAGGACTGTATTGTCCTGTTACTGAATGACGGATCGTTGTTACCGTTCCGTCTTGACCAGGAGCTCGGCCAGCGGTATTAGCAGATACGCCCAGGGTATATCCTGAACAATCTACTTCTACACTGACCTGTTTAAGGTCCTTATTTTTTTCAAATTGCGCGGGTGCTACTTCTTGCAGCGCTCTTGTAGTGATGGCCACAAAGTTCGTAGTCGCATTCCGAGCTTTTTTCAGTTCGTCAGCGGTAACGCCAGTAGCATTTAGCAAAATTTCTTCTGCTTTTTGTTTATCGGTAGCTTTAAACTCGCCAGTGGTAGAGTCAAAAGCCAACTGTGCTGCCAGTGCTACAGCGGCAGACTTAATTTCTTCAAGATCCATTGATTACTCCTAGTTTATGCTACGGGTTAACTCATTTCATTTAATAGTATTTATTATTTTAATTTTAATGTATTGATTAGAAGAGAATGAATCTCACTATAATTATATATTAATGAAAATAAATAGAAATTGCGACTATGCCATATGGCATAGTCGCAATAAACATATAGTTTACCAATTTAAAAAATTAATATCACTACCTCTTAAATTTCTTGTGTCATAACCTAGAAGGTTAAATAGTGACTTAGCGCTTAGAATAGCAGTATCACATTCTAAGCCAGATCTTTCTTTTGCTTTAATTAAATCTCTTACCCCAAATATAAGATCTTCTTTTAAGATATGATGGTCAATCATATCTACAATATCGTAACCTTCAAGGGAAGGTGATTTCATCTTATTAGCAAATTCAATACCACCTTCATTCACTTGGTCAAAAGTAATTGCTTCTCTAATGATTTTGTGTCTAATTCCAGATACCATACAATCTTCAGTTAATGAACGAATACTAAAATATACATTTTCATTTTCATTTTCATAGGAAGCTTTTAATGCAGGACCATATGGACCACTAGGTGATATTTTAGACATAATAGCTATAACTGGATTACCTTTAGAATCTTTTATTTGATCTTTTACAATCTCGATTTCTGTATGCGTAGCACATACATTCTTATCATCAATGTCTCTTAGTCTGGCGATATATTGTCTCTCTGTCATACCAGGAGTAAGTTTAGGATGACCTAGTTCTGCTTTGACTGCACGCTTTGCTAGTCTTCGCATAAAATCACTAGATTTTTCAAATACTTTAACTGACTCGTCGTAATCATAAAAATGTCCAGCTGAGTTATATACTGCTAACCCACCAACAGGTTGATAATAACAACCGTTTGCATCTGGTAGAATTATATTTTGTTTACCTGAATTAACAAATGCTGTAGCTACAAAACACACATTACCCTTAGCCATATCCACTCCTTATGCGGTCAATAGTGATTCTATTCTTTCTGGTCTAGTACTAGGATTAACTAATGCGGATATTACACCTTCTGAATAATAACTACCACCCAATCTAGTGGTAGTATTAGTAGCAGAATCTCTAACATTATTTAGTGCAGTCCAAATGTAATTTCTAGATTTAATTTCATTTTTATCTTGTATAACTTGACGGTAATAAATAGTTCTATCAACGTTAGATCTTGCTTGTAATGATAAAATCAATTCAGTAATTTCAATATTTTTACCAATATTAGCATTGGCGTGTTTTACCGCACTATCAAATAAATGTCCAGCCATTTCATAGTGTATATATAAAGGCATTTTACCCTTAGACATAAATGTATTATATATTTGATACACAAGGGTGTCTTTTCTAATTAAATTTAATGAAGGAGTAATTGTATTTCCTTTAGGAAATACAAATTCGTAATGCTCTTCACTAATTTTATTTGAAGTTATATCTACGTAATTAATTTCTAATGGTAATAGTTTTATCATTGCATTAACAATAACAACAGCAGCATATTTATCTTCTACTACAATTAGGACAATAAATAAAACTAATTTATCTGATCCAATAATTGCCAATCCTTTTTCATCCCATGAAGAAGGAAAATAAACTTTAATATCAGATTTCGCTACAAGTGATTTATCTTCCATCACTTGTAGCGAATCCAGTACTTTCTTTTTATCAAAGACTAAGTCCTGGAGATTCATTTTATTTCAATTCTACTTGAGTTAGAACCCATTCACTAATATAATTAATAGTAGCTACTGTAGAAGCTTCAAATATAGGCAGCTCAGGATTATCATTAATAATGTTATTTAACATAGTCAAGAAAGTTTCTGCATTAGTTTTATAAAAACGACTACGACAAACTAATCGTGTAACTGCTTTAGGTAAATCATTAATATTAAAACCACCATATCGATTAACTTCTTGTTTAAAAAGTTTTTCAATATTATCACATTCTTCTAATGATGGGATATCACAACTTTCATTTTTACGAATTTTAATTCTTGCTTCGTTAATTTGTGTAATAAAATTCTTCTCAATTGATTGTCTTATATTAGATATTTGTAAATTAGTTCTTACTTGTTTTTCAATAGCATAATAAGAATTCCATTTATTAATAAGTGGTTGAGCATTATCTAACAATAGTTTACCATAAGTAATTCTATTATTAGAAAGCATATTACCTAGTAGAATTTCTACACTACCACCACTATTTAACCATTCATTATAGACTACTGAGTGTACATATGTTTTGTCTTTTATGATGTTAATGATAAGTACATTCTTTTCAATTTGATCTTTATTCTTTTTAATATTATTAAAAACATATTTACCAGCAAAATCTCTAATAGCACCAAGGCGACTAGTAAATGTAGCTCTATTAACTTTAAAACAATTTAGTGGTTCATGTGTTACTAATTTTTCAGCCATTAGATATGTAGCTAGTGCATTAGCTTGACCCAAATCTTTATCAAGCATTATTCTAAGTAATGATTCAGAAGACATAAATACTTTTTTCCATAAATTAGGTAAATAATTTTCATCCATACCAGCTAACCATTTATTGATGTCATCATCTAGGCTAGATATACCAGTAGTAAATAATTCTAGTATTTCAGCACTAGAAGGTAGTTCCGCAATATCAGTTAAATTAACTTCCACTGTACCATGTTCAGAATATCTGGAAGATAAATCTTCTAGCTTATCATTGTAGTAGGGTGTAGGTAAATCCCACTCAATTACTTCCATTGTGCTAATCGGTTGATTAGAGATATTTTGTAAATCATAATTAATTTTATCTAGCAAGTCTTTAATAGTAGGATTTACTACATTTCTAAAGACATGTAACTGATTGCGAATACCAGGCGCAATAGCATCTACAGTGGAATTAGTTACATCGGTATGAGTAGAAATTCTATCTTCTTTATCTCTATTAAATTCTTCCATAATTCTAAGGTTTTCACCATAAGTTTCTCTATTTTTAACTTCACTAGTACTAGGAATAAATGTAGAAGCACATAATAGCGAAATTGGCGTACCTACTCTAGGGGAAATAGTTTTTTTCTTTTTAGCTAGCTCTTCAGCAATATCACCATATGTACCTAATGTGCATCCAATTAGTGCCATATCTAGGTCCTTTCTTAATTATCAGTAGTAACAAAATGTTTACAAATTACAGATCTTACATGTCTAGCAATAGACTCTCTACAAAGCTCTTCATTATTAATAGTAGAAGAAATATCATGACCTACAATTTCCTGTATCAATAAGATACTCAAAGTAGCCATATTACTAATAACCGATTCATTTTTATATACTAGTCCCCAGTCAATATTATTAGCATTATCATTAGTAATAGTTCTCATGGCATATTCTCCTTTTAAAATATTAATCTAAAAATTCTGAAGAAATAACATTAGCTTGGTGCTCTAATAGAGAAGCAGCAATACCAAATAAAAATGGGGAATTAACAATACGTGCATCACAAGAATTACCTGAGAAATATCCGTCTACTTTTCTACCAGACTCAGTAATTAAAGGGTTTAGCAATATACCAGAAATAATACTTTTCATTTGATTAAGTAAAACAATTTTATCACCTATGCCTGCTGGCACATCTTGTGTAATATAAATCTTGATAGCCAGATTATCCAATAAAAGACTTTCGCCATCTATTCTAAATCCTTCGTCTACTTTACCAGTAAATACTTTTTGACCTAAGTCTTCAAATTCTTTGCTTAATACACGGTCGTATTTATTTACTAATCTTCTTACGCTGTCACACATATCTTCTTTATCACCATTATAAAATACTTCAATTCTTTTAACTATGCCACGTACTTTTGCTTGTGGTGTTTGTGAACTAACTGATCTAAGTGTATCAATAGATTCAGAATCAAATACTGAAGAATCAGCAGATACTTCATCGCCAATTACGCAAAGAATTGTGTCAGTATCCAATTGTTGACCTACTTCGACTAAGTCTTTAATTGGTTGATTAAACCCAATTGTAATTGTTTTAGGTTTAGCTATAGAAGTAGTTAATTTATTAGCAGCTTCTTTTGTAATAATACTAGCATCTTCAATGACACCTTCGCCTTCTACTAGAGCAAAGGTCATCATGACACCCATTTTACATACAATTTGATCTGGGTATAAGTAATCTTTAGCAAAAAATCCTGGGTTATAACAAATTGTATCACCCACTTTTAATTTCTGACCTACTTTTAAATCTGTCTTAACTGTGTGTGGTATTGTTAAACCAGCAGCAGAACCAAACAATGTTCCTAATTTAAATCCTTTTCTTTCACCGTCATCATATTCTATTTGAATAGCTTTATCAGTAATAGAAATTACCTTACCTGTTTTCTTAGCAGTCTGTGCAAATAGACCACTAGTAGTTTTATGCGCAATAGAGTATTCAGTACCAGTACCAATATACGATTGCTCGTATGTATCACATGCTACGGTATGTGCCATTTGGATAGGTCCAAAGTTAGACCGTTTCATATCGTCTCTAGTATTAAATGGTAACATAGCACCACAAGTACTTAATATATTTGTTTGATTAAATTTACGTTTTTCTTTTGGTAGTACGTTGCCTAGTAAATCAGCATATGCTGGATTACCAGTAGAGTAAACATTAATACCTACATCACCAGAATCAGACGTATTTTCAGAAATAACATATACATCATTAGGATCAAATTTTCTAGTTTCTTTTGTCATAGTCTGAGAAGATCTTCCGCCATGACCATTATAAGTAATTGCTTCTTCTTCTTTAATTTCTTGTAATGGGTTTATCTCAGATGCAATAGATACCGCAGGATCAGTTGTGATATGACTCCATACAGCAAATTGATTCATTTCTATTTTAGTTTTAATTTTACCATCATTAATAGATGCGGCTTCTACAGCACGAATAATTTCACCATATACACTATTATTAAATCTCTGATAACCACGACATACTGCATAATCACCATCATACTCTCTAGTGTGATTATCATTTAACATTAAACGGGAAGATTCAATTAACAAACCAATAAATGTTCTAGGTTTATTATTATCGATTAACCACTCTAAAGATAATGGATCGATAAAATAATCATTTAATGAATTGATTTTCTTTACTAGTTTACTAGCTATACCAAATTTATTTAATATATTAAAATAAACATTTGGTTTATTAAATTCATCAATATTGTATTTTGCAATTTCATTCTTAACGTCTAAGAATCCACTTATAATCATTGAGCATAATTTATCTTCTTTTTGCAACACCATTGTGGTATCATTGAATCTTAAAACATATTCATAATTAGGATCATAAATTAAACCACGAGTATTATTAGGTACTAACTTTGGTTCTTTAGTAGCTAACATTTTAATAAGTGGGAAGAAACCTTTATAATAACCTAATATAATTCCAATAGGAATACTCTTACCTAGAATTTTAATTACACTAAAATCCTGAGGATAATTTTTATTTTCTAATCCTAAGAAATTTTCAATAGGACCAAGTAAAATATAATCATTTACATTTTTAGCAGTAGTATTACAAGTATACAAAATATTATTATTATCTACTAGCAATAACTGGTGGTTTTTATTTTTACCTAATAAGAAATATCCATTATCATCTTTATAAGAATGATATTTTAATTCTGCTTCGGTATAATGTTTATCCATTGTCTTAATATCAAAATTAAGTAAATAGTTATTCAACATCATTTCAGAAAAAGACATAGAAAGAGAACTTACTAATCTAGGATAACTAGCAGTCATATCAAAACAATTAACTGGTTTAATTTGTGTAATTCTTTCATCTTTAATATCTAGCGCAATATCCATAATGGTAGATTTAATCCAATATGAGTAATCACTAGTTTTCTTTGCACTTCTTTTAGCAAATATTTTACCATATCCAGTAGTTAAAGCTACTTCGTCTGGAAATATTTTTCTAATAACAATATCGCCTTTTTGTTTTCTTAGTTTATAATTAATACCACCAATTCTAAATACGCCAGTTTCATCTACTACTGGTATCATAAATTTAATTGTACTAGATTGTCCACCTATAGGAGATAATTTAATAGTGTGAGTCTTACTAGCACCTAAAATAGATTCATTTTCAGTAACTGTATAATCATTAATAATAATACCACCACGTTGTAAACCTAATACTGTATGAGCTATATGTTTATCTAGAACCTTTGTGACATAATCTTTTGTTTGTCTAGTAAGAATACATTCGTCTAATTCTTTATCTAATGTTTTTGCTACAGGCATAGGAATTTTACCTTTACCTTCATTAGATAAAATTTCTTTTGACACTTGGATATACTTATCTAGCGTAGTTTTTCCATCAGGACTAATAATCTTTTTATAGTTATTACACTGATCTTGTGCTCGTTTATATTCTTTTGCAGAGATAGCCCCAGTTTCTGCTAGCTCATCAGCTCTACTAAGAATACTGTCTTCTAATGTTTTATATGTTTCAATTTTTATAATATCTTCAGTTTTATTAATCGTTCTAATTTCTGTAGTTAAATCAGTATTCTGTATAAATCTTTTTCTTTCTGCTACCTTTTCATTAATTTTATCTATACCAGAAATTGTTTCTTCTAGTTGAGAAAATAACTCATCATCTACTTGTTCATCTTTTTTACTGTCTTGTTTTTTTAATTCTTCCTTTACAGCTAATATTTTTATGTTATTATTATAATTTTTTTCTGTTACAGAATCATCAATTTTTACTACGTTAGTGCCATTATTTTCTGTTACCGTGTTGTCATTTGCTATTTGCTTAGTTTGATTATCAATAGTTGTAATATGACTTAAGTTAACTAATGTAGCTAAAAAAGAAACTTGTAGTTTAGTAGGAGAAGTGCCGGTTTTCTTTAATGATTTGTCTAATGCTAATTCTTCATCAGTAGGTTGTCTCCAGCTAAATAGAGTACCTAGGTTTAGTACTACCCATTTATTTTCAGATAGTAATACTAGATTAATTTTAGATAATCCACCATTTTGGATATCTGTTTTAAATTTATAAAGTCTACTAGTATTAGGTTTAGGTCCTAATAATTTCCATATTTCTAAAATATATAATTCTTCATCAGTATCAAATATTTTTGCCATATTAGAATTAGCTTCTAATAGATGATCGTAACTATCTAGTATTTGTTTAGTAGGTAGAATATCTGGTATTCTAAATGCAATAAACTGATGACAGTTATGCACGTTGGCAAAATGTATCATCCAATGTATTACCGTATTTTGTATATTAACCCTTTTGTTATATTCAGTAAATGTATTTTTAGTGTATCTAAATAGTTTATTCAACAGTGCATAATTAACAATATACGGTATGTTAGGGCGCATTGCATATTTATCAGGATTAATAACTAATTTATACTTTCTAGCTTTTCTATGAAAAGCTTTAGTTAAATTTATTTCTGTTTCAGTGGTTTTAATTGGAGAACCTAAAGACGTTACTAGTTTTCCAATATGACTAATAGGAATAATTTCTTTTGTATAATTAAAAAATATTTCGTTAGTATCTGGACCTGAAATAACATCTGTCTCAGGGACATAATGAAATATAGAATTTTTAGGTAAATTAAATAAAGAAATATCATCAATTGGCGGTGTAACTAATTGTGCAGGTAATCTAATACCATGATTTCTATAGTACTGTACATAATCAAACGGAGTCATAATGTCCCTCGCTAACGTCACCAGTCATAGCAGCTAAAATATAATTTACTGTATCTACACCAATACTATCAATAAATCTACCATTAATCCCTACATATGCACCAGGGCTATTTAAATATTCATTAGTTTCTTTTATAGACTCTTCAGTAAATAATGCAGTAGCAGAAGAAGTATCTCCATCGTAGTCAGCACCTAGCTGACCAATCTTAATTACGGATGGAATAAGACTATTAATAAATGGTTCATTATATTTTGGAAATTGATGTGCTTTTATACCATCGGATATAATTTCCCATTCGTCATTTAATTCAGTTCTTATTTCAGACACGGCTGTAGTACGAGTAAACATAATTGACGGATATATACTACCAATACCAGTAATAGGATATCGTGTTACTAGTACAGGGTATTTGTATAACACTTTATAACAAGAAGCATATAGAAACTCACTATAAGTTATTGGTGTAATTGTACCCACCTTTTTCAAATCTTCCGGGACATCATCAATGTCATGAATAATTTTAAATGTATTATTATTTCCTTTATATATCAATGCTAAATAATTACCATCTACTTCTAAGTATTTATGACGAATAGCTTCTTCACCATAATTGGTGATAAATTTTTCTAGACCTTCATCGGTATTATATTTATCAAAAATGTATGGTTTTAAATTTACATACTTCTTTTTTAATGTTTTCTTATCTACTAAAATTGATGGCGAGTTAACATCAGAAAAGATTTTTTGTAAATATGTGTTTCGTATATGATGAATAGCAACTGGTCTAATTGCTTTTAATGCCTGATATAGACCTACCACAGTATTGTTAGAAGTAGGTTTAAATTTACCACCTATAAATTGACTATCAAGTATTGATGCGCTAATAACATTTCTAGTACTATCAAATACTTTTCTACTAGCCCACTTGCCCATAATGAATTTCTTTTTACCATCTACCATTTTAGTAAAATATGCATGAATTTCATTAAAAGTTCTTTGTAAAGTAAATCTCTGTGAATTTAATAATTCAGGAAATTCTTCTGAATTAACATTTTGAATTGTATTTGAAATAGAAATTAATTTAGCATATAAATCATTTACATCATCTTTTTTTGTTCTACCTGTAGCGTCTACTTCTACATCGCGTAAACCAGCTGGGTATACAATAACATATTGTGACATAGAAACTAATTTATATTTATTTATCATATCAATCATGTCATTTCTTTTACTACTATCATTTTTAACAAAATTAATATTCATCCAATACTTTAAGAAAAAATGAAATCCTGTTTGTCCTTCTAGTGGGTTAGATTTTTCAAAATCTTTTATTTCTTCATTCCATACTGCATATACACTACTATTAATTATACCTTCATACATTTGTTTAATCTTAAGTAAACATTCATAAATCTTAGGGTGTATAATTTTTAATTTGATATCAATATAACTTACTCTGCGATTTCTATTAATATCTCCAACTTTACCAAAAATTACAGTACTAAATAATCCATCTGGATGAAAATTACCAGAAGTGTCATAAATATCTAAAGCAGTAACAGGCTTAATACCAGCAATAGAATTCTCTTTAATATCAAGTATTTCGATATTAAAAGGTATATCTGGTAATTGCATATAAGTTACCTCCTATTTTGAAAGGATAAACAATGGCAAAGAAAACAGATAAAAATAAATTAGATGATTTTGATTTTGATTTTGGTGAAAATGATTTTAATTTTGATGTATCTGCTCCACCAAAGCCAAAAAAAGGTAGAGAAGTAATTACTGATTTAGCATCTGAAACTCTTAAAACTACAGCATCAAATATTACCGATCCTAGTTTTATTCTTAACGTCGCAAGAAGATCTCTTCCTAGTGAATATAATGTTGGTTTTAATGCAGTAGACAGCACTGTATCTGATGTTCGAGATCTATATAATTCCGCGACATCTCAAGTGCGACCATTAGTTAATCAAATGAAACGGGTAGGTAAAAAAGTATCGCCACAAGTATCTACAGCTTTACCAAAAAAACTAGCTGATAAATTTAAAGAATGGTCCGATTCGGCTGATGGTGGCACAAATCGTGGTCCAAGTAAAGAGCAGATTCGCGCTGCAAATATTAATCAAGAAATAGCCGATTTTATGGTAACACAAATTCAGCAAGATGCTTCTACAAGAAACGAACAAAAAACAGAAAAAGTAATAGATTCAGCCGTTCAACAGATTAGACATAGAGACACTTTGACAGTCCTAACGGACATGTCAAAGTCGTTGTCAAAAGTCACTGCGTACAATGATGTAGTTACGAATAAATTTTATCAAAAAATGATATCAGTAAATTATCAGCAACTTTATTTACTAGCGGATACGCTTGAAGAAACTAAAATTACTAATGTAAAAACTACTGAGGCATTAACTGCTATTGTTAAAAATACTTCTTTACCAGAATT
>JACCEC010600664.1_pt1 | contig 15279 bp, 13 predicted proteins | sample 7450121 | NCBI WGS metagenome assembly JACCEC01 (sample SAMN15323455, study PRJNA562643) | freshwater metagenome | isolation source: river surface water | place: USA:Blue River Watershed | collected 2017-08-18 | reverse complement strand
CGCCAGAGCGTAGTTGTCGTCGTTGGCAACTGTAGTTTGCAGCAAAGTTTTACGAGGTTCACTGCACCTCGGCACGCCCCTGAAGGTTCGCAACCCACGTCGAAGCCGGTCGCCCCCTTCAAGTTAACGCAGTAAGTATAAACGAAAAGACGCCGTTCAAGGGCTGAATCCAAAATCGGCAGCGAGCGCCTTTATCGACGCGCCACGTCGCGCAGGGTGTTCGACAAGCGCCCGATCAAAACGCGCGTAATCGCGAGGGCGATATTGGCATCCTCTTGAACCAGTTTGACGAAAACGTCCTGTCTGATTGCGAGCAGTCGGGTATCGGTCTTGCAGCGAATAGAGGTGCTGCGTGGCTGCGAGGCAAGTAGCGCCATTTCGCCGAATATTTGAGTGTTGCCGAGCGTTGCGAGCACGGTTTCGCCCTGCGGTTGCTCTAATACGACCTCTACCTCGCCATGCAGGACGACATAAGCTCGGTCGCCCGGGTCTCCTTGTCGGAAGACATACTGCTGAGGCTCGTAAGTCAGCCAATCGCTCGTAAAAGCGAGCAACTTTAGTTTGGCCCGATCGATTGACGCAAAGAGTGGAATTTGCGACATGACCTCTGCAGTTGCGCCAAGACCGCTAACGTCATTGCGTGTCGCAGAATCCGGTCCCTGGCTTTCGGCCAGGAGTTTGCGTTCAAACAGTCGCCCCTGTTTCAGTTCAAACACGGCGGCGAAATCGCTGGTACGACTATCATCCGGTTCGATGATGAAGAGGCTCGCCCCGCTCATGAAGGCTTTGATCTGACGGATGATGGTCGACTGCTTTGATGGTTCGATCGCCGAGAATGCTTCTTTGGCGATTAGCAGTGATGGGCGTTTGATCAGCGCACGAGCAAGAATCAAACGTTGTCGTTGCGATGCTGTTAATCGGGCGCCACCAACACCGATGTCATATTGCAAACCAAGGTGGGCAATGCGACTCGCAAGACCACACTTCGTTGTCACCTCGCGAATCATTTCGTCAACTTTCGCGAGCTGATCGGGATGGGCGGCAACGAGCTTCCCGTAGGCAAGGTTGTCGCGAATCGTCAGTGCGCTGTTGATCGTTGCAGGTTCGAAGAAGCTGACTTGACTCTTCAATAAGGTCGGTAGGGTGTCACGGAATATACGACGGGCTTGCACGATGAGGTTACGGAATTCGATATCAAATTCTCCAATCGGATGTTTGGCGGGAACGAGTTTCAGCGCCAGTTGCAGAAGCTTCAAACGATCCGAATCATCATGAGCGGTGCTGGTGCGCGTGAGTTGGCGTCGCAGCAGGCGTTCGTACTCGCCCATTTCTTCAGGACTGATGAAGTTGAAGCTTTGGAAGAACATATCCGCCGGATCGAGATCGCGGAACATTTCGATCATCAGTTCGGCAACTTTTCTTCCTTGCTGGATCAGTGTTGGGCTGAGTCCTGCTTGATCAGCACATTGCAGTGCGTGCGACTCGATTAGATGTAGTTTCGCGTCGTCGTTGATCGCCCCAAACAAAATGTTCTCGAGAAGCGATGCGTTTTCCACAAAGCCGTCGGGATTGAACGATTCAATTGCGTCGGCTAGGTGCGTTTCATCTAGCGCCTGGCGCAGTTGGGCTCTAGCCCGCAAAAGCAGGGCATGCGCGTCTTCGCTTAGCCCACTAGCCGCGCGACGGACACCCCAGTCGAAAGCGTCGTGATCGAGGCCAGTGGCTTGCATGACAGCGTCGATATGCGTCTCGAGGCTTGGTGCTCTGTCATCACCGAGCACGGAATAGTCGAGCCAGTCGGCATCCGGGTCCAGTGGTGAGTTGCCCGTCAAGGCCGCCTCTCGCGCCTCGCGAGGCTCTCGCAGCATCGTTGATCCGTGTCGAGCCAGAGGATAAAGCAGGCTCTCGCGTAGCGTTCCTCTTCCCGGAGACGCATCGGGTCCCGCATAGGCCATCGTTCGGCCTATTACTCGATCCGTTAATTCCGTGATCGTCATATCGCCGAGCCTAACTTCGCCCGAAGATGGGGTGGTTTGTCGTTGCAATACGCGGGCGAGTTCATCGCGACTGTTTCCGGTGCCGCCGATGAATGCCACGTGGGCGGGCAGCGGTAGGCGAAGATTGGCGCCATCGAGTGGCTTTGCTCCATCGCCCGCATCAACGACGACATTGCTCAACAGTAAAAATGGGTCGTTCAGAGCCGTACTGGATTCCTCACTTACGATCACCGCGCGATCCATCAGCGAAGGCGGCGTGAAGAATTCCCTCAGTTGATCGTATTTGACGCTCGAGTCCGCCGCCTTTTGGTAGTAGTCGATGAGATCTTTCCAGGGCGCATACATGTCTTTGTGCGCCGCCAGTACAGCCACGAGAGAGCCGAGGCTTATCTCGCCTTGGATGACAAGGTATCCGCCGATGGACAAGAAGAAAAATGGCGTCAGTTGTGAGAAAAACTGATTCAAAATATTGATGGTGTATCGCAGCGTCGCGATTCGTACTCGGATATCGAAGATCGTCTGTAGGCGTTTTCCAACGATGGCGAGTTCGAGCCTAGACGTATCGTGCCCGTGGATTTCGGCTGCATTCGTGACGATATGTTCGACGTTGTCAGAGACATGTCGAAGTTCGATGGCGCGTCGACGTTCGAGTTCGTTCAGTCGGTTCTGAATTCGCGGGATGAGATAAAGCTGCAGTGGGTAGAGGGCGAGTGCTGCCACGCCCATCATCCAATCCTGCATAAAGATGAAGAGTAGAACGGTGAACAGGGTTCCGGCTGCAACGGTGGGTACCGTAAATGCCTCCGACATAAACAAGCCTAACGGCGACGTTTCTGCAGCTACCATCGAGACGATCTGTCCAGATGATTGGGTTCGAAAATCTTTGACCGGAAAGCGTAGTAACCGCTCCACTAACTCGTAGCGGAGGCGTCGCAGCAGTCGGTCGCCTACCCGATATCGGTAGGTCGAGGTTAGGAATTTGAATGCTCCGCCGATCAGCACTAGCGCCAAAAAGGCCGAACTGAGACTCAACAGGTAGGGGATCTGTTCGAGCGATGCGCCGAAAAATGGCTTTGGAAACTCGCCGTCGGCAGCGAGTGCCTCATTGATGATGATTTTCGGTAATTCAAACGAGTAGTAAAGAATCGGCATCCCAGTAAGCGACAGCAAGACGAGCGCGATCTGATCGCGTCTGCTGTAGCGCAGGATGAAACGATATATACCGGAGTCCACGTGCGACCGGTTGCCGATTCGACTATCGACGAGCGACTTAGCGTGTTGGTGAGAGCGAGATCAGGGGCGCCATTCGCGCAGTATCGCCGCTTTGCAGCATGAGCATCATGCTGAGCAGAGCGAAAGTGGTGCGCGAGTCGGGATCTTTGGAAGGAATGTAGAACCATTGGTCGCGGTAACGAACTTTGACCGCTGCATCCGCAGGTTTGCCGACCGAGGTTTGAACCCTGAAAAGATCGCCGTCGCGATCGAAGACGCCGCCATCGAGTCGGCGTCTCTGCAGCACGCCGTCGCTCAAGTCGTCCGCCGGCGTTTCCACTCCGTTGGAGAGGAAATAGAACGAGGAGTAAAGCGAGCGAGTTGCAAGGAAAACATAAGAGCTGGGATCTGGGCGATCACCGATTCCCAGTTGAACACGAATAGGACGGCCGTCAGCGGGGAAGTTCATCAAACGACAAGCTTCTTTATAAGCATCGCTCGAGAGCGCAGCGGCCGTCGGAATCATCGCCAAGATATCGATGTTGTTGTAGGTCTCCAGCGCGAATGACAGTTGGTCGGCCCGTTGTAGAGTGCGCAGGTGATCGACCAGCGCACGGTAATCACCGACACCGGCTGTGGTGTTCTTGAGACCCGCAAACGAGTCGCCGGCGACAAGCATAACCCGCTCGATACTCCAGCCAGATTGGAGTAACAAAGAAATCGTGCGTAGATCGATGGGAGTCAGAATTTGGCGAACGAATCTTTCGCCTGTGTTCGGTGAGTAGAAAACGAGCGGGGAGTCGCTAAAGCTTCCGCCGACGCCGCCGTTGTACGAGTCTGGACTGCCACCGCCAGGGAAAAACCCTGACAGGTTGAGACTCGCTGAACGTGAAATCGAACTCGACACCGAAGCAACTTCAAGAAACATCACAGGGTCGTTGTAGCGCTGACGAACGATGTTCAGCAGCAGCTGTTCGCCGTCCGTTCGTTGAATCGCCGCGTTGAACTCGGTTCGAGATAACTCCAAGCCACGTGGGCCGATCGATACGCATCCAGCGAGGAGCAGGCTCGCGCCAATCAGCGTGCTGATAGCGAGACGATTTTTGAGGCTGACGTAATGCATATGGGATCCGTACGCGAGTCGAAGTTTTGAGCGGGGCTAGTCAACCAAGGTCGCACGACAACGGGGATTGGGTTTCCCCAATCCCCGTTGAGATACGGGCGAACGCGCTATCCGAAATCAGCCGCCCGGCGGTGGTGGAACCGAGCCACCCGGAGGAGGCGGCGGACCGACCGGTCCTCCCTGCGGCTGCTTCGGGCCACTCATCGGCGGCATCATCGGCGGCGGTTTCGCACCGCCTTGGTTCGGGGGGCCGGCCGGTGGCTGAGTGCCCGGTGCCGGGTTATTGCCTGACGGCGGCGGACCGACCGGACCACCTTGCGGCGGCTGCTTCGGGCCACTCATCGGCGGCATCACCGGCGGCTGCGGCGGCTTGGCACCGCCTTGGTTCGGGGTGCCGGCCGGTGGCTGAGTGCCCGGTGCCGGATTATTGCCTGACGGCGGCGGACCGACCGGACCACCTTGCGGCGGCTGCTTCGGGCCACTCATCGGCGGCATCATCGGAGACTTTGGGCCACCCTGGGGCTGATTGCCCGGTTGTGGTGGAGTCGGTGGGGTGGGCGGTGCCGGTGGCTGCGCCTGAGAGGCAAAAGCGAGGCTTTGCGGTCCGGTGAGGTTGGCGCCGGTTGCAAATACCAACGCGGTCGCTGCAACAGCGACACCCAAGCGAATGGGTTTCATGCGGGAACTCCGTCGTGGTTGTTATTGGAGAGCCTTATGGGTAACTCCATTTTGGAACGGAGTCAACGAAACGCGGGTGACATCGCCGTAAGAAACGATTATTCGCGCAGACAACCAAACTTGTGTGCGCATCGTGCCAATGGATGAGATCAACCGCGTCGCAATAGCCGCGCTTTGTCGCGCGACCAATCGCGCTCTTTCTCGGTCTCGCGTTTGTCGTGCTGCTTCTTACCCTTGGCGAGACCGATGCGGATCTTGGCCTTGCCGCGCTGCCAATACAGCTCGAGCGGCACGATGGTGTAGCCCTTGCGCTCGACCGCACCGATGAGGTGGGCGATCTCGCTGTGATTGAGTAGCAGCTTGCGGGTGCGTGTCGGGTCGGCGATGACGTGCGTGGAAGTGGTCTTGAGTGGATTGATGTGCGCACCGATCCAAAACACTTCGCCATCGCGCACGAAAACATGCGACTCGGTGATCTGCGCCTTTCCTGCGCGCAGCGCCTTGACTTCCCAGCCCTCAAGCACGAGGCCGGCTTCGTAGCGCTCCTCGATGAAATAATCGAAGCGCGCGCGACGATTCTCGGCGATCGTTTTCGGTCCTTCGTTGTTCTTGGGCTTCGTCTCGGTCTTCATGGTTTGCAGGCATTCTATACAATGCGCGAATGCGCGAAGTCGTTCGTTCTGCGATGGTGGCTGTCTCGGCCGAGAAGCTCTACGAGCTGATCAACGATGTCGATCGTTATCCGGAATTCGTTCCGGGTTGTCGTGTCGCCCGCATCGAGGAACGAGGCGAAGGCTACGTCATTGCCACGCTTGGCGTGCAGCGCAGTGCGCTCAACACCGAGTTCACCACGCGTAATGAGCTCGAGCCCGGTCGTCGGGTGACCATGCGACTCGTCAAAGGACCGTTCCGGTTCCTCGAGGGCGTATGGGATATCGAGCCGATCGGCGAGCAGGGTTGCTCCGTCACGCTAAGGCTGCGTTTTGAGTTCGCGAATCGTCTTGCGGGTGCCATGTTCGCGCCGCTGTTCGAAGAGACAGCCGCATCGTTGGTCGATGCTTTCGTGCGCAGGTCGCGTCAATCGTGAAGTGTTCTTTCGCTGTTGCCTTGCCTAGCTGGCAGGGCGAGTTACCCATAACTCTCAAGCCCCATGCGACCGTCGACGATTTGCTGCGAGACGCGAAGCCCGTGCTTGCTCGGCAGCTCGAATCAGCAGGGCGCAGCGCACTCGATGAGGCATGGTGGCAGGCGGCGCCGGTCGGTGTTTTCGGTGAGCGCTGCGATCGATCACGCATCCTCACTGAAGGCGATCGAGTCGAGATGTATCTGCCTTTGAAGGTGGATCCCAAAGCGGCTCGCCGACAGCGAGCGCAACCCCATCAAACCGAGAAAGGTCGTAATCCGCTGACCCGAAAGCCGGGTCGTTGAACAGGCCCGTCAGGGCGTGGCAGTGGCGGGCGTTGCGGTCGCAGGAGCGTCGGTCGGAGGAGCGTCGGTCGGAGGAGCGGGAGGATCGGCGGCCGGGACTTCCGTCGGCGCACCTACGTTCTCGATACGACTGACTTTGTCGTCGGTGAAGTAGATGGTCAGGCGCTGTTCTTCGGCTTTCTGCAAGCGACCAATCTTGAGGTAGTAGAGGTAGTCCCAGCGATCGCGGTCGAAGGCATCGGGCAGCATCGGCGTGCCGAGCAGAAAGCGAACCTGCGCGCGGGTCATACCCTCTTTCACCTGTACGACCTGCCTTGCGTCGAGGAAGTTGCCTTGCTGCACCGTCATTCGGTACACGCAACCGGACGTCAGCAGTGTGGTGAGCAGGGCGGCCAGCAAGGCGAGGCCCGGCAGGCGAGGACGAAAGACTGGAGCAGGTCGGCGGCGCTGTACCATAATCGCCGCATTCTAACCCAACCCGTCGGGGCTCACGTGGAAAGCAAGGATCTACGCAAGGCTGGGCTCAAGGTGACGTTGCCGCGCGTCAAGATTCTCGAGATCCTCGAGAGCAGCGGCAATCGGCACTTGTCAGCCGAAGATATCTACCGTCGTCTGGTCGACTCCCGTGAGGACATCGGTCTTGCAACCGTCTATCGCGTGCTGACCCAGTTCGAGGCCGCAGGTCTCGTGACCCGACACCATTTCACCGACGGTATGGCGGTCTTCGAGCTCAACGAAGGCGCGCACCATGATCACATCAAGTGCGTCGATTGCGGACACGTCGAAGAGTTCGTGGATGACGATATCGAGCGGCGTCAACACGCTGTTGCCGAGCGTCACGGCTTTGAAATCACCGACCACGCGCTCGTGATTTACGGGCACTGCCGGAAGACGAACTGCCCGCATCGCGCGAACTCGGCAGACTGATACCGCCGCGCAGCATTTCGGCGGCGTGTTCGCGCGCCGTATCGGTGATCGTCACGCCGCCGAGCATCCGCGCGATTTCTTCGACTCGATCGGCGCCTTGAAGATCGCGGATTCCGGTTTGAGTCCGTTTGCCATCGCTCTGCTTGCGTACCTGCAGATGCTGGGTGCCGAGCGCGGCGACTTGCGGTAGGTGCGTCACGCAGAGCACTTGCGCGCTATGCGCGAGCGTAGCGAGTTCGCGGCCGACGATTTCGGCGACGGCGCCGCCCACACCCGAGTCGACTTCGTCGAACACCATGCAGGCGGCCGAGTTCGCATCGCTCGTGGCGCGCGCCGCGAGCGCCACTTGCACTGCCAGCGACAGACGCGACAGTTCGCCGCCTGACGCCACCTTGGCGAGCGGGCGAGGAGGCTGGCCGGCATTGGCCGACACCTGGAATTCCACGCTCTGCGCGCCGTATTGTTGCGTGAGTTCAGTTGAGGCTTGCGGGTTGAGCGCGATACGAAACTCACCACCCACCATGCCCAGACCCTGCATCCGCCGCGTGATATCGGCGGCGAGCTCCTCAGCGGCTTTGCGTCGTAGTTTGCCGAGTTGTTCGGCGACCTTACGCCACTCGGCGGCAAGGCGATCGCGCTCGGCGGTGAGCGACCCAGAATGCTGTTCGAGTTTTTCGAGTCGTTCGAGCTCGACTCCGAGTTCTAAGAACACCGCTGGTAAGCCCTCTGGCGCGACTCGGTGCTTGCGGGCAAGCGACTCGATGGTCGCTAAGCGCTGTTCGACGAGTTCTTGGCGACTGGGGTCTGCTTCTAGTTTGTCGAGATAGCGGGTGAGATCGCCCGCGACATCGCGAAGTCGGATCACCGATTCTTCGAGTGCGGGTAGGCTCTCAGCCAACGCGGCATCGAGGTGAGCCACTTGGCGCACCTGATTCAGCGCGCGAGCGGCGAGTGCGTGCGCATTCGACGACTCGTTGGCATCGATCAGCTCCAACGCGACACGCGCGGCATCAGCGAGTTTCGCGCCGTGCGTCAATCGGTGGCGCTCTTCCATCAGCGAGTCTAGTTCGCCGTCTTTGAGCGCGAGCGTTTCCCACTCGTTGAGTTGATGTCGCAGCAATTCGAGTCGGGAGTCGCGATCGCGCGCTGCATTCAAAAGATCGTCGAGTGATTGGTCAACTTTGACTCGCTCGCGGTGCAGGCCCGCGACTTGATCGCAGAGGTTGGTTGCGCTGGCGTAGGTATCGAGCAGTTCACGCTGCGCGTGATGGCGCATCAACGATTGAAACTCGTGCTGACCATGGATGTCGGCTAACCACTCGCCCGCTTGTCGCAGTAATTGGACGGCAACCGTTTGTCCATTGAGATAGGCGCGGGATTTGCCATCGCGCTGTATGACGCGACGCACAACGAGTTCGTCGTCGCCTTCGATACTCTGCTCATTCAGCCACTGGCGCAGCGCAGCGGGTGTGCCCGCAAGTTCGAAGGTGGCGGTAATTTCAGCTCGATCGGCGCCATGTCGAATCACCTCGGCACCGGCTCGGCCACCGATCGCCAGTTGCAGCGCGTCGACCAAAATGGATTTGCCGGCGCCGGTTTCACCGGTGAGCACGGTAAGGCCTTTGCGAAGATCGAGTTCAATGCTCTCGATGATCGCGAAGTCACGGATGTGCAGGTGGCTCAGCATGACGAACGGGGGTCAGCGCAAGGCATCAAAACTGCGGCGACCCCAGTTGAGTTTGCTGCGCAGTAAGCGGAAGTAGTCGTAACCGGCCGGATGCAGCAGCGTGACCCGCTGAGTTGCCGGACGAATGGCGAGGGTGCCGCCGGGAGTCAGACGCCCAAGCGGATGACCATCGCAGGCAACTTCGGCAATTGAGTCTGGTCGATCGAGCATCCGAACTTCGACGATGGATTTGGCGCCAACCACGATGGGGCGATCGGAGAGCGTATGCGGACAAATTGGCGCGACCACGAACACCTCGAGCTCGGGATCCACGATGGGCCCACCGCAGGAGAGCGCATACGCGGTGGAGCCGGTGGCGCTCGCGACCACGAGGCCATCGCCGCCGTGCGCGTTGACGAAGCGACCGTTGATCCAGGTTTCGTAGTCGACGAGACGACCGATCTGACTCGTTTGCAGCACGATGTCATTCAGTGCGAGACCGGTCTTGCGTTGACCCTCGGGGGTGGTGAGCTCGGCGGATAGCAGGGGTCTCGAGTCGCGGGCGCAGCGACCCTCGATGGCATCATCGACCGAAGCCAGCATGTCTTCGGGCATGACGTCGGTGAGAAAGCCGAGCCGACCACGGTTGACGCCGAGCAGCGGGGTATCTGTACGGGCGAAGAGGCCGGCTGCGTGTAGCAATGTGCCGTCACCGCCGATAGCGATCACGAGATCGGTATCGTCCGCGAGCGTGTCATCCGCCACGAAGCGCACCGCAAGGTCGGGTAAGCGCTCTGCCTCAGATTCGAGCGCCAACACCTCGATATGCCGTTCGCTGAGGTGGCGAGCGAGCAGGGCGGCACTTTCGGCGACGCGAGCGTCGGCGAAGCGGGTAACGAGGGCGCAGCGGCGGATGAGGGACATACGGAGGCACCGAATGAGAGCTGCGCCGTTTTATCACGGAGGCCGCGGTGGCACCAACGCATAAACGGGTCGCTTGACGGGATTCCTCATGGGTCGGTAGCGTTTTACCCATGGCTCACGATTACGACTCTCTGAACGATCGCGCCCAGCAGCTGCTGCGGGTGCTCGTCGAGAGCTACATTCGGGATGGACAACCCGTCGGCTCGCGAGCGTTGTCGCGCGAATCGGGCCTGAGTCTTTCCTCGGCGACCATTCGTAATGTCATGGCCGATCTCGAGGAGCTGGGCTTCGTCGTCTCGCCGCACACCTCGGCGGGTCGCATCCCGACCGATCGCGGCTATCGTTTCTTCGTCGATACCTTGTTGCGCTCGCGTCCCCTCGAGGGTGTTGCGGTCGATGAGCTGCGGCAGCAATTTGGACCGAACCTCACGGGCGATCCGAAGGCCTTGGTCGCGAACGCATCGCAGCTGCTCTCGAACGTGACTCGATTGGCAGGCGTCGTCACCGTGCCGCGCCCCAAGGTCGCCTCGATCACCCAGATCGAGTTCGTCGCACTCTCGGAAAATCGCGTACTCGTGGTGATGGTGTTCGATGATCGCGAAGTTCAAAACCGCATCATCCACCTCTCGCGCCACTACTCGGGCGAGGAGCTTCGGCGCGCCGCGTACTACTTAAACGAACAGCTGGTCGGTCGCACCCCCGAGGAGGCCCGCCGCGAGATCCTGCAGCAACTGCAGGATGCCCACGCCCATATGAATGCGTTGATGCTCGATGCGATCGGCGCAGCGCAGCAGGTGGTCGATCAGGCGCCGACACCAACGGCGGGTCTTGAGTACATCGTGGCCGGTGAGACCAATCTCATGGGGGTCGCACAGCTCTCGAACGTCGAGAAGCTCAAGCGGCTGTTCGAGGCCTTTAACGAGCGTCGCGACTTCCTGCACCTGCTTGACCAAAGTCTGCACGCCGAGGGCGTGCAGATCTTCATCGGGCAAGAGTCAGGCTATCGCGTCCTCGACGACTGCAGCATCGTGACGGCGCCCTATAGCGGGGACGATGGCGTCATGGGTGTGATCGGCGTCATTGGGCCGACGCGCATGGCCTACGAGCGGGTGATCCCCATCGTCGACATGACGGCACGGCTCTTGGGCTCCGCCTTGAATTCTCGCCGCTAGGCCCCATTTTCGGGTAACAGGGCGGGTCAGTGAGTCGCAGTTTTTAGCTGCTAGAGATTCTAACTTCCCTTCGTAAGTTTTTGTTTTCGAAGGTTATATTTCATGAGTGAATCGCCGGAACAGGCGGCTGCGGCCAGCCCAGAACTTGAGTCGTTGCGCGAGGAGCTCGCGGTGACGCGCGCGCTCGTCGAGCAGCTGAAGGACGAAAAACTACGTGTCTTCGCCGAACTCGACAACATACGAAAACGCGCCCAGCGCGATGTCGAGCAGGCGCACCGCTATGCCCTAGAGAAGTTTGCGGCGGAGCTGCTTCCCGTGAAGGACAGCCTCGACCTCGGCGTTGAGAACGCCGGCAAAGCGGATGCGGCGGCGCTCGCCGAGGGGCAAGCGGCAACGCAGCGTTTGCTGGCCAAAGCGATGGAGAAAGCAGGTATCACCGAGCTCAATCCGGTCGGCGAGCCCTTCGATGCGAATCTGCACGAGGCGATGGCGGCGCAGCCCTCCGAAACGGCCGAGCCCAACTCGGTTCTCGCGGTGATCCAGCGCGGCTATACGCTCAACGGACGACTGCTGCGCGCCGCGCGCGTCATCGTTGCGCGCACCCCGGGTTGAATCCCGAACGAATACCCCCATTTAAAGCGGCATAACGGGCCGATGGCCCCACGAAATCCGCAACGGAGCACACATCATGGCAAAAGTTATCGGCATCGACCTCGGCACGACGAACTCCTGCGTCGCCATCATGGACGGCGGCAAGCCGCGCGTGATCGAGAACAGTGAGGGTGATCGTACGACTCCCTCGGTAGTCGCCTTCACCAAGGACGATGAGGTTCTCGTCGGCCAGTCGGCCAAGCGTCAGGCGGTGACGAATCCCTCGAACACTCTGTACGCCGTCAAGCGCCTGATCGGGCGTCGCTTCGACGAGAAGATCGTCCAGAAGGACATCGACATGGTGCCGTACAAGATCGTCAAGGCGGACAACGGCGACGCCTGGATTGAATCGCAGGGCAAGAAGATGGCGCCGCCGGAGATCTCCGCGCGTGTGCTGATGAAGATGAAGAAAACCGCCGAGGAGTTTCTCGGCGAGGAAGTGACCGAGGCCGTGGTAACGGTGCCGGCGTACTTCAACGACTCGCAGCGTCAGGCCACTAAGGATGCCGGTCGCATCGCAGGCCTCAACGTTAAGCGCATCATCAACGAGCCGACGGCTGCTGCGCTCGCGTACGGTCTCGATAAGGACGGTGGTGATCGCAAGATCGCGGTGTACGATCTGGGCGGTGGCACGTTTGACGTGTCGATCATCGAGATCGCCGAGGTCGATGGTGAGCGTCAGTTCGAAGTGCTCTCGACCAATGGCGATACGTTCTTGGGCGGTGAAGATTTTGACCTGCGGATCATCAACCATCTGGCCGACGAGTTTTTGAAGGAGTCGGGGGTCGATGTGCGCAAGGATCCGCTTGCCGTGCAGCGACTGAAGGAAGCGGCCGAGAAGGCGAAGATCGAGCTCTCCTCGAGCCAGCAGACCGACATCAACCTGCCGTACATCACCATGGATGCGACAGGTCCCAAGCATCTGGCGGTGAAACTCACCCGCGCCAAGCTCGAGTCGCTGGTCGAAGATCTCGTCAAGCGCACGATCGAGCCCTGTAAAATCGCGCTGAAAGACGCGGGCCTCTCGGCAGCCGAGGTCTCCGAGGTGATCCTCGTCGGTGGTCAGACGCGCATGCCGCTCGTACAGAAGTACGTCAAAGATTTCTTCGGCAAAGATCCGCGCAAAGATGTCAACCCCGATGAGGCAGTTGCCGTCGGCGCTGCGATTCAGGGCGGTGTTCTCGCCGGTGACGTGAAGGACGTGTTGCTCCTCGACGTGACGCCGCTGTCGCTCGGTCTTGAGACCTTAGGCGGCGTGATGACCAAGCTCATCGAGAAGAACACGACCATCCCGACCAAACATTCGCAGGTGTTCTCGACCGCCGAGGACAACCAGACGGCCGTGACGATTCACGTGTTGCAGGGCGAGCGTGAGCGCGCGCTCGATAACAAGTCGCTCGGCAAGTTCGACTTGACGGATATTCCGGCATCCCGTCGCGGTACGCCGCAGGTTGAGGTCACCTTCGACATCGATGCCAACGGCATCCTGAACGTGTCGGCCAAAGACAAGGCGACCGGCAAGGAACAGCGTATCGTCATCAAGGCCTCGTCGGGTCTGTCGGAGGATGAGATCAAGCGCATGGTGAGCGACGCCGAGGCGCATGCCGAAGAGGACAAAAAGTTCCGCGAGCTCGTCGAGACGCGCAACAAAGCCGATGGCATGGTTCACTCGGTCGAGCAGACGCTCAAAGATTTGGGCGAGAAGGTCGCCACCGAAGAGCGCGTCAAGGTCGAGAATGCCCTCAACGACTTGAAGGGCGTTTTGAAAGACGACGACAAGGATAAGATAGAGAAGAAGCTCGAGGCGCTGATGCAGGCCTCCAGTGCGATCGCTCAGCAGGCCTATGCACAACAGTCCGGCGAGGGCGGCGAGGCCGCCGCAGCGGCGGGTGGTGCCGAAGGCTCGGGTAAGGATCGAGGCGATGTGCTCGATGCGGAGTTCGAGGAAGTGAAGGACAAGGACCAGGACCGCAAGGCTTCCTGATCGGTCTTGCGCCGACTGAACTCCCATGGCCAAACGCGATTACTACCAGATCCTCGACGTCGCCAAGGGCGCGTCGGAGGCCGACATCAAGAAGGCCTACCGACGCCTCGCGATGAAGTATCACCCGGACCGAAACCCGGGTGATGCCGAGGCTGAGGAGCAATTCAAAGAGGCGAAGGAAGCCTACGAAGTGCTCTCCGATGCGCAGAAGCGCGCTATCTACGACCAGCACGGTCACGATGGCATGGAGGCCATGCGTCAAGGCGGCGGACCTGGTGGCGCCGGGTTCGGCGGTGGTGCCGATTTCGGCGATATCTTTGGCGAAGTATTCGGCGATATCTTTGGCGGTGGCCGTCGTGGCGGTCGTTCGCAGGTATTCCGCGGCGCGGACCTGCGTTACGAGCTAGAGCTCGATTTGGCGCAAGCTGTTTTCGGCTATACGACCGAGGTCGAGATTCCGCGCTTGATGGAATGCGAGACCTGTCATGGCAGCGGCTGTGCCAAGGGATCGAGTCCTGTTAGCTGCGATCAATGCCAAGGCAGCGGGCAAATGCGCATCTCGCAGGGCTTCTTTCAGTTGCAGCAGCCCTGTAACAAGTGCCGCGGCACGGGGCGCATCGTCAAGAATCCCTGCGATACCTGTCTCGGTCAGGGTCGTGTACGTCGCACGCGCAAGCTGTCGGTCAAGGTGCCGGCGGGCGTTTCGACCGGCGATCGCATTCGACTGGCCGGTGAGGGCGAGGCGGGACGCAATGGGGGTCCACCGGGCGATCTCTACATCGAGATGAACGTCAAACCGCACCCGATCTTCGAGCGCGAGGGTGATGATCTTTCGTGTGAAGTCCCGATCAGTTTTGCCACTGCCGTGCTCGGTGGTTCGGTGAACGTGCCCACGCTCGAGGGTGAAGTGTCGATCAAGATTCCGGCTGAGACCCAGTCTGGTCGCGTGTTCCGTTTGCGCGACAAAGGCGTGAAGCCGGTGCGTGGTGGTAGCCGAGGCGACCTGTTCTGTCGCGTTGTGGTAGAAACGCCGGTGAAACTGTCGTCCGAGCAGCGCGATTTGCTGCGCCGATTCGATGAGTCACTGCGCGGTGATGGTCAAGGCCATACGCCGCGTGAAGAGGGCTTCTTCGAAGGCGTAAAACGCTTCTTCTCCGGCGGCAACTAAACCGTCAGGAGTAATTGCATGCGAGTGGTGATCGTCGGAGCCTCGGGCCGCATGGGGCTCGCCATTACGCGTGCCGCTATCGAAATGGGCGATGTCATGTTCGTCGGCGCCATCGACCGCGAGGGCGCTGCTGCCGTCGGACGCGATCTAGGTGAATTGGCCGGGTTGCCCGCGATCGGCACTCGGGTCACGACGGATCTGGCGGTCGTACTCGGTGATGCCGAGGTCGTGATCGACTTCTCGGCGGCGAGTGCAACGCTTGGCAATTTGGCCGCTTGCGCCAATGCCGGCGTGCCGATCGTTATCGGTACGACCGGTCTCGATGCCGATGCGCACAGCGCGGCTGCTG
>JACCEC012034970.1_pt1 | contig 15285 bp, 11 predicted proteins | sample 7450121 | NCBI WGS metagenome assembly JACCEC01 (sample SAMN15323455, study PRJNA562643) | freshwater metagenome | isolation source: river surface water | place: USA:Blue River Watershed | collected 2017-08-18 | reverse complement strand
TTCCAAAAAATAAAGTCATAAATTAGCCCACGATCTCGAGCAGAGGTTCCTCACTCTAGAAGGAACGTCAACAAAAGTATTCCACGCCTCACAGCAGGCAATCATAATGGCATTATAATCTTCGTACCAACCTGAATAACGGGTTTATTTCATAAAACCTTGCCGCATCTTGCGAGACAATTTTCCGGAAAATTGCCTCGGAACCTGCAACAATTCCCTATAAACTAAACCCGTTATTCAGGTTACAAGAGAGCGCTTGCATTAAACGAGGACGTCGATGAACTGTAAATTCGGGTTCTGTTTGATACAGTACTGTTTTTCCCATGACGATGTAAACAGCATCATTGGCCTGTCCTGTCGATCGAGGACAAGGACAGAATTTGATGACTGTTCGAGCATTTTGATGTCGCCAATGACCCAGGCACTACAACTATATTTAAGCGGGGTTAGGACAGTTTCAACTCCATACTCATCGCTTAGCCGATATTGCATCACCTCGAACTGCAACTGTCCGACAGCAGCAAAGATGATGTCAGAGTCCCGTTCATACAATTTAAGGACTTGAATAGCGCCTTCATTGCTAAGCTGGAGGACTCCTTTGTCAAAAGATTTGCGCTTTCCCACATCTTTAGGATACAGACGTGCAAAGATCTCCGGTTGGAACTGGGGCAAGGGTTTATAGTTAAATCCGCCAGTGATAGATAGGGTATCTCCGATGGCAAATAAAGAAGGGTTAATCACGCCGATAATATCGCCTGGATAGGCATCATCGATCGTCGTTCTCTCACCAGCAACCATGCCATGAGGACGAGAAAGACGAATCTCTCTTCCTGTACGGTGGTTCTTTACGATCAAATCTCTTTCAAATCGCCCCGAACAGATCCGGATAAAGGCCATGCTGTCCCGATGGCGCCGGTCCATGTTAGCCTGAAGTTTGAAAATGTATCCGCTAAACGGTGTTGAAATGGGATCGATCTCGACCTCATTCCCATCGGGCAGGAGAGCTACTCGAGCATGCGGAGAGGGGGCTAGGTTAATGAAGGCATCGAAGAAAGGTTCCACTCCAAAATTAGTCAGAGCGGAAGCAAAGAAGACAGGAGTTACCTTTCCAGCAAGGAAATCATCAATGCAGAAAGAATTGCCAGCCATTTCAAGAAGCTCTAATTCCTGGACCAACTGTGCATAACTGACTGGACCAATTTTATCTTGTGCTTCTTGGCTGTCGAAAGGGTACCGGTCCATATGGGCTTTTTGTGCACCGCCAGCAGAGGTCTTGGCAAAAAAAATACATTCCTTGGCAAGGCGATCCACAACGCCTTGAAATTGATTTCCCATGCCGATAGGCCAGTTCATCGCAAAAGAATGGATCTGCAACACGTTCTCTACTTCATTCATTAAGTCGAGAGGCTCGCGCCCTGGCATGTCCATCTTGTTCATGAATGTCAACACAGGAATTTTTCTAAATCGGCAGACCTCGAAAAGTTTGCGTGTTTGCTTTTCGACCCCTTTGGAAGAGTCGATGACCATGATAGCACAGTCTGCTGCAGTGAGCGTGCGGTAGGTGTCCTCTGAAAAATCTTCGTGACCAGGAGTGTCGAGGACATTGATAATGGCGTCTTTGTAGGTAAACTGCATGGCAGAAGAGGTGATCGAGATCCCTCTTTCCTGCTCCATTGCCATCCAGTCAGAAGCGGCAGTCTTGCGCCCCTTTCGTCCTTTGACCATTCCTGCGGTATGGATCATTCCAGAATAGAGCAAGAGTTTTTCTGTTAGGGTTGTTTTTCCAGCATCCGGATGGCTGATGATCGCAAATGTACGCCGTTTGGCAACTGCTTCACGGATTAAATTGATGATAGTCATAGTTTGCACTTTCCTCTAGAATAAAAAATCCGCTTAGGGATTCCCCCAAGCGGATTGTTTTTACGTCTTTAGGCTTAATTTAGTCAGCAAAAGAAAGTTGGAGGACATCCTCACCTTCTCGATCGACCACTTTTAAGACCCGTTCACGGTACTCGTCAAACCCGGTTCCTCCTGGGATCATATGTCCCATGATCAAGTTCGATTTGAAATCAAGGAGGTAGTCGGTCTTGCCTTCGCAGGCTGCATCGGTCAAAACACGTGTTGTTTCCTGGAACGAGGCCGCAGAAACAAACGATTCTGTTCCAAGCGACGCTTTCGTGATCCCAAGGAGAACAGGGGCCGCTTGCGATGGGCGCCCGCCTTCTTCGATCGTTTTATGGTTGATCCGATGGAAGTTCTTCTTATCGACATCCTCACCATAAAGGAAAGTCGTATCACCTGGATCAGTGACGCGCACTTTTTGGAGCATCTGGCGGACAATAATTTCAATGTGCTTATCGTTAATATCTACCCCCTGAAGACGGTATACCTCTTGAACCTGGTTCACAAGATACTTCTGCAGTTCGCGGACACCGCAGATCTCAAGGATCTCTTGCGGAACGACAAGCCCGTCGGTGAGCTGTTGTCCTTTCACAACAGAGTCTCCCCTTTGGATGATCAAGTGTTTTGTCAGCGGGATGAGGTTCTCCTCTTCCATCCCTGACTCTTCATCGCGAACAACGACAATACGTTTGTTCTTTTGGACGCCGCGGAAGTCGACGACACCGTCGATCTTGGCAATCTCTGCGGCATCTTTCGGACGTCTTGCTTCAAAAAGCTCGGCAACGCGCGGAAGACCGCCGACGATATCCTTTGTCTTGATCGCACCACGAGGCAAACGGGCAAGGAGCATACCAGCGGAAACCTTTTTCCCTTCCTGCACCGAGATGTAAGCGCCTGATGGAATCGCATAAGTACCAATCAGTTCGCTGTACTCAGCATCAGCGTAAATCACGATCTGCGGATGCAGTTCGCCGCGATGCTGCTTAACGATTAGCTCTGCCTGACCTGTTTGTTTATTGACTTCGCGCTGTGTCGAAATCCCTTCAACGAGGTCCTCATACTTGACGAATCCTGGGCGTTCGCAAATGATTGGAACGTTGTGTTGCTCCCAGTGGCCGACCTTGATCTTCTTCTTGACCTTCGATCCGTCTTTAAGGAGGATATGTGTTCCCAGTTCGATCGTAAACGTTTGAAGCGGTTCGATCGATTTTGTGCTTAAGAGCTTTTTGTACTCTTCCAACGTTCTTCCTTCATCGCGAACGATGTGGAGCGAACCGTTCTTATTAAGGGCCAGCCAAATCCCCTCTTCATTCTGCACAGTGCGCAGGTCCATATAGACGAGGATTCCATCATGCTCGGAAACGAGCTCTGGACTTAATGATGCAGACGCGATACCACCCGTGTGGAACGTACGCATCGTCAGCTGCGTTCCAGGTTCACCGATCGATTGGGCTGCGATGACACCTACAGCTTCGCCGGTGGCGACGGGGCTCCCGTTCGCCAGGTTAATGCCGTAGCATTTTGCGCAAACTCCACGTCGGGATTCGCATGTCAGTGTCGAACGGATACGGATGCTTTCAATACCTGCATCGTCGATCGCTTCCGCTTGTGGAAGCATCAGCAGATCGCCTGCTCGAGCAAGGATCTTGGTGCTATCTCCAGGCTGGTACACATCGTCGCACGAAGTACGGCCAAAAATGCGGTCTTTGATCGGCAGGAGTTCTTCCTGACCTTGTTTGATAGCAGAAACTTCAATTCCATTGAGCGTTCCGCAATCTTCTTCCGTAATGATCACATCTTGGGCAACGTCGACAAGTCGACGTGTCAGATAACCGGAGTCAGCCGTTTTTAACGCTGTATCGGCAAGACCTTTACGCGCACCGTGAGAAGAAATGAAGTATTCCAACACACTTAACCCTTCGCGGAAGTTCGCAGTAATCGGCGACTCGAGAATTTCTCCCGATGGTTTCGCCATCAAACCCCGGAGCGCTCCGAGCTGCTTGACCTGGGACTTGTTACCGCGAGCACCTGAATCCATCATCAAATACAGAGGATTGAGCTCACCGGTCTTGTGCTCAGAGATAAGCTTGAACAGCTCTTCTGAGAGCATATCGGTCACTTCAGTCCAAATGCTGATCACTTTGGAATGGCGTTCACCATCGGTAATGATACCGTCTTCATATTGCTTTAAAACAACCTCGATCCTCTTGTACGCGTTCTCGATCACCTTGATTTTATTTTCTGGGACACGGACGTCGCAAACACCCATTGAAAGAGCTGCTTTTGTCGCTTCGGCAAAGCCCAAATTCTTCAAGTTATCGAGGAATCGCACTGTAGCTTCCAGTCCAACTTTTTTGTACGTTTCAAGGACCAGCTCGCTCATCTTTTTCTTGCGAAGAGCATAGTTTTGGAATCCAAGCTCTTTAGGAACGATCATATTGAACATGACACGGCCAGGCGTTGTTTCAATAATGCCGCTTTCTAGCTTAAGCTTGATCTTCTCATGCAAGCGGATACCGCGTCCGAGATCGTCGCGACGGCCTTCTTTGCCCCTTTCTTCTTCCCAATTGAAGCTGCCTCCAGAGCTGAGCGCCATGAGCACTTCTTCTTTATTGTTGAAGATCTTCGTCTTTTTTCCGTGTTCTTCAGGAATGTAAAGAGGATCATGCATCAAATAGTACAACCCTAAGATCATGTCCTGAGAAGGAACGGCTGCAGGCTTTCCTGACGAAGGCAAGAAGATGTTATCAGGCGCCATCATGAGCAATTTAGCTTCGAGCTGAGCTTCGATCGACAGAGGAATGTGGACAGCCATCTGGTCACCGTCGAAGTCAGCGTTGAACGCTGTACAGACGAGCGGGTGGATCCGGATCGCTTTACCTTCGATCAGTACCGGCTCAAATGCCTGGATACCCAAACGGTGCAGGGTCGGAGCGCGGTTAAGCAAAACGGGGTGCCCTTTAATGATCTCTTCAAGAACGTCCCAAACTTCAGGAGATTGTTTTTGGATCATCTTCTTTGCAGAACGGATCGTATAAACGTATCCGAGGTCTTTCAAGCGTTTAACGATGAATGGTTCGAATAGTTCAAGAGCCATTTGCTTCGGAAGACCACACTGGTTGAAGCGGAGCTCCGGACCGACAATAATGACAGAACGACCTGAGTAGTCGACCCGCTTACCGAGCAAGTTTTGACGGAATCGTCCTTGCTTACCTTTAAGCATCTCAGAGAGCGCTTTTAATGGGCGGTTTCCGGCTCCCATGACAGGGTGTCCATGACGGCCGTTGTCAAACAGCGCATCGACAGCCTCTTGGAGCATCCTCTTCTCATTCCGAACGATTACATCAGGCGTCTTGAGCTTGAGGATGGACTTCAAACGGTTATTGCGGTTAATGACGCGGCGGTACAAATCGTTTAAATCAGATGTTGCAAAACGGCCGCCATCCAATGGCACCAATGGACGCAGGTCCGGTGGAATGACAGGAACGCATGACATCACCATCCAGTCGGGACGGTTAGGGGATGATGTGAAGCTTTCGACAATCTTAAGCCGTTTTGCAAGCTTCATGCGCGCTTGCATCGACTTGGTCTTGCGAAGCTTATCTTTTAGTTCTACAACGAGGGAAGCGAGATCTTCTTTTTCTAAGATATCGCGAATTGCCTCGCCACCCATCCGTGCAACGAATGCGTCGGAGCCCCATTTTTCTTGGGCTTCACGATACTCAGTATCGGAGAGCAATTGCTTCCTTTCAAGCGTCGTACGGCCTGGATCGACAACCACGTATTCTTCGTAATAGATAACCCTCTCGAGGTCAGCGGCTGACATACCGAGGATGTTACCAATACGCGAAGGCATTGTTTTAAAGAACCAGATATGGACGACAGGAACTGCGAGTTCAACGTGGGCCATTCTTTCACGACGCACTTTCGATAGGGTCACTTCGACGCCGCATCGATCGCAAACAATCCCTTTATGCTTGATTTTCTTGTACTTGCCGCATGCGCATTCCCAGTCTCGAGTTGGACCGAAAATCTTTTCACAAAACAAGCCGCCTTTTTCAGGCTTGAACGTGCGGTAGTTAATCGTCTCGGGCTTTTTGATTTCCCCTCGCGACCATTCATTGCGGATCACATCATCCGATGCAATCTTGATGGTCAACTTATCAAAGTGGGAATCCTTAAACTCTTCTTGTGCCATTGAGTAACTCCAATTACGGTCAAATTATTCTTCGGATGCGCGTTCAGTGCGCACATCAAGGCATAGGCCTTGCATTTCCTTCACAAGTACGTTGAAGGATTCAGGAACGCCAGCTGTGAGGATATTATCCCCTTTCACGATCGATTCATAAATACGGGTACGTCCTGCGACATCGTCTGACTTCACAGTCAGCATCTCTTGCAGAAGGTGGGCTGAGCCATAGGCCATCAGCGCCCATACTTCCATCTCTCCAAACCGCTGACCGCCCATTTGGGCTTTACCGCCAAGCGGCTGCTGCGTTACGAGAGAATAAGGTCCAATTGAACGGGCATGGATCTTATCAGCGACCAGATGGCTGAGCTTCAGAATATAAATGTATCCAACGACGACACGGTTCTCAAATCGCTCGCCAGTTCGCCCATCGTACAGGTAGCTCTTGCCGTCTGTCGGCAGGTTCAGCTCACGCATCATCTCCCAAATACGGGATTCAGGAAACCCTTCGAATACCGGGCTCTTGACATAGATGCCCGCTTTGCGCGCAGCATAGCCAAGGTGGGTCTCTAAAAGCTGTCCCATATTCATCCGGGATGGTACGCCAAGCGGGTTGAGGATGATCTCAACGGTTTCCCCATTGGACAGATACGGCATATCTTGCTCAGGGACAATACGGGAAACAACACCTTTGTTACCATGGCGCCCAGCCATCTTATCGCCAACCTGCAGCTTACGCTTAGAAGCGATGTAGACTTTAACTTGTCGGATAATGCCTGGATCGAGCTCGACGTCTCCCTTACGGGTGAACTCCACATCGGTCTTATGCTGCGTCTGCAATGTTTCCATTGCAACGTGATATTCGCGCATGAGCACTTTGAGAGCTTCGAACATCTCATTGTCCCCCATAATGAGATCTTCTGCTTTTTCGTTCTCAAGCGTTTCCAGCATCTCTTGGTTGATCGACTCCCCTTCTTTGATGATGATATCACCGCTCTTGCGATGCAAGATCGAACCAGGAGCTGGCTCGCCCATCATCAATGCGCCAATCTTTTCGTGGAACTCGATCATGAGCTCCGCTTCTTTGGCTTTGAAGTCGTGGTGAATATCTTTAATGCGGGACGCCTCTTCCACAAGCTCATCGTCTGTTTTAGAAAGGCGATCGCGGCGCGAGAAGACTTTGACGTCCATGACAACACCTTCCGTCCCAGGAGGTACAGTCAACGATGCATCTTTAACATCTGCAGCTTTTTCACCGAAAATAGCTCGAAGGAGCCTTTCTTCTGGAGCAAGTTCCGTTTCCGATTTCGGCGTGATTTTACCGACGAGGATATCCCCCGGCTTAACTTCAGCACCGATCCGAATAATCCCATCTTCACCTAAGTTGGCAAGCGCCTCTTCAGAAACGTTTGGAATATCACGGGTAATCTCTTCTTTTCCAAGCTTCGTGTCCCGTGCAGTCAATTCAAACTCCTCCAAGTAGATCGACGTATAATAGTCATCCTTTAAGAGTTTTTCAGAAATAATGATCGCATCTTCATAGTTGTATCCACACCAAGGCATGAACGCCGCTAAGACGTTTTTTCCAAGGGCTACTTCCCCTTTGTCGGTCGCAGGACCGTCAGCGATTACATCCCCAGCCTTCACCTTGTCACCTACATTGCAAAGCGGCGTCTGGTTAATGCAACTTCCTGCATTGGAACGCATGAACTTCTTTAAGAAATAGCTCTTTTTGTTGAGCGGGTTATCTTTGGACGCGATGACGATTTTAAATCCATCGACATAATCGATCACGCCATCTTCTTCTGACACAACGACAGCACCCGAGTCTCGAGCTGCGCGCAGTTCCAATCCAGTTCCGACGATTGGAGCTTCTGTTTTTAACAGGGGCACGCCTTGGCGCTGCATGTTAGAGCCCATCAGCGCTCGGTTAGCATCGTCATGCTCCAGAAACGGAATCAGCCCTGTTACAATGGAAACGAGCTGTTTTGAGGAGACGTCCATGTGGGTGATCTTATCGGTCTCAATCTTCAGCGATTCGCCGCGTGCTCGCGCCCAAACGAGAGGCTCGGTGAACATGTTTAGATTGTCGAGGACAGCTGACGCCTGCGCAATCACGCAGTTTTCTTCCTGGTCGGCGGTCATGTATTCGATTTCTTCCGTTACGATCCCATCGCGAACGATCCGATAGGGAGTTTCGATGAAACCGAACTCGTTGATCTTAGCAAATGCAGACAAGGAGGTGATCAAACCGATGTTTGGTCCTTCAGGTGTCTCAATTGGGCAGATCCTTCCATAGTGGCTCGGATGGACGTCGCGGACCTCAAAGCCTGCGCGTTCACGGTTAAGTCCGCCAGGTCCAAGAGAAGAAAGACGACGTTTATGCGTCAATTCAGCAACAGGGTTAGTCTGGTCCATGAACTGAGAGAGCTGTGACCTTCCAAAAAAGTCCTTGAGTACGCCTGCCAGTCCTTTTGCTGAAACAATCTTACCTGGGGTCAGCGTATCAGAAGTGAAATCGAACAGGTTCATTCTTTCTCTGATGATCTTCTCCATGCGCGCCAGACCGATTCGGCACTGGTTTTGGATCAATTCACCGACAGAACGGACGCGGCGGTTGCCGAGGTGGTCGATATCGTCAACGTTAGCTTCCTCATCCCCTTTCTTTAAGCGGATCAGGTACTTAATGGCGTCGATGACATCTTCTTTACGCAAAGTCACCATTGCTAATTCTTCATCGGATGTCCCAAGGCCAAGCTTGCGATTGAGCTTATAACGCCCAACGCGACCTAAATTGTAACGTTTCGGATCGAAGAATAAGCGCATGATTGCAGAGCGGGCATTCGATAAAGTCGCAGGCTCGCCCGGGCGGATCTTGCGGTAAAAGTCTTTCAAGGCAGACTCATAAGAATCGTTCGGGTCCTTAGCAAGCATTTTGATGATCGGGCTTGTCTCATCAGCATCTTCAGCTACGCGGACCACTGCAATGCCAGCATCGAGCATCCTTTTAAGCATGGCTGTCGTCAGTTTCTCCGACGCTTTACCAAAAATAACGCCGCTTTCTTCATCGACGACATCTTCAGCTAAAATCTTACCGACGAGCTTTGGAAAATCTTTATCCGACTTGATCTTCACTTTAATCGTGCTAAAAAACTCTTCAATGATATCGGAATCCGTCGAGTAGCCTAACGTACGAATGAATGAAGTGGCTAAAATCTTACGGCGTCGTTTTTTTCGATCGATGTAGATGTAGATCAGATCATTTGTATCAAATGCTCCTTCGAGCCAGCTTCCGCGATAAGGAATGATGCGGAAGGAATAGATAATGGACCCTTTAATGTGGCGTTCATGTTCGAATGCAATACCAGGAGAACGATGCAGCTGGGATACGATGACCCGTTCAGCGCCATTGATGATGAATGTCCCTTTTTCCGTCATCACAGGAATGGTCCCCATATAGACCTCTTCCTCCTTAATGCCCGTTTCATCCGTCAGTCTAAACTTGACTTTCAAAGTGACATTAAAGGTGATTCCTCGGCGGATACACTCTTCAGGAGTATATTTTGGAACGCCTAAACTATATGCGAGATACTCAAGGATAGTCTTCTCATCATAGGATTTAATCGGAAATATTTCAGTAAAGACCTCTTGCAACCCAATATTTTCCCTTTCATGAGGCATCTTGTCGGCTTGAAGAAATTGATTGTATGACTTGATTTGGATTTCAATGAGATTGGGCAGATCGATAATTTCTTCTCTACCACGAAAACTCACCCGTTGAGGCGGCCTTTTTAGCATTGAAACAGCTCCTACACTTAAATCTTAATAAAAAAATAATTTGCAAAATCAAAGAGCAGAAGCCATTATTTCATGGCTTCTGCTCAGTCGATAGTCGGTTTTCTAATCTCTTAGAGACCTTTCAGAGTTGCCTTACCACCGGCAGCAGTGATTTTCTTAGCAATCTCTTCTGCTTCAGCCTTAGGCGCAGTTTCTTTCAAAACCTTTGGAGCGCCATCGACCATTTCTTTTGCTTCTTTTAGTCCGAGTCCTGTGATTTCACGCACGACTTTGATCACACCAATTTTTTTATCATCTGGAGATGCTTCGAGCGTTACTTTAAACTCAGTAGATTCTACGGCAGGAGCTGCAGCTGCTGGAGCTGCCATCATCATAGGTGCTGCTGCTGCTGCTTTTACGCCCCATTTTTCTTCGAGAGCTGCTTTGAGTTTGGACATATCGAGAACACTTAATTTGCTGAGTTCTTCGACTAATTGATCAATATTTTGGGTAGTCACGGTTAAACCTCTTTATCTTGTTAAAAATTTATGAGTTACTTTGCTGGCATTTATTGTCGATGCAATAAATGACACTAGTCATTAGAGCTTCAAAAACGGCCAATGTTTGTGAAAGCGGAGCTTCGAGTGTACCGAGGAGCTGTGCACGCATTTCATCTTTACTTGGCAGTTTAGATATCAGTTCTACGTCTTGCGCAGAGCAGATCGCACCTTCAAACTGTCCACAAAGGACTTTTAAGACATTCTCGTTCTCAGAGGAGAATTGATAGATGATCTTAGTTGTCTGAACTGGGTCATGATCAGCGAAAAAGACGGCGATGTGTCCCTCTAAAAGTTCTTTGTCGAGAGTGAGACCCGCGACTTGGGCTGCTTTAATCAGGATACGCTTGCGAACCACCTCAAGAGATCCGCCAACCTTTGCAAGATTAGAACGAAAACCTGCAGCTGCGTTCGGCTCAAGCTTCTTGTAAGAAGCAAACACCAAAGCTTTTGCATTGACGATTTTTTCTTGGATCTCATCCAGTAGGAATTGTTTTTCAGGTCTCATCGTTATTCTTTCGCCCCATGAATTTCAGTGATCGAATATAGGTCGATCTTCAAGCCTGGGCCCATTGTCGAGGAGAGGGCCATCGACTTAAGATATTGCCCCTTGGCAGTAGAAGGCTTTGAGCGATTTACTGCGGAGAGCAAAGCGATGATATTTTCAACCAATTTTTCCTTTTGAAAAGAGATCTTACCAACAAGAGTATTGATTACTCCATGTTTGTCCGATTTAAACTCGATTTTCCCCGCCTTGACTTCAGTAACAGCCTTTGTAACGTCAGCCGTTACAGTGCCACCTTTTGGAGTAGGCATTAAGCCGCGAGGGCCTAATACTTTACCCAATTTACCGACATCGCGCATCATATCTGGAGTTGCGATGACTGCAGTAAAGTCGGTCCAACCGTTCTTTATTTTTTCAAAATATTCTTCATTCCCAGCGTAATCAGCACCCGCGTCCAAGGCTTCTTTAACTTTATCACCTTTTGCGAAAACAAGGATCGTACTACGTTTGCCTGTACCATTCGGTAGGGATACAGTTCCACGTACTTGCTGATCAGACTTTTGGGCATCGACGCCTGTTTTAAGCGACAGTTCCACCGATTGGTCAAATTTGACCGGTGGACATTTCTGTAAAATTTCGATAGCTTGCTCCAACGTATAGACTTTCATTCTATCGAGGGACTTATCTATCTCCCGAAACCTTTTGCTACGATGCATTCTGATTTCCTTTCAATAACAACATCAAATTTGCTGAGCTACTTACTCAACAATGTCAACACCCATTGAGCGTGCAGTACCCATCACAAGGCGCATTGCTGCCTCGTCGGATTCTGCGCGCATATCTTGGCGTTTGTTCTTGGCAATTTTCATGACTTGTTGCTTAGTCAATTTGCCCACTTTATCACGGTTAGGCACTTTGGAACCAGACTCAATCCCGACCTCTTTTAAGATCATGCGGGACACAGGAGGTTGCTTAGTGATAAACGTAAAACTTTTATCTTGATAAACAGTGATCTCGACTGGAAGGATATCGCCTGCTTTATCTTGGGTCTTTGCATTAAATTCCTTGCAGAATCCCATAATGTTGATACCGGCGCCGCCAAGGGCTGGCCCGATAGGAGGTGCAGGATTCGCTTTACCTGCAGGGATCTGCAACTTAATGATTTTTACTACTTTCTTTGCCATGGGCTTTTCCGTTTATGTTATCTGGTTCAAACCAGGAATGTTGTTTTAGGTGACTTCCGACTCGCTTGGCGCCTGCTCTACTTGCCAAAACTCGAGATCGTCAACCCGCGTTTCACGACCGAAAATGGACACTAGGACGCTCAAGCGGCCTTTGTCGTGGAAGACTTCGCTGACAGTTCCAATAAAGTTAACAAAGACACCGTCAGTGATCTTAACTTTATCTCCAATAGTGATGTTGTGCTTTTGAACAACGCCTTTTTTCTTCTCTTCCAAGTCTTTTAAAAGATTATCCACCTCTGACTGGAGAAGCGGCTGCGGTTTTTCTCCGCCCAAAAACCCTAGCACCCCGTTCGTATTCCTAACGTACATCCACGCGTCATCAGTAAGCAGCATTTTAACGAGGATGTATCCAGGCCACAGCTTCTTCTCGCTGACCTTCTGATGGCCCTTTTTGACTTCTGCGACGTTTTCAGTGGGCACGAGCACTTCATTCACTAAATCGCTCATCCCGCTCGATTCGCGGTTCTCTTCTAGCGCCTTCTTAACTTTCTTTTCTTGACCGGATTGAACCTGAACAACGTACCATTTGTGCATGATGACCTAATTTTTTTAGCCAAAGATAAAATGAACGACTAGCGTTACTAAATCTAAACACCCTTTGATAACCAGATCGACGAAGTAGATCCCCATTCCAAGGAAAAATGTTGTCCCCACGACCATCTTAGTGGAGAATTTCAACTCATCCTGCGTTGTCCAGCTAACCTTTTTGAGCTCTTCTTTTAAATCCTGAATAAATGTAAGTCTGCGCTTCTTTTTTGGTGTCGCATGAGCGCTGGTCTCAGCATTCGTTCGATTGTGGTTTATTCGAGCATCCATAGCGCACATAAAATTGTCACAACTTCATCTGATCTGTTATTCTTAATCGAGTGCGGAGGGATTCGAACCCCCGACCGGCGACTTTGGAGATCGCTGCTCTACCAGCTGAGCTACACACCCCTGCATGAGGCGGATCGCCTAAGTTAATAGAGCAACCCGCCTCGCCTAAACAGCTTGCGTTACTGGATGATCTTTGTGATCGTACCAGCACCGATAGTTCTTCCACCTTCACGGATAGCAAATCTCATTCCTTCTTCCATTGCGATCGGATTCAGGAGTTCAGCAGTGAGCTCCACATTATCGCCAGGCATCACCATCTCTGTCCCTTCAGGAAGTGTTACTGTTCCAGTTACATCCGTTGTACGGAAGTAGAACTGTGGACGGTAACCGCTAAAGAACGGTTTATGGCGTCCGCCTTCTTCTTTCGTTAGAACATAAATAGTCCCTTTGAACTTTGTGTGAGGCGTGCATGTGCCAGGAGCTGCAAGAACCATCCCACGCTCGATATCATTCTTTTCAACACCCCGCAAGAGGATACCGACGTTCTCACCCGCTTGAGCTTCATCCAACACTTTGTTGAACATTTCAAGGCCAGTTGCAACGGTTTCGCGCGTGGCACGGATACCGACGAGTTGGAGCTTGTCGTTCGTACGAACAACACCGCGCTCAACACGACCAGTAGCTACAGTACCGCGGCCAGAGATAGAGAACACGTCCTCGATTGGCATCAAGAATGGTTTTTCAGTTTCACGCTTAGGAGTCGGGATCTTTTCGTCGACAGTCGCCATCAGCTTTTTGATGCTATCAACATAAGCTGGATCGTTTTCGAGGGCTTTTAAAGCAGAACCGCGGATGATTGGAACATCCTTATAACCTTTAGCTTCAAGGAGCTCTGTCAATTCCATCTCAACGAGCTCAACGAGCTCTTCGTCGCCCTGACCAATCATGTCCATCTTGTTTAAGAAGACAACGATCGCAGGAACCCCTACTTGACGAGCAAGCAAGATGTGCTCTTTCGTTTGCGGCATCGCTCCGTCCGTCGCCGCGACAACAAGGATCGCTCCGTCCATCTGAGCAGCACCGGTGATCATGTTTTTGACATAGTCAGCGTGACCCGGGCAGTCCACGTGAGCATAGTGGCGCTTTTCAGTCTCATACTCAACGTGGGTAGAGTTAATCGTAATACCACGCGCTTTTTCCTCTGGCGTGTTGTCGATCGACGCGTAGTCACGAAACTTAGCTTTACCTTGCTCAGCCAAAACCTTCGTGATTGCTGCAGTTAATGATGTTTTACCGTGATCAACGTGGCCGATTGTGCCGATATTGACGTGTGGTTTTGTTCTTTGAAATTGTTCTTTTGCCATTACTATCCTCCGTTTGGCCTCCGTTAGGCTCCAGTATAGTTATCAGTTTTGATTTTCAATTGATTTCGATTTTTGCCCAGAATAGGAATTGAACCTACGACCTTTTGCTTACCATGCAAGTGCTCTACCACTGAGCTATCTGGGCATCGTCCTAAAAGTAAAACACCTACTTGAAGTCGAAAGCTACAAAGCTTAGTCTCTAAGGCAAATAAATTCAACACCTAATTGTAAATTCTTTCTCATCTCGCGAGACACTTGCGTCCATGCTTCTCAGGAAAAGCTCCCTTTGAAACCGAATGAAAATTATCTTTGACGGTAAATAATGCGGGCTTTGGTCAGGTCATAGGGCGACATCTCTACAGTGACAATATCCCCGACCAAGACCCGGATATTCCTCATCCGCATTTTTCCACAGAGGTGGGCCAGAACATGCAACCCATTTTCGAGGACTACCCGAAATGTCATATTGGGGAGCAGCTCCTCCACAGTTCCATCTACTTTAATCGTGTCTTCTTTTGGCATAATCTTTATGTTTTTGCATTTTACGTAGGTTATCAAACTCGATTTCTCAGTAAATGTCAACATCTTGATTGTATGAACCTTTCCCGCTGTGACACAGAAAGAAAAATTGCTTCCCACTATTTCTTTATTGACACACAGCCCCTCACGCCCTTACGGGCTCTGGCCGCGGGCGCGATGTTGCTTTGTAATCTTAAGGCCGACGACTGCTCACTCCGCTCGCCTCCCGCGAGGACTTACATCTGCTTTCTCGCAGCTCCCAGCTCACATGAATTCTCAGGGCGATTATAACCTGAATAATGGGTTTAGTTTATAGGGAATTGTTGCAGGTTGCGAGGCAATTTTCCGGAGATTTTGGCACGTTCAATAGCTGAAAGCACCTATGGACGTGCCAAAATCTTCGAAAAGTGCT
>JACCEC011288361.1_pt1 | contig 15302 bp, 6 predicted proteins | sample 7450121 | NCBI WGS metagenome assembly JACCEC01 (sample SAMN15323455, study PRJNA562643) | freshwater metagenome | isolation source: river surface water | place: USA:Blue River Watershed | collected 2017-08-18 | reverse complement strand
TCTTCGCTGAGGGGTCGGCGGAATGCAGCTTCGAGGAAGCGCTGGGCGAAATCAGTGAGCTTTTCGGTGCGATCCGGTGCTCCGGCTTTGGTGCCAGCCAAGGCATCGAGATCCGAGTCAACATGGTCTGCCACTTCGAGGGCGATCGCGGTGGTTGCATGGTCCCATTCCTTGGAAAGGCTGGTTCCGCGTTCGTAGCCTTCACTCCGGTCGTCGGCTGGGAGGGCCGATGACGCGACAAAGTTTGGGCGCACTTCCTGTGGCACAAGGTGTCGCGCTGGAACTCGTTCCAGAACGCCGTGCGGCGGTTTCCACCAGAGCTCGAGTGAGGCGCTTTTGTCTTTGAACTTCAGGAGTTCCGTCAGGAGGCGGTAAGGACGCCCCCCCAGCAGGAACACGGTTTTACGTTCTTCCCTCACGTTGGGTCCGGTGCTCACCCACGCGTCGATGATTGGTTCCTTGCTGTTCACGTAGAGTCGGACGCCGTTCTCGCTTTTGACGATGAACTCGTACAACCCGGTTTCTGGGGCAACCAGCGAACCGACGCAGCGAATCTGAAACTCGCTGGCGAGCATTTTTGCTGGGTCGGGGCTTTCGGCTCCCAAGTGGATGTTCACACCGGGTTCAACGCGTTCGAGTTTCTCTGGGCGCTTCATTTTCTTCTGAAGCTCCTCGCGTTTTTTTCCGTCCTTCTCCGCGTCACGGGCCGCGATTTCTTCCGGAGTGGGGATGGTGAAGCCGTTGTAGGTGATTTTGAGTCCTTGCTCTTTTGATTGGGCTCGATCGAAGCCGGGGCGGAAGCGGCCGAGAAGATCGGTGACGGAGTTCCGGTACTGGTTGATCGTGAGCCTGGAGAAGGCTTCGCGGATTGGACGGATTTTCGCTTGAGCGGCGGGGGAGTAGAAGGCGTCGAAGAGGTAGGCCGCTACGTTCCGAGCATCGTCACCTGTGCAGGTGCCTTCTTTGCCCTCTGGCATCGTTTTCTCGATGAGTCGCGAGAGGCCTGTGACCGAGCGAGTTCCCGTGAGGATGTCGTCGTACTTATCTTTGACGCCCTGACCGTGGTCACCGTGGCAGGAGGCGCAGCGGTCTCGGTAAATCTTGGCGCCTGGGTGGGACGAGAACGCTGCAATCTCTTGAGCGCGCAGGTCTCTGCTTCCAATGATTCCGAACGCCGTGCATGCAATGAGTACTGCTCGCGAAATCATGCGCTGCGCTGCCGGAGAAAGGAGGGCTTGGAAAAGCTGCATCATACCGTTTCAAAATCGACCCAGAACGGGGCAGTTTGCAGGAAAAAAGCGGGCACAGCTAGGGTTGATAACGGTCCATGCAACCCACAAGGCGCGGATGAACGGGATGGTCTCTTTTTTCGACGCGAGAACGTCTCAGAAGGTCATCGGTCATCGAGCCCTTTTACCCTCTCTTCGGGGGGTAGTTTGACATTCGGAAACCCATTGGGGCGCAGACGTATGATGGCCCCTGGCCGGAAGCCGGCGAGTAGTTCTCCCATCTTAAGCCGAACTTGCAGGCCGGTCATGGTGGGCGGACTGTTCGGGATGTCTTTCACGTCGACGACGCCACCGCCTTTTGCGTCGTGATCTTGCCACCAAGTGCGAAGGCTCCATTCGGCAGCGGCGATTGATGCGCCGCCGGATTTGGCTTGGGCGCGAACGGCGTCGTAGAGGCTTGGATCAGAGCCGCCGAAGAGGGTAAGAGTCACCACTCCTCTGCCGCCGGCCTCGTGTTCAACGTGGTCAATCCAGCCGGGCAGCCAGCGATGGCGCATGTGGCGGATGTGGATCTGTCGCTGGGTCTCACTTGCGGTGGAACGCGCTTCATCGTCCAGCCACACGTCCGCACAATGAAACCTCCCGTAGCGCCAGTCATAGCACCAGGTGAGTCCTAACTGAACGGAGAGGCCCGGAGCGAGGTCTGCAAGCGTGCCGAGGGCTCTTCCTTTCCACACGCGCGTGCTGCTGTCGAAATCGAAGCTGTGCTCGCCACTGAGGCCGTCCTTTCCCGGAGGTCCCACCAGCGTCGCGGTCAGGCGCTTTTCGACACGGTTGTTTGTGTTCCAACCGCCTTTTTCATCAGTAACTGACGTGATTTTCCAAGCGCAGCCTTGTCTCAGATAGAAGCTGAAATCGTCCTCCAAGGTGAGTGCCTGATTCTCGCCGGGCACATACTTTTCGGAGCCTTTTGCCGGCGCAGAAATGGCCGTGTCGCCCTCGCGCGGCAGGGTGAAATAGCCGTGCAGGACAGTACCGATGGGAATGTCGCGCAGCTCCGCGGGCGAGCCTCGGAATCGGATTGTGCCGTATGGGAGGAGGGCGAAACGGTGACTTGGTGCGCTGTGGTAGCGGTCGTCCACGCCATCGCCCCTGAGGCGCAGGGCCCCGCGTCGATTGATGTGATCGACCTCGACCAACTCTCCGCAGAGGTAGACCCCTGTCCCAGCCACAGGAAACTCGCCCGCTTTTGGGACGTAGGAGTTTTTTTTGTCCTCGGCTTGGAGGTGTAAGCTGAAGAGGGCTCCGATGACGGCGAGAAGCGCGCAAAAAATGGGTTTCATGCCGTGAGCTCAGAACACGCTTGAAGGCTGTCGGAGAACGAGGGTGATTCGACTCCCATCCGTTGCGCCATGGTCAGCAGCACATTGCTGAGACGGGCTTTGGCATTGACCGGTTTGTGGTGGATTCCGGGGTGCTTTTCGTATCCTTGGAACTCCTTTGCTGCGGCATTGAAATCGAGGTGTCGACCGTGTTTGACCCCAAGCTTTGCACCGCCGGCAAGAATCAGCGGTAGGCTTGCGTTGCCGTGGCTGTGGCCATACGCCATGCCGCTGCCGTAAAGGGCCATGGTCGTATCCAAGAGTGGACCCTCGGCGTCCTTTACCTCCGAGAGGCGTTCTAGAAAATAGCTGAACTGGGCGACATTAAACGCATCGCTTTCGGTGAGTTGACGGAGCAGGTCGGCATTTCCGTTGTGATGGGACAGGGAGTGCCGGTCTTGGCGCACGCCAATCTCTGGGACGGCGGGGCCTTGGCCCTCTTCGCCAGTGTTAAAGGTAACCACGCGGGTCATGTCCGTCTGAAAGGCGAGAACGATAATGTCATACATGGTCCGCAGATACTCGCCCAACATTTGCAGGGAGATGTCTCGGTTCAGTTTGCCGACCACGGAGGGATCAATCTTGGGTCGGGGCGTATCGAGCCATTTGTCGGAGCGTTGGGTGCGAACCTCCACCTCGCGCACGGAGGTGAGGTACTGGTCGAGGCGACCTTTGTCCTCGGATCCAAGCTCTTTTGACAGGCTACTGGCTTCATCGATGACGGCGTCTAGGATACTCCCTCGGCGTTGGAATCCCCGTCGTTGGCTGGCAATCCCGCCTTTGGGGTCCTCGAACATTTCGCGGAATGCGACACCGGGATTTGATTGGGCTGGCAACTGGATTCCGTCCGCGTTCCAAGCGAGCGAGCCTCCTTGATTGCTGAGCTCGAGCGAAGCGTAGCGGGTGATTGGAGCAGTGAGCTGAGCCATCAGTTGGTCGACCGAGATGGTGTTACGGTCTGACGGACCGAGTTTTCCGCCAGTGAGCCAGATGCGCCGGCAGTTGTGATGCTGGCCGAGGCCTGTGGGATGGTGGAGGCCGCTTATGGGGGTGATGTGCGCACGATGTTTTTCAAGCGACTGAAGCGGTTTGGTGAGCTGGTAGTCTGGACCAGGCTCTTGGATTTGGTATTCCTTGGTGTTCACCCCGTTAGGCAGATAAATGAATACGCTGCGTCGAGGCTTGAGCACTGCGCTGGTGGCGGCATGAACGCGGGAAGGTCGCATCGCATCAAGGAACGGGAGGGCGAGTGTGATGCCGGCTCCCTTGAGGAGGTGACGACGGCTGAGAAGCCAAGATTGGGAAAGATAGTTCATGGAAATGTGATGGGGGTTCTCGTTGATTAACGTTTCGCAAAAATGTCGGAGACCGCGAGGTGCTCGACGATGTCTCGAAGGCGGTAGCCATTGGACCGGCACGCTTGGGCCACTGCGCGGATTTCCTGTCGGTCATCGATGGTCATTACTCGTCGAAGTGCGAAGGTTGCGAGTTGTTCGACGAACGCTTCTGCAAAGCGGTCAATATCGTTCACCAGCAGTTTCTTAAACTCCTCGGAGTTGGCGAACGGTCTTCCATCCATAAGAGCGCTTGCCGCATTAACGGGTGGATTCTCACCTTTTCCGGAGTTGGAAATCTCGTGTGTGCGCCAGCGACCGATGGCGTCGAAGTGGTCGAATGCAAATCCGAGGGGATCGATTTTCGCATGGCATGAAGCACAAGTGGCATTCGTGGAGTGGGATTCAAGTTGAGCGCGAACGGTTGACTTGGGCTTGTCTGCGGGGGTCGGTTCAAGAGGTTCAACATTTGGCGGTGGTGGCGGGGGCGTTCGTCCAAAAATGGATTCGCTCACCCACACGCCGCGATGGACGGGTCGGTGGCGGGTTCCGTCGGAGGTGAGCATCAGCACTCCGGCTTGAGTGAGAAGACCTCCTCGATGGTTTTCTGGTTTCAGGGCTACACGCTGAAAACCAGAAGTTTGCAGGGGATCCAATCCGTAGTGTCCTGCCAGGCGCGGGTTGACCATGGCCCAGTTCGAATCCAGAAACTCGCGAATCGGGAGATTTTTCGTGAACACTTCATTGAAGAAGGTGGCAGGTTCGAGACGCATGCTTTTCTCCAGCCAGAGATCGTAACCTGGGTAGAGTTTGGGATCGGGAGGGAACATCCCGATTTTGTGCAGTTGAAGCCACTGGTTCGGAAAAGCTTCCGTGAACCGAGAAACTCGCGCGTCATTCAGCATTCGATCTATCTGCGCGCGTCGAGTGGCCGGCTCACGAAGGTGTCCCTCTTTCGCGGCAGTGAACAGGGTGTCGTCAGGCATTGAGCCCCACAGAAAATACGACAGACGGGAGGCGATTTCCCAGTCGTTGAGGGTGTCCCTGCGTTTTTTGGGAGATCCTTCCTCAAGGTAGTAAAAGTTCTTTGAGGTGAGGATGCCTGCCATCGCCGAGAGATGCGCTGCCCGAAACTTTGCACCTGCTTGCAACTCGCTTTCCACAATGTGGACGTATCGGTCGATTTCCTTGTCTTCCACTGGGCGTCGCCAAGCGCGGGTAGCCAGTTTGGCTAGGCAGGCTCGCGACTCCGCAAGGTCACCTTGGGTTTGCGGCATGAGCCCTTCCCTCTTTTTGAGATCTGCGTCGGACACAATAGGTCCCTCCCACTCGACTGAATCAATGAGTAGCATCGGGTGGATGGCATTGCCTCTGTCATCAAAGAGCTTGTAGCCCGTGGGATTGGTTCTGCGCATGTCACCCGATCCCAGAAAAATGCTTCCACCGCCGTTGAGCACGTTGAGGGTGTGGTTGCCGACTTTGCTGAAGGTTGCAGGCACTTCATTGCGGAACTCCAGTTCGGCGGGAGCTGAGAAATACACTTCGAACTCCACGGTGGTCGGACTGTCCTCTGGCGCGAGAATGTCCTCATCGAAAATCGAGCGCTTCAACGAGCTATGCCAAACCGAAAGGTGTGGGGCTGCGCCGTTCAACCCTCTGAGACCGCTCAGTTTGACTCGGCCCCGGTAAAGACCGACCCCACGCAACTTTCCATCCCAGTATCCGCGAAAAGCTGCCACAGAGGCGTCGGGCCAAACAGGAACCCGGATTTTTTCAATCGGGAGGCCCATTTCTGTGATTTTTTTCCGCTCGGTTGGGTGCCGGATTTGAATGGCGTCCGCGAGGAACTTACCTGTCTGCGTTACGGTTTCTGGGAATGCCCGCTCGAGAATGGTTTCTGCCGCCTTGAGATAACGCTCAATATGTGAGGGGGATAACGATAGTAGCGCCCCTATGCGATCGTAGCCGTGCCAGCGTGGGTCTTCGTTGAAAGCGCCTGGCAGGTGTGGGTCAAAATGGACTCCGAGCAAATCGTAGACGGTTGCTGCGTATTCATCGCGGCTGAGTCGGTAGTGGTTCACTGGGCCGCGTTTCGCCATGCGAGCAGCTTCGCCTTCTCGAAGTTGCGCCGACAAAAAGTCGACTACTGCACCGAGTTCGGTGGCGGTGGGCTGCGTTTCGTCCTTCGGGGGCATCTCGCCCGACTTCACGCGAAACGCCACCTCTGCCCAGCGTTGAGCGTTGTCTAGCGAGGTGAAGTCTCGCTCCAACGTGTCCAGCCTGAAGTCTCCCTTCTGCTTTTTGGCATCATGACAGCGGTCGCAGTGTTGTTTGAAAAACGGGGCGGCAACTTTGTCAAAGGAGTCGTTCGCGAGTGGCGAAGCAGTGAGAGCTTGCACTGCGAGGAGCAGGATGAACACGCGGCGCAGGATTGCCGCAGTAATCTGCATGCGCGCACGAGTCGTGTGAGGTGCGGGGAGGAGTTTCATTAGAGGGCACTGGCTTGCTTTCCGAGCGGGCTGAACCCCTCAAGGAGAGCTTGATGTGAGGAGTCGGGTGTGAAGTCGGGTTTTTGCCGAACTATTTTGTGAATGGTGGGGTTCGAAATGGCTTCTCTAGAAGCTGGAGTTGGGCCGCCCTTGTCCAACCCTCGTGTGGGAAGAGGATGTCTTGGTGAGCGTGGCCAGAGAGAGATGTTCCTCCAAAGAGGTATCCCTCCGAGCGAATGGTCAGCGCCCTGTGAGCCATTGCAGGACGAGGTGCTGTCCGGTCAAATGGCCCAGTCGTCCCACGAATCGCCTTTGCGGTTTTTTTCGACGATTTGGAGTTCTTGCTCCCGGTAGAACACGAGCGAGCGCGGCGGCACGCTTCGGGTCAGGAAGACGCCTGCGCCAATCGTGGAGCCGGCGCCAACGACCGTGTCGCCGCCCATGATCGTGGTTCCTGCGTAAATGGTGACGTTGGCTTCGATGGTCGGATGCCGCTTCTTCCCCTTCAACGCCTGCCCGCCCGCGAGCGATCGCGCAATCAGGGAGACACCTTGGTAGAGCTTCACGTTGGATCCGATCACGGAGGTTTCTCCGATCACCACGCCCGTTCCGTGGTCGATAAAGAAGTGGCTCCCAATCTGCGCCCCTGGATGAATGTCGATGCCGGTCCGGCTGTGCGCCCATTCGGTCATGATGCGCGGAAGAAGCGGCACCGAAAGGCGGTATAGCACGTTCGCACACCGCTGAATGGCAATGGCTTCGACGAAGGGGTACGCGAGGATGATTTCATCCGCACCCGATGCTGCGGGATCGCCGTTGAAGGCCGTCTGAACGTCCGTCTGCAAGGTTGCGCGTACTTGGGGCAGGCCGGCGAGGAACGCGCTGGTGTGACGGGATGCAGCGGTCGCCGCGTCGGTTGCCTTGGCGGCGGCCGACAGGCTTTTTCCGATTTCCTGCTGCAGGCGTTCGCCAAGGGAGCGCATCCGATGCTGCGTGACTCTGGCGATGTGGACCGAATGGATCGGTTCGAGGTCGTGGAATCCCGGAAACAGGAGTTGGAGCAAATCTTCGCACAGCTCCGAGATGGCACGCTTTGACGGCAGGTTAGTGCCGTCAATGTGGTTCATCCCGCCGATTCGGTAGGACTCCAGCAAGGACGCCCCAAGGGTCTCGAAGTCGGGTGGATCGATTTCGCTGGAGTGAGGGGCGGACATGGGGTGGTCGTATTGGGGGTGCGGTCAGGAGAGCGATGCAACGAGACGCGCGAGGTCGGCCTGCTTTGCGAGCCAATCTGCTTCGCGCTGACGATGTTCCTCCACCACTGCCGCAGGTGCGCCGTCGACGAAGCTTGGGCTGGAAAGTTTGGCCCGCACTTTTTGAAGCTCGGATTCGATTTTCGCTAGTTCCTTGGACAGGCGTTCTTTTTCTGCGGCAACGTCGATGAGGCCTTCCAATGGAAGGTGCAGGGCTCCGAACGGGGTGAGTGAAGCGGGCGTGCCCTTTGGCGGAACCCACCCTGAGTCAACCACCTCAAACGGATCAGCATTCAGCAGGATCGCGACGCCGTCCGACTCCTCCTTGGAGAGCGGCGTTCCCGCTGCGAGGACAAAACGCGCCTTGCGATGGGAGGGAATGTTGAAGTCGCGGCGCAGACCACGTCCCGCGACCACCACTTCGAACCGACGTTCCGCGCGCGATTCGTCCTCCGGCGAGAGGCCGTAGTGCGCCAGGAAGTCTTCGTCAAATGCCGAAGGCCACACTGCCGATTGGATCGAAGCGCCGCCCTGATCCTTGGGCAAATCGAGGCTGTATCCCATCGAGTTCCAAAGCTCCTCTGTGATGAAGGGAAGGAACGGATGGAACAGGCGCAACGTGTGCGAGAGAATGAAGTCAATGACAGCGAGCGTGTTGGACTTCAACGCTGCATCCGAACCATTCAAGACGGACTTCGATGTTTCGATGTAACGGTCGCAGTACTCGTTCCAGAAGAAGCGGTAGAGCGATTGGGCTGCGTCGGAGAAACGGTACGAGTCGAGTGCTTCGGAAACTTCACGAATCGCGCGATCCAGCCGCAGCAGAATCCATTTGTCGTCACCGGTCAGCAACGCAGGCGTGATATCATTTTCGGTCTCGCCACCTTGCATTTGTCGGAATCGTGCAGCGTTCCAAAGCTTTGTGCAGAAGTTGCGTCCAAGTTCGACATTCTTTTCGTCGAAGAGCACGTCTTGTCCAAGGGGCGCGCTCCGCATCACACCAAAGCGCAGTGCGTCTGCGCCGTAGCGGGCAATGAGGTCGAGGGGGTCGGGGGAGTTGCCGAGGGATTTCGACATTTTGCGACCCTGCTTATCGCGGATGATTCCCGTGAAGTAGACGTTCCGGAAGGGGAGCGTTCCTGTGTATTCGAAGCCGGCCATGATCATCCGCGCGACCCAGAAGAAGATGATGTCAGGACCTGTGACGAGGTCGGTGGTGGGGTGAAACGCTTTCAGGGTAGGGGTTTCCTCGGGCCAGCCCATGGTAGCGAACGGCCAGAGCCACGAGGAGAACCAGGTGTCGAGCACGTCGGGATCCTGCCGCCATTCTGGCGAATCCGGAGTTGAGAGTGAGCAGAAAGCAATGGAGCCGTCTTCGAGTTCGCGGAGGGATTCTGCGCTCACTTCGATGCCGAGATTTGCGAGGGACGCACGTGCCGCAGCAAGGTCGGTCCCGCTGAAGTAATGAACGGGGATTTGGTGGCCCCACCAGAGTTGGCGGGAAATGCACCAGTCCTGAATGTTTTCCATCCAGTGGTCGTAGACTTTTGCCCAGCGCTCGGGGAAGAAACGCATTTCGCCGGAGCTCACGACCTTCCGTGCGGCATCCACGGAAGGATAGCGAAGGAACCACTGGCGGCTGGGGCGCGGTTCGATGGGAACGTCGGCGCGTTCGGAGAAGCCGACGTTGTTGCCGTGGGGTTCTTCTCTTTCGAGCAGGCCCATTTCTTTGAGGAGCTCGACCGCCGCTTTTCGAGCCTCAAAACGATCCAGACCGGCGAGGCCTTCTCCCGCGAGATCGGTCATTTTACCCGTCTCATCAATCACTTCCGGCGTGCCGAGGCCATGACGCAGGCCGATTTCGAAATCTGCTTTGTCATGGGCTGGCGTGACTTTGAGAACACCGGTCCCGAACTCAAACTCCACGTGGTCGTCCGCCACAATCGGGATTTGGCGTTGTTCGTCGGGCACATTGACCGGGAGCGGTCGGAGCGCGTGCAACCCGATGAACTCCTTGTAGCGAGGGTCGTTCGGATTGACTGCAATGGCGGTATCGCCGGGGATGGTTTCCGGACGGGTTGTTGCAATCGTGAGAAATGTTCCCGGGCGTTCGGCGATCGCGACGCGGAAATGATAGAGGAAGCCATTTTGTGGCTTGAGCACGACCTCTTCATCGGAGAGCGCAGTCCGCGAAACGGGGCACCAGTTCACCATGCGTTTCCCTCGGTAAATCAAACCTTTTTGAAAGAGGTCGACGAATACGCGCCGCACGCATTCCGAGTAGGCGGGATCCATTGTGAACCGTTCGCGATCCCAGTCGCAGGAGGCTCCGAGTTTGCGGAGTTGCTGAATGATGATGCCTCCGTACTTCTCTTTCCACTCCCAGACCTTCTCGAGGAAGCGTTCGCGGCCTAGGTCGTCGCGGTGACGGATTTCTCCGGATTTTTTGAGCGTTCGTTCCACTACGGTTTGGGTCGCGATTCCGGCGTGGTCGGTTCCGGGGAGCCAGAGAACCTCCAATCCTTTCATACGGGCTCGGCGGGCGAGGATGTCCTGAATCGTGTTATTGAGGACGTGGCCGAGGGTTAAGACGCCGGTGACGTTGGGAGGGGGGATGACGATGGAGTACGCTTTTCTGCGATCCGAGACGGCTTCTGGGCGTGCGGCGAAGGCCTTGTTTTCAAGCCAGAGCGCGTACCATTTTTCTTCGATGCTCTGGGGTTCGTAGGTTTTAGGAAGCTCGGACATAGGCGGCAAACGGTGAAGCTTGGGCCGAAACAGGGGTTCGTCGAAGGAGAAAATGTGGGTCATTGGCGAGTCCGCGCACGGCGGAGGGGGCAGGGGGGATTTTCACGCTTGAAAGTCTGGTCTCTCGGTGAAAGCCTCACCGCTCTTCGTCGGGCCGTAGTTCAGCTTGGTAGAACGCTTGAATGGGGTTCAAGAGGTCGTGGGTTCGAATCCCGCCGGCCCGACCACTCCGTTTTCGACCGCTCAAGAGAACAGGAGAGTTTTTTAGGCCTTTTTCCAATACTCTGTCCGCTCGGGCAGTTGAACGGGAGAAGCAATGTGGAGGGGCCCCTTTTGGGCTTTCCCTCGAAAGGAATGCCTCTTGCGTGGGAGAAGGTGGCTGAGCACTTGTGATTGCTATGGACTCACGGGATTTTGGCATCAGTCACAACCCCGATGAAAACCACCCTTTCTCGCCGTCACTTTCTTCGCAGTTCGTCTGCCCTCGTTGCGCTGCCAGTTTTGGAGTCGCTCGGATTTAAGTCGTTTGGTGCTCCGTCCGTCGCAACGCCCCCGAAGCGCATGATTTTTCTTGGGTTTGGCTGGGGCGTAACCAATGAAACGTGGTTTCCCGATGTCAAACGCACGGGTACGGATTGGGAGTTGTCGGAAGGTCTGAAGCCGCTCGCTCGGCACCAGAAAGATCTGACGGTGATTCAAGGGTGCTCCAACAAGTTCAGCAACGAGGCGCACTGGGGCAGTACGTTCTGGCTGACGGGGGCGAACCGTTACGCCGAGCCTGGACAAAGTTTTCATAACAGCATTAGTGCAGATCAGGTTGCGGCTGGGCATTTGGGGAAGGAGACGCGGTTTGCCTCGATTCAGCTCAACTCGCCTGACGTCGCCAACTCGGGGCACGGGCCGGGATCGTCCCTCGCGTGGGACCTCCGTGGAAAGCCGATGGCTGGGTTGGAGAATCCGGTGGCGGCATTCCATCGGATGTTCTCCGACGACTCAACGCCGTTGAGTGAGCGGCAAGCGATGCTGGCTCAGCGCCGGAGCGTTTTGGATGCGGTCATGGAAGATGCGAAGCGGGTTCAGCGAGGGTTGACGAAGACGGACACAGACAAGCTCGATGAATACTTTCAGAGCATTCGGGACATCGAGGTGCGGTTGGGGAAGGACGAGCAGTGGTTGAGTGTTCCCAAGGCCAAGCCTCCGGTGAACGAACCCAAGGCGGGTTTAGCGGGGAAAGAGGAAATCAAGGTGATGTACGATTTGATCGTGGCGGCTCTTCAGACCGATACCACGCGTGTGCTGACGTACAGACAGCCGGTGGGAACGCTTCTGCAAAGCCTTGATGTCAAGGTTGCGCCGCATGACATGAGTCACTACAGCCCCGGCGATCGGATGCAGGCTTCGCAAAAGCGCGACACCGTGCAGAGCGAGTTGTTGGCGGGGTTGATTGATAAACTGAAGGCGGCGAAAGAAGCGGACGGCAGCTCGCTCTTTGATCATGTTGCGCTGGCGTACGGGAGTAACATTCGGACGATTCACTACTTAGACAACTGTCCGACTCTCCTTACGGGGGGAGGAGCGAACTTGAAAATGGGTCAGCATCTTGTGCTGCCGAAGGACACGCCTCTGGCGAACGTGTGGTTGACCATGCTGCATGGGGTAGGGGTGAACCCGAAGCAGTGTGAGCGGCACGGCGACAGCACAGGCGTCGTGAAGGAGTTGGTTGGCTAGCGAAGGGAGTCGTGCGCATGGCCTCGGCGGTCCCACCCTTTGGTGAGTGGTCCGCTGACAGGCGACGCATTCACGGAGACGAAAGGAGACCTCATGACAAGCGGATGGTACAGAAGAGCAAAGTGCGTTATCACGTTGATTGGATTGGGATTGCTGATTTGTGCTGCGTTGAACGGTGCTGCAGCAGCGGAATCCACTGCACCGGTTGCGCGAATGGACGAGCGGCATCGGGGCTTTTTCAAGGCGTATTGCACGGAGTGTCACAATGCGGAGAAGCAGAAGGGTAAGTTGCGGTTGGACGACGTTTCTTTCGTTCTGGATTCCGTGGAGAGCGCGGATCGGTGGCAGAAAATCTTGAATCAGATTAACTCGGGAGAGATGCCTCCCGAGGATGCGAAACAGCCTGATCGGGAGGAGAAAGCGGGCTTCCTTGATGCGTTGTCGGGGACACTTGTTACCGCACGCAAGACGCTCGGGGACGTGCAGGGAAACATCACGATGCGGCGACTGAACCGGCGCGAGTACCGGAACACGCTTCGCGATTTGCTTGGGGTGGAAGTCCGAGTGAACGACCTGCCGGCGGATGGCGGGGCTGGGACGTTCGACACGGTGGGATCCTCTCTGTTCATGTCGAGTGACCAGTTTGAGCAGTACCTCACGTTGGGGCGGCAGGCTTTGGATGAACACTTTGCGCGCATGGTTTCCTTGCCATCGACGGCGAAGGTGGAGCGCAACACGTTGCGCAAGGACCCTGAGGAATGGGCGAACAAGTACATGCCCATTTACGCGAAGGGTTACGCTGAAAAGTATGAACGGTTTCAGAAATGGTGCGCGGGCATCGACGCAGCGGCGGCTCGGCCGGAAAATGCGGAGGCCGTGGAAACGTTGCGAGCGGATCCCCGACTGAAGACGCAGCCGCACCTTTTTTACAACGGGTTTGCGAAGATTCAGGGAGCGCCGGCGCCCTCGGAGTTTGGCTTTCGGGATGTGGATGATGCGCAGTTTGCGCGGAGCGAGCACTCGTACCACTTCCGCTATCACGCTGATTATGAAAAGCTCCCAGCGCGAGAGAAGGGGTCATGGCTGATGCTCTACAGCTTGGGCCGTTACACGGGGATTGCTGCACCGGCGAAATGGGCGCCGGGGAAATACACGCTGCGCGTAAGGATTGCGGCTTCTGACGAGGCGCCGCCTGAGCGGAGGTTTATCGAAATTGGAACCGGCAAAGCGGACGCAGCGGACTTCAACGTGCTCAGTTCGCACCAAGTGACAGGCACGCTTGCGAATCCGCAGTTGCTGGAGATTCCGGTTGAGGTGAACGCCAGCGGCGACCGGAACTTTGCGATTCGGGACAAACGCCCCAACAAGCGGGAAGCCGAGTATGCGATGTTCCGCGAAGCGTGGGATAAGACCGGCACGGGGCCGCGTCCCTGTATCTGGGTTGATTTTGTGGAGTTGGAGGGACCGGTGAGCGCAAACGCTTCTCCAACGTTGGCGGCGTCGAAGACGATGAAGCAACGTCGTGAGGTGGAGTTGCATGCGAACGCGATGGTGGGCGGCACTTTCAACGGCTACTTCAAAGGCGGCTACGAGGCGGCGAAGAAGTTCATGGAGACAAAGGAACCGCAGAAGGGCATTCCGGATGAAGCCGAGGCGAAGTTCCGCATTCGCGGGTTTGAACAGCAGGGACCGACGTTTGAACGTTATCTCAACGATCCGCTGAGCAAGACCGGCGCATATTTGACGATTTATAACGTTCATCCTGAGGAGGTCATCACGCTGCCGCCGGACCAGCCTTCGGGCTGGTTGAAGACGAAGCACGAGATTGAGAAGGCCGAGCCGGGCGAGTACCGGTTGCGGTTCCGTATCGGTGCCGTGCCGGGAACATCGAAGGATCGGCACTTCATTGCACTTGGGAGTCGGATGAAGCCGGAGGCGCGCGAGGACTTCACCCTGATGCAGACCTTTCAAATCAGTGGCACCACGGACGCGCCCCAAACCATCGAAGTGCCAGTGAGTATTACCGCGAACGGTCCACGCACGTTCGTGCTTCGGGAGAAGCGAGATGTGAAGTTGGATCACGAACTGTTCACGACGGCGCAGAAGGAAACGGGAGTGGGGCCGGTGTCGGCGTTGTGGATTGATTGGGTTGAGTGGGAGGGACCGCTTCCGCCGCAAGCAATGGCCGCGAAGGTGGAACGGATTGAGCCGGAGAAGCGCCGGGCGGAGGTCGAGCGCGGGCACCTGCGCTTCAAATACCTCAACGAGCAATATGCGAAGTGGCAGGAAGCGGGCGGAGACGAGAAGCGGTTGAAGGAGTTTGATTTCACGGACAAGTCCCATGCGGAGTTCGCGAAACACGTGTGGGAGCAAAACAATCGCTGGTTTCAGCAGTACCTCGACAGGCCGTTGTCCAAGACGGGCCTTTATCTCGACAACACGGTGCAGGAGACGTGCGAGTACGCTGTGGACTTGCCGATGGACGCAGCGAGCGGGGACTACGTGATGCGGGTCAAGGTAGGGCGCGTTCCTGACATGCCGGCGGAGCGCGCCTTCCTGACGTTTGTTGAGGCGAGTCCGATTGATAAAGACGACCGGACGTTTCTGGCGAGCAAGCAAATCACTGCGGCGATTGAGCAACCGGAGGTGGTGGAGTTTTCGTTCAAGGTACGTCCTGGCGGGCCGCGAAAGTTTGTTTTCATGGAGAAGCGTCCGCTCAAAAAAGAGGGCATCAGTTTGCCGGGACGCACGCGGCAACTGAAGGATGCGAAGGATCGTGATCCGGTGTTGTGGATTGATTGGATGGAGTACGAGGGACCGTTTCAAAAAACGAAGGAGGCGGGAGCGGCGCCGGTGTTGGTCGCTCGAAACGCGGGGATTACAGATGGGGAGCACGCGCGTGCGGTGTTGGAGTCGTTTGCGCTGAGGGCATTTCGAGGGAAGCCGGCCGCGCCGGAGTATTTGGCGAAACTGGTGGCGTTGTATGAGGTGCGGCGCGCCGCGGGGGACGTGCACGAAGTGGCGTTGAGGGAGCCGTTGAGTGTGGTGTTGGCGTCGCCAGGCTTCCTCTACTTGCAGGAAACCGGCGCGCCCGAGCGAGGGGCGAGCGTGGAAGCGGGTCGGGACAAGGCGCGGCAGC
>JACCEC012315933.1_pt1 | contig 15310 bp, 10 predicted proteins | sample 7450121 | NCBI WGS metagenome assembly JACCEC01 (sample SAMN15323455, study PRJNA562643) | freshwater metagenome | isolation source: river surface water | place: USA:Blue River Watershed | collected 2017-08-18 | reverse complement strand
GGCCACGTGGACTTCTCCTACGAAGTCTCGCGCAGCCTCGCGGCGTGCGAAGGGGCGGTTCTGCTCATCGACGCGGCCCAGGGCGTCGAGGCACAGACCGTGGCCAACGCCCACCTGGCCTTCAGCCAGAAGCTCAAGGTCATTCCCGTCATCAACAAGATCGACCTGCCGAGCGCGAATCTCGAGCTCTGCACCAAGCAGCTCGAGGACATCCTCACGATCCCCGCGGAGGAGGCCATTCTCGCCAGCGGCAAGTCCGGCATCGGCATCGAGGATATTCTGGAAGCGGTGGTGCAGCGTGTGCCGCCGCCGCGGTGGACGGACTACCCCCAGATGCGGACGCTGGTGTTCGACTCGCTCTACGATTCCTACCGCGGCGTGATTTCCTACGTCCGCGTCTTTTCGGGCTCGGTCCGCGCCGGCGAACACATGCTGCTGATGAGCAACAGCGTGAAATCGGAAGTAAAGGAGGTCGGCGTCTTCACCCCGAAGATGGAAAAACGCGACATCCTCCAGGCCGGCGACGTCGGCTACGTGGTGTCGAACATCAAGAGCACCGCCGACATCAAGATCGGCGACACCATGACCATCTCCAATCGGCCCGCCACCGAGATGCTGCCGGGCTACAAGGAGGTCCGCCCGATGGTGTTCTGCGGCCTGTATCCGCTGGAGAGCGACGATTACGAAAAACTGAAGGCGGCGCTCGGCCGCCTGCGCCTGAACGACTCGGCGTTCATCTATTCTTCCGAGAGCTCCGTCGCGCTCGGCTTCGGTTTCCGCTGCGGGTTCCTCGGGCTGCTGCACATGGAAATCATCCAGGAACGCATCCGCCGGGAGCACGACGTGGAGATCATCTCCACCTATCCCAGCGTGGTGTATCACGTGCTGCCGCACGGCGGCACGATCATGGAGGTCGACAATCCGATCAACCTGCCGGACCCCGGGACGATTCTCGAGATCCGGGAGCCCACGATCACCGCCTCGATCATCATCCCCAACGACAGCATGGGAGACATCCTCGCGCTGATCATGGAAAAGCGCGGCATCTGCGACCACACCGATACGCTCGACATGAACCGCGTCATGCTGAAGTGCACGCTGCCGCTCAACGAGATCCTCGTCGATTTCAACGACCGGCTGAAAAGCATCACGCACGGCTACGGTTCGATGGACTACGAACTCGGCGCGTATCGGGTCTCCGACCTGGTCAAGATGGACATCATGATCAACGGCGACCCGGTGGACGCGTTCGCGAGCATCGTGCACCGTGACAAGGCGGAATCCAAGGGACGCGAACTGTGCGAGAAGCTCGCCGAAATCATCCCGCCCCAGATGTTCAAGGTCGCGATCCAAGCCGCGATCGGCGGCAAGATCATCGCCCGCGACAACGTCCGCGAGATGCGCAAGGACGTGACCGCAAAGTGCTACGGCGGCGACATCAGCCGGAAGCGCAAGCTCCTCGACAAGCAGAAGGAGGGCAAAAAGAAGATGAAGCAGATCGGCAAGGTCTCCATCCCGCCCGACGCCTTCATCAAGGTGCTGCAAAACAACTGAGCGCAGGTCCACCGCGCGGAGTCTCTGTTCCCGAATCATCCCGACCATGTTCGGATTCTTTACCTCCCAGGAAAAGCGGATGCGCGAGAATGCCGGCAACTGGCTCGAACTCGCCGACAAGGTTTACCACTACCGCCGCGACGTCCTGTCGGGCGCCCAGGTCGGCGAACTCGAAAGCGCCACCGGTCTGCTGCGCGGACTGCTGAAAGAGAAAGCCGGCGCCGAAAAGCTGAAGCTGGCGATCGAGTCGCTCGAATCGATCCTGCAACGGACGGGTGGGGCAATCTACCCCAAGTCCGCCTTGGTCGAAAACGTGGAGTTCTTCCTTGTGGCGGCGCTGGTGATTTTGGGCATCCGCACGTATTTCGTGCAGCCGTTCAAGATCCCGACGAACTCGATGTGGCCGACCTACAACGGCATGACGCCGGAGGTCTTCCGCAGCCCGGCGGAGGAGCCCGGGATGGCGATGCAGGTGGCGCGGCTCGCGGCGTTCGGCGCCAGCTCGCGGCGAGTCGACGCGCCGGCCGACGGCGAAGTGGCGATTCCGCTCGGGGTCGCGTCGAGCCGCGTGGCGATTCCGTATCGCGAGGTGCCGGGACGCACCTGGCTGGTGCTGCCGACGACGCTGAAAGAGTATACGCTCTATGTCGGAGGAAAACCGGCGACCGTGACCGTGCCGCTGGATTTCGATTTCGAATGGGCGATTCGCGACGCGTTTTTCCCCAACGCCACGCCGTCGCGCGAACCGGGCGGAGTCGACCTTGCGCGTATCGCGCGCGAAGACCGCACCAAGATCGGCACCGGGCCGTCCGGCGAGCCGGTGTTGTTGACCGGAAAAACCGTCAAACGCGGGGAACGTGCCCTGGCCTTCGACATACTCACGGGCGACCAACTGTTCGTCGACCGCATGAGCTACCATTTTGTCGCGCCGTCCGTGGGCAGCGGCTTCGTGTTCAGAACCGGAAACATCGAGGGCATCGCGCGGGTTTACGGCGATCAATACTACATCAAACGCCTGGTCGGAGTGCCGGGCGACACGCTGGAGATCCGGGACTTTGCGCTGCTCCGAAACGGTGCGCCGGCGACCGGAACACCTGTTTTTGAAAAGAACGCCAAGCGGTCCGAAGCTTACGTGGGCTACCGCAACGAGGGATTGCTGGCTGCCGGCTCGCGGGTGCAGTTGCGCGCGGGCGAGTATTTCGCGATGGGCGATAATTCCGGCAACAGTGCCGACGGACGCTATTGGGGGCCGGTCCCGGGACGCGACACGGTTGGTCGGCCCATTTTCGTGTATTACCCGTTCACCCGCCACTGGGGTCCGGCTAAGTAGAGCGTCCCGTGAACCCAGGGAGCGGGATTCGGGGCAAGGCAGCTCACAGAAAGGTATCTCGCTACACGGCCGGTTTCTCAGGGCTAACTCAGCACAATAAGCATTATGTAAACTAAGTTGGTTGCGCCAAGCTGCGGCCCCAATGCTGCTAGAGTTCCAGCGACCGGGACTTGCGGCACCCCCTTTCGCAGAACGTCGATCAATCATCCTTCCGAATCCTACCCGCCGCCTTACGCCTCCGGCCCTACGCCAAAACGCCCCTCCGAGATTCCGCCCACGCACCATGACCACCACCCATTCCCCGCTCTTCAATTGGCTGACCGATCGATCGGCCGGTTTGCTTGTGCATCCGACCGCGCTGCCCGGGGCCTATGGTGTGGGCTCCTTTGACGCCGGGTGCATCCACCTGCTCGACTTCATGCAACGGGCCGGCCTGCGCTATTGGCAGCTTTGCCCGCTCGGTCCGACCGGGTTTGGCGACTCGCCCTACCAGTGTTTTTCCTCGTTTGCCGGCAATCCCTACCTGATCGACGTCGCCGCCTTGGTGAAACTCGGGCTCCTGACGGAGCGCGAAATTTCGCCGCTCCGTGATCTCGGCGCGGACCGGGTCGATTACGGGGCACTCTATCAACGCAAGCGCCCGCTGCTCTTTGCCGCCCATGCCACTTGGAAACGCCAAGGTCGGCCGCGCCTCCCCTTCGGCGATTTCGAGGCGTTTCGTGCCCGTCAGGCCAATTGGCTTCCGGCCTACGCCTACTTCTCGGCCCTGAAGGACCACTTTCAGGGCAAGCCCTGGTGGGAATGGCCGTCGGAGGCACGCGCCGTGTCGCGGGCGACCGCAAGTCCGCTCAAAGATCAACTGGCGCCGTCCATCGAGGCCTTCGAGTTCATCCAGTATCTCTTCTTTTCCCAATGGGCCGAAATCCGGTCACAGGCCGCGCGGCGCGGCATCCAGATCGTCGGGGACACTCCGATCTTCACCGCACTCGACAGCGCCGACGTCTGGTCGGCGCCCCACCTCTTCCAGCTGGATTCGGCCACGTTCCGGCCCAAGGCCGTGGCGGGCGTGCCGCCGGACTACTTTTCGGCCGACGGCCAGCTCTGGGGCAATCCCCTCTACGACTGGCCGGTCCACGCCCACGACGGCTACGCGTGGTGGATCGCGCGGCTGCGGGCCAACTTCGAACTTTGCGACATCGTGCGCATCGACCATTTCCGCGGATTCGAGGCGTATTGGTCGGTGCCGGCGGGCGCCCCGAATGCCCGCCACGGGCGCTGGGTCGAAGGTCCGGGCCTCGATTTCTTCGCGCACGTCCGGCGCGCGCTGCCCGACGCGAAACTCATCGCGGAGGATCTCGGCCTCCTTACCCCGGCCACGATCGCGCTGCGCGAAGCCACCGGCCTGCCGGGCATGGCGGTCCTGCAGTTCGCGTTCGGCGGCGAGGCGGACAATCTCTACCTGCCGCACAACCAGCGCGCCAACACGGTGGTGTATCCGGGCACTCACGACAATGACACCACGCTCGGGTGGTATGCCACCGCGGACGAAAAGACCCGCGACCACGTCCGGCGCTACTTCCGGATCAGCGGAGCGGAGATCGGGTGGGATTTCGTGCGTTCGGCCTACGCGTCGGTCGCCAATCTGGCGGTCATTCCCCTGCAGGACCTGATGAATCTGGGCTCCGAAGGACGCTTCAATACTCCGGGCAAGAGCCAGGGCAACTGGAGCTGGCGCTACCGACCGGAGCAGCTCCAGGCACTTGCCGCGGGTTCGGCCGACTATCTGCGCCAGTTGGCGGAGCTTTACGGGCGCGTGCCGGCCAAGGCCCCGGCCGGCCCTTCCCCGTAAGCCCGCCGGGGATTCTTCTCAGCGCAGAAAGGATTCCAACCGCGGGACGACCTCGTCCCGCGCGTCGTCGAGCACGTAGTGCCCGGCATCCGCGATCCGGTGCACCGCGGCGTCGGGCAACCGGCGCCGCCACTCCTCGAGAAAGGTGTCGTCGAAGCAGAAATCCCGGCCACCCCAGACGATTTGCACCGCATGATCGCGGAATTTTTCGATGCCGGCGGCGACCGTGGTCAGCGTGGCCCAGGTCGGGTGGGCCGGCGACATCGGGATATCCTGGACGAAGCCGCTCACCGCGACCCGGTTTGCCCAGGAATCATACGGCAGCAGATAGCCGCGCCGCTCCTCGGCGGAAAGCGCGCGCCGGCCCATTGCCATCCGCACGGCGGGGCCGGCAAACGCGTTGAGCCCGCGCACCAGCCACGGTCCGACCGGGCGAGCTTTGCACAGGGCGATCCGGCCCGGGATGCGCTGCGACGGGAAAGCCGCAGTATTCAAAATCACGATGCGCCGGATCATCTCCGGGCGGCGCGCGGCGAAGCCGAAGCCGATCGCCCCGCCCCAGTCATGCACCACCAGATCGATCGTCTTCAGGCCGAGGGACGAAACCAGCGCCTCGAGGTCGGCGATCCGCGTCGCCAGGGTGTAGTCGTAGGCCTCGGGTTTTTCCGAAAGCCCCATGCCGATATGGTCCGGCGCGATGCATCGGCGGGTCCCGCGCAGCGCCGCGATCAGGTGCCGGTAGTAATACGACCACGTCGGATTGCCGTGCACCATCAGCACCGCGGCGTCGGTCCGCGGACCTTCGTCCACAAAACTGAGCGCGGCGCCGGCCGGTGTCGCAAACGTCCGGGGCGCGAAGGGATACTCGCGCCGCAGCCAGTCGGGAATGGTCGGCCGCGTCACCATTCGAGGGCCAACATCAGGCAGTTCAGCCCGCTGCCGATACCGAGCAATCCGACCCGGTCGCCGGATTTCACGGCGCCCGCGTCGGCCGCGGCCGACAGCGTCGCGGGCAGCGCCACGGATCCCGTGTTGCCGAGCGTTTCGAAGGTCGAAAAATCCCTCGCCACGTCGAGGCCCAGCGTTTCGTAAAGTTTCCGGCGATGCACGCTGCCGACCTGGTGGCAGACGTAGCGGTCGAACTCCCGGCCGAAGTCCGCGGAAAACACCTCCCACGTTTCGCGGGCGAGCGTCACGCCGGCGACCAGCAGTTGCTCCGAATCGGTCTGCATGGCCAGGGCGTCCGCGCCGTGCGTGTCGCCTTGGCAGAGATCGCTGTGCCGCGTCGCCGCCCGGGCGACACCGCCCAACAGACGATGTCCCCTGCCCTGCGCCAGCGAGCGATGGCAGACGATCGCGGCCACCGCACCGGAGCCGATGGTGAGATTGGCGAAATAGGGTTTGATCTCGTTTCGGCTCAGCGGGCGCTCCAGCAACGTGCGCAGCGTCTGCTCCACGAGCGGCCGCCCGTTTTCCCCCGACGCCACGAGCGCGCACCGGATCTGGCCGGACTCGATCATCGCCGCGGCGACGGTCAGGGCGTTGAGAAATCCAAGGCAGGCGTTGGAAACGTCGAAGATCTGCGCCGTGGGCGGCAGACCGATCTTGCGGTGCGCAAACGACGCCGTCGCCGGCTCGAGCATGTCGCGGCTCACGGCGGCGTGGATGAAAAGGTCCACGTCGGCGGCGGACAGGGCGGACTTCGCCAGGACGGCCCGCCCGGCCGCCGCGCTGGCATCGGATGGCCGGGTGCCCGCGGGCCACATGCGGCGTTCGCGGATGCCGGTCATCAATTCGAGGCGGCCCGCCGGCAGTTTCAACCGGTCGTAGAGGGGGCGCAGGCGTTCCTCGATGTCGGCCGAGGTCCAGATCTCTTCCGGCAGCGCGACGGCCAGCGATTCCAGGCAAACGTGGTCGAACTTCATCCGCGGAGAGGCGTCGTGTCCGGCCGCATGGCCAAGCGCACCAGTTCCTGATCGAAATAGTTCGAGCCCAATCCGGCGTCGACCACCAGCGTGGTGCCGTTGATGCCGCTGCTGCGGCCGCTGAGCAGGAAGCTCACGGCGTTGGCGACTTCCGCGGTTTCGAGATTCTTCCGGCGAAAGGTCAACTTCTCCGCGTAGAGGTAGCTCTCGATGTAGCCGGGGATGCCGGCGGAGGCGCTCGTCTTCAGCGGTCCGGCGCCGACCGCGTTGAAGCGCACGCGGGTGTCGGCGCTGAACGACTTGGCGAGGAACCGCACGGTCGAATCGAGGGCGGCCTTGATCGGGCCCATGTAGCCGTAGTTGTCGGGCGTCACGAGGAGCGAGGAGATCCCGATCGTCACGACGGAGGCGTCGGCCGCGAGGTGCGGCTTGAACGCGCGCGCGACTTCGACGAGCGAGAAAGCCGAGACCGCGGTCGCCTGGAGAAAATCGGCCCGCTTGGTCTCGTGGAACGGCTTGAAGCCCTCGCTGTAGTTGGCGAACGCGATGGAGTGGACGAGGCCGTGCAGCGGCGCATGGCCGGCCTGCGCGACCGCGGCGGCAAGCCGATCCACGGCGCCCTCCTGCTCGACGTCGCAGACGAACACCGGCTTGCCGGCGAGCAGGGTTTCGAGGGATTTCTTGCGGGCTTCGGAGCGGACGCTGAAGACGACCGCGGCCCCCTGCTCTTCCAGCGTCCGGGCAACCGCCCACGCGACGCTCTTCCGGTTGGCGACGCCGAAGACGAGGAACGTTTTCCCGGCGACCTGGAGAAAGTCGCTCATGCCGCCGGCGTGCCGCCCGCGGGCGTTTTCCAGGCCACCGAGAAATCCACGTTCAGCACGCGCGTGCCGTCCGCCTTCTTGATGTGGCCGCTGAGCATGGTGAAGCCGCCCATGGCTTCCTTCTTCTTCACTTCGATGAGGGTTTCATCGCCCGGGTAGACGGGGTTGCGGAAGCGCACGTCGCTGATCTTGGCGATAAGCGGGACCCCCTCGCCCGGCTTGGCGCCGGCGGCGCGGGCCTTCAGCGCCATGTAGCACGCGGCGGTCTGGAAAACCGCTTCGCACAGCAAAACGCCCGGCGTGATGGGCGCGCCCGGATAGTGGCCCTTGTAGAAATCTTCCTCGGCGCGCCAGGTGCGCTTGGCGACGAGCCCCTGCTCGTCGTGGCTGACGATCTCGTCGACAAACAGGAACGGCGGCCGGTGCGGAATCAGGTCGGTGACGGTGGGCATGGCGGAAATCAGGCGGTGGCGACGGAGGCCGGAGGCGCGGATTTCAGGGCAAACAGGGCCTTGTCGATCCGGTTGGCGACGATCACGCCGTAGTTGATGGTCCCGAGCCAGCCCGACATGATGATGCCGACGGACCCGGCGTGGTAGAGGCCGGGGAGTTTCTCCGGCAGATCCATCGACACCTTGAGCCCTTCGAACTTGGTGCCGAAGGAGGTGCCGCCGAAATGGGTCGTGTAGCGTTCGATCGTGCGCGGCGTGGCGGCCTCTTTCCAATCGATCTTGGCGCCGACGCCGGGAATGTAACGCTCGAGGGCGGCCACCGACTCGTCGATCAGGCGCTGCTTCTCGCGCTCGTAGTCGGCGTCGGGGAGTTGCTTCCAGTCGGCGTAGTGGCCGTTCAAGGACACGACGACGGTGTAACGGTCCGAACCGGGGCGGGTGTCCGGGTAGTAGACCGAGAAAGTCCGGCTGGTGGTGCGAAAATCGGTCAGTTCGCGGCTGCTGAACGTCGGGTTCTCCGAGGTGAACACGAGGTCGCCGATGTGCGGGATCGACTCGCCCTTGCGGATCCCGAGGTAGACCTGGCACGAACTCGAATTGATCCGGACGGCCTCGGCGGCCGCGACATAGTCGGCCGGAAAGCTGGCGGCGCCGGCGAGCCGGAAGATCGTGTTCTTGATGTTGGCGTTGGACAGCACGGCCTTCGCGCGGATCACGCGGCCGTTGCCGGCGACGATGCCGCAGGCGACTTTCCGGCCGTCGCGCTCCTCCACCAGAATGCGCTCCACCAGGACTTTTTTGCGCAGCTCGACGCCGTTGCGACGCAGCTCTTCGCACATCTTCTCGATCAACAGGTCGGAACCGCCGCGGAACGTGTAGACGCCCGACCCCATGAAGTTGGAGAAAACGATGCCGTAGGTGATGGCCGGATCGTCGAGCGTGGATCCGTTGGCGTAGGCGATCGGCTCCATCAGCAGGCGCTTCACGTCGTCGCGCCCCGGGAAGAATCGCTCCAGCATTTCCCCGGTCGTTTCCGGATTGTTGTCGTAGAAATTCATCCCCCGGAGGTAGTCGTAAAACCGCTCCACGTGGGCGCGCTCGAGGCCGAATTTCTCCACCAGAACGCGCGTGTAATCGTCGCGGGTAAACGTGGTCCAGACATCCATCTGCGGGTTGACGAACCGGATGTCCTTCAGCTGGACAATCGAATCCGCGATCTCCTTCGACCAGTATTTGCGGCAGGACTTGATCATGCCGACGGGGAAACCGTGCAGGGAAATGTCGAAGATATGGCCGCCCTTGCGGGTAAACCATGTCGCCAAGCCGCCGAACTGGTAGTGGTGCTCGAGCAGCAGCACGCGGTGGCCGGCCTTGGCGAGCACGTTGGCGCCCGTCAGGCCGCCCAAACCGCTGCCGATCACGATCACATCATACTCGTCGGCGACACCCTTGAGCCAGTCGTAAGCCATGCAAAGAGGCCGAGAGTGAACGTCGGGCCTCGCCGCGTGCAACAGGGAACTTGGCCCGCCGCGCGCGGGCCCTCCGGCCGGACACGGCGCTCAGAGCAGCAGATCCTTCACGACGTGGCCGTGCACGTCCGTCAGCCGGTAGTTTCGGCCCTGGAACTTGAACGTCAGGCGTTCGTGGTTGAGGCCAAGCTGATGGAGAATCGTCGCCTGCAGGTCGTGCACGTGGACCTTGTTCTCCACCGCGTTGAAGCCGAATTCGTCGCTGGCGCCGTAACTGAATCCGGGCTTCACGCCGCCGCCGGCCATCCAGAGCGAAAAGGCGTAGGGATGGTGGTCGCGGCCCCATTGTTTCACGTCGTCGATCTTGCCCTGCAGGAACGGCGTGCGACCGAACTCCCCGCCCCAGATCACCAACGTGTCCTCGAGCAGGCCGCGTTGCTTGAGATCCCGGATCAGCGCGGCCGAGGGGGCGTCGACGTCGTCGCACTGGATTTTCAGCTGGGTATTCAGGTTCCGGTGCTGGTCCCAGCCGGCGTGCATGACCTGGACGAAACGCACGCCGCGCTCGGCGAGGCGGCGCGCCATGAGACAGTTGTAGGCGTAGCTGCCCTGGCGGCGGACGTCGGGGCCATACATGGCCAGCGTCTCGGGCGACTCCTTGGAGAAGTCCGTCAGTTCGGGGACGCTGGCCTGCATGCGGTAGGCCATCTCGTATTGGCTGATGCGGGTCGCGATCTCGGGATCGCCGAATTCCTCGCGCTTGATCTCGTTGAGTTGGGCGAGGTCGTCGAGCAGGCCGCGCCGCACTTCGCGGCTCATGCCGGCGGGATTGGAAAGGTAGAGCACCGGGTCACCCTGGCCGCGGAAGGCGACGCCCTGATACTTGGTCGGCAAGAACCCGCTGCCCCAGTAGAAGTCGTAGAAGATCTGGCCGCAGCTCGCCTCCTTGTCGCGCGACGTCATGACCACAAACGCCGGGAGGTTGTCGGTCTCGCTGCCGAGCCCGTAGCTGAGCCAGGCGCCCATCGAGGGCCGGCCGGCCATCTCCGAGCCGGTGAGAAAAAACGTGATCGCGGGCGCGTGGTTCACGGCCTCGGTGTGCATCGATTTCACGAAGCACAGGTCGTCGACGATCTCCGCGGTTTTGGGCAGGAAACTCGAGACCCAGGCCCCGCTCTGGCCGTGACGCGCGAACTTCGTGATTTCGCCCAGGACCGGCCGGTCGGTCTGATTGCCGGTCATGGTGGAAAATCGTTTTCCGCCGGCGACCGCATCGGGAATCTGCTTTCCGTGCCACTCGCGGAGCTTCGGTTTGTAGTCGAAAAGATCGACGTGGGACGGCGCGCCGTTCTGGAAAAGATAGATCACGCGCTTCGCCTTCGGGGCGAAATGCGGCAGGTCCGGCAGGCCGGGAATAGCGCGCCGCGTCGCGGCGGAAACCGCCCCGTGCGCGTCGCGGTGCAGGAGCGAGGCGAGGGCCGCGGTGCCGAGGCCGAGCACGGAGCGGCCGAAAAATTGGCGGCGCGTGTAGTGCGCGCTGGCTTCTTGCAAGGGATTCATGCGAACAGGTCGGGGAAGGCGGCGGGAGCCAGGGTGGCGGGGTGCCGCGGCCGCACCGGGCGGGGACTCATTGTTTGGACAGGGTTTCGTCGAGGTTGAGCACCAGGAGGCAGAGGCTGGTCCACGCGGCCTGCTCCGCCGCGGGGACAACCTCGCTGCGCGGCGCTTCGCCGACGGATGCGAGCTTCAGCGCCTCGGCGGGCGCCGTCGCAAACTGGCGCCGCAAGGTCGCGAGCCGACCGAGCAAGATCGCCTGCTCCCGGGCGGACGGCGCCCGCGACGTGGCGCGGCGGAACACGGCGTCGAGCCTGGCGCCGTCGTCGGCGTATTCCGGCGCCGTGAGCACCCGCTGGGCGAGGACCCGGGCGGCCTCGACGAAGGCGGTGTCGTTGAGCGTGATCAGGGCGTGCAGGGGGGTGTTGGTGAGCGGCACCTTCACGGTGCACACCTGGCGCGCACCGGCGTCGAAGAACGTCGTCGGCCCCACGATCCGGCGCCAGAAGACATAGAGACTGCGCCGGTAAAGCGCGGAGCCGTGGTCCTGCTCGTAGGTCTTTTTTCCGAAGGTCGCTTCCTCCCAGATGCCCGGCGGCTGGTAGGGCCGCACGGCCGGGCCGCCCCGGGTCTCGTCGAGCAGGCCGGCCGCGGCGAGCGCGGCATCGCGGATCATCCACGAGGGCAACCGTTGGCGGGGGCCGCGGGCCAGCAGCCGGTTCTCGGGATCGCGCTCGTGACTCGCCGGCGTCCGTTTCGACGACTGGCGATACGTGGCGCTCGTGACGATGAGCCGGTGCAGTTTTTTCATGTCCCACCCGCTCGCGACAAACTCCGTGGCGAGCCAGTCGAGCAGCTCCGGGTGGGACGGCGGCTCGCTTTGCACGCCGAAATCTTCCGCGGTCTTCACGAAACCCGTGCCAAAAAAGGCCTGCCAGACCCGGTTCACGGTCACGCGCGCGGCGAGCGGATTCTCGGGCGAGACGAGCCAGCGCGCGAGGTCGAGCCGGTTCATGCGGGCCGCCTCGGTCCCCTGCCCCGCCGCGGCGCCCCGGAAGATCGCCGGCACCGCGCCGAAAGCTTTCTTCTCGGTCTTGGCCTCGTAGTTGCCGCGCACGAGCAGGACGGTGTCGCGCGGCTTCGGCAGCTGGTCCATGATCATCACGCGGGTGACGCGGGCCGTGGCCGAATCGCGTTCGCGCACGGCTTGGCTGAGGGATTCGAGCACTTTCACGTAGGCGGGATCCGGCTCCGTCTCGCGGAAATGCGGCAGCGCCTCGAGCAACCCGTTCAGATTACGGCGGCGCGGCTCCACCTTCGCATGGGTCGCATAAAGATTGCCGGGCAGGCGCTTCGCCTCCGGCGACTCCTCGACGGGCCGGCCGGCCGGGCGGGGAAATTTCTTGAGCTCGAACCGCTCGACCTCTTTCGCGACGGCGTCGAGCCGGGCATTGGCCTTCTTCACGCGCTCCTGCTCGGCGGGTGTCGAGACGTCGAGCACCGGGGGCACCTGGCCGCCCCCGACGTTTCGACCGGTCTCCGACAGCTGGTTGAAGATGTCGAAGAGCGAAAAGTAGTCCTGCTGCGTGATCGGGTCGTATTTGTGGTCGTGGCAGCGGGCACAGGTGAAGGTGCTGCCGAGCCAGACCGTCGCCGTCGTCTCCACGCGATCGAAGACGTTCTCGACGCGGGTCTCCTCCGGGATGCGACCGCCCTCGCCGTTGTGCATGTTGTTCCGGTGAAAACCGCTCGCGATCTTCTGATCGCGGGTGGCCTCGGGCAAAAGGTCGCCGGCGAGTTGCTCGATCGTGAACCGGTCGAACGGCATGTTCGCGTTGAGAGCGTTCACGACCCAATCGCGCCACGGCCACATCGTGCGCTCCGGATCGCCCTGGAATCCGTTGGTGTCGGCGTAGCGCGCGACATCGAGCCAGTCCCAGGCCCAGCGTTCCCCGTAGCGGGGCGACGCGATGAGCCGGTCCACCGCGCGTTCGTAGGCGTCGGACCGCCGGTCGGCCTCGAAGGCCGCAACCTCCTCCGGACTCGGCGGCAGGCCGGTGAGATCGAGCGAGACCCGCCGCAGCAGCGTCGCGCGATCCGCGGCCGGCGCGGGCGCGAGGCCCTCGCGCGCGAGCCGATCGACGACGAAGGCGTCGATGGGATTCCGCACCTGCACGTCCGAACGCCAACCTGCCCGCACGGGCACCGCGGGAACCGTCGGCCGCCGCGGCGCCTCGAACGCCCAGTGAAGCCCCCACGGCGCCCCGCCGTCGATCCAGCGTTTCAGCAGGTCGATTTCCGCGGGCTTGAGTTGGCGGGTGGCTTTGCGCGGGGGCATCACCTCGTCCTCCTCTTTGCTCACGATCCGGAGAAACAGCTCGCTCGCGTGCGACTTGCCGGGTGCGACCACCGTGATGCCGTCGCGGGTGCGAAACAGGCCTTCCCGCTGGTCGAGCCGCAGCTTCGCCTCGCGCGTCGCCGCGTCGGGCCCGTGGCAGTGGAAGCAGGCGTCCGACAAAATCGGCAGGATCTGCCGGTTGAAATCGATCGGCGCGGCCGCGCGCAGCACGGCGGAGGCCGACAGGAGTCCGAGGAAAATTCGCACCGTAAACCGGGGTAAGAGCATGCGCAGGGACGAGTGAGAATGGCGCACCGGGCGAGTCAAACCCGGGGCATCGGCCGCGCGAGTCCGCCGCGGCCACCGGGCCGTTTCCCGACGGGACGCGACGGCAGCTCTCATGCGAGGATGCCTTTCACCACCTGGCCGTGCACATCCGTCAGCCGGAATTGCCGGCCCTGGAACCGGAAGGTGAGACGCTCGTGGTCGATGCCGAGTTGGTGGAGGATGGTCGCCTGCAGGTCGTGGATATGGACGGGATTCTCGGCCACGTTGAACCCGAACTCGTCGCTCGCCCCGAAGATGCAGCCGGGTTTCACCCCTCCCCCGGCCAGCCACAACGAGAACGCCTTGCCGTGGTGATCCCGGCCGTAGCGTTCGCGGTGGGCATCGCCCTGCGCGTAGGGCGTGCGGCCGAATTCGCCGCCCCAGATGACAAGGGTGTCGTCGAGCAGGCCGCGTTGCCGGAGGTCCCGCACCAGGGCCGCGCTCGGCTGATCCGTGTCGCGTGCAAGGTTGGGCAGGTGCTCGTGCAGTCCGCCGTGGTGGTCCCAATCGCGGTGGTAGAGTTGGATGAAGCGCACCCCGCGCTCGGCGAGTCGACGTGCGAGCAGGCAATTGCGGGCAAAGGAGCCCGGAGTATCGACGTCCGGCCCGTAGCTTGCGCGCACGGCGGCCGGCTCGCGGTCGAGCGCCATGAGTTCCGGCACGCTGGCCTGCATGCGATACGCCATCTCGTATTGGCCGATGCGCGTTTCGATCTCCGGATCGCCGCTGCGCGCCGCCTGGAGGCGGTTGAGCTCGGCGTTGGCGTCGAGCAGCGCGCGGCGCCGCGCCCGGGTGAGACCGGCGGGGTCGTTGAGGTAGAGCACGGGTTCGCCGGCCCCGCGAAACTGCACCCCCTGGTGGGCGCTCGGAAGGAATCCGCTGCCCCAAAGCCGGGCAAGCAGGCCCTGCCCGGCCCGCTTGGCGTTCACCGAGACGAGGACGACAAACGAGGGCAGGTTCTCGTTCATCCGGCCGAGGCCGTAGTCGACCCAGGCGCCCATACTGGGGCGGCCCGGCAGCTGGCTCCCGCTCTGGAAAAACGTGATGGCCGGATCGTGGTTGATCGCCTCCGTGTGCATCGAGCGGATCACGCAAAGCTCGTCGGCGATGGCGCGCGTGTGCGGGAGCAGGTCGCTGATTCCGATGCCGCTGCGGCCGCCGGGGGCGAAGGCAAACCGGCTCGGCTGCAGCGCCAGCCGCGCCTGGGAGGCGACCATGCCGGTGATGCGCTGGCCGCGTCGGACCGAATCGGGCAGGTCTTCGTTGAACCGCGCGCCGAGCAGCGGTTTTTCGTCGAACAGGTCGAGGTGCGACGGGCCGCCCGACTGGAAGAGGCAGATCACCCGTTTCGCCTTCGCGGCGAAGTGGGGCAACCCCGGCAGTCCGCCGACGCCCGGCGCGGTTGCCGGCGCGGCGCCGGCTTCGCGGCCGAGGAGCGAGGCGAGCGCGGCGGTGCCGAGGCCGAGTCCCGTCTGCGCGAGAAAATCGCGGCGCGTGTGCAACTGGCGGTAGCGATGGCAGGACATGGGGCGGTCAGTTTTTGGTCAGCGTCTCGTCGAGCCCGAGCAGCACGCCGCCGAGGCCCGCGGCGGCCGCGAGCTCGGACGCGGGCCACGCGGCGTCGGGCGGCGTCGCGCCGACGCGCAGGAAGGCCGCGGCGTCCTCCGGCGCATGTTGAAAATCGGCGC
>JACCEC011555540.1_pt1 | contig 15312 bp, 10 predicted proteins | sample 7450121 | NCBI WGS metagenome assembly JACCEC01 (sample SAMN15323455, study PRJNA562643) | freshwater metagenome | isolation source: river surface water | place: USA:Blue River Watershed | collected 2017-08-18 | reverse complement strand
TAAGAAATGCTGGAAATGCCGTTGGTAAGTTTATCAAGTCTCCTACCGGAGCTATGGCTGGAGTTGGCGGTGTAGTCGGAGGCTTTGCTGGAGCGCAAGATGGTGGTGCTAGCGGAGCTTTTAAAGGGTTTGTAGCTGGCGCAGCTGGCGGTGCAGCTCTAGGCGCTGGGGTTAAAAACCATGGAGCTATAAAATCATTTGGTAGTACAGTTAAGAGAATGTACTCTCCGGGTATAAATCAGGCTAATACTTCGGTAAAAAATACAGTACAAAAAGCCAACCAAGCAGTACAAACCGCAGGAGGTGGCTTCGGTAATGTAATGGGTATAGCAGGAGGTGCCTTATCTGGCGGTTATGCTGGGTATCAAGCCTCTGAGGGTAGTGATTCTCCAACACAAAGAGCAGGATTAATGCTAGGCGGAGCTTTGGGCGGTGCTGCTCTTGGTAGAGGCGCAGCTAGAGCGGGTCATATGGCTTTAGGAACTAATAGAGGTAGAGCTCTAACACAGCAAGCCCAAATGCAGGGCAGAACTAGTATGAGACAAGCCTTTGGCGGGTTTAGATCAGGTACTAATGCAGAGCTTAATACTTTACGAAATCAACAAGCAGGTAGAAGTAACGAGCTTATACAAGCTAATCAACAGCAAATGAAGGCTAATCTCACAAAAGATGTAGGCTTAGGTGGATACGGACTAGATGCTGCTCAAGCCAATACAGTTAATACACAACTAAACCAAGCAACACAGTATGCTACCAACCCTAACTCTGGATTTATCCAAAGAGGCATAGAGAGATTTAAAAATATAAGAAACATGGATTACGCAGCAAGTAACCAGGTATCTAACTACGTAGTGCCAGGCTTAGTACATGGCGCTGTAGGTGCTGGTGCTGGTTATGCAGCAGATTCAAGCATGGGCGGTAGTGGTTATACAGGTGCTATACTAGGCGGTGTAGCAGGAGCTATAGGTGGAGGTAGCAGATTTAATCAACAGTTAGGAAAAACCCTAACTTCAAGATCTAGAGGAGTAGCTGAGCAATATAGCAAGCAACTAGCAACATCTCCAGATCTACAAAGAAGAGTCTTACGTCAGACCGGCGATACTTTGGCTAAAACAAACCAACCACTAGGCACTCAACTCAAGAGTACTGTTAATACGCTAGAAGCAGCAGCACCAGGCAGTATAAAGCCAAAAGTAAATTCACTTAGCGTAGTGGATGGAAATATTAAATTCACAGCCGGTTCAGGTGGTAAACCAGGGGAGTTAAATCTAGCAGATGATATCGCTCAAAATCTTGGGGCTAAGAATCCAGATCTAGTTAAGACACAGCTAAACAATGCCTTACCAGCAAATGACGCAGACAAGGCTATACTATCTAACATGCTAGCTAAGGGAGGTCCCGAGGCCGAACAGCTGACCAATGTCTTAAATGCTCATTCTAAAGAAATAGTTAATATATCAAACCAAGTACATGACGATGTAGCCAATGCTATTATAGCGCAGGGAAAAAGAGTAGATTCAGCTAGTTTATACAGTAAACCTCTAGCAGGCGGCTCAGTTGATCCATCTTATTTAATGTCTCAACCAGCTATGAAAGACTTAGCTAATAAGATATCTAAGGGGACTCAAGCAACTGCTCAGGAAATAGCAGACGCATTAGCAAACTCTGGAATTTCAGCTGGGGCATATACAGACGACATGGCCAACGCTTTGAAGTACCAATTTGACGACATGGCAATAGCAGCAAAGAATAATCTAGATAAAGCCTCTACAAACATGAAGAATAATCTTTTAGGGACTCAAGTTAATATAATGGCAAAAGCTCATGCTAATGAAATAAACAAAGTAACCACAGCTTTAGAACGAGCAAAGACTTTTGCAGACCCTAATGATCTGTCTTTATTGCAAGCTCACGGCAATGACTTAGTAGAGCTACAAATGCGTCAAGGACCAGCGGGGCAAAGATTAGCCACTGAGACTCTACAAGAAATCACTAAAGCTTTAGAATCCCAAGATCCAAATAAAATAAAAGCCCTGGTAACTAAACTAGATAGCCAAGCTACTGCAGCTATGTCTGGTTCTTCAGCAGCTGGATTCCAAAGAGCAACGTCCGGAGTTGCCTCAGCAGCTAAGAATGTATTCAAAGGAGAATTTGACGATCAATTCCTAAACAATGCAAAGGCATTTGTACCACCAAATAGCACACAAGCTACAACTCTAGAAAATATAAACATGCTAGACGATGTAGTTAAAAAGCAATTTATGTCTGGAAAAATTAACGTAGACCAAGCAGATGTAGACCAACTAAATCAACTTGCTAATACTATAGGTGGACAAAGTTTTAGTAAAGCTGTGGCTAGTAACACCGTTCTTAGTGCAGTTATTGCTGATGCTAACTCAGCTATAAGCGCTATATCCACCAGAATACCAGCAAGTAAAATAACCAGCGCTTTATCTGGTAAAGGTAAGTTTGCCAATTCTCTTAAGGAAATAGAAAGTATATTAGTTTCTACAGGGTCTATTAAGCCTGGAACCCAATTAACTACTCAACAGTTAGAAGAACTAATTAATGCAAAGAATGTATGGGCTAAAAGTCTAGAGAAGAATATATCTAAATTTAAATCTGACTTCGCAGCAACTGCAGGTTCTAATCCTATCTCTAGCCGGGGGTTAAATGTTAAGCAGCTATCAGGAAGAACTGCAACTACTATAGATGATACTGCGTTACAAACAGCGCAAAGAAGCGCTACAGAAGCTCCTGTAGTAGCACCAACCCAAGCCCCAGTTAGCTTAGCAACTAACACAGCTGGGTTTGGTATGCCTACAAAAGCTCTACTAGGTGCTGGTGTTCTAGGTGGTGGCTATGCTGGGTATAACTACTTAACAGCCCCAGTAGATAATCAACAGAAACAATAACCAGCTAAGGAAGTATTAAATGCCGCTATTCCAAAAAACAGAAAAAGATAAGACAAATGCCTACTTAGCTGGCGCAGCTGCCTTAGCTGCCATTCCAACAGCCCAGTATGCCTCAGAGTACTTAGCTAATGACGCATATAAAGAATCAAGAAGGCTAGCTAATAAAGGTTACACAGGGGATATAACCTATAGAAATTTAGAAGCTCTTAAAAAAGACATATTAAAAGATCCTATACTAGCCAAAGATATGCACGTAATACAGGTACCAGGGCAAGGAACTAGCCACTTAGGTAACATACTACATGCTAAGTCTAGGTATAATACAGGCTTAAGTCCTTCTGATCTTGAAGCAGCTATACGTAATAACCAAAAGTTCATTTCAGCGGATAACAGTAGGATAGCAATATCGGACTTTATAAAGGGCGTAAGAAATACAGGCGGATATGTAGCTATAAATCAAAATTCTGGTGATGTTATAGACGCAGCTCACGAGCTAGGACATGCCCGTGCTTTATCCACAGGTTCTAAGAGGTACGGACAAGGCTATCAATGGCTGCAAGGTATAGGAAGAACTAACCCTTTATTATTAGCCGGTGCAGCTTCTGCGGCATCTCTTTTACAAGAAGATGCAGACAGCCCGTATGCCTATGCTCCTGCTGCAGTAGTAGCGGCCACTCAAGCTCCAGTACTAAGAGAAGAATACCTAGCCTCAAAAAAAGGCTACGATGCGTTATCTAGGCTAGAGAGAAGTGGTCTAGTAGAAGAAGGAACTTCAGCTTTGGCTAAAGCAAAGTATCTAAGATTTGGAGGAACATACTTAGCTGCGGCGCTAGGTGCTACTGCTGTACCAGCTTTAGTAGCACTTTCTAGGCAAAGATACGGTACTGATATACCAATTATGGAAGAAGCTAGAGAAAATATATCTGATATCTCTCCACTAAAAGCAGGCTTATTAACAGCAGGAGGAGCGCTAGGAGCTATAGGCTTGTCTAAGTATAAGCCCACTGCTAAGTACATAGATAGGCTAATAAATAGAAGAATGTCTAAAGGTAAAGACATCGATGAAGCAGTTTCTAGAATAAAAGAAGAAATTAATAATAAGTCTTAATTTCTTGCAGATCATTATCCAATGGCTCTGGCATAGGCAATTCTATTTCTTGACTAAAAGGAAATTCCTGCTTAAATAAGATACTCATACATATATTGCATACTCCACCATCAGGAAGCTCATCTATATCTGAGTGTAAGCAAATATCAGGTGTTAAGTCACTGTCTTCAAAACTCATAGGAGATACCTCAATGAAAAGAATTGATAGTTTGGGTTCAGCGGTTGCTGCTAAATCATTAGCAGAAACAGTAGCAGCCCCACAAGAATATGTTACTACAGAAGAAAAAGAAATCAAAGAATTAGAACAAAAGGTTGAGGAAAACTTACCTAGAACAGGTTTGTCAGCTTGGGAACAGCAACTAAAGGATGCGAATATTTCTAAACAAGAAGCAGCTAAAGTATTAGATGCTATTCTAACAAGAGGTATCTACGAAGAAATATATAAGTACGGTCCTACTGTTTTTAAATTTAGGACTAGAACTGCTACAGATGCAGATAGAGTTATAGAGATGCTTCAAGAATTTGAGCCTAGAACTAGCGTAGCTTTGCAGCACTTAATCACTAGAATAAATGTAGCAAGCAGTCTATCTAGCTACGGAGATAGAGTATTTTCTTTTAGCCCAAATACAGATAACAATAGGGCTTTGTTAGACACAGAGTTTAACGAGAGGTATTTATTTATAAGCAATATACCACAACCAGTGTTTTTTGCCATGACACAAGTTCTAGAAAAATTCGATAAAAAAGTATCTCTATGCTGTGACCCACGTTCTTTAGAAAATTTTTAAGCATCCCCTGGGCTAGTGCTAGAGCTGAGTTACTGCTGAGGGGCTTAGCTTTACCGCCTAGGGGCAGTGTACAAAGCTGCTTACTTGAAGAACTTATACATAGAGAAAGGCTACGAAAGTGGCACTACCATATGTCTGACATACTATCTTTAGCTGCTCAGATATCTGGTAATAAACAAACTCTAGATAAATTAATAGACCAAACATCAACCCTGTATAAAATGGAAATCCATGCTGTTGGAGCCTATGATTCAGACATAGAACACAAGACTTCAACCGAAGAGGTAAAGAAATCTGATAAAGACCTCTTAAAGATTTTGGATGGTTTACCCGATGTCTGATCCTAATATTGGCACTTACCCACAAGCAGCGGGTAGTTTTTATAACTCAGCAGCTATGATGCCTCACAGTGGAGGTAGAGTAGCACCACAAGTACCTACATATGGTCAGGGCTTACCAGGGTTAATGACAGCCTCCAGAATGCAAATAACTGACCCAAACAATCCTAGAGGATCAAGTATAATAGCATCCAGATCAGCTAATATGGAAGCTTACTATAGAGCCCAGGATAATAGCATAGGGACTGCTACTACTGGTTTAAATATAGCCTCAGGGATAACTGCAGTTGGGGGTTTCTTCGGAGCAAGTCTTTTAGCAAACCCTATAACAGGTCTAGGGCTAGGTGTTGGGATGGCTATGGCTTCAAGCGCTCTAGATAGATTTGCTAAAGAAAAAGAAAAGATAAGATCAGTACAAAATGCTCTATCAGGTATTAATCTAGTAGGTAATCAAATGGGTGATGCTTTAACTGGCTCAATAAACTATGCCTCTGCATCCCAAATAAGCAGCTCAATACATTCTAGGGTAGGTGGATTTAAATCCGAAGATCTAAAAGGAGTTATGGATTACGCTTCTAAAACAGGAGCTTTATCAGGGTATACAAATAATCCCAAGCAATTAACAGATAGAATAGTTCAGTTAGCTAAAGTAACAAAGGAAATAGTAGATATAGGCGAAGGTATAACCGCAGCTGATGCCGCTAATATGCAAACTATGCTATCAGGAATGGGCATAAATGCTAGTACAATTAGTAAAAAATCTATAGGAAAACGCTTAGTCATGGCAGGTAGAACTGCAGGTCTAAGCCTTGATGAGATAAATAACTTAGCTCAATCCTCAGGGCAGGCATACGCACAGATGGGTCTAAGCGCTACTCAAGGGGTACTAGCTGGGGCACATTCAGCTAGTTCAGCTAAAACATTAATGGGTATCGGTACTTTATCTGAGAAGGACATAGCTAAATTAGGTGGGCAAGCTGGGTTACAGCAGGCTTTATTCAAGGCTGGATCTGCTTCAATGTCCAACCTAACACAAAGACTAGTAATGGGAACCATGAAAATGTCTGATAAAGGTGAGATGATTATAGACCAAGATTTGTTAGACATGGCAGTCTCAGGTAAGCTAAGCCTAGAGGATTTAGATACAAGAGCTAATGAGCAGATGAAGAGAGTTAGCAAGCTAGATAGTAGGAGTAGAAAGCTAATGATGGAACAGATACAGAGATCTATGCCTGATTTAGCTGAACAGGTTTCGGAAAATATAAATGCAGAACAGCAAATGACTTTAGCTGGCAGGGGAATACAGGAGTTGAGGTCAAAAGGCATGTCAACGCAGTCAGCTATGGAATCATTCTTCGGGGGCGATAAACAGGCTATAAAAGCATTTACAGAATACGCTAAGAATTTACCAAGCATACTACAAGAGCAGAAAAGACAGAACTACTTAGCAGAACAAGATAAGCTACTATCAAGAGCCTCGCAGGGGATAGATTACTCAGAATTAAATAGTAACAATGCCCTGACTAGGACTTTCAAGAGACTCTCTGATATGTACGACACCTCTGTAAATGTTCTTTTCGATCCAGAAGAAAGAGCCAGAAGATCTCTTATGAGAGAAGAGAAAGCTAAGTACCGTAATTTAGGTTTCGCCAACGGCATGAATGATAACTCTATATTATCCAGTGTTCTAAGGAATCAAGGAGTAACCAGAAACCCCTATACACTAAAAACTGAAGACCTACTGCAATTTAAGGACAAAACATTTGAAACTCATTTAGGTACTAAAGCAGCTGGAGACATATTTACTACTAACTTACTTGAAGAAGATAACTTCAATACCATGCTATCAGAAGACTATAATGCTATGTTCTCGGAACAACACTTGGCAGCTCAGGCTGCCGTAGGAGCTATTACCGGCTATAGGAGTCAGTACGCTGGAAGTATAATATCCCAGTCTCAAGTAGATCAGATAAAAGCAGATGCAGCTGCTCTAAAGCAAGAAATACTTAGGAAGAAACAAGAGGGAGTCTCATTAGATACTAGGGACTTTACTAGTGGAAATATAACTTTTGATAAAGATCTTAACTCATTCAAAGTAAGAAGAGACTACAATGGTAGTAAGTTTGAAGAACTAGCTATGCTTGACGAAAATGGTCATTTGAATATGACCAACAAAGCAGCTATATCTGGAGGTGTAGGAAGATATCTAACTATAGATCCTTCACTAGACCCAGAGAATAAACTAAATATAGGCAAGAACATAGACGATCTAGCCGATGAGATATTATACGAAGATGTAGATGATTTCCTAGGGGTAGGTTACGGTGATAGGTTTATGGATATAAGAAATAAACTAAAGGGAGAGTACTATGACAGTAGCTTTATGGAATTTACTAGCAAAATGCTAGGAGGTAATATAGGGGATGATGATCTAGGTGAAGCTACAAAATTGATAACTGATGCAGGTAAGTCATACTTAAAAATGTTTGGGGAAAATAATACAACTCTTGAAATAAATAAATCTAACCTAGATCTAGCTATTAGAGGTTGGAGCAGCACTAAACAAGATATTAATAAAAGATCTATTTACCAAAATCTTAGAGCCAATATAAAAGATAGAATAGAAAAACAAACTACTTCTACATTTAGCTCTACAGATGATTTGAGCTCATTAACTTATACTGAGATAGAAAAGCTTATAACTGATAAAGATATTACTCCTGAGGAGAAGCAAGCCTTAATACAGATGGCTTTACGAGATATAAAGGAAGGGACTTACGATACTCAGTTTGGAGCCGCAGGTTCCAATGCTAAAACAGGGGCAGCTAAACTAGAGCTAGCATTCCAAGAAGCAGCTAGTGTAACAAAACTTGAGCAGGGACTAGACAGATCTCAACTAACAAAATTAGCTGTGACGCTGGGAGGAGAGTTCTCACAGCTCAACAACGTGTTTGATGGTACAGAGGGCTCTACTCTACAGTTAAAGAAGTTATTAGCTTTAGCTGGAGATAAAGATAGAGTAAACTCTATAAATACTTCCAACCAATCAGACATGTTGAGAGACTTAGCTTCTAAGGGAATAAATTTAACCAAAAGACAAGCCTCTGCAGCTGCAGCTATTCTACAAAAGGCTTCTGGCGTACATGCAGCAGGCAATACAGATGATTTAAAGCTGCTTATAGATGCACTCGGTAAGGGTGGCAGCGTAAAAAATAATCTAGAAGCCTTAATAGGCCTATCCACAACAGAGAGTTTTGTCCAAGAAGCAAAAGCGTACGCAAATCAAGGCAATGCTTTATCAAAAATAGTAGTTGACTCCATAGAAGCAAAAAAGAAGAATAACAGTATAAATGCTACTTCTTTGATGGGTCAAAAGCTACTTGAAAATAATAATATGAATATACAGAAACTAATGGGTAAGGAGTATGAGTCATTAAGCGAAAATCAAAAGAATGAGATATCCAGGTTAGAGGACAGAGCTAAATCTGAGTCAGATCCTGGTAAAAAGAAAACAGCTCTTGGCCAAGCAATAACTTTAGCTCAGCAGTATATGCAGCAGAACCAGGCTAACCAAACCGGAGAAGGCGGATCAAAGTCTCTACCAGCAGTAATGACTGAGATAAGCCAAGGTATTACTACTTTCAATGATACAATGACGCAGCTTAAGAATGCCTTATCTAATCAGGGAAGTACTATGACTATTACACTAAACAAATAAGACGTAGCAATGAGTAACATAAAACCAACTATAGAATACAGCGATATATATCTATCTAACCCAAAGGACGTACTGGCGCATAAAGTTAGGTCTTTGATGGTAGATCTTCAGATTAAAAAATCGCATAAAATAGATACCTCCCCTCAATACTATACTGGAGTAGCTATGTTGCTAGAAAACACTTTCCTAGCGGAAGTAGCTTCTACTATACCTGTATCTCAGCAAATGGAAGGTTATGGTGACTATGATGGCTGATAAAAAATATGAAGATAGCTCATACGGATATAGAGGAATGCACTCTGAATCAGAGACTGCATTCCCAGTATACTATGGAGACAACAAACCTACTAGACCGCAGAAGCCAGCAGGAAAGACTCTATTCACTAGAGAAGATTTAGCGAGTTACAATTTAGCTTCAATAAGAGTATTGCCAATATCTGACAATCCGAAAGATGACGCGGTGTTTAACACTACCGGGTCATTTACTAGCAACAAAAATTCTAAGGTAACTAATGAATACATAGGCTTTATATTAGTTCAAGTTCAGGAACAACATAATGAGAAGTATGAAACAGTCCCCTTAGCAGGCGATAGCTTTGCCTCTTTTTTCTACGGTTCTCAGCCCTCTACCTACACTTTTACAGGGGTAGCTCTTAATACCACTCAAGATAACTGGAGAGATTCTTTAGAAGTTCTATATGCTGATTATATACGAGGAAGTGCTGCCGTAAGAAACAGAACCATAGTTCAATTAAAGTATGACCAGAGAATAGTTACTGGATTTATAAGTTCTTTCTCTCAAGCTATTGAATCTACAACTCAGTCTACTTCCCAGTTTCAGCTATCTGTTGTGGTTACGGATATACATTATCTAAACCCTAAAAGCCAAGATAGAACAAAGATAATAACTAATTTTAGCTCTGAAATAAATCTAGCTACAGCACTAGGGCAAACTAATTTACTAAATAAATTACTAAGCTCGGACAAGCTAAACAAGATACGTGACTATTCAAGGACTGGTTTTATAGTACCACCTCCAGCTCCACCTAAGCTAGGAACTTCTAAGAAAAAGGCGCCAAGTTGTATAATAAGACCTCCAGTAAAAGATGACGCAACTACCTCTGAAACTAAAGATAAAGTGATATCTAATAACTTAGCTGATACAACTTGCACAGGTATAGATGGCAGAATATCTATAACCAACCAATACCATAATGCAGTTGAAAGATACGAAAAGAATCTAAAAAAATTAACCTCCTCTTCTACGGATTCCGAAAAAGCTACGGCACAAGCGGAGCTAGAGGCAGCACGTAACGACTTAACTAAGTCTAAGAGATTACTTAAAGAACTAGATGACCCTGAATCAGACCTATCTAAAGCACTACAGGACCAGACAATAGATGAATTAACTAGCAATGAAAAACTTCAGAAATCATTAGAAAACAATCAAGCAGCGCAACAAGTAGGTATAACCTCAAAAGCTGCCGGGGACAAAACTATAATACCAGTGTTCATAGTTAAAGACATAATAGCCGATAGTGATGATGAAAAAACTAGGAGGCAGAAAGCCCTAGCAGTTAATGCCATAGCGGCTGGGCAAATATTAAAGGAAAAGTACGTAACTGGGGACCAGGCTTCAGCTGAAGAAGTACGGTTGGAGAAGCAACTAGAAAATGCTACTAAGCTTGCTGAAGAAAATGCAAAGAAAAGAGCAAACAAAGATAGAAAAGATATAGAGGTTATAGAATAATGAAACAGCTAAGTAAGTATTCTGAAATAAAAGAATTAGGCGCAATAACTAACGTAGTTCAGCACACTACTGACTTATCTCCTGGAGTTAGCATAACAACTACCTCTAACATAGTAAAACCCGAGATAAGCTGGAAAAGCAGTGTGATAGAAGTTACATATACATACAATAACTTAGCAGCTAAGTCATTTTACTACGTTCAAGACCTTTCCACTTTTCTGCCTGATTATAAACTAGAGCGGTGCTCTACTAGGCAACAGATAATAGATACTTGCGAGTCATATGGCATACTTAGGTCTAAAGACTTAGACATAATATATGGGGAATTACCTCCAAAGCTGAAGTCCCTACGAGCCACTATACTTAGCTACTTAGCTTTCCCCATAGATAACTTAGACAATACTAATAAGTGCTCATGGCCTAGAGCTTTTGCTTACGCTATACAGCTATTAAGTTCTTACGGTCTAATCTCTTTTTATAGATATCTACAACCACTGCACTGTAAAAACTATACACTTCTAGACTCAACCATAATACCAGACGTTATACCGCCTAACTTTATATCAGATAAAGCAGTAAAACTAGTAGAGCTCGTAGCTAGCTGTAAAGCTGAGATGCAGAAATATAACATGCCGCTAGATACACTAGAGCCTATAAAAGAGTGCTTAGACTCTAATAGAGAAATAGCACCTTTACTAGAAGGAATTTGTTTAGTAATATTAGCTTCTCTAGTAAAAGGCAAGGAGTATAGCAATTGGATAATTTTATAAACACAGGAACTAGAATAGAATACTTAGTGTATATAGCAGGTGTGAAAGTACCTTGCTCAGCAGTAAGTGTGTCTTGCTCAGACGGAGGAAATGTAACTGCAACAGTGGCTCTTCCACCAAACGAAACTATACTAAATTTAGGTATGGGGGATAGAACTCAGGTAGCTATTTTTTACTTAGATAGCTGGAAGTATAAAGAAAATCCCACTTGGTGCTTGCTAGCAGAAGGTTACATATCAGGCATACAGTATACTAATTCTGTTACAAGTAAAAGCATAGCCGTAAGTGTATCTAGTAATTTCAATATACTAAACTCTATGTATTTAGAATTTCTGGGTGGTGGTGAAAGTAGTGCAGGTAAGGTCGGAAAACCTAATAATACAGTGCCAAACGAGATAACTTTCAAGGGTAAGTTTCCTGGGCAACTATTTACTGTAGGTCTAGAGAACAAAAATCAGATACGAGCGCCTTATGAATTAATACAAAACATATTTTTAGCTACAACAGGCGAGTATAAAGACAAGGATACAGTTAAATCAGCATCTAAACTTGATATAACCCAAGAAGTTGAACGTATACAAAACTTAGTAAAGCTTAACTATGAAGAAAAAACTAAGTCAATGACTGCTCAAGAGAAGAAAACATACGAAGAACAGGAAAAACAACGTCTACAGAAGGAACTAAGCACTACTAAAAGCTCAAAAACTCAAAATTTAGAGAATATAGTTGACTTACAAAAGGAAGTAGTAAGGCTAGAGGTTGAAAAAATACTTAAAGATAGAAATCTTAATGCCAGAACTCCTGTTTCTTCAGGGTTTTTCTATAGATTTTTCACTTTAACAAGGCTACAGAAGCATATTTTATCTTCCCCGATGCTCGAAGGTCTAATTTATACAACTAAAGACAAAGAAAAAGAGCCAAAAATGCCATCTGGAGTATTTCCAATGCTCAGAACAAGCAGGGGAAGTCAGTATGTTAAGGCATTAGCCTCGCAATCTGGCTTTAAAAGCGGAGAAAATGGTTCAGCAAAGGCACTACTGACCAATTTATTCTCTATTTTCAATTACAACATAACTGAGATAGCTTCTCCGCCTATTTTTAGCACAGACAATAGAGGTTTAGCTACAGGAAAGTACTCTACACAAGGCGATTCTAACACTATAGGGTCTTTTATAAGCAAGCCTAATACCTATTTTTCTGTACCACCTGCTTGTAATGTGATTTTTCCGAGCATGAGACTAACAATGAACCACGGAGTCTCCTATGAAGGCATGCCAACTAGGGTTTATTTCCAAAAAACAAGCCAAGGACGTAAATTAAACCTAGATAATAAGGTTGGAGATGGCTACGCACACATGGATTCAAGGGTAGGCTACCCTGCATCCATAGCTAGGCACGCCATAGACTCCTCAAAAGCCCCTAGAAATGAATTAGAAGTGCTTGTTTTCCCTGAAGAATACTACTCAGGGCCTAAAACAGTGTACAAAGAGATAAATCCAATGCTCCACGAGATAGATAAGATAGAAAAGGCCAGTAGATTAAAGGATGAAACAGAAAAAATAGCTACTAGTACACTATCTCAACTAGACACAGGGGCTTTGAGACCAGACCACGCAGCTTTTGCTAGAGAAGCATTCACTAAAGCCAAATCTAAAGGTCAAAATAACTATGATTTATATCTTAAGCAGGCTCAAATAGAATACGAAACTATGAGAGCAAGCAGTACAAGCTGTACAGTGTCAATGGTATTCAATCCATACATAGTACCAGGCTTTTCTTGCATAATAGCAGACCAAGAAAACATTGGGGGCCACTTAATAGGGCATGTAGTTACTGTTAACCATAATATTACGGCTTACAATAGCAATACAACTGTAGAACTTACTGCAGTTAGAAGCCTCAAATCAGTAATAAGAAATATTTTACTAGATGGTGGCAAATATGATATGTCCCCCTTAGAACCTATAAGCGAAGTAAGAGCGATATTACAAAAAACAGAAGCTGCTAACTTTTATTACGCTCATTTGCTGTATAGAGACTCTGATGAAAAGTTTCAAGACTCAAAAGAGCTAAATAAGTTGTTCTCTAAGATAGCTGAGCACCGTACAAAGATAGTAAAGCTTGAGTCAGAGCTTGAGAAATTAGAAATAAAAGGGAAATCTGCCGACTCTGAGTCTAAAGATAAAATTTTAGTAGATTTAATAGATGAAAATAACAAGCTAGCTACACTGTTAGAAAATGACCTAGCTGCAGGGACTCTCAAAGCTCAAGCTAAGGTAAAGGCAGCTTGTGATTATCGTAAAATATTCTCACTAGTTAAAAAAAGTAAGGGTCAAGACTACACAGATAAGGATTTAATCCAGATAGACACAGGTAGATTACTTAGAGACTATACTCAAACCACAGATGACATAGATGTAACTGGTAGGGTAGATGTTTTAAACTCATTTAATGATTTAAAATTAGTTTACAATGGCTATTTGCCAAAAATACTAGCCAATTCTTATGACGCAGCAATGGAGTACGTTAGTAGGCCTGTTTGTACCTTAGAACAGTATATAGACTTCTACAAGAATGCTCAAGTAACTGGAGTTACCAAGTTTACTGGCGGTAGAGGTAGAGGCATAAGAGTAGGAAAGCAATATATAGATGGCAAAGAAGGTTATGCTACACATTACTCCATAATACGAGAATTTGTAGGAGGTCCAGGATTAGAACCTGGCTCAAAAGTGCCTAAAAATAGCGAGTCACTCAGACTTAATTACATAACTGAAGGTCCAAACAATAGTTTTACTAGGGCTAACTTTGCAGAGATACAGCCAGGCTCAAAAGCGTCTGTTACTCAGTTACCAGATACTATTTTAGATTGGCAAGAGTTACTATTAGATTATATAGAACAACTAAAGCTATCAGGAGTTATAAAATGACCATAACTAGAGCAGAAAAAGATGTGCAGCTTTGGTCAAGTTGGAATTCCAACAAAAACAAAGAAACTCTAACACCTTTATTCAAAGCAGTAGAGCCAATTATAACAAAAGAGGTTAGCAGGTGGGCTGCTGGCTCTGTAGCTAGGCCAGTACTGAATATAGAAGCTAAAAAAATAGCTTTGAAGGCTTTTGAAACTTATACACCAAACTCTTCTCAGCTAAGTACACATTTAACAAACCAGTTAAAGGGTTTATCAAGAATAGTGTACACACATAGCAATGTAGCTAGGCTCCCAGAGCATCAAACTCTAAAAGTAGGCACTTATCTAACAGCCAAGAACGAATTAGAAGAAGATCTAGGCAGAGAACCAACTATGCAAGAGTTATCTCAGCATCTAAGATGGTCGCCGAAGGAAACAGAGAGATTCAGCCTAGAGTTAAGAAACGGTTTAAGCACTTCTAAGCCAGTACCTCCAGGATTTGAGACTTATGACTCAGACAAGGCTTTTGTAGACTATATTTACAACGATTTAGCTGACCAAGATAAGTTAGTATTTGAACATACCACCGGATTTAATGGAAACAAAGTTTTAAGTGCCCAAGAACTGATAAAGAAGACGGGTATGACTCAAGGTCAAATATCTCACTCTAAAAGACGTATAACAAAGATGGTTCTTGATGCAAAAGGAGTGAGAGATGTTAGACAGCCTGACTACGAGTGACCTACTGGCTAAGATATGCTATCTATGTGAAGCTAACTCAGCTTTTAGCGCTATATCATACGAGAATAAGGTAGATTTATCTAAATCTGACATGATTGAGTTCAAGACAGTTCTGGAAAAATATAGGGATGAGCTAATAGCCAGGATATCTGACGCAGATACGGTAATGGAGAGAGCCACACTAACTCAGGCTTATTATAGGTTAGTTACAACCCTAAGATCAATACACAATCATGTAGTCTACTTAGACGACATAAAAAATGTTAATAACATAGC
>JACCEC011346394.1_pt1 | contig 15322 bp, 19 predicted proteins | sample 7450121 | NCBI WGS metagenome assembly JACCEC01 (sample SAMN15323455, study PRJNA562643) | freshwater metagenome | isolation source: river surface water | place: USA:Blue River Watershed | collected 2017-08-18 | reverse complement strand
GATTCTACGATGCCGAGGCGGCAAGGTGGCGGCGCGAGGTCGCCGAGGGCGAGCGCCGGGTCAGCGACCGCGATCACAGCCGCAACGCGACCCGCATCGCCGCGCACGTGTTCGCGCGGCGCATGAGCACGGACGTCACCTATCAGGAGGTGAGCCGCGTCGCGGACTGCCTCGCCAGCCTCGCCCGCGAGGGGATCGCCGCGTCGAGCGGCGTCGAGCGGCCGCGCTTCAAGCTGGCCAGCGACCCGCTCATGAGCGATGGCGTGCCGTGGCGAGAACACCTCTCCTTCGACGGCCACGTCGTCAGCGTCGCGTGGCTACGCATGCTGCCCACGGCCTACGCGCTCGAGTACCTGCAGGACGCCTGCGACCTGAGCCCAGGGGCGGCATGCCACTGGCTGTCCACCGCACTCGCGGGAGGTACCACCGCACCCGCGGAGCGAGCATGATCGCCTCGGAGGCACGAGAGCGCCGCGAGGCCGAGCACGGGCGGCTCGGCCCGATTGCCGTGCTCGACATGCTCGCCAAGCACACGAGCCTCGACATCCGCGTCCGCGCGCCGCTCTCGCTCTGGGCCACGGGCCCGCGGTTCATCCAGGACACCGACCATCCTCGCGTCTTGGCGATTCGAGCCGAAGGCGGGTGGCGGCGCAGTCGGGTTGGACCTCCGCAGCGGCCGGGCGAGGTCACGCTGATCAAGCGCGGACGATGCCGCCCATCGAGGCGCGAGGTCGTCGGCAAAGCGCTGGTCTCGACGTTGCGCATGCTCGACGAGCACGGCCTCGCTCGCATCGAGCGGAACGACCGGGGCCAGATCGCTCGCGTGCGCCGATCTCGGCGGGCGCGCGCATGAAGGCGCGGCACCACGGGCGCGACTCGATCCCGGGCACGTGGCAGAACATCCACACCGAGCGGGACCTGGTCGCCTTCCACGTCAACGCGACGTGGATGCCGCTCGTCACCCCGTACGACGTGATCTGGCCGCGCGTGCTCGACCGCGTCCGCGGGGTCGGCCTGATCCACGGGTCGGAGCCGCTCGACTGGATCCCGCTCGGGTGCAACCGCGGACCCAGCGACATCGCCACGATGCTCGCGACCATGGTCTCGGTCGGGCTGATCCTCGAGTGCAAGCGCGACGTCGCCGGGGCGAACCGCTCCATGATGGCGTTCCGCATGCTCTCGCCGAGCGCGGGCGGCTACCCATCGGAGCGCTGGTGCCCGAGCGACGCGTGCTGCTGGACGTACACGCCGGGCGACGGGACTACGAGGCCCAGTACAGGTTGACGGGACCGGGGCAGCGCAGGCCGACGAGAGCCTGCGCCGGCTTGGCCCCAACGCCGAGAAGCCGGCACAGCCACGCTCGGCCGCCGCCCAGCGGGCGCGAGCTGGCGAGCGCCCGGAGACTTGTGCCGATCGACCTCGTACATGACCTTCGTGCTGATGTGGCTCACGAAGACGGTGCTCGGCAGGAGCTCCTTGAGCGTCTCGCCGCTCTCTGCGGTGACGAGGGGCACGATCGGATCGGCGATCTGGTACTCGGCCGGCGGCGGGGGGGACCACTGCAGACGGCCGGCGATCTCCTCCGCAGCCGCGAACCATGGGCGCGCGCCGTCGGGTAGGGCGAGCCACGAGGGGACCGCGAGCTTGCCGTCCTTGTCGAGGCGCTCTTTGGCCGAGCTGCCGGCCGAGCGCGCCCAGCCGAGCACGGCGGTGCGGCATGGCTTGCGCGGATGGACGCGGTGTGGTCCGGCTGGACACAGCGCCAGCCGCGACCGCGCGGGGCCAAGCGTCGATCGCGTGTGAGTTAGCAGCATATTAAGTGGGCTTGATATGCGTGCTGCTGGCAGGCATAGTGAACCCATCACCGCACCGGAGCCACCGACCATGCAGAGCTATCTCGATGCCCATCACGATCGTCTATTCACCCGCAACGTCGTCGCCCAGCACTCCTACGTGGGTGGGGTCGAGATCGAGGCCGAGACGATGGCGCGCATGAATGCCCGGCCGATCGCTCCGCAAGCGGTGTGCAGCGTGCTTGTGACTTGGGGGCACGCGCGCGGCTGCTCAGTCCTCACGCTGACTCGCAAGCATGACGGATGGTCTGCGGAGTGGACGCGCCATCAGGTGCGCGACAGTCTGCGCGAGGGCCCGGAGCTGCCAGGCGGACGTCACCACATCGGTAGGAATGCGGAGCTAGTCAGCGCGCTACGGGGAGCGATCGATATGGCGGCTCGCCACTTCGGCTGCGACGGTGATCCGTTGCGACCCGTGAGCTTGCAGACCATCGCCTGACCATCGCGCGAGGCCTCGCCTCGCCCTCGCTGCCCGAGCTCGGCTCGCGCATCGAGGGCGGCTCGACGCCGCACAAAGGACACACAGCCATGGACATCACGATCATCACCGCATCGGTCAACCGCCAGCCCCTCGCCCGCTACACGCGCGAGGACGGCTCCAGCTACCTGACGTCACCGTCACTCCGCGAACTCCAGCACGGCGCGCGCGACCGGCAGGCCCGCGCCATCGGGCACACGCTCGACTCGTGGGCACCCTACCAGGGGCCCGTGCCCGCCGAGGGCTACGCGGCGCGGTGGCTCGATGCCCACGGCTGGGTCGCAGTGACCCAGACCAGCAGCGGCGCGGCGATGGCCTCGCTGCCCGACCTCGGCCCCACCGTCGACCATCCCGTGTTTGCGGAGCGCGATGGCGAGAGTGACGCTCCGTTCATCGTGGGCGGCAACCGCTCGACCCGCGCCGCGCGCCTGTGCATCGAGCCGATCGCGCTCGATGGCGCTGGCATCTACTTTCACACCGGCTCGCTCTTGACGTTCAGGGATGGCGGCTCGTGGCTAGTCAGCGAAGCGACGTTGGTATGGGACGTCGAGCGTAACGAGCCGGCTTTTTCGTGGCGAACCCTTGGCGCAACGCGGCACGACGTGAAGGTCGCCTGCGCCGTCGAGTGGCACGACGACCCAACGCGCGAGCGCGTCGGCGCGGGTCGGCCTCTCGTCATCTCGCAGCGCGAGCCGGTCGTTCGCTATGCGGATGGCCGAGTGCAGCGCATCCGGCTGGTCGCCATGGGCGGCAGCCTCGACGCGCTGATGTTCGTGCTTGCCGACGAGACGCCCGAGCATCTCACGAAGCGTGAGCGCGAGCTGCTCGACGCGTGACCGCCCGCGGGGCCTCGCCCCGCCCTCGCTGCTCGAGCTTGCTCGGGTGTCGAGGGCGGCGCCAAGCCGCACCAAAGGAAGCGTCATGGCAGACACAAAAAGCACCGCGTCATCCGGCATTGGCCTCACGGGCCTCGTCTTCATCGTGTTCCTGGTCCTCAAGCTCGCCGAGATCGGCGTGGTCGCCACGTGGTCGTGGTGGTGGGTGACGAGCCCGCTGTGGATCCCCTTCGCCCTCGCAGGCGCCATCGTGATCGTCGAGGCGATTTTCGGATGACCGCCCGCGCCGATCTGTGGCTCGACGAGTCCGCTGCGATCGACGTGGCCGAGGCAGCCGAGGGCGTGCCCGGGTGGCCGCCGCTGCAGCGCCTCGTGGCCGGGCAGGCCGGCACTGTCGCGGCCTCGCTGGCCGAGGCGCAGCGCGACCGCGAAGCCGGGTGGTCTCTCGACTGCTACATGTACCCGGTCCCGCGGGGCCGGGTCGAGCAGGCGCTGCGAGAGGCCGAGCGCGTCGAGGGCGTGGGCGGAGTCTGGCGCGCGCATCTCGAGCAGGCGCTGCGGGGCGACGACGAGGCGACTCACCGCGTGGCCGTCTGGCTGGCGCGGCTCGACCGGAGGGCGCGCGCGTCATGACCCAAGAGCCCCACTATACAGGCGTTCGCGAGCTCGACGCCGCCGCAGAGCTCGCATGGCTGCGCATCCGTCTCGGCCTCGACACGACCGAGCTCGCACACGAGCTGCTCGATCAGCTCGTGGGAGAGCAGGAAGCCGTCGCGATGCTGCGGCTGGGCGAGCAGATCGTCGGCGCGTCCCGCTTGCCCGCGACTCCGCGGCCGTGCTAGACGATGGTGCGGCTCTGGGGAGAGCGTCGCGCATGAGGGGCCCGGGCAACCGGGCCCCTCTTATTTGAGCCCTTGGCCGAGGTAGCGCACGGTTGGCCGCGCATGCCAGGCACGGATCGCAACCTCGCTCGACCCCGCGCTGATCGACACCGCGAGCGCGAGGTGGACGGTGCCCTCGTACCCGGGCACGGCCGGCGTCCACGCGGGCAGGCGTAGCAGCCCAGTCCGCTCGCCGCCCCAGGTCAGCCACTCGCCCGCGCCTGCGTGCAGCACGTCGATCTCGTCACTCTCGACCCAGGCGTGTTCGAGCGGGGGCGCTTGCGGCTGCTCGGTCTTGTCGGGCGACAACGGCGGGCGATTGAACGCATAGACGCGCACGCGTAGCGGCTGCGCCTCGACAGTGCATCGCACGTGCACGCGCACGGCTGCATGCGTGCACCCGGCGGGAAGGGGCATCCATCGCAGCGTGTCGACGCGCAGCACGAAAGAGCCGGAACCAGGCGCGTCAAGAGCCCACTCGAGCGGCTCCATGTCCGCGGCGAGCGTCTGCGGGTCGAGCGGGACGTGGTCCACGAGCGGCGACCACTGAGCTCGCCGCACGCTCGCGTTGTGGGCCGCGAGCCATCCGACGTTGCCGGAGCCTGCCCACTCACCGATCGCCGCGAGCTCGCTGCCATCGACAGGCAGCACGACGGAGATCGGCGAATCGTCGGGCTCGGGCGCCGAGCGAGCCGTGACGAAGTCCTCGCCAAGCTCGGCGCTCGAGTGGTCCGACGCTACACCGATGCGCAGCGTCGTCACGTAGGCCCCGCCCGTCCACGTCGAGCCGTCCCAGTAGCCGCCCACATGCGTCGCCCAGCTCGATGATGTCGAGCCGACCGCATGCGCGACCGTGTGGATCAGCGTCCACTCGCTCGTGTCGAGGTTGTAGATCACGAACGTCGAGAGCAGGGCATCGCCCGCGCCCGTGGTGTCGGGGTTGGGCCGGGTCTGCCACGCGACCAGCAGCACGCCGGTTCCGACCGTGGCCGTGTAGATCGTCGACGCGCCGATCTGAAAGTTGAGCCCGGTACCGCTCCCGTCGGTCGTGATCATCCAAGTCGAGTGTGTCGCGTCTGCGGGGTCGGCATGCCCGGCCACGACGAGCTCGGGGTCAACGAGCTCGAAGAGCACCACGATCTCGCGGCCGGTCTCACCGGTCACAGCTCGCAGCGTATCGTCCTCGAGGTACCCACCGCTGCCCGCAAGGTCGAGCGCGACCGCATGCTGCGACAGATCGAAGCTGAAATCGTTGTCGACGAACAGCGCGATCGTGTCCTCCTTGGCGTTTGCGACGCTTCCCTGCGCACTCATGGTCAGTCCCTAAACGTCTTTCCAGGCTCTCCGTCGTGCTCGCCGTCCTCGTCACAGAGCGCCGCAAAAATCTCCGTTACCCACGACGCGGCCTGGTCGGCGTAGGCCCGCAGCACCCACACATGGTGATGGTCGCGCATGTAGGCCGCGCCCGTGAGTGCGCCCGTGAGCACGAGCCGTGCCGTGCCAGGAGTGGTGTCAACCGAGTCAACCTCGCCAAAGATCCCGCGCGACCAGGTCGAGCCGTTCCACGCGAAGCCCTCGATCAGAGCCGGCTCGCCCGTGGCAGACCAGTAGGGTTCGCTGAACCCCTCGACGTCGAGCGACCCGTCGACGCGACATCCGAGCCAATCGTCATCACAGACCAGCGCATACACGCCGCCGTCACCTTCGATGTACTCGGTTGACACCGCTGCGGGCGCGTACAGCACGAGCGCCGTTTCGGCATTCAGGATCGCACGAATGTGCACGACCTCGTCGCGCGCCGAAAAGCTGCGACGCGTGACGTACCCGATCGCCGCGGTGACACCGTAGTCGCTGGCCGTGCCGCTCGGGTCGACGAGCCAAGGGTCGGTCAGCAGGAGCCCGTCGCCTGGCCAGACATTGGCGGCGTCGTCCGCATGCAGCGAGATCTCGACGATGAAGTGCGGGCGCGACCAAAATGTCGCGGTCGCGTCGAATCGCTGGTAACACTCGCTCAGCCAGCCATTGCCGAGCACTTGCGAGGCGCGGCCGACTGCATGCGGCGCGTTGATCTTGTGGGGGATCGTCTGCGCGCGGTAGGCCGCGCCAAGGTCCGGTGAGCGCCTCGACACTCGCGTGCGCCAATCCCCGGTCACAGGGTCGCGAGTGCCCTGGATCTCGCCGCGGTCGATCTCGGCCCACTCGCGCAGCGTCTGCTTTGCTCGCGCCGAGCTCGGCTCGCCGGCCTTGCCTGCGTACAAGTCCGGCGTGACGATGACCGAGACCTGCTCGGGCGTCGGGAACCGCGTCGGGTCGAGCACGCCGAGCTGGCCGCCCGCGAACGACCAGCACAGACCAGCCGGCGAGAGCATGCCGGCCATCGCCGCGCGCGCTGACATCGAGCCCGCGCTCACGACCATCGAGCGCGAGACGTGCTCGCCCACGCCATCCCATGCAGCCCATGCCGCGGCGTCGCCGATCAGGTCCGCCGGCACGCCAAGGCCGAGCGCGGCGACCTCGGCGTCGAGAGGCACCGGGGCCGCCTTGTCGTTCCCGCCGGGCTCGATCCGCGGCGCAGGGTGCTGCGTGCCATAGACCGGCGTGGTGTATGTGTCATCGGTAAACCAGGTTGTGGCGCTGCCTGTCGTGGCGAGGATGCGGCGCATGAGCAAGCTCGACGGGTTGCCCTCGTCGCTGCCGATCTCGATCGCCACGAGCGGGCGGGCGGTCATCGGCCGCGAGCCGGTCGGCGCCTGCCGCCAACCCGACCATGCGCCGTGCAGCGGCGGGTACTCGAATCCCCACGCGCGCGGGTCCTCGACGCGATAGACCACGCCACGCGGGTAGCCCTCGTCATCGAGCGCCATCGAGCCATCGGCGTTGCGTCGCCACGCGACCCGCATCACCTGCTGGGTGCGGCCGGCCTTGCGCTCGAGCTCGATGTCGAAGGCGTAGCCATCGGCCGGCGACTGCCCTCCGTCTTTGTCGCCCTCGCGCCGATATGGCCCATCGACCACGATCACGCCCTGCGCGTTGGCATCGCCCACGCCCGCGCTGATCGCGATCGGCGACAGCGGGTCATCGGGGTCGCCCATCACCGGACGCGAGAGCGTGCCGAGCAAGTGCACCGGGTTTGACGTGCGCAGCTGAAATTCCTGGCCGGCCTCGAGTGTCCACGTCACGGCGCCGTCGCGGTAGATGGGCGGCCAGCAGCGGGGCGCCTGGAAGTTACTGGCGTAGTCGCTGATATCGTCGGTCTCGGCAAACGTCGAAAAGTCGCCGGTAAGACGCGCCAGCATGCCCTGCGGGGCGGCACTCCAGAACGATCCTACGAAGTGCCCCGCTGGGAACAGCGCAGGCACAAACTCGCAATACACCTCGGCGTCATCGGTTGGCGAGACGCCGGGCTGCGAGCCCGGATCGTAGCCAAGCGCCTTCCAAATTGCCTCATGCGCGGTCACGCGAAGCCGGACCGCGTAGCGCGACGAACTCGTGGACGGGTCGAAGCCGCCGGCCACCTCGGCGTCGCGATGCCACTGCACGGTGAATCCGTCGCTGCCGGGCGTCGTGGCGAATGCCAGATTGGAGTCGCTGCCGTCTGTGTACGCCTCTCCGCTGCTGCTGTCCGACTCGACCGACGCGAGCAGCGCTTGCACCTCGGTCACGATGTCGTCATAGGAGACGGGACCTGCCGGAACGGTGACGTTCAGGGCCGCGAGCGGTGACACCCATTGGTAATCATCGCTGCCCTCATCGCCGTCGAGGCGCTCAAGCGTGAGCGCGGCCGAGATCACGCCATCGAAAGGGCCATCTCCGATCACTGTGATCGGAGCGACGGGGATGGGATCGGCCATCGCCCCCGCGCCGAGGTTGCCGCCCGTCCAGCCCTCGATCCCGGCGCAGCGAAATTCCCACGACTCGGCGTCAATCGTGCCCTGCCCGAGCAACACGCCGTAGCCGACGATCTGCGCTTCGTCGAGGGCCTGCCACTCTCCGAACTCCCGCAGCACGCGGGCGACGGTCCAACGCCGGCCGGTCCACAGTCGTGGCGAGTCGGTCACGGGCGCCGGCCCGATGCCTGTCGCCCATGCCTCGACGCTGCCGACGTGTCGCATGCCGACCGCGAAGCCCGGGTAACATGAGTAAAGCCGCCGCTCGCCTGCCGGGCCGATCGTCTCGAGGCCCACGCACTTGCCCCACACTGCCGAGGGAGCCGGGTCGTCGTGCGCCTCGACAGTGGCGATGAGCTCGGGCGCGCCCGCGAGCGAGCCGCCGAACAACGCGGGCAGCGTCCCATCGACGTCATTGACGCGCAGCGTGATCGTCTGCTCTTGCCAGTCGCCGCCGCGCAGGTCGATGCCCATCGACAGCGCGGCCGGTCGCTCAAGGCCGGCGTGGCTGCGCACGTAACCAGCGGCGTCGGCCCAGTCGTCGCCAAGCTCGTCGTCGGTGACGAAGACGGTGTCGATCCCGTCGATGCGTAGCGCGTAGGCTACTCGCCGATCAACTTCGCTCATGCGATCTCTCCCGTCACGATGGCCGAGCGAATCTCGATGTTGGCCCACTGGTCGTGGCCGTTGACCATGCGCCGGTACCAGTCGGCGTCACGGTCAGCGAGGCTCATGATGTAGGGGCCATCGGGCGAAGGCCAGGTGACCGCGGTCGAGCTAAGGTCCGACTCGTCGACCGACTCATAGAACTTGAAGCGCCGGCCGAGTCGCAAGACGGCCCCGTCGAAAGCCCGGAACTCGCCGCCGAGGCCGTCGTCTGTGGTCCATACGCGTTCGCGCGGGACAGCGGACCACGTCCACCCGGCGACTCGTTGGGTGGCGTGCACGGTCGTGCGGATGGTCGAGCCGCCCGGCGAAACGGTCTGCTTGACGTCGTCCACCTCGCGGTAGGCCACCCCCAGCGGCATGCCCGAAGGCGTGCCGCGCCACGATGGCGACCACAAGAGCGTCGACGGGTGCGTCGCGGTGATCGTCGTGGCAGCGGCGGGGCTGGTCGGCATGCCCAGCAGCGTCGCCACAGTCTGAGAAAAAACGAGCGTCAGCGCTCCGCCGCCCGAGACGATGCGCAGCTTCCGATCGCGACCGATGTAGCCCGTCGAGCCGGGCACCGCATCCGCGATCAGCCCGATCACGATGGTGATGAGCGACGGCGCGGTCGCGTCGTACAGGTACATTTCGCCGGCGAACGGGTCCGTTGCGGAGCCGTTGACCGTAAAATTAGTGCCCTGCGCCAAGCGGCACGAGCCGACGAGCCAATTCGAGATCGTCATTGCCTGCCCACCCCTTCGCGCGAGCGAGCCGACTTGCCGACATCGAGGCCGTACCGCTCGGCCGCGTCCGCATCGATCGACCCGTGCGCGTTGTACGTCACATTGCCGTAATACACAGCTCCGGCCTGCACGACCTCGCCGCCCGTCCGAGCCAGCCGCGGGCCCGTGGTCGGGGCGCTCGTGCCGGTCGAGCCGGGCGTGCGCGCGGCCTCGCCGAATTGCATCGACGTCCCGCCCCCGCTCGCTCCGCCGCCGCTCGAGATCGACGCGCCAGCACCCCCACCGCCGGCCCCTGGGAAGCCGCCCGCAAGCGTCATCGCGCCAAAAGTGAACGCTAGCGCGGCCGCTGCTGCGTGGGCCACCATGGCCGGAATGTTGGGGTAGCTGGTCGCCGCCTTGACGGTCGACAGCGCGCCCTCGAGCAGCATCATGCCGCCCTTTTGCGCTCGCTCGATGCGGTCAGCCTTGGCAGCGTGGTCGCTCTTGACCTTCTCGATTTTCTTCGCGGTGTCCGCCTCGAGCTTGGCTCGCGCGCTCTGTAGCGCGGCCATGCGCTGGGCGTTGCCACGCGACGCCGCGATCTCGCGGTCGAGCGCGGCAAGCTGGGCGTTTCCACGTCGCTGCAGGTTGCGCTCGACGTCCGCGACCTCGGCGGCATCCTGCGCCATGCGAGCCGACGCAAACTCGCCCACGCGCGAGGAGAAGTCGCCAGCGACTGACTCGATCGACGCCCCGATCTCCCCGAGCATGTCGAGCTGGCGCTCGAGTGCGGCAGCCTGCTCGTCTGCGATGCGCCGAGACTCGGCCGCGACCTCGCGGCGCATCTCAATGTCAGCCTGCATGCGGCCCATCTCGCGGTCATGCGCGAGCTGCCGGATCTGATCCTCCCGCCGCAGCCGGTCGAGCGCGTCGCCGGTCCCCGTCTCAGCCAGCGCCTGCTGCTGCGCGGCAAGCTGGGCGTCGCGCTCCCGGGCCTCGCGGGCGATCTGCTCCATGCGAAGCGAGTGCACGCGGGCGCCGTTGCCCTCTTGCGTTGCCAGCAGGTCGAGCTCGCCGGCCAGCCGCAGCGCCTCGAGCTCAGCCATTGCGGCGCGCTCGGCCTCGAGGCTTTCGAGTCGCCGCTGATTCACCTCGTCTGCGCGCTGCTCAAGGCCCTCGACGATCGCAATGTCATCGAGGCCGATCTGGCTGGGCGCGATCTCGCGGCCAGGCCCTTGACGGCCGGCCTGCTCGCTTGCCGCCGCGACACCGGCCCGGGCTTCGAGCTCGGCGATCTGGCGCTTGATCGCCTCGACCTCGCGGCCTTTGTTGACGTCGAATCGATCGAGCAGCGCGTCCTCAGCCTCGGCGTTGGCCAGTCGCAAGTCGAGCGCCTGCCGCAGCAGGTCGTTGACGTGCATTTGCGACACTCCCTGCATGTCGAGCGTGCGGGCGGTCGACTCGAGGTCGAGCGCTTCTTTCTCGCGCGCCCGGTTCTCGAATGCCACCTCGCTCTCGCGAACCTTGCGATTGTGCTCGCGCGCGTCGGCTGCATCTCGCCAACGTCGCTGTGCATCTACCTGCTCTGTCTCTTGCTGATAAAGCCATTGTTCGTGTTCCTTTCGGGTCTCTTCGGCCTGCTTTTCGACCTCCGCGGTGCCTGCCGCCCACTCGGCCGTTAGCGCGATAATCGTAGTGATCGCGCCGATGATGAGCCCGGCCGTGCCGAGGTAGCCCATTGCAGCGCCGGCCACTCCCTTGATCCCGTCTGCGACGCCTTTAACGCTCGACAGTTGGGCGCGGAATGATGAGTCGACTTTTTTTGCACTTGTGTTGACCGACTGGACCGACTTGTCGATTTTCTCGACCGACGTTGCCACGGCGCCCGCTGACGTCCGCGCGTTACCAAGCGACATCCCGACGTTTCCAGCGTTGCGCGCAGTCGCGGCGAGCGCGGCGTCAATCTCTTTTGCAGCTTGCAGGACGCGAGAGTTGTCGCCCTCGAAGATGATGCGAACGACCTCAGCCACGGCGAGCCCTCGCAGTGCCGCGTGCGACCGGGGCGTTGGCGGCCCGCTGCGCGTCCGCGAGCTCGCGCTTGAGCCTGCGCCGACGCTCGCGCTCGTCGGCAACGTGGGCGATGCATCGCTCTTGCTCGCGCTCGTAGAGCTCGACCGCGTCCTGCACGTGCTCGTCGGCATCGTCGAAGGCTCGACGCGCTAGCCGGCCCCCATCGCCCACGCGCGCGCGCAAGTAGCCGATCAGGCTGAACGCGAACGGCGAGCGCGACCACGACGACGGGCAGCCATCCTCGACGGGTTCAGGGGCGGCGCCCGGCGGGAACTGTCGGCCGAGTTGCACGACGGGCAGCCGCGTCGCCGGGCGGCCCATGTACGTCGAGCCGGCCGCATGGTCATAGAGCGCGGCCGCGGTCGGCCGCGGTGGCACGTGCGGCAGGTCGACGCGCGCGCACGCTCGAGCAGCCCGGCGAGCATCGTCCCAGGCCCCGCGTGTCATGCAGTCGCGCTCGCAGTCGTAGGGCTCGACCATGTCCGGCTCGTCACCGTGCCCCAGCGTCTCACGCCAGGCGAGGAGCCGGATCACTTTCCCTCGGCGCTCGTGATCTGCTGGCTCGCCAGCACGCACGCCGTCACGAGCTCGGCCAGCACGCCATAACCCAGCGCGAGGGCGAGCTCGTCGAGCTGCGCATCGGTCAGCGGCGGCGCGTCGGTCGAGCGCTTGCCCCACTCCTCGCCGATGCCGTCGAGGTCGTGGATCGACACGAGGCAGTGCCGAAGCGCGAAATCCTCGCTGCGCGGCGTGTGGCCGATGTCGTAGCGAAGGTGCCGGAACTCGCCCATCTGCCCGCGGTTCATGCGGCGCAGCACGAACATCGTCGGGCGCACGTCGCTGCGCAGCCACGGCTCGACCGTGGCCTTGTCGTACCGCGCCGAGCCGGCATGGTACGCGTGCACCGGGTGATCCTCCCATCGCGACCACGGCCCCGTCTTGGCCTCGATGGCCCGCTGGTCGGCTGCGATCTTGTCGTTGTCCCATGCGGGATCGCTCGGATGGATGTAGATCGGGCGGTGGTCGATGCGATGCCGCGGCGGGAGCATGGGCCCGGGATACCATGCCCACGCGCAGGCCAGCAAGCTACGCCTGCACGAGGATCTGGATCGGAGACCGCCATCGGCGGAGCGAGGCGCCAGTGAGCGCGCCGGGGTCCGCTTCGTTCTCGCGCGCGCGCAGCATGATCTTAAGCCCGGTGAGCTGGTCGCCCACGCGCACGGGCTCACCCATGATCTCGAGCTGCGGCCAATAGAGCGCCCACGGCATCGAGTGCTCGCGGTCGCCGATCTCGATCAAGAGCGATTTTTCAGTCGCGGCGTCGTAGTCGGTGAACCACTGCCCGTCGAAGAGCGCTTCGACCTCGACGGTGATATCGGTGCGGCCGGTGCCGACGTAACCAAGCACGGCCTCGGTCCCGCCCACGCCCGTCACCGCGTCATAGCCGATCCCGACATTCGGGGTCACCGTGCCGCGGAGCGTCGTCGCAGCCATGGCCGAGCCGACGTCACCGATGAAAGCCGCATAGGTGTCGCTGACGCCGGGCACGGTGCCAGCCTCACCGTGGATCGTCGACGGGAACGATCCGGGCTTTGCGACCTTGCTCTGGCTCGTGACCTTGCCGGCGAACGTGACGCGCGTCGGCTCGCCGGGGTTGATCGGCGCGATCGATGCGGCGAGCTTGACCCCGCGCGCCTCAAAAACGTCGTCGTCATGTTCGCCCACGACGAGGATGGCCAGCAGCGTGTGGTCGGCGTCATCGTGGTGCGTCACCACGTCGCCGTCGAGGTAGACCACGATCACGGCGTGCGCGGTGTCGGCTCCGCCCGCGTCGGGCGTGAAATGTAGGTCTCGGTCGAGCGTGAGCACGTTCGCTCCGGGCTTGGCGCGGACCTGGTACATGTGCGAGACGCCGGTCGAAGCATCCTTGAATGCGAGCCAATCGCCGATCCCGATGTTGGTGTCGGAGTCGACGGCCGGCGCACTCGCGGTGCCTCCCGCGACGCCGACCGCATAGCCGCGATACAGGCCGCCGAGTGCGTTTTTCAGCATCGTTGCAAGCGGGTAGTTCGTGATCGCAGCCTGCGCGCCCTCGGCCGCCGTCGAAGGCGAGCCGTGCATGTAGCAGGCGAAAGGCAGCTCGACGCCCGAGCGAAGCGTCTGGATCTCGCGGTGCGTCTGCGTCCAGCGCTCGACGATGTTCTCATTTGGCACGTGCTGTCGCACGAGCGCGGACACGTCCGGCCCGATCACATAGTGGCGCGTGCTGCCCGACGTCCAGTCGATCGTGCCGAGGCCAGCGGCAAGGTCCGAACTCGCCTCGACGCGGAAGAGAAACACGCGGGGGATGGCATGTGCGACGGTAGGCATCAGATCACCACTCGAGTCTGTTGGAGGTAGCGCACCACGAAGGGCAAGTCGAATGCAGCAATGTCCGGATGGTCTGCAACCGCGACCACCTGCGGACCAGCGTCGCCGTGCTCGACGAGCAGCACCGGCGAGCTCGGGCCTTTCAGCGCCGTCAGCTCGTCGCGCAGCTGCTGCCAGTCGTCGGCGGCGACCAGGTCGATCGTGAGCTGGTCGGCGGGCGTGCCCTGGTACTCGACGCGCACGACGAGGTTGGCGAGCTGCTCGCGAGCGCCGGCCTCGTGCACGCCGGTGGCGACCGCCCCCGCGTCCCATAGCAGCCGAAAACGCCTCGAGCGTGAGCCGGTGCCGGGCCCGGTCGAGCGCTGGCCGTTGCGGCGGCGCTCTGACTCGGACGCGTAGGAATTCCACGCGCTCGACTTGTATGGCGTGCGAGGCGTGATCGCCTCGATGCCGTCGCGCACGAGCTCGTGCACGTCCGCCAGGGTGGCCGCGATCATTGGCCCCCCTCGAGCGCGGCGGCGAGCTTCTTTTCGACGTCGACGACCAGGCCCCTGACCTTGTTTGCCGAGGCGCCCAAAAGGGAGAAATAGACGACGCCACGCTTGACAAGCGCGCCAACAGCGTGCAGGTAGCGGCCCTCTTGGAACGGCGCGCTGATCGAAATGGCGCCATCGTCAACGGCCTTCCACCCCTCGATGATTGTGCCGTTGCCGATGCCGAGCGGCAGGCCGGTGCGGTCGCTGACCGGCAGCGGCTCGCCGTCTGCCATCGTGCCGCTGCGCATGAGCGTCTTCCAGTGCCGCGTCATGCCGCTTGCGATCGAGTGGCGCGCCTTGTCGTATTTGAAAAGGCGCGCCTTCGGCAGGATCGGCGAATACTTGACTGTGGCACGGATCTGCATGGCTCACAGCGGGAACGTGGGGCGCTCGGCCCACTCGTAGAACAGCCAATCGATGGCGCCGAATCGGCCAAGCTGGGCGAGCATCGCGGTCGCGTCGGATGTCGGGCCATCGCTTGCCGGCCACTCGTCGACGCGCATGCAGATCCAATCGGTCGGCCACGAGTCGGTGACCTCGGGGTCGGGCTCTTGCTCGGGGTCGGGGCACGCGGCGTACCAGCGCCGATCGGTGATGCCCGAGGGCCACTCGAACGGGATCGATGCGGGGTCGGCTTCGGTGGCCTCGATGTAGTGATTGCGGGTCGTGGTCGCGCTCATGGTCTCAGTAGGAGATGCTCTTGCGGATCAGTCGATAGGACAGGTCGTAGTAAACGACCTGCGATTCGTTGGTGGCGAGGCCGGTGCCGATGTTGACGTTGATGTCGTTGCCGCTCGCAGTCGCGCTGATTGTCGGCGTCGTGACCGTGCCAGCGTTCAGCGTCGCTGCCACCGACACCGCCGCACCGCCGCCCGCAGGGCGACGTCCGTTGCAGATCATGCGAAGGAAGCTCGCCACGAGCCGATCGTCGAGTTGGTAGAGAACAGGATCGAGCGGATCACCACGCGATTGCGCGTGCTGCCGAGCTTGCCAGGGTCGAGCAGGCCAGCGCCCGCGGTGCCGTCGTACTCGGCCCCGCCT
>JACCEC011571061.1_pt1 | contig 15328 bp, 6 predicted proteins | sample 7450121 | NCBI WGS metagenome assembly JACCEC01 (sample SAMN15323455, study PRJNA562643) | freshwater metagenome | isolation source: river surface water | place: USA:Blue River Watershed | collected 2017-08-18 | reverse complement strand
TATGTTTTCAAGTTACTTGATTGAAGAACTAGCTCACCCATTAATGTTTGAATTAGAATTAAAAAATCCTGAATTATTACCTAAAGATGATTAAAGAATTTTTTAGATTAATTGAAGGACGTTTTGAGAACAAAATTCAAGCATTTTCTCATCCATCTAAGTATGCTTTCATTAGAGTTACTCATGTAAATCTTGGAAACGGCTTAATTTATGGTGAGCAAGCGTACAATTACCAACTAAATAAACCATACCGTCAATTCGTTCTAAAGCCTGTAGAAGAAAACGGTCAAATTCATATCTATAACTATGAATTGATTGATAAAGAAAACTACACTGGTTTCAAAAGACTTGACGAAATCGACCAGGATGTGCTAAAATTAAAGAGTGGTTGCGACGTGTTCATGACCCCAAAAGGCAATTCATTCATCGGTGGTATACAAGGATGTGATTGTATGGTAGACTGGATGGGTCGTCAAACCTATCTCCAAAACGAAATCGAGTTGACCCCAACTCATTATTACGTTATGGATCGAGGGTTCTGTGCTGAACATAAACATCAGCTCTGGGGTTCTAAATATGGTAGGTTTGAATTTGTTAGAATGCCTGAGTAGCTCAGCTGGATAGAGCAACGGTTTTGTAAACCGTAGGTCGTCGGTTCAAGTCCGACCTTGGGCTCTTGGTAGTCGTTAGGCAGATAGCCTAGAAAGACGCCAAATGTAGGAACCAAAACCGCTCCTTGGTCTAGTATTCTGTGTCCAAGTGAAGTAAAGAAGGAGGCGCAAGGTAATGTCCTCTTCTCCTACCACAACCTCTGTTAGTCTATTGGTAAGGACGGGTGGACAACACACATGGAAACTGGGTTCGATTCCCAGCCAGAGGTAAAGTATTTCACAACAGTTTTGCCAATTTTGTAGTGAAATACTCAGCGACAAATTGGAATTGGAGAGGGAATCGAGCCGCTTGATTTTAAATCAAGATTAAACATGCACGGGACTCTCCCATCAAGTCGGTATGGCGGAATTGGTAGACGCACTGGGTTTAGGTTCCAGTGTCTTCGGACGTGGAGGTTCAAGTCCTCTTACCGACATTTGGATCCTGTGGTCCAAAATTGAAAATCAAAACCATGAAATCGGGAAAAAAATTCCCGCCAAAAAATCGTCAAAAAAGTCGAGGGTACAATTATGACTCTTCTATCGAAGAAAGATCACGAAATGGTGATCGAAGCTCTAGAAACCCTAATCCAATCAAAGGAGGAATCTGACGATAAATTTGAATACTATAATTTACTTAATTGGGTAAAACTCAAATCTAAAGAAGTATTTTGATATGAAAATCAATTTGTGGTATTGTTTAGAAATGAATCAATGGAGATGGACATTAACCGATGACTATCGCCCCATTGTTAAACAAGAATCTGGTCAACAACCTGATTTGAGAACAGCAATGAATGACATTGCAAATACAGTGGAGTATCTTTTAGAACAACACTGATTTTATTGGAGTGTAGCTCAGCGGTAGAGCGGTCGGCTGTTAACCGATTGGTCGCAGGTTCGATCCCTGCCACTCCAGTTCGGGTAGGTGTCCGAGTGGTTTAAGGAACCTGACTGTAAATCAGGCGGCTCTGTCCAACGCTGGTTCAAATCCAGCCCTGCCCATTGGCGATACTGCCATACCAGAACCCCTTCCGTGTGCTTTAAAACCTCTCCCTCGGGAGGGGTTTTATTGTATAAATACTTTGAAGAAGAAAGCACACAACTAGTAGGTCTGAGTAATTATGGCTCTTACAAGACTTGATAATCTTTATTCAAGTAAAACTGGAAAATATTTGTATGTTTCTCCAGATGATTTTAATGCTACTGATGAATTAGATAATAGAGGTAATTCACCTCTAAGACCCTTTAAAACAATTCAAAGAGCCTTTATTGAAGTAGCCCGTTATTCGTACCTACCAGGAAAAGATAACGATAGATTTGACCAGTTTAGCATCATGTTGATGCCTGGTGATCACTTTATTGATAACAGACCAGGACTTGTAGACATCAATACTGAAGGAAAACAACGTTATTTTGATGCTCAGAGCCTAATTCTTGCTAATAGACAAGAAATTATTGATAGAGCTTTTGGTGCTATTGCTATTGCTTATGATGAAGCAGCATGGGGCACTGATTGGGTTGTTCCTGGTGATCAAGTAATTAGTGACCTAAACAGAGGCTTTGATTCTTACAGATTAATTCAAAATAATCGTCAAGAAATTGTTGATGGTGCTTTTGCTCAGATTGCGATTACACATCCAACATTTGTAAATCCAGATTCTGCAAAATGCCAGCGTGATATTGGATTTTTCATTGATGCGGTTTCATTAGATGTACTACTAGGTGGTGGAAATCGTTATACTCGCAAATTCCTCCAAAATTACTTCAATAACGCTGGAACTGCTTGGATCGATAATGGTCTTCAAGGAGAAGAAGCAGAATCTATCACTGCTTTCAATAAAGCAAGAGATTTGATGAAGTCGGCTGTAACCAATCAGCTAACTTACAAAGATTTAACTATTTCAGTAGATCCAGCAACAGGTTCTAATGTAAATGTCAATTCTTGTGCCGATATTAGATCAACAATTGACACGCTAACTGCAATTGTTACTGATATTATTACTGACGGTAATCTTGAAAATCTTCCAGCCGAAACTGTTTCTGAAATTGGTGTTGGAGAATCCAAGTGCAAGCGTGATATTGGATATATCATTGATGCTGTTGCTGCTGACTTAGCTAACGGTGGTAATGCTAATATTATTGCTGCTGCTAGATCGTATTTTGACAAGAATGGTCTTCCTATCAGCAATGGTCTTGTTGGTGAAGAAGCTCAATCAGTAATTGCATTTACTGCTGCTGGTGAGTGGATGAAAAAAGCTCTCACCAACCAACTTTATGTAAAAGATTTAACAATTCTTTCTGGTCCTGCTAGCTACGAATTAGGTGGCGAAACAGTTCCTAATCTTCCATCAGGTAATGCTGCTACATGTGTTGATGTTCAAGCATCTGTAGATACACTTATCAGCATTATTAATAGTGTAATTACCGAAGGTAATCTTTCAACACTTTCTGAAGTTCAGGTTACTGGTGACATTCCTGTATTCAACTTCAACAGAGCCCTTGAGGAGTGGCAGGATAACAGCATCCTAGACCTCAGCAACCCCGATAACGTCCTCTACAAGTTCAACGCCTCTACAGGCGGCTGTATCGTTCCTAGAGGCTGCTCCCTCATCGGATACGACCTCCGTAGAACCATCGTTCGTCCTCTGTACGTTCCCGATCCTGCAGACGGTACTCAGGAAAGAACTTCGATCTTCAACCTAACTGGTGGTTGCTATCTATGGCAGTTTACCATTAAAGATGGTGATCTTTCTGAAAATTCTCCTCTATATGATAGCACTGACAAAGTAGGTAAGGTTTACTTCCAGAAAGGTAACAATATTCAGCTAGCAATTCCTGAGTATTCTCACCATAAGATCACTATCATGACTTATGCTGATGAGGAAGATCTCAGCCTATATTATCAAAAAGTTGCTAGAGCATTTGCTCTATTCCAGCCAACAATTGATGATGGTGATCTAGAAGCACTACCACAAGAAAACAGAATCGTTGGTCCTCTTTCTGACACTAGAAGCATTGTAAATCTACGTCTAAAAGCCAACGCAAATCCAGCTAAAACAACTGTTGTAGCTACTACCAAAATTGCTCACGGTTACTTTAAGAATCAGTACGTTGCTATTATTGACAGCGGACTAAATGAGCTTCTAAATGGTACATTTAAGGTCACTGCTATTAGCGAAACTGATCCTAAAGTATTTGAATACGAAGTAACTACTACTCCAGCAATTCTTGGTCTAGACATCAATGCTGAAGGTTACAGTGCTTCTACGACACCTTCACTAAGCCTAAATGCAAGATCCCAGGCTGAAATTGACTCGGTAGAATCTGCTTCACCATACGTCTTCAACTGCTCAATTAGATCCACCTGGGGTCTCTGTGGTATGTGGGCTGATGGATCCAAGGCAACTGGATTCAAGTCGATGGTTGTTGCCCAGTACACGGGTGTTTCGCTACAAAAAGACGACCGTGCGTTCATTCGTTACGACGAGTTTAGCAACACCTGGAACCAGGCATCCCTAACTGATGCTTTTGCTACCGTACCTTATCACACCAAAGGTGATGCTTACTGGAAGGATGACTGGAGAAACTTCCACATTCGTGCATCTGATGACGCTTTCATTCAGTGCGTTTCGGTATTCGCTGTAGGCTTCTTTGATCACTTCTTGATGGAGTCTGGTGGTGACATGTCGATCACCAACTCTAACTCCAACTTTGGTAATACTTCACTCCATGCCATTGGTTTCAAAGGATTTGCTTTTAACCAAGATAAAGGTGGCTATATTACTGATATTATTCCTGTTAAGGAAATCGATGATAGTGCTTTCAATGAAGTAGATCTAAAGTATTATTCAATTGCTTTACAACCTTCTAAGGATAGTGCAAACACATCTAAACTATATTATGGTAGTGATGATTCATACGATCCATTCAAGAAGCCAACAACTTCTATTGATGGTTACAGACTTGGTGCAAAAACTGACGAAAAAATCTATCTTAAGTTAAAATCACCAACTGGTACTACAGAAAACTATTTCTCAACTCTAACTCCAACTGGATTCAAGAGATATACTGTTTCACTTGAAACTCTAAATCCTGATGGTGTACTAATCAATAACTTGGCGCAAGATGCTGCCAATTTAATTGAAAGAAACAAAGAATTTATCCAGAAAGAAGCTTATGGATATATTACCCAAAAGTATCCTGCTCTTCTAACCAACACAAATATCACTATCGCTAAGTGCGAAAGAGATATGGGTTATTTTGTAGATGCTGTTGTTCAAGATCTACGTCTTGGTGGCAATATTAATACAATTCAAGCTGCTGAAGGTTATTACGTTGGAGGTCAGCTAGCTTATATTCCTAATGAACTCAACGAAACCATCGAAGCATTAGATTACGTTAAGAATCTATGTATTGCTGCGATGAGGAATTTCGATTACCTCGTCAGAAATTGCTCGACAGTACAAGGCTCTGCAATTGTTGATATTGGTGATACCAGCGGTATTCTCGTTGGCATGAAGGTAACTCAGTATGATTTTAATACTACCAATTTCACTAATGGTAGATTAAATCCTGGTGCTGTTCCAACAAACTTTAACCCAGTAATTCCTTCAAACGTATATGTTAAGAGAATTATTGATGCTACAAAGATTGAGCTAGGAAATGTAGGTAGTAAGTTAGATCAAGGTCAAAGTGTTCCTGCTAATTTAACTTCAACTTCTTCATATTTCTATTTTGAATTACTACAAACCAGCACAGCTTTAGATAGTGATTCTAATCTTGCTGGTGCTTGGTCAGCTAAACCAGCAGTAAGAGATAATACTGTTCTTCAAGATACTACAAGCTGGGGCGCTATTGGAAATGGTTATCCTGAGTGCTCAGGAATTGCTCAAACAATTCAAGAGTATTTCGTTAATATCTTCCTAATTCTAAACCAAGGATTAACTCCTATTGGTGGTAAGCAAATTGATGCTTCTAACTTAATTCTTTCAAATAAAGAATTCATTGCTGAAGAAGCTGTAGCCAGAATGTTGGCTAACAATCCTGGTTTTGTTGTTCCAAATGGAACCGCTCAGTGTACTGATGACGTAAAACTAATCCTTGAAGCCATTGCTTACAACATTAAGTTTGGTGGAAACGATAAAGTATATGATGCTGCTAGAATTTATGTAACTCAGCCAAATCTACTTGCGGGCGAAAGACAAGAAGCCGTAGAAGTTTATACTGAAGTTAGAGACTTGGCTATCCAAGTAATGCGTAATGAAGTTGTTACGGTCGAAGGCACACATGGATTAACTCAAGTTAGAGATTTAACTGTAATTGGAGATCAATCTGGTCAGCCTGGTGTTTATACCACTGGAGATTGTGCCGATGTAGCATCTACCATTACCACATTTGTTGGTATCATCACTGGAGCCATTGGAACTGAAGTTGATCCTGGTGATCTAGTTGGTATTACAAGAACTGAGCCAGAATTTAATAATGTAACCCGTGTAGAGCCAGTAATTGATACTGCTAATCTTGCTGCAAGAGCTACCCTATTTACAGTTAATACTGGTGCTGGTACATCAAACCCACATAATTTTGAAACTGGAACTCCTATAAGACTTGTACCAAGAGCAAGAGCTGGCACAAATCCAGATAAAAGAGTTATCAGATTACCAAAAGGATTTAACACAAACACAATTTACTATGTAATTTCTCCTGGTAGAGGCACAGTTCCCGAAGATTATTCTGATTCTGCTTTATATCCTGGTATCTTTGGTCCTGATTCGTCAACCAAGATAATGCTTGCAAGCACCAAAGAAAATGCTGCTGCGGGTATTTACATCTATTCATCTGAAACTGATGCTGTAGATCCTGATGTAGAAATTGAACTTCAGCAGTACGTTCTTGATGGTAGCTATGATCTTCATCAGTACCTCTGTAACTTTATTACTGGTCAGACTGATGTAATTCAAACAGATGTTCCTCATATCTTTGACGTACCTAGCTCTTCTGCTACAGTACACAAAGTATTCTTCAGAACATTTGGTTCTCCAACTGAATCAGAACTCCCGCAGGTTTCAATTAATGGTGTTTCTGAACCAATTGAGACTGATAGATATTACTATGCTCGTTACGTATCATCCAAGACATTTAGCTTACACTTCACTGAAGCTGAAGCTATTGCTGGAACACCAAGAATCACCTTTACTGCTGGATTTGGCAAAAACTTCTACGTATTCTCCGATAAGAGAGAAAGCCCAGTCAGATTTGATGCTACACTTGTAAATACTGACACAACTACTGGTCAGTGGTACATCAATACCATCAATGAGCTTTCAAATCCATTCAATATTATTTCACGTATCCAAGAGCTTGGAGATACTCTAAAAGATTCTAGAAGTAAGAATACTTTCTATAAGAGACTCAAAGACGAAAGAACTGCTGAAGATCGTATCTATAGATTACGTTATGTAATTCCTGAGTATGCTGAAGGTGTACGTGATCCTCTAAATGGATTTGTATTAAAAGCTAGAACTGACGAAACAAGAAGACTACTTCCTCAGCGTATTGTTCTAAAGCCTGTTGCTAGTGGTTCGCCATCGGTTGCTTATTTTGAAGTTCAAAGTCAGAGAGCCACAGGTGGAACGATTGCACAACAGCTAGGTTTACCAGAATCCCAACTAGATTCTGATTTTAATTACGATCCATATAATATCAATCAAGTTAAGGTCGTAACCAGCGACAAAACATCAAGTAAAGTATCTTTCAGCATTCAATCAGCCAGACAGGTACAACAAAGTGGAACCGATTTCCTTGAATTAACGGTATTTGATTATGGTATTACTAATGATGCTTTAAGAAATGAGAAATTTACTACTGTAAAAATTGACGCTCCTCAAGGTGGAGTATTCAGATCAAATGCTTTCTCAAGTGCTTCTAACAACAGAATCACCTGGACTGGGTTCTCTTCTGGTTCTGGATATCTACAGGGTTATTTCACAATTGATGGAACTGATGAGCATTATCTAATTCTCAAGAATATTGATGATAACAAGGAAATTAAGTACAACTCTTTAGTTGATACTGTATTCACTCAACCTGTTCTAGATGTTGATGGCGAGCCTGTATTTGATCAAGATGGAACTCCTGTAGTAATCTATGCTACTTTACAAGCAAAGCCAAACAGTGTAGGTAGCCCAAATAATACACTAAGTAAGTCAGATAAGAAAGATTATCTATACAGTAATAAGGAAGCTAATGTTCTTACCATTACTCCTGGTGATATTGTTGAAGACGATGATAGTGTACAATACTACGTTGCTTCAGTAGAAGATGCTGGTGAGATTGAAGATTCGTTCTACATCTTTGATGTTAACACCATTCAAAGAAGAATTCCTAATCAGCAAGCTGGTGTTTACTATCTAACTTGCGTCAAGGGTAATATTTCACCATATCCAACTGGAGCTGGTGTTGGCACAAACTTCAGAAACTTCAAGTTCTCTCAGCCAATTTCACAGCTATATCCTCTAAATTATAAGAATGATCCACTATGGTTCCAGGTAAGACCAGATGGAACCCGTGACGAATCTATCAAGGATCCTGCTGCAACAATTTGTGCTGCAGACAACTACGTTCATGGTTTAGTTACTACAAACGATTCCAAGAACAGTGAAACTAAAGAAGTTGTAATCGATCTAGTTTCTAACCCTGCTCTAAGACGTTATGAATACATCGATACTCCTATCGAGGCACAATCTGGAAACGCTACATCTGGATCTGAAGATAGATTAATTCCTATCTGTGGTGATTCTCCATACCCAACCGAGAAAAAACTCTATGTAGAACTTCGTAGACCATCTATTGCACGTTCTGGAAACCACACCTTTGAATATCTTGGTTTTGGTCCTGGTAACTACTCAACTGGTTTCCCACTACGTCAAGAAGTTGTTCTTTCTGAGATTCAAGACTTCTATGCTCAAGCAAAGCGTGAAGACGGTGGTATCGTATTCTACACAGGTCTAAACTCAAATGGTGATCTTTACATTGGTAATAGAAAGATTGATGCCATCACTGGCGAAGAAACTTTCCTTGAGAAGGCTACTCTAACCGAATCAGAAGATGAGTCAGGAGATCTTGGTGGTCTTGTTACTACCTTTGAACTTCCTGTAGTATTTGAAAAAGATATTACTGTTGATGGAAATGCTAACTTCAACAATCCTGTAACTATCAATGTAGAGCCTTCTGAGCCTAATGCATTAACTGTTGTATCCAACGTAAATACTGCTGCTGGCGAAGATATCACTCTAGATAGCTCAACCTATGCACTTTCTGGTCTAGCATCTGAAGGAAACGTTGTAATTCATAAGAACAACGTATATTCTGCAATCTTCACACTAAATCCAAGAGGTAGTGTACAATCTGCAGGTCAAAATTATAGCATCAGAACTCACGTTGACCACACTTCTGGCAACGTACCATCCAATATTACTCCAAACCAAGAAAATTCTTCTCTAGGTCTTGCAGTTCAGTTTGGTTCTTCTTCACCAATTCCTGGCGATATTTTATTCAAAGGAAGAGAAGTTGGAAGATCTGGATCACTGGGATGGATTTACAGCAATTTCTATAGCGATATTACCAGTGAAGTATTCACTGTAACTGCAAGTGGATCTAATATTATTTCTTTTGCAATGAGAACTGGTGTTTCTCCAAGTAGCATTGGTATTGCAGCTGGAACTAGATTACGTCTTTCTGGATTTGGTGGTAGATACTCAAATATTGATGGTATCAGAACAGTTCAAACAACTACTTCTACATCATTTACTATTGCTCTGCCAATTATTATTACCACAAGTCCTGATGATCCTACCATTATTGATGGATCAATCGAAATTTCTAGAAATTCCTGGAAAGAATTTGGTGTTCTTGGTTCTGAAACATTAAGAACCAATACTGATAATATTGGTGATTATAAACTAGGAATCAATACTGTTGCTAGAGCTTCTCATGGTTCAAACGGCGATCAACTAACTGGATTTGTTTCTGGTGCAACTGATCCAAGAGCTAACCTAGATGTTGTTGGTACTGCATTCATTAGCGGTAAGGTACTATCAACCACACCAAATAACTTCGTTGCTAACCCACAATTAGCAAACAGAACATTCTTGAGCGTTGACAATGCTTTACTTGTTGGTGGAGATAGTGCTAATCCAAATAATGAAGCAACTTTACGTGTTGCAACTACAAATGGTTCTGGAAGATCTATTCCTGGAGGCAGAGTTGGTATTAATGTAACAAATACCGAACTTGACAGAACTCTTGTTGTTGATGGTGATGTAAGAATCACCGACGATACTAAACTAGAAGCTAACCTTGAAGTAAATGGTGGATCTATTAGCACAACTAGTGATTATTTCAACTTGATTGATGGTTTTGCTACCGAAATTACTGCGTTTAGTGTTGCTGAAGAATTAAACATTGCGAATGTAACCACAAACGCTCAGACATTTAACTTCGGTAATGTATCACAAAATCAAACCTTTAACGTAGGACGTTATTCGACTACTGGCAGACTAGAAATTCACTCAAATGCACAATCATCGATTGTAAATATCGGTACTGTTGCTTCGGGTAATACTAATTACGTCAGCGTAGTTCAGATTGGTGGTGCATATAACAAGAACAGCAACAGCCTTGTAAATGGTAGCGTATTCAAAGTACAAAACCGTTATACGGAATTAGATGGGGATTTAACCTTCGGAACCAAGTTACCACTAGGAACTGGTATTGCTAGATTGCAGTCTGCTGCTCAAAGAGTTGACTTCATCACTCTAAACACTTCACAAATGAACTTTGCTACATCTGTAGCAAGATTGAGCATCGGTGCTCTTGGTGGATTTACAACAATTAACAACTCCTTGGTTGTTAAATCTTCTTCAACATTAGAAGGTGATGTAACTCTATCGGGTGGTCTAAATTCTGGTCAGTTCGCTGTTATTAGAGGTTCTTTCGGAACAACTGCATCTTCACATAACAGAGGAAGCATTGATGTTGCTAACATTGACCTCTTTGAAAAAGCTGAAATCAACAGAACAATCGATACTCAAGGTTTAGGAGTATGGGGTGGTGCAGAATACAAAGTTACCCTCACAAATGATGAAGAGTATTACCTACCAATTGGTGAAGTAAGCACTTCTGTTCAATTTGAAGTTGGTGCATACATCTTAATTGATAGATCTGTAGCTGTAGATGGTCAAAATACTACTGTATCTCCTGTGGGTCAGCAGTATAGTGAACTTGTTCAAATTATTGAGCTAACAAACCTCAATAACGTTTCTGATCTACCTCTACGTGTCAAAGTTAAGCGTGCTAGAAATGCACTAACTGCGGATGGTTTCATGATTGGAGATGTAACTTCTCCAACTGGCTACAAGTTCTTAAGAAATGACCACCCAGACAATGCGTTCCTTGTAAGATACAATCTTTCTGAGAATGTAAGCTTTATTAACAATGAAGGTGGATTAAACACTTCTACTGGTGGCACAACTGAAAATGTTGCAACTGGTGAGTTTAGCGGTACTGTTGGTGAGGGCGATATCTTCAGATTCAGTGATACTGAATTAGCATTCATTTCTGCAATTAACCAGACAAGCCCACAAACCTTTAGAATTACTGATGGTGGTATTCCTGCCGTAACTTACTTCAGTGTAGATTCAACTAATGGCAATACATTAATTGATGGTACACTAACTGTTAATAGAACATTCACACTTTCTGGTTCGACTTCTGTAGGAAACCAAAGATTAATTGTAACTGATGGTGCAGGAAATAACAATTTTGTTGTTGAAAGTGCAAATGGTGATGTATTTGCTTCAGGCAATCTAAACATTGGTGGTAGCACATACAATAGATTTGTAGTTAATGGCTCAACTGGTAATACTACAATTCGTGGCGGTAATTTTGTAATTACTGATTCTGCTGGTACGTCAGACAAGTTAACATTACAAAATACCACGGGTAATCTAACTATCTCTGGTACATTAACATCAACGAGCACTGGGGTTAATACTTTAAGTGGTGATCTAAAGATTAATGGTGGTGACTTAACCTTAAATAAGGTTATTGATAACGGCGATGGAACAACTTCAGAGCAAAAACTCTTTGAAGTTACCAATATCGGTGCGATGAACTTTGCTAATCAGAATGGATTCTTTACTCCATCTGGTGCTAGAAAGTGGGTGTATGTTCCTGGAGGTGAAGAAATTTACGATGCTCAGGCTAATGTAAATTACTTTATTTCTCCATCTTCTAACTTGGTCATTAAGTTACCAACAAATCCAACTACAGGTGATATGATTCGTGTAGTAGATGTAGGCGGAAACCTAACATACAATGTCTCACTCAAGTTCAGAGCGCCTTCTGGAGTTAGAATCCAAGGAGATGTTACAAATGCTGGAGGAATCCCTGATCCAGGGTCTACATATAATGGTGGTGAATTGATTGTACAAACTCCAAACGCTGGTCTAGGTCTAGTTTATGTTGGAAGTACAAATTATGATGGTACTTCGACAGGAGCCCCAAGTTCACAACAAGGTTGGTGGTTAGTAGAGATCTAATATGGCAAGTTACGGAGTAGTAAGAACAATGAAAGCCCTACCCGTGGGCTCAGTGCAACCATGGGTAGGCGAACTTACTAAAATACCAAAAGGATGGCTTTTATGTAATGGAGCTGAATTAAATGCTGTTGACTATCCTTTGTTAGCTAGAATAATTAAGGATACTTATGGTGGCACTGGATTTAGTGGTGATTTTCCTAATTTTTTAGGTACGTTTCGTTTACCACCTATAAATCAAAAAGGTCTTGCAGACATTTCTATTGATTATTTTAATGCTAATTCTGCATTAAGACCAGGACCAATGGACACAGCAGATGCTGCTTCTGTTGTATCACAATATATTGGTGATATTGGAGATTTAGGTCCACCAACCACAGTTTATGCTAGAACAGATTTAAATTTTGAATATATTCCTGATCCAGAAGGAACTATTAGAGCATTTTCATCTGCAGGAACTGCATCCACAACTACATCTACTGTAGTTTATAGAAATTTGGCAGTTTCTGGAGGTACTGGAACTGGAGCAATTTTTAACGTTGTTAAAAATACAGACAACACTTACACAACAGTTGTAGTTAATCGTGGTGAAGATTATAAAGTAGGTGATGTTTTAACTATTCAGGGATCTCAATTAGGTGGTTCATCACCAACAAATGATTTATCTATCACTGTAAATGCTATAGGAAACGCATTTTTTACTGGTACTATTACTGGCCAAACATTTTTACCTGGATTTGGAACTACATCTGTATTCGTAGTTCCCAGAAAATTAGGAAGACAACATTTTCCTCAACATTTTCATCCAGGTCAATACGAAACTATCAACAAAGGAGATTCGGGAGAACAACCAGGAAACGGTGTTGGGGTTTTTGATAACCCAACTATTAACATGTTTGAATGGTATTCAAGAGTTAACCCATGTCCTTGCGATTATATTTTACCATGTCCAGTTGCTGATGATGCAAATGATGAAGCCGAAGCATCTGGTCAAACATGGGGAAACCAAACTGGTCCTGGGTTAGGAAACACCGTAAACAATATTACACAGCCATTTTCCAGTGGTGTTGGTAGATTTGCTTTGGGGGCAATTGTTGGAACCAGACCAGCTAGAACACATACACCAAAGACCACAGCTGCAAATTATCATGGTATTGGAAAAGATTGGTTTACTCAAGCTAAAAATTTGAGAGATAGAGACAACAATACCACTGCATCATCTCCACCAAATACAGCACTTCAAAATATTAAAACTGATGGTAAATTAAGATTAAATTATCTCGTTCCATTTTCTGATGATAGATCTACTATTAAAGCGCCTAACTATGATGATGGAGTAAATGGCAGTGATCTCCAAGCAGCAAGAACAGAAACTTTATTCAACCATGCTGCAGTTAGTTTTACACAAACAACTCGTACTGGTGGCGGAATCAATGATGTAATTGATAGCCATGATCATGAAGGAGAATTTTTAGTAACTTATGATAGAGGATCTCTAAATATTAGTCCACAGCTTACTGTAAATGCCCAACCAAATATAACTCCAGATAATATACCTGGAGCATTTCAAATTATTTTCACCATACCTTCACCTTCATTAGCTGTTGTTCATTTAATAAGAGCGTACTAAAATGGCAAAATATTATACTCAAGAAAAAGCAAAATATGGTGGAGTAACTGGTACTATTCAACCTTTTACTATCAAACTTCCTGATGTAAATTTGCCGACAGAAACCGACTGGATAAAATATGTTCCAGCAGGATTTTTGCGTTGCGATGGTAGCATTTATAAAGCTAGTTTATTCCCAGTTTTAGCTAGTGTTATTGGTGTTGGATCTCAGTGTAAATTTGCTAGAGTAGAATTATTAGATGATGAATTTCAACTTCCCGATTTGGGCTCAAAGTATGCTAGAGCATCTAATTCTTCTGGACAATATTTAAACACAGTTTTGAATCAAGATGCTACTATTTCTAAAATTGGCGTAGAAACTCAAGTTCAGTCATTGATCGGTGACAGCACAGAAATTAGTTATTCTGGTAATATGAAGGTATTGGGAGTTCCTAATATAGCTTTTGGAGGAAACCCATTTTACAGAACAACAAATGGTTACACAAATAACGCTGTATTGACAGAACAAAATTTCCAGTCTCACGGTCACAGTGCAGATGTTGGTGTATTTACATACCTTGCAAAATGGAAAGATTCTAACTTTATTACTGGCGGTGGTTCTGGTGCTAATGATGGACAAACCGAAGGATCAAACAATTTAGTGCAAATTGATGCTCCAGATGATGCTCCCGCAACTGTTTCTCACAATCACCAAATTACATTACCAGCATCTGCAGATTTGAGAACAAATAACCAATTTAAATATTCTTCTTTGGAACAAGATATCCCAGCAGAAGCATTAAGAAGTACGGTAACTGTAACGACAGAAAATGTAACTAAATTAGATGAAGCTATTGCTCCTTATATTTTAGTAGAATATATTATCAAAATATAATATATGGCAAGAACTAACGTATCTAACATCTATTATAGCACAACTGGAATAAGTATTCCAAGCAATGCCGATGCAGTTACTATAACCGTTGCTGGTGCTAGAGGCGGCAGTGGTGGTGTTGATGGTGGAACTGGCGGAGGTGGTGGAGGAGCAGGTAGATATGGCACATTTAGATACATAACAAATTTTGTTGCTAGAAATCCAATTGTAGTTGTTGGATCGGTTGGTTCTAATGGCGGAAATAACGCAGTAGCTTCTGGAGGTGGTGGTGGCGGAGGTAGTAATATTTCTTCTGGTGGTAGAGGCGGCAATACAGGATCTCAAAATATTGGCGATGATGACAGAGGTTACTCTGGTGGAGGTGGTGGAGGTGGTGGGGCCACTGGTCTTTTAAATGCTAGCGGAACACCATTAATAGTAGCTGGCGGTGGCGGCGGCGGTGGTGGAGCATCGTGGGACAGATCTGGAGGTAACGGTGGCACCGCTGGTGGTTGGGCATCATCTGTTGGAGGAACATCTGCTGGGGGATCTGGAGCAGATGCTGGTGGGGATGGTGGCGGTGGCGGCGGTGGCG
>JACCEC010463449.1_pt1 | contig 15328 bp, 16 predicted proteins | sample 7450121 | NCBI WGS metagenome assembly JACCEC01 (sample SAMN15323455, study PRJNA562643) | freshwater metagenome | isolation source: river surface water | place: USA:Blue River Watershed | collected 2017-08-18 | reverse complement strand
CCCATAGAAAAGTCATCACCATGTCCTGCTGTATATAATTTCTCTAATTCTGTATTCATTACCAAAAGTTTTTAGCTATTTCCGTACTTGGTTCTATTGTAGTATGGTGTTCAATTCCTTTATTATATTCTCTTGCATTTTTTGGATACTCTCTGATTGGATGTTTTAATCGTTTCATCAAATCTTTCTTCTCCCGTTTGTCCTGTGGTATCAACTGAATGTATCTATGTTTTGGTGGTTCTTCTCTTCTCCAAAATTCAGTATATCCATCTTTACCAATTTCTCTACGAAGATGTTCTAAATTTCCACTACCCCATTTAGTAAATACACTCCTACTATGTATCCATTTATATGGGTCTTTTTGTACCGATATACCATAATTTGGCATCAGTGCAATATCGGTATTTAATCCTTGATAAATCCAATTGGTTGCTTGGTATATTCCACCCAAATGTTCCTGTCCATTATCAGCGTATGAGAGCAAAACTTTGATTGCCTTATCATTTTCTTTCAACCACTTAAACGATTGCCCCAGAGCAAAACTTTCAATGTTAGAACCATACCCATCATCGCAATATAAACGAGTTAATTCCAAAATGTTATCTTTGGTTAAACCCTCACATACAGATGTAGGTGCCTTTGCTCCAACCGGAAAACCATAGATTAAACAACCTATAAGTTTTTCAGTATCACCCAAAGCATTTTCGGTATCCGTTTTATAGAATATACCCAACGAATATCTACAAGCAGTCCAAGCGTGAGTATAGTGTTTCTTTACAATAATTTCCTTTGCAATAGACGTACTAATCTCTCTAACAGATACTCTACTCGTATCACAATAATTTTTATTAGCTTCTTTCAATTGGTTCTAATTTGAATATTTCTTCATCATGCTCTTCACTTTCTTTTGGATATGGGAAAGTTTCATGCTTTAATGATTTAATTAACTGCTTTCTAACTTTTTTATCTTTGGTTAAGATATAAACATAACGATGTTTGCGTGGTTCTCTTTTAATCCAAAATGGAGATGTTACCATTGTCTGAATTATCTTTGGGTCATTTGTTCCGTATTTCACATAAGATGTTCTACTATGATGCCATTCATCTTCCTCACTCCACTTAAAACTCCAACTATCACTCCATCTGATTTTGTTACCCTGATATATCCAATTGGTAGCTTGATAGATAGTTCCTTTATGTCCAACCTTTGGGTCTGAATATGAAATTAGTGCTTTAATCTTTGGTGTATTATCTCGCAACCATTGAAATGTTTGTCCAACAAACCAACTCTCAATATTAGAACCATATCCATCAAATACAAATAGGCGAGTTAATTCCAATACAGTATCCCTTTCCAACATATCAGAAATTGATGCTCCTGCGTTTCTACCAATAGGGTCTCCATAACAAGCTATACCTATTAGCTTTTCATTTACTCCACTAAAAAATTGATGCTCATCTGCCGATTGATAAAACAAACCCAATGCATAGGATACTTTTGTCCATATACCACTATAATGGTTATTTACAATAATATCCTTTGCAACGGATTTGTTTACAGGTCTAACTATGAGTTTGGATGTATCGCAATACTCTTTACCTTCTACTTTCATAGTTACAAAGATAATAAAACTTTTTTATATAACCTAATTTTTTACTACAAACTTTCGTTAATAGCATTTATGTATGCAATCTTTGAAGATACACCTGCAAATCTTTCAACTTCCTTACCATCTTTTTCAATAATTACAGTAGGAACTGAACGGATGTTGTATTTAGTTGCCAATTCAAATGCTTCATCTACATCATACTCTTCAAACTTAACACCACTAACAGATTGTTTAACCTCTTCAAAAATTGGTTTTAAAGTTTTGCATGGTCCACACCAGCTTGCAGAGAATTTCTTTACACTAATCATAATTATTTTCCTTCTTTGTTTTGTTTTTCCTTAAAATCATCGTATGCATCTAATAAAGCATCAACAACTGGATGTCTATGGTTTGTTAGTAAAGTTTGAGAATCCATATCTTTAATCTTTTTAGCTGCTGATAATAAAAACTTAAACCCACTATCTCCTTTATATTTCAAATCCACTTGTTGTGTATCACCACATACCACCATTTTACTTCTCAATCCTAAACGAGATGTAATCATTTCCATTTGGTCATTTGTACAGTTTTGTGCTTCATCTACAATAATAAATGAATCCAAAAATGTTCTACCTCGCATAAATGCTAATGGTACGATTTCTACTTGTCCGTTTTCTAAAATCTTATCAATTTTTTCTTTGTTGTAAAGTTGATAAAAGTTAGAATAGATTGGTTGCATCCACGGCTCCATCTTTTCTCTTAAATCACCTGGTAAGAAACCAATTTCTTCTTTACTTACCGTTGGACGAGTTATAATAATTTTAGTTACCGATTTCTTAAACAACATATCCAATGCTACTTGGCAGGCAAGTAGTGTTTTACCACTACCTGCTTTACCACTTAATATTGTAATTGCGTTGTTTAGGATTTTATCTTTCGCTTCTTTTTGTTCATCATTTAGTTGAACCTGAAACTTAATAGGTCCTTTCGGTTTTTCAATTATCTCTTCTTTAATCTTTTCCGTAATCTCTCTTTTCTTTGTTGAGATGTTCTCACCCATAAAATTATTATTTAGTTTATCCTTCACACGAAACACATTCAGGGTCCATTGCTCTTGCGGCAATATCTCCTCTCAATACACTTTCAGTTCTCATATAGTATAGAGTTTTTACACCCTCTTTCCATGCTTCCATAGTAACCTGATTTATCCACTTTGGTTCTGCGGTTGCAGGGAATGCTAAATTAAGAGAAACCGCTTGGTCTATATATTGTTGTCTAACACCAGCTTGCTTTACTAAATCTAATTGGTTGATTTCTTTGAATGTTTTGAATACATCTTTAACCGAATTACATTTATGCATATGGTCTTCCGCAGTTACTTCATTACATTGAACCAACTTACCTTCAAAGAAACACCACTCATCTAAAAAATCCAAATCTTGTACTGAACCACCATCTGCAAGAATCTTATCCCATACTTCTTTGGTGTTCTTACTCATCTTCTTTAACACTTTTTCTAACTCTGGGTTCTTACGAATGAATGTTCCTTTTGCAGTTTGTTCGGTAAACACATTAGCTGCCCAAGGTTCAATACCACTACTTACATTACCACTTAATTTAGAGTTTGATACCGTAGGTGCTACTGCTCGTAAGTGAGTATTACGGAAACCCGTATCTCTACACCATAATGGTTCACCATATTCTGAAGCCATGTCTCTACTTGCTCTTTCAGATTCAATCTTCATTTGAGAGAAAATCTTACGAGTTTCAAATTGAGCAGGTAATCCTTCAAATGGAATACCTTTTTGTTGTAAATATGTGTGCCATCCTAAAACTCCCAATCCCAATGCTCTTCCTTTTGCTGCTGAACGAACTGAATTATCAAATCCAGTCATTCCTTTGGCTCTTTGGATAAACTCCTCTAATACACCATCTAAAAACATTGTAGCTGTATATACTAAATCGGTATCTTTCCACTCATCATATTTAGCTAAATTCAAAGAAGATAAACAACATACAAATGAATGCGATTCATCGGTGTGTAATACAATCTCCGAACAAATATTGGTCATATATACTTTTAAACCATTCTTTTTATATGCTTCTGGGTTTTGTTTGTTTACATTACCTTTGTACATAATATATGGTTCACCAGTTGCCTTTCTCTTTTGTAAGAGTTTACCCCATTTTCTCCGTGCTTCAGGTTCCCCTTCCTGCAATTTTCTCATAAACTTATCACCTACTACCGCACATTGGTGCATATTAAGTGATTGTCTATTAACATCTCCCTTTGGTTCTCTGATTTCCAACCAATCTTCAAAATCCTTATGTTCAATGTTCATATTCACCGAAGCGGCTCCTCTACGAACTGAACCCTGATTTGTAGCTAGGATAGTTGAATCATATATTTTACAAAATGGAACTACACCATCGGATGTACCATTACCAGTAATCTTTGAACCAGCAGGTCTAATCTGATTGATACCAATACCAACTCCACCTCCGTGCTTTGCTAATAGCATCAACTCTAAATTCTTTGAGCCAATCTCATAGATACTATCCCCAACATCAATACCAAAACAAGAGATTGGTAAACCTCTATCAGTACCAGTGTTTGAAAGTACCGGTGTAGCTAAACATAGCCACCCTTTCCAAATGTAATCAAAGAATTTTGTAGCCAATTGTGGTTTACCCAATCTTCGTGCTACCTTTGTGGCAACTCTCCAATAGGCATCCTTTGGTTTCTCACCGTCTTGCAAGTACCCTTTGGATATAGTTTTTACATATATCTCATTATTTCCCCAGCTTGGGAAATCTACATCTAGCTCCCAGCCTAATTCTTCTCCGTAATTTTTCATAATTTAATTAAAATATATCTCCCCAATCTTCCCCTTCACCTGCTTTTGAATAATCAGTTGGTCTCATTGCAAAGAAATCGGTATGCGTAACCCCACCCGTAAGATGATAAAACCAGTCTAATTCACTTGCCTTTGTATCATCATACTCAAAATATACATCACTACCGGGTATTGGATTGTATCCTAATTCAGCAATCTTTTCATTGATTCTTTTTGTAATAAACTCTTTCAAATCTTCTTTTTTAAGATTTTCCAAATCGCCCATTTCAAACATTTTATCAATAAATTTGTGTTCTAAATCTCTAATCAATCCAGCTGCCTCAACTATACTAGCTTTTGCATCTTCTCTTAATTCTGGATACTCTTCACACATATGATTGAATAATTGACAACCCATTTTAGAATGTAATGATTCATCTCTCACACTCCACTTCATTTGCTGCCCAACACCCTTTAATAAGTTTCTCATTTGGAAACTATAAAGAACTGCGAACGATGAATAAAGTGCAACACCTTCTGCAAATGCTGAAAAAATTGCTAAACTTCTTGCTACTTCCTTTCTCGCCAATGGATTTGTTCGTAAATCCTCCGGTGTCCAATCGGCAGTAGTTTCAGTTAGCATTTCAAATCTAGCCTTTGTAGCGGGTTCATGTAAGAATGCTTCAAAATCTTCTAACCCCAATGTTTCATTTAAGTACGAATATGCAGTAGCATGAATTGTTTCTTGTGAACCAAATAACATTGCCATTTGTCTGATTTCGTGTTTAGGAAACCATTTAGTAACCATACCTGTCCAATAGTCAGAAACTGCACATTCTGTTTGAGCAAAACCCAAAAGAATATTTCCAACTAAATGCTTTTCAGCAGGTGTAAGATTTTCGTTCCAATCTTTAACATCACCTTGCATCGGTATTTCCGTATGTAACCAAAACGCTTGAGCTTGTAGTAACCAACCCTCTGTATAATAAACCGGATATTCAAATGGTTTATATGCCACTCTTTCTGTAAATAATTTGCTCATAGTTTTTATCTATTTTTAATTTTAGGTATAGATAAGTATCGTATATATTTCCTTTTCAACTCAACTTTTCATAGGATTTTTCTATGTAAGTTTGGTAGTATTTTAAGGATGTTAGCCCATATCATTTGGCATGGTTTCCAAGTACTTTTTGTGTAATAATTTCTTTTCTATCTGAACTCCATTATTACTTTCTTTGGATGCCATAATACCATTTGATGATTGTGCATCATATATTTCTATTTCACCTTTCATTGTATCCATCTTTGTTGGGAATGTTAAACCATCCGGTCCAAATCGGTTTTTCATCACGTGTACTCTCGCAGTATTTGCCAACTTATCTTTATCTTTACGAGATACACTCATAATAAAATCAGCTGTCATTACTTTAGCGTAACTATCCGCAATTGAATCCGCATGAATTACTTCATCTTCCAACGCACCTCTATTGGTTTGCGATGCTGTCCAAATTGGAACACCAACTTCACCACCCATACCACGTAGTTCCTCATACACACCACCTAACTCTGCATATAAACCATCTCGTTTATTTACAGGTTTAAGTAAATCCGCATAATCTACTATAATAATATGTGGAATAAATCCAGTTGCTCTCAATTTATCAATGTGAGCTTTCATAGTTTTAACACTAGCACCTCTATTTGGATAATTTTTAATCATCAAACGAGATGAATAGTTTTTCAACTTTCTTTGGATTTCATCTTTGTTGTTTTTCAAATCTGCTAATGGGATACCTGTAAAGATTGTATCATACCTACAACCTACATAGTTCTCACTCAATTCCAAACTATAATGCAATACATTGAAACCTTTTGCTACTGCATCTGCTCCTAGCTTACACAATAACCAAGTCTTACCAATACCAGATGGTGCTACTACAACACCTAATTCACCAGGTCCTAAACCACCATCCATCAAATCGTTGATTGGTGCCCAACCAGTTGGTACGGAATTTCTCTTTACATCTTCTAAACGATATAGAATATCTAAAAAGTAATCATGTCCTAAATTGTTTTCTAATCCAGCTCTTAAAGCATCCTGAATAATTGTTCCTACCTCATCATACTTACCACTTTGTAATAAGTCTACGGATTGGAAAATTGCAGATTTAAGTTTCTGTCTTTTACAAAATTGTAGATATTCTTTCTTAACAAAATCAGCATCAGGTGAACCAAATAAATCGTAGATTTGTTGTAATCTATCCACAATCATTTTCTTCTGCGCATCTGTTTCTATTGCACTCAATTTAACTTTGAATACATCTAATGTAGGTGCAGCATTGCTTGTTTGATTATAGGATACAATTTCACCAACTATCCATCTATCTGCTTCTAACTCAAAAAAATCTTTTTTGGTTATATCTGAAACTTGATTTAAAAAAGGTTGGGATTCCAATAATGATGCAACTACTTTGGCTTGGTACGATTGTCCGAACTTTTGTAGATTGTCTATTGCTTCCATTATTTTTTATCCTTCTTCTTTCTTGCTAATCGTTTCTCTTCAATTGATAAATTTTTGTCTACCTCAACTTTTGGTTTGTCCTCTTTCTTTGGACGTAGGGCTTTCCACTCTGATTTGGGAACGAACACCCATCCGTAATTTGCTACCTTTTGGTCAGCTTCTAATTCTGTTACTCGGCGGATTTCTCCTTCTTTACTTTTAATGCACTTCATAGATTTTGTCTCCGTGTTTAATTGTTATTTACTATATTTGTTTATTGTTCCGAAAGTTTTAACTACCCAGCTATTTACATCACCAAGTGCATCAATCACTTTCATACTCATTGCCTTTTTAATAAAAGATAGTTTATCCAATTTGGATACATTCTCTTGATATTTGGCGTTAATTTTCATTCTTGTATTGGATGATATTTCAGGGTTCTCTAATTGCATCAATCTGAAATTTCTTTCTACAATTGGTTTTCCATCTAAAATATCTTTGTAAATTTTAGGTCCTTTTCCAGCACCTCGTTCTTCACATAGTTCAAACAATTTATCAAACTCTACCCTTTCCGATTCCACCACTTCCGGAAATCTTTTAATAATTGTTTTGAGACCACACCCACCGATACCATCAATATTATCAGAGGTATCACCATCAAGACAGCGATATACCATAAAATTGTTGGGATGGATGCCAAACTCTTCAACAACCTTTTGCTCCGTATATAATTTCTTTTTGCTTGGAGAGTAAACTTGAACATTTGATTTAACTAATTGTAAAAAATCTTTATCCGATGACATTACTATTGCACCATCATCTTCCGTAACTAATTGCGATGCAATATAACCAATTACATCATCCGCTTCTATATTATCATATAACATAATATCCACAGGAAGATATTCAAGCAATTCTATTAAACCAATCATTTGGCGTTTCATAGAAACACTCTCATCTTCCTTGGACATCATATCTTCATATTGACGATTTACTCTAAAACGGCTTTTACCTCTATCAGCTTTGTATCCACTAAATATCTTTTTACGGCTGTCCGAACCACCTTTACCATCAAATACAATAATACAACGAGTTGCTTTGTATTCTCTGATTGCGTAACCTATACTTTTTAGGAATCCAGTGATACCACCAATGTGGTCACCATTATCATCCATTGTGGGGTTTACCGTCCATGCTCTGATAAAAGTATTCAATCCATCTACCAATAGAACTTTTGAGTTTAATGATTGCTCTACAACTTGTGTATGCTCATCATTTACCTCATCTAATAACCTTTTATATAACTCGTTCATATGTTTGTTTATTCATCACCTAATACGCTTGTATCTACTAATAGATTATCCGTATCCAATGAATCTTTTTTGTATTGTAGAATAGTATATTCACAAATTCGTTTATAGATTTGTTCTTTTACCGATGGATTTGCTTCCAATATTTCCTGCAACTCTTTGGCTTGGAACTTAAATTCTTCACCAGTTTCAGTATCAACATATGTGTACCACGCTCCACCTTGTTTAACAAAGTTATAATCCTTCATTGCTCCCAACCATGCACCATAGTTATCAATACCTCTATCAAAGAAAATATCAAAATCTGCGGAACGCAATGGTGGTCCTAATCTATTCTTAATTACATTGGCTCTTACTTTGATACCAACGATTCTCTCATTTCCCTTGTCATCCTTTGCTTTGATTTTACCAGTTGATGCTAATCTTAACCGAACCGAAGCATGGAAAGCAATTGCTTTACCACCCGATGTTGTCCAAGGGTCTGAAAATGCCATTGCGTTCATCTTTTGGCGTAATTGGTTTGTGAATACTAATGTAATCTTTTGTCTACCAATCACATTTGTGATTTTACGCATTGCCTTTGAAATGATGATTGCTTTATCAGTTGCGTAACCATCCTTATCGTAATCAGCTTCCAGCTCTCTCTTTGTAGATGCTGCTGCTACTGAATCCACTACGATAGTTACTAACTTATCTTTATCACCTTTTCTTACTTGCTCAATAATTGTATCAATTGTTTCAAATATATCCTCAACGGTATCAGCCGTAATATATAATAGTTTGGATACATCTACACCAATCGCATCAAAGAACTCTCTACTTACAGCAGTTTCAGTATCAATCAATACTGCAACACCACCTTGCTTTTGCGTTTCTGCTAGCACGTGTGCTGATAATAATGATTTACCACTCTGCTCTAAACCAGTGATTTCCGTAATTCTACCAACCGGAAAACCTCCGAATGGTCTATTGGAAACCGCCACATCCAACATTGTTGCCCCAGAAGAGACCCACCCACTTATATTAGTGGGTGCGTCCTCCGAGTCATCATCTAAAAAGAACGCAACCTTTTGGTCTTTGTATTTCTTGTTTAGATTATCGGCAATTTGTTGTGCTAAATCCGCTTGAACTTTTGCCATTGTAACTCCTTTTTATTTTATGAATTGAATAAATCTTCAAATGCCGATGCAACATCAACCTTTGTAGAAGCAGGTTTTTCATCTTCTGCATCCCAAGGTAGGGTTGTAACTGGCTCTGCTGATTTAGGTACTGCAACGGGTTGTGGTGCTACTTGCTCCTGAACCGATTGTGGTTTAGGTGATAAAGTTTCAGATGAAACAGATGGAGCAGGTGCATCCTCATCATCATGCGATGCAGTTGGGTTTAACCAATTTTCTAAAACACCCTTTAATTCAGCGTAAGATAACTCACTATAAATGTCAGTAATTTCCGTCTGCTCATTTAATAATTTGTTTTCTAACTCTGCGTTATCAGTTAATTTTGTAATGTTTGGTTTTACTCTAATACGAGTCTCTGGATATGTTTTACCAGCCTCTTCTACGATTTCAATTACCACATCACGACCTTCTGTTGGGTCAGTAATATCACCATAATCAGGGTCTGCAATGATTGCAAGAATCTCTTGATATACAGTTTTACCAAATCCCCAAAACTTAACACCTTCGTTTTCTTGTCCACGGATAACCACAGGCGCAAATGTACGCAATTTTGGCTCCATCTTCTTACCTGCTTTCCAATTTTCAGTATCACCCAATCGTTTTAACTTTTCGGCAAACTCTAAAATCGGGTCAGGACGCTGGAACGATGCTGGTGATAAATAAGTTTTGTTGTTGATATTGTAATGAAATAAAAGTTCAATGAATGGATTTTCTTTGTTGAACTTATAAGGAACTATGCGTAATACATATTTTCCTGGTTTTGGTTTCCATAAAGCATCTGTCTTTTTGGAAGTGTTTTGCAACGAATTGAGACGTTGCTTAATTGCATTGATGTTCATAATGTACGCTTTTTGTTTTTAAGTTTTATTTAATTAGATTTTAAGATTATCGCGATAAATCTTTCAGGTATAAATATCGGATTCCTAAAATGTTGAAACAAAGATACGAAGATTATTTCGTATCTCCAAATTATTTACCCCATTTTTTATTTTGTACAATTTGGGCAATAATTCCATAGACTGATAAGTCCTGATATGTATCGGTAAGTGATTCACCTACATTATCTTGTGCACCAATAATAATCATTTGCTTCAATCGGTTGATTTTATCATTGATACGAAACCATAATCCAGTAAGAGATAGTTTTATATCACCATCACTTCTACATTCAGTTCCTACTGAAATGTTACCCGGTCCATAGTTTGATTGTTTTTTACAGAAAAGTTCGTATTGTTCCACCATAATGCGTTTGTATTCCGCAGTAGTTTCAGGGTATTCCTTTTCCGCTTGAGCCACAATTTGTGGGTCTTTGTAATCGTTCTGTAACATATTTATTTGGTTTTAATTTATTTGCACTCCTTCAATCTCAATTACATCAAATACTCTTGTTGTTATCTTTCTAACTCCTTCTGCATTTGTAAGTAATATACAATTTCTATACTCTTCCCAATCTACCTCATACTTATCATCTAACATACCACCAGTCTTTTCCATTACTAATTGGTTTAGAGCGTTGATTGTATATAAGGTATTGGTTTGTTTCTTTCTATGAACTAAAATAGTCTTTAACTCGCTTTCTGGATGTTGTCCTTCAACAACCACATTATAAGTTACAAACAAATCGTTAGGGACGTTTTTGTTTTGTAATACATAAATGTAATTATATGCTAATTTATAACTTTTTTTTATAAAATCCAAATTATTCTCAATATCTTTTTTTGTTGAGAATGTACATAGTAACTGCGTCTTTATCATATCTTCATTTTATACTCCTTATAAGTATAATGTAATAGATTATTTATTACTTATTACCATATATTTCTTTATTTGCTTTTTCTAATATTTTTGCAAATCTAGGGTCTAAATTCATTTCAAATTTGATTTGGCCACCATAACCTACACCATCTTCTCTAACTCCAATTTTTGCCAAAGGAATTATTTTAGAACCAATATTTGCTTTATATCCCAAAAATGGAGGTGGACCAGGTTCGGCAGTTAATTTTTCTTTAATTTCATTAAAATCATCTGTACCAAATATTGATTTCATTATAGGTTTATCTAATGAATTTATACCAATTGCCATAGTTTCTTCACCGTCTGATACTGCTTTCAATGGAAATTCTGAACGAATTTCATTTAGCATACCGGCTTTCATTTTTGGATTTTCAGTAATTGCTAATATTGCTTTACTTTGAAATTCTCTATGAATTTCATCATTTGTTTTTAAATAGTTTTTTGCTTTCGTATTTCCACTATCAGCCAAAGCTTTAATAGCTTCTAAAATAACTTTTGATTTACCTCTACTTCCTTTACCTTTTTGTAAATCATTTAAAGCTTCTTCAAATGAAATATTTTTAGATTCAAATACACTTTTTAATTTATTTGATAATTCATCGTTTTTATTTAATAAATTTTCAACATCCTTCTTAAATACATTACCATATTCAACAAGTCTTTTTCTTTGATTTTCTCTGTAAACATTTTGATTTATTTCATCTGGTAAATTTTCATCCCATTCCATAAATTTACCTGCACCTGAATTTAAAAAGTTTACTTCGGATGATTTCTTTAAAGATACTTCATCTAAAACTTCTTCTCCATTTTCTTTTTTTATTTTAAAATAAACATCAGTTGAAAATCCTTTATTAGCACCATACTCGGATAATCCAAGAGCTTCAACATCATCTTTTGTATCCCACGCAGATGCCATTATTGTAGAATTAGGATATTGAGTTTTAATTCTGTTTAAAATAGCAGTTCTATTATTTTTTGAAGAATTTATCCAACTTTTTGTTATAATTCTACTACCTTCTGTTTTTAAATTTGAATTATTTTTTATCAATTCAGATTCGTGTTGTAATAAAGAATTGGTAAACTCTTCAAATTGTGCATCATCCATAGTAGTACCCATCATAGTCATTAACTCACCAGCTTGTGCAGATATTTGTCCTTGTCCACCAGGTATATCACTATAATGTGCCCATTTAATACCAGGCCCAGTTGGTTTGGTATTCATCATTCGTTCCAACGCAGTTAAATATTTTTTAGGAAACTTTGCATTTTTTGCAATATTTTCAGGTAATTTATATGGTTGGGGTGGAGTTGGATTTGCATATTTTTTATTTTTTTCTGCAAAATCGCTATCCGATGGTGGTGCCACTTTATTAAACTCATCCGTTTTTGTAGGGTCACCTTTTTTTAATGATTTATTTTTATTACCCCTATATCCATTATCTTGTTGAGATGATGGTTGTTTAGCGGTTTTAGGTTCTATTTTTGATTTATCACCCTTTTCTTTTGCTTGATGTTTTTCTACTTCCGCCGATGATGCGGGCATATGTACAGAACTATCAAAGTTTCCTTTTTGAACTTGATAAATATTTTGACTATCTTTATTTTTTACCCAAATTTTACCAGCATCATCTGCCTCACATAATGATTGTATTACTATATCAGAATATGGTGCTAATTTACTTTCCTTTACAATATCATTAAATATTGCAAAATGGTATGCATCTTTAAGATTTACTATACCTACCCTATAAGAAAGTTCTTCTAAAACTTCTTGATAAATTTCATCTAAATTATCTAAAATCATAATTTTCGCCTGTTACTATTGTTGCTGGAAATTGTTTTGAATCTATTATTTTTTCGTATATCTCTTCATATAAATATGTGATTTCGTAATTAGGAACATCAAATACGAATGCATCATAGTTATACATTATCAATTTACCCAAACCTCTATATTTTTCTTTTATTTGTTTTAAAATTTGGATGTTTCGTTCTGTTTCGTATGCTTGTATTACATAGTTTAATACTTTTGCTGGTGGTGGATTATCTTCACCAAACTTTTCTTTTGTGATTTGAATATTATAATGGGGTGTCATTACAAACCCATATCTATCCAAATCTGCTTTATATTTTAATGCTAATAAATTTACCTCATTAAAGAATGGTAACTCTTGCATTTCAGAACTTACACCACCATATATAGATTGGAATACTAATTGCTTTGCCGCATCCCTTGCTCCATCTAAATCAGCTACACCACATATAGCAGAAACCCAATCGTAGAAATCTAATTGAGAATTAAATTTACTCATCCATTCTTTAACTCCGATTTGATTTTTAATCAATTCAATAAGTAAATGCGGGTGATATGCTGAATAATCTATACTTACCAACTTACCATCTTTGAATCTACTAACGAATGCTTTACGCATATCACTCTTTTTTGGTATAGCCGAGTAGTTTACCCCACCATGTCTATTTGATGGACGTAGAGTGGAAGTAAATAGGTTATATTCGGTAAATACTAATCCGTCTTTGTTGATGTGTTTTGGTGGTAGTAAATCTCTTAATTTCTCATCTACAAATATACCCGATTTTTCTATCCAACCAAAAACTTCGGTTGCTTCTTTTACAAAATTAAATGTAGATTCACCAAAACCATCTTTTAATTCGTATTGTAATATGTTTTTTATTATACCAACTTGCTTTGATAATGGGATACTATCGTTTAAGTTGTTTTGATATTGGTTAGGTGTGCTTCGTTTGTAGAATGATTGGATTTCTCTAAATGGTTCTTCTTCGTTTTTTACATTTGTAATGAATTTGTATAAATCAATATCAATTGTTTGTTTAAATTCAATCAAATGCCCCACACTCTTACCATTTATAAGAGCTTTGGGTCTTTGTGATTCCTCTAATAGTTTTAATGCATCTTCTCTTAAACTCAACCCATCGGTATGGTTTATATTGATTACATAGAGTTTCTGCATACAACTAACCACAATAAATGATATACGATTGTTTAACGCATGCTTATCCGTATCCGAAAGTTGGATGTATATTCTACTTGGGCGAGTATTAAATTCCAATAAGAAATCATTAAACGATTGAGAATCCTCTATGTATATAACCATCTTACAAATATAAGAAAAAGATTTGGTTTATCCAAATTATCCTATATAAAATTTTGTAAGATTTTTTACATAAGTATCTATGTTGCCCATAGTTTCTTGTGCGTAATTTATTGAACGCTGATTAGCTTGTTCAACTTCAAATTTATTGTTTCCCGATATTTTCCAGCGCATTCTTAATGGTAAATAAAAAGAACTATCTAAAAATTTATCATAAACTTCTTTGTTTACTTCGGAAATAATACCGAAAGGTTCATTTCTTTTTCTTACAAAATACCTGTAAATAAAACCAACTCTATAATCTTGCTCATTTGGTTGTGCTTCAAATGTTGGCCAATTTGTTTCAACTAATCTCCCATTAGTTTGAATTATTCTATACACATCAACACTTGTCATATTATCTATTATTAGGTCTAAATCTAAATTTAATTTTTGTTTCCCAAGTATCACTTACTGTATGTGTTACTTCTGTTACTTGAAATATTCCACCATTATCAAATGGTACATCTATATCTACTATTTTACCAACAGTAACACCCGATATACCCAACACAGTTAATTCAAGTTCTATTGGTAATAAAGGATTATTTTTACTATGTGCGGCATTACCAAAGTATAAATTTTTACATAAAGCAGTATCTTTTATTACCGCTCTAACATCAACCGGACCGTTTGTCATTATTGAAGCATCATCATGAATTATAATACAATTATCATCAATTAAAGTAGTAGTAGGTGTTGGTAATGTAATAGCTGAACCAAATCCTCCACCACCAATGCCGCCTCCACCTATACCAGTACCAATACCACCAGGAAAAGCTCCACCCGTTCCGGAAGTTCCACCCGTTCCAGAAGTTCCACCCGTTCCGGATGGTCTAAAACCTGTAGCGAATGGTCCCGTACCCGTTGGGAAAAATCCACCAACACCAAAAACCATAGCACCACCAGTTAATCCACCTAGCGGAGTTGCTCCACCAGTAGCTGCACCT
>JACCEC012903747.1_pt1 | contig 15329 bp, 12 predicted proteins | sample 7450121 | NCBI WGS metagenome assembly JACCEC01 (sample SAMN15323455, study PRJNA562643) | freshwater metagenome | isolation source: river surface water | place: USA:Blue River Watershed | collected 2017-08-18 | reverse complement strand
AGTTCTCGGCGGCGATGCCGGCCTTGGTCAGGGCGTTGAAGAGGGTCGACTTTCCGACGTTGGGCAGGCCCACGATGCCGCATTTGAGAGACATGGGAAAACCTTTTGGATTGAACAGCTCAGGAGCACATCGAGCCCCACACCCGCGTGGTGGAAGTGCCCGACCCGCGCCTGCAGCAGTTGGCAGCGATCACGCATTCGGGGCGCAGAAAGCGCGGGGCTTTGTCCTCGTTTTTCCTGCAGGGGAATGGCGCCGATTGTACTAATCAGCCAGTCCCCGCTTCGCAGGTCAAGCCCCTTGGGCAGCGTCGCATTCAGCACGCCGGCACAATCCGTGACGGCAAGTCCGGCCCTTGGCCAGTGGCACAGGGCTGGACGGCGAGCGCTTGTGGCGGCCCCTACCCCAACCCGATTTTTTCCATGCAAGACGACGAACGCTGCTGCGGCACCGGAACCTGCATCATCGACGCCCAGGGCACCTGCTGGTGCGGCCAGCAATGGGACGGTGAAAAGATGTGCCGCCCGCCCCTGGCGGAGCCGGCCCGCGGCGCGGCCAACGAGCCCAGCCCTGGCGCGCTGGGCCCGGGGCAGCTGCTCGATGCCTGATCCGCGCCGGGTCGCGACGACGGGGACCGCGTGGTAGCCGAGGCGGGCCCCCGGGCACTGGTCTGGTTCAAGCGTGACCTCCGCATCCACGACCATGCCCCCTTGCTGGCGGCGCAGTCGCACCGCGACGCCTTGGCCTTGTTCGTGATCGAGCCCGAGTGGCTCCAGAGCCCCGAGTGCGATGCCAGCCATGTGGACTTCGGGCTGGGCTGTCTGGCCGAACTGCGCGCCGCCCTTGCACTGCGGGGCATGCCGCTGTTGGTGCGGGTGGGCTCGGCGGTGGCCGTGCTGGCGCAGTTGCACGGCGAGGTCGGTTTCACCGACCTTCTCAGTCATGAGGAGACCGGCTCCGGCTGGTCCTACACGCGCGACCTGGCGGTGGCGGCCTGGTGCCGGTCGCAGTCGGTGCGCTGGCAGGAGTTCACCCAGACCGGCGTGGTGCGCAGGCTGCGCAGTCGCGCCGGGTGGGCGGCGCGCTGGCAGGCGCGCATGGACGCGCCCTTGCATCGCCTGGAAGGCGGCTTTTCAGGCGCGGCGCCGCTGGACCAGCCCGACCTGCCCACGCTCGCCAGCCTGGGCCTGGCGCCACACGGCAAGGCCTTGCAGGCGCCCGGGGAGCGGGCGGCCCGACGCACGCTCATGACGTTCCTGCAAGAGCGCGGCCAGGGCTACCGCCAGGCCCTGTCCAGCCCGCTGACCGCCGCCGACGGCTGCAGCCGCCTGAGCCCGCACCTGGCCTTTGGCACGCTGTCGTTGCGCACGGTGCACCAGGCCACGGAGGTCGCCATCGCAGACACGCCCGACCGGACCATGGCCCACGCGCTGCGCGGGTTTTCGGGGCGGCTGCGGTGGCATTGCCACTTCATGCAGAAACTCGAGGACGAACCGGCCATCGAGTTCCAGAACTTCGCGCGGGTCTGTGATGGCCTTCGGGAGGACGCCTTCAACGACGATCACTTCGCCGCCTGGTGCGCCGGCCGCACCGGCTACCCGATGGTGGACGCCTGCATGCGCTCGCTGGTGGCCACCGGCTGGCTGAACTTCCGGATGCGGGCGATGCTGGTGAGTTTCGCCAGCTACCACCTGTGGCTGCACTGGCGCCAGCCCGGCCTGTTCCTGGCGCGCCAGTTCCTGGATTTCGAGCCCGGCATCCACTGGAGCCAGATGCAGATGCAAAGCGGCACCACCGGCATCAACACCTTGCGCATCTACTCACCCACCAAGCAGGCCAAGGACCAGGACCCCGAAGGCCGGTTCATCCGCCGGTGGGTCCCCGAGCTGGCGCGGGTCCCCCTGCCTTACCTGGCCGAGCCGTGGAAGATGGAGACCAGCGTGCAGCGCATGGCCGGCTGCCTGATCGGCCACGACTATCCCGCCCCCATCGTCGACGACAAGCTGGCGATGCAGGCGGCCAAGGACAGGATGTACGGGCTGCGGCAATCGCAGGCGGCGCGCGAAGAGGCCCGCGCGGTGCAGGCCCGCCACGGCTCGCGCAAGAGCGGACTGCCGCCCACGGGGTCGCCGCGCCGCGCCGGGCAACGGCGGGCGGCGCAAGCGTCTGCGTTGTCGGCGAATCCACCCCAGGGTGACCTGTTCGCCGGATCCCTGCCCAGGGGGGCTGTACTTCCTGCTCCGGATGCCGACCCACCGCCGGGCTGGCTGTGTGGGTCGCTCCTCAGGTGAACGGCATTCACCAATCGCCCCTCATTATTCTTTTGTTCCCCCCCGCCGTTCTCCCTAGACTGCGCCTTGACCAGGAGAGACGGATGGGCTCTTTCTCCCGATCGAAGATCGGCGCTTTGGCGCTGGCTGGACCGCCCTGAGACATCACAAGAAAGTAGGAGACAGACCCCATGAAGATCCGCCTCAACGCCCTCGCGGTGGCCCTGGCCGCCGTGGTGGCTTCCACCGGCGCATTCGCCCAGATGAAGCTCACCCTGGGCCACAACGCCGCCCCCGGCAATCCCAAGCACGAAGCCTCCGTGCGCTTCGCCGAGATCGTCAAGGCCAAGAGCGGTGGCCGCATCGACGTGCAGGTGTCCCCGTCGGCCCAGCTGGGCGACGACGCCGCCATGGTGACCGCGCTGCGCACCGGCGCGATGGACATCTCCGCCAACTCGCAGGGCGCCATCTCCGCCGCCGTGCCCGAGTACGCCGCCTTCGGCATGCCCTTCCTGTTCCCCTCCCTGCCCCAGGCCTGGAAGGTGCTGGACGGCCCCGTCGGCCGCGACCTGGCCAAGGCCTCCGAAGACAAGGGCCTGGTGGTCCTGGGCTACTGGGACAACGGCATCCGCCACATCTCCAACAAGACCCGCGCCATCCAGTCGCCGGCCGACCTCAAGGGCCTGAAGATCCGCACCCCGCCGGACCCGGTCACCGTGGACATCATGCAGGCCCTGGGCGCCGAGGCGCAGCAGATCAAGTTCTCCGAGCTCTACGTCGCCCTCCAGCAGGGCGTGGTCGACGGCCAGGAGAACCCGCTGATGAACGTGCACTCGTCCAAGCTGTACGAAGTGCAGAAGTTCATCTCGTACACCGCCCACAAGTACGAGCTGACCCCGTTCGTGATGTCCAAGCGCACCATGGACCGCCTGTCCGAGGCCGATCGCAAGATCATCCGCGAAGCCGCGGCCGAGGCCACGCAGTTCAACCGCAAGATGTCCCTGGAGGCCGACCAGCGCCTGGAAGCCGACCTCAAGTCCAAGGGCATCCAGTTCACCAAGCCGGACCTGGCCCCCTTCGTGAAGGCCACCCAGCCGGTGATCGACAAGTGGACCACCGGCCCGCAGGGCGAGTTCGTCCGCAAGGTGATCGCCGCCGCCCGCGCCGCCAACTGAGGCAGCGCTCGCCGCGCGGGCGTCCGGACAGACCGGACGCCTCGCAGCCCCCCCAAGGCCACCCCCCGGGTGGCCTTGTCCGTTTCCGCCCCCTGCGGGACTGGCAGAACGGACACTGTAGAGCTTAAGATTAAAGCTCATGCAGTTTTTCAAGCTGTTGCGGCTGACCTCCCTGAAGACCCGGGTGACCCTGCTCACCCTGGCGATCTTCATCTCGGTGGCCATGGCGTTCGGTTTCCACATGGCGCGGCTGCTGCGGGCCGACATGCAGCGGCTGATCACGGCGCAGCAGTTCAGCACCAGCGAAACCCTGGCTTCGATCATCGAGGGCCACATCGTCGAGCACTTTGCGGCAATGGAGCAGGTCGCCTCGGTCGCCGAGCCGCACCTGGCCCGGGGACCGGCGGCGGTGCAGCAGGTGCTGGACCGCCTTCCGGTCTTCCAGAGGATGTTCAACGGCGGTGTGTTCATCACCAACGCACGGGGCGTGGCGATCGCTTCCTGGCCGGAAACGACCCGCCGCGTGGGGGTGGACTACGCCGACCGCGACTACATCCGCGACGTGCTGTCCGAGGGACGCCGCACCGTGGGGCGGCCGGTGGTCGGGAAGGCGCTGGGCGTGCCGGTGCTGGTGATGGCCGTGCCGCTGCGCAACACGCGCGGGCAGGTGACGGGGGTGCTGTGCGGGGTGATCAACCTCAGCGCCCCCAGCTTCCTGGACAACGTCCACAACAGCCCCTTCGGCGAGACCGGCACCTTCATCCTGGTGTCGCCCCGCCACCGGATGGTGATCACCTCCTCCGAAAAGCAGCGGATGCTGGAGACGATACCGCCGCCAGGCGTGAATCCGGCGATCGACCGGTTCGTCGACGGCTTCCAGGGCACCACGGTGCTGGTGAACCCGCTGGGGGTGGAGGTGCTCTCTTCGGTCAAGCAGATTCCCAGCGCCGGCTGGTACCTGGCCACGGCAATGCCCACGGCGGAAGTCTTCGCGCCGGCCCGGGAGCTGGAGCGGCGCATGCTGTTCGCCCTCGGCACGCTGCTGCTGCTCGGCGGCGGGCTCACCTGGTGGATGATCCGCGGCCAGCTCGCGCCGCTGCAGCAGGCGGCCGAGACACTCACCCAGATCGCCTCCAGGCCGGGCGAAGCGGTCGCCCTGGACCCCCTGCCGGTCCGCCGAGAGGACGAGATCGGCAAGCTGATCGCCTCCTTCAACCGGCTGATGGCCGAGATCGACCGGCAGCGGACGGACCTGGCGCACGGCAAGCTGATGTACAGCACCGTGTTCCACACCATCCCCGACGTGGTCACGCTCACGCGGGCCGGCGACGGCCAGTGCCTGGCGGTCAACGCCGCCTTCACCCGGGTGTTCGGCTGGCAGGAAAGCGAGGCCGTGGGCCGCACCCTGCCCGGCCTGGGCGTGTGGCGCCGCGCGGAGGACCGGCAGGCGATGATCCACCTGGTGGAGCGGCGCGGCCGCTGCGAGAACATGGAGACCGAGCTGGTCACCCGCGAGGGCAAGGTGCTGGCGGTGGAGATTTCCGCGTCGATGATGGAGGTCGACGGCCAGCGCTGCCTGCTGGCGGTGACCCACGACATCAGCGCCCGCAAGCTGGCCCAGCGGCAGATCGAGACGCTCGCGTTCACCGACCCGCTGACCGGGCTGCCGAACCGGCGGCTGCTGACCGAGCGCCTGAGCCAGTCGCTGACCGACGCGCGGCAACAGGGCCACCACCTCGCGCTGATCTTCATCGACCTGGACGACTTCAAGCGGATCAACGACAGCCAGGGTCACGAAGCCGGCGACAAGCTGCTGCGGTCGCTGGCCAGCGAATTGCGGTCGGCGGTACGCCTGAGCGATACGGTGGCCCGCATGGGCGGCGACGAATTCGTGGTGCTGTTGCGCGAGCTGCATGCCGAGCAGGAGCAGGCGCGGCGCGACGCGGTGGCCACTGGCCGGGTGCTGATGGACGCCATCGAGAGCGGCTTCGCACGCCTGGGGCGCGGCTTCCACGGCAGCGCCAGCATCGGCATCGCGATGGTGGGCCCCCAACCGATGGATGCCCACGAGCTGATGCGCCATGCCGACCTGGCCATGTACCACGCCAAGGACCAGGGGCCGGGCCAGGTACGGGTGTTCGAGTCCTGGATGCTGGAGCAGCTGAGCACGCGCGCTGAAATGGAAGCCAGCCTGCGCGCGGCGCTGGGGTCAGACCAGTTCTTCCTGCAGTACCAGCCGCAGGTAGGGCCGGGCGGTCAGGTGCTGGGCGCCGAAGCCCTGGTGCGATGGCGGCACCCGACCCGGGGGCTGGTGCCGCCGGCGGAGTTCATTCCGCTGGCCGAACGCAGTGGGCTGATCATGCCGCTGGGCCGGATGATCCTGCGCACCGCCTGCCAGCAGCTGGCCCAGTGGGCGGGTGACCCGCAGACCGCTGCGCTGCGCGTGTCGGTGAACGTGAGTTCGGTGCAGTTCCAGCAGCCCGACTTCGTGGAACAGACGCTGGCCATCCTGCAGGAAACCGGAGCCAACCCGCATCGCCTGGTGCTGGAGCTGACCGAGAGCCTGCTGGTGGACAGCATGGACAGCCTGGTGGTCCGCATGCAGGCGCTCAAAATCCTGGGTGTGGGTTTCTCGCTGGACGACTTCGGCACCGGCTTCTCGTCGCTGGCCTACCTGCAACGGCTGCCCCTGGACGAACTGAAGATCGACGCGAGCTTCGTGCGCTCGCTGGTGGAGGGCCACAACGACCTGGCCATCGCACGGATGATCGTCGCGCTGGGCAACACCCTGGGGCTGCGCGTACTGGCCGAGGGCGTGGAGACCGAGGCGCAGCAGACGCTGCTGGCCAGCATCGGCTGCGAGCACTACCAGGGCTTCCTGTTCGGCAAGCCCGAGGCGCCCGAAGCGCTCGCGGCACGCTTTGAGCCACCAGCCATCAACTGATCGGCGCCTGAAGCCCGACCGGGTCTCAGCCCGGCACCACCTGGCGCGGCAGCGGCCGCCCGTCCAGCCAGGCCGCCAGGCCTTCGGTGATGCCCTGGGCGAAGCGGGTGAACACCGGCTCGCAGACGAAGCCCAGGTGCGGCGTCATCAGCACGTTGGGCAGGTCGCGCAGGGCATGGCCCGCGGGCAGTGGCTCATCGTCGAACACATCCAGCGCCGCGCCGCCTGGACGGCCCGCGCGCAGCGCCTCGACCAGCGCGTCGGTGTCGACCAGCGCCGCGCGGGAGGTATTGACCAGCAGGCTGTCCGACCGCATGCGCACCAGCTGGCTGCGCCCCAGCAGGCCCCGGGTACTGCCCGTGGGCACCAGGTGCAGGCTCACCACCTTCGACACCTCCAGCAGCGCCTCCAGCGGCACGAAGCGGGCCCCCTGGGCCGCGGCCCGTTCGGCGGTCATGCGCGGGCTCCAGGTGAGCACCTCCATGCCCAGCGCCTGGCCGACGCGGGCCACGCGGCCGCCGATCTCGCCCAGGCCGATGAGGCCAAGCGCCTGGCCGTGCAGCACCGGCATGAGCGCCTCGGACTGCGCGGGGCGCCAGACGCCTTCCTGCAGGCGCTGGCGGTGCAGGGGCAGCTGCTTGATTGCCGCGAGGATCAGCGTCCAGGTCAGCTCGCAGGTGCTGTCCTTCGAGGGGCCCCAGTCGGTATGGGCCAGCGCAATGCCCGAGGCATGCACCGCTGCGCTGTCGAGCTGGTTGTTGCGCGTACCGGTGAACAGGATCAGTTCCAGCCCGGGCCAGCGTGACAGTTCGGCGGCGCCGACCGGCGTGCGGTCTCGGGTGAGGACCAGGGCCTGCGCGCCCTGGACGGCGGCGTCCAGGGCTGCGCCGGCCAGCGGCTCGGTATGGATCACCACATCGGCCCGGGCGCGCAGCGCCGACCAGTCGGCCAGGCGCTCGTAGGCCCGCTCCCAGTCGTCCAGGACAACGATGCGCGGACGCCGGCTCACGGCTTGAGCAGGGCGAGCAGCCCGCGCAGGTTCGCCGCCTGGCCCAGGCCCCAGCAGGCCTGGATGGCCTCGGCCGTGCGGCCGGCCCCCAGGATGGGGTCGGACAGCGCGTGGAACTTGGCCTCCAGGTTGCCATCGGTCATCGGCCGTTGCAGGGAACCGATGGCATGCTCGACATGGACCCGGACCTGCCGCCCGCCCCGGAGCGTGGCGGTGACGACGGCGCTCTCCTCGCGCACCGAGTCGTCCACCACCGCCAGGACCTTGCGACGCAGGGCCACCACATCCTCCCGGCGCACGATCGCATCGGAGAACTCTTCCTCGCCGGCGCGGCCGAAGATCAGGCCGGCGGCACAGCCGTGGTAGACGCTGAACTTGCCCTGCAGGCCGTCCTGCGGCTCCTTCTTGCCGGTGAGCTCCAGCACCAGCGAATGCACGCGCAGCTCGATCGTCTCGACCTGGTCGGCGGTGATGCCCTGCTCGCGCAGCTGCACGCAGGCATCGATGCTCGGATGGATGACGATGCCGCAGGCAAAGGGCTTGTAGGTGTTGAAGCTGATCTCGAAACGCTCGCCCAGCGCCTCCTGCGCCTCGCGCCAGTCGTACTTGGTGGACACCACCTGGGCCCAGCCGCGCGGCGCTTCCAGGGCGCGCGGGCTGGCGGTGAAGCCGTGGCGCGCCATCAGGGCGGCCATCAGGCCGGCCCGGGCGGCGCCGCCGGGATGGAAGGGCTTGGTCATGGTTCCGAACTGCTCGCGCAGGCCTACCGGCTGCGATGCGGCAATGCCCAGGGCCATCGCGGTCCGCTGCGGATCCAGCGCCAGCAGACGGGCACAGGCCGCCGCCGCGCCCAGCGTGCCGGTGGAGCCAGTGATGTGCCACCCCCGGTCGTAGTGCTGCGGGTACACCAGGTTACCCATGCGGCAGGCGACATCGATGCCGAGCACCAGCGCGTCGATCACCTGGCGGCCACTGCTGCCCAGCTGCTCGGCCAGGGCCATCACCGCTGAGGCGACCGGGCCGGCGGGATGGATGATGGTCTTGAGGTGCGTGTCGTCGAAGTCGAAGGTGTGGGAGGCAATGCCGTTGATGAGCGCCGCGTTGGCAATGTCGACGCGCTCGGACCGGCCCGCGAGGGTGGCCTGGGGCGCCGGCTCGAGCATCTGCACCGCGGCCAGGGCCGACTCGACCGCCTCATGGCGTGCCGCCCCGATGGCGCAGCCCAGCCAGTTGAGGAAGGTCCGGTGGGCTTCATGGTCCACCGCATCGCTCCAGCCGCGGGACGGATGCTCGGCAACGAAACGAGCCAGCTGCTGAGTGATGGGCGGGGCGCCGGTGTCGGCGGCGACGTGGGTGTTCAGGGTCATGGTGGAACGAGGGGAGAGGAAGTCAGGAAGCGTCGAGGTCGATCTTGCGGGCGCGGGCCAGCTGGGTCCAGCGGGCCAGGTCCTTACGCATGTAGTCGGCCAGCTGCAGGGGGTTCATCGGCATCAGCTCGACCGCCTCGGCGCTGAGCTTTTCACGGAAGTCCGGTTGGGCCAGCACCTGCCCGATCGCGTCGTTGAGCTGCTTGACGATGCCCGCCGGCAGGCCGGCGGGCCCAACCACGCCGTACCACTGCTGCGCATCGAAACCCTTGAGGCCCAGCTCTTCCAGGGTGGGCACGTCCTTGAGGGCGGGATGGCGCTGGGTGCCGGTGACAGCCAGCGGGCGCAGCCGGCCGCTACGGATGTGGGGCAGCGCCGCGGCCAGGCCGGGGAACATCGCCTGGGTCTGGCCGGCGATCAGGTCGGTGGTGGCCGGCGCGATTCCCCGGTAGGGGATATGGACCATGAAGGTGTTGGTCTGCTGCTTGAACAGCTCAGCGGTGAGGTGGGTCAGCGAGCCAGCCCCGGCCGATCCGTAGGACAGGCGGGCGGGGTTCTTCCTCAGATACTCGAGGAAGGCCTTGAAGTCCTGTGCCGGCAGCGCGGTGTTGACCACCAGCACGTTCGGGGTGCTGCCGATCATGCCCACGGGCGTGAAGTCCTTCATCGCGTCGTAGGGCAGCTTGCGCGTGGCGGGCGCGGTGCCATGGGTGGCCACATAACCCTGCATCAGGGTGTAGCCGTCCGGCGCGGCGCGCATCGTGGCCTGGCAGGCGACCACGCCGCCGCCACCCCCGATGTTCTCCACCACGAAGTTCTGCCCCATCACCCGTGACAGCCGCTCGCACAGGGCCCGGCCGATCATGTCCGAGCCCCCACCAGCGGCCACCGGCACGATGTACCGGATCGGCTTGACCGGATAGGAAGCCTGGGCGCCGGCCAGTCCAGGGGCCAGCAGCAGGGGGGCAGACTGCAACAGGGTGCGTCGTTTCATGGGAAGTCTCCGTCGTTGGCGTTGTAGGAAGGGGATTCGTCGGGCGGGTGGTTCAGCCGGCAGGCGCGGCCGCCAGCCGCTGGTGCGCCTGGCTCACATGCCGCACCAGCAGGTCGCGGGCGCGTTCGGGCTGGCCGTCGGCGATCGCCTGCACGATGGCCTCATGCTCCTGGATGGAGGCCCGCATGCCGAGGTCCTGCGACAGGCTTCGCAGCCGCGACAGGTGCAAGCGCTGCACCAGTGCCTGGTAGGCGTCGCGCACCGACTGGTTGGCCGCCGCCTCCACGATCACCCAATGGAACCGCAGGTTCTCGGTGTAGTAGGCGCGCACGTCGGGGCGCCGGTGGGCCGCCTTCATCCGGCGTACCGAACCGGCCAGGGTCCGGGCCAGCGCCTGCCGGGGCGAGGCGGGCAGCGCCGCGGCCTTCTGGCCGGCGAAGCCGTCCAGAAGCGCCCGCATCTCGTACAGGTCGCGTACCTCGTCGGGCGGGATCTGCCGCACGAACACGCCGGCATGCTTACGAGAGACCACCAGGCCCGAGCTTTCCAGCTCGCGCAGGGCTTCACGCACCGGCACCCGCGACACCGACAGGCGCGCGACCACGTCGGGCTCGCTGATGCGGTCACCCGGCCGCAGCTCGCCGCCGAGGATGCGCTCGAGCAGGTCTTCCCGCACCAGCTTGGCCAGCGAGGTGTCGCGCACCGCCTCGAGGCGGCTGGACGCGGCGGGGGTGGAGGGTTCGAGCCAGGGAAACATGGTTTTCGAATATCGTATACGTTCCCGGAAACCTCCCTCTGGCGACGGGGGCATTCGCCCCGGGTCTGCTCTCAGTCGAAACGCCAGTCCGCCAGCACCGCCTGCCCCACCTGCAGCATCGCGCCGTCGCCCTCGCGCACGATCGCGTTCATGCCGAAGGCCACCGCGCCGCCGATCGCCGGCAGGCTGCGGTAGGCGCGCAGCGCATCGCCCACCGCCGGGTGTGACTGCGCGGTCGCCGGGTCGATGTCCGGGATCGGGCAGCGGGCGCAGGGCTTGACCATCCGCAGCGTGACCGGCCGGTCGGCCTCGATGCGCAGGTCGCCGAGGCGGTCCTCGTCATGCGCCTCCACCCCGGCCAGCACCAGGTTGGGCCGGAACCGCTCGATGCCCACGGGCGGCTGCCCGCCGGCGGCCAGCCGCCGATTGAGTTCGGCCAGCGACGCCTCGCTGGCCACCAGCAGCGGGAAGCCGTCGCTGAACAGGTTGGGCGCCTCGAGCCCGCCTGTGGCCTTGAGCGAGGACAGGCGCCGGTGCTCCGGGTCGAACCGCACCAGCCGCAGCCGCTGGCCCAGGAAGTCGGAGAACCACTGGGCGGCCGTCGCGCCCATGTCCCAGGCGGGCACCTCGTCATCCCACACGCGCACCCGCAGGGGCGAGTCCACCGCGTCGACCTGCAGGTGTAGCGCCAGCATCCCCGGCGCGCGCAGCACCACCTCGTGCGCGCGCAGCTGCACCTGCACCAGCGCCATGCGGGGCAGCTCGCGCTGGGAGACGAACTCGCCAGCCTCGTCCACCACCATCCAGGCGCGGTCCAGGTCCAGGCCGGCCTCGGTGAGCTCGGCTTCGCGCAGGGCCACGCCGGCGCAGGACTTCACCGGATACACATACAGGGCGGCGATGCGGGCCTGGACCGCGGAATCGGCGGGTGAATTCATGGGGCGAGCGGCCCTGCGGGCCTTCGTGGATGGGTTCGGCCGGCATTGTGCCCGGCTCCTACAATGACCCCATGGTCGCCTCCCTTGACGTCTGTATTCGCGGCGCCGGCATCGTCGGCCGCACGCTGGCACTGATGCTGGCGGCAGACCGCCTGCGCGTGGGCCTCGTCGAGGCGGCCGAGCCGGCGGGCACCGCGCCCGACGTGCGCGCCTATGCGATCAACGCCGCCTCCCGCGAGCTGCTGCAGCGGGTGCGCGCCTGGCCGGAACAGGCCGCCACCCCGGTGCATGCCATGCAGGTGCACGGCGACGCCGGCGGCGAAGTGCGCTTCGAGGCCGCCCCGGGTGGCGCCGATCCCGCCCGCACCGACGGTCCCCGCCACGCCCCACTGGCCTGGATCGTCGAGGCCAGCGCCCTCCTGCAGGCGCTCGACCAGGCCCTGCACTACCAGCCCCAGGTGCAGCGCCTGTCCGTACCGCAGGCCGCCGCGCTGACCGTGGTCTGCGAAGGCAAGGCCAGCGCCAGCCGCGCCGAGTTCGGCGTCGAGTGGGAGGTGCGGCCCTACGCGCAGCACGCCATCGCCGCCCGCCTGCACGCCGACCGCCCGCATGACCACGTGGCCCGCCAGTGGTTCCACCCCGGCGAAATCCTCGCGCTGCTGCCCATGGGTGGTGCGCCGGCAGCGTCGGGCGACCCCCAGGGCCGTGCCCTGGCCCTGGTCTGGTCGGTCCCGCCCGCGCGGGCCGAAGCGCTGATGGCCCTGCCCGTCGCCGACTTCGAGGAGCAGCTCACCGCCGCCACCGGCCAGGCGCTGGGCCGCCTCTCGCTGGCGCCTGAACAGCCCCAGCGGGCCCGCTGGCCCCTGCAACTGGCCCGCGCCCGCCAATGGACCGGCCCGGGCTGGGCCCTCGCGGGCGACGCGGCGCACACCGTGCACCCGCTGGCCGGCCAGGGCCTGAACCTGGGCCTGGCCGACGTGCAGGAACTGGCCGGCGTGCTGCGCGCCCGCGAATACTGGCGCCCGCTGGGCGACCCGCGGCTGCTTCGCCGCTACGAGCGCGCCCGCAAGGGCGACGTGGCGGCCATGCAATGGACCACCGATGGCCTGCAGGCCCTGTTCTCGCAGCCCGCGCCCGCCGTGGGCTGGCTGCGCAACTGGGGCATGCGGGGCTTCGAGCGACTGGAACCCCTCAAGCGCTGGGCGGCCCGCCACGCCGCTGGCGGCGCCTGACTTCACGAAAGCACACCATGACCTTCCTTCCCCGACGCGCCGGGGCCGCCGCCCTGCTGGCCGCCCTGTCGATGACGCTGGGCACCGCCGCCCACGCCCAGGAGGCCCAGCTTCGCAAGAACCTCGCCGAGCGCCTGCCCCAGCTGGGCGCGGTGGATGAAGTGCGCAAGACGCCCATGGCCGGCCTGTTCGAGGTGCGCATCGGCACCGAGATCCTCTACACCGATGCCCAGGGCAACTTCCTGATCCAGGGCACGCTGCTGGACATCAAGAACAAGCGCAACCTCACCGAGGAGCGCATGGAAAAGCTGATGGCGATCGACTTCGCCAGCCTGCCGGTGGCCGATGCGATCACCATCGTCCGCGGCAACGGCAAGCGCAAGCTCGCCGTCTTCCAGGACCCCAACTGCGGCTACTGCAAGCGCTTCGAGCGCGACCTGCAGTCGGTCGACAACGTCACCATCCATCTGTTCCTCTACCCGATCCTGGGCGCCGACTCGCAGGAGAAGTCCCGCAACATCTGGTGTGCCAAGGACAAGGGCAAGGCCTGGGCCGACTGGATGCTGCGTGACCAGACGCCCGCCAAGGCCAGCTGCGACAACACCGCCTCGCTGGCGCGCAACGTGGAGTACGGCCGCAAGTGGCGCATCAACGGCACGCCCACGCTGGTCTTCGCCGACGGCAGCCGCGTGCCTGGCGCGATCAGCGCACAGCAGGTCGAACAGAAACTCTCGCAAGTGCAGTGAGCGCCACACCTTCCTTCTCCGACACGCCGGTGCGCTATCGCGTCGAGGCCGCCGACCTGCACGCGCACCTGTGGCGCGTCACCCTCACCATCAACGAGCCCGCCGCGCCGCAGCGCCTGTTCCTGCCAGTGTGGATCCCGGGGAGCTACCTGGTGCGCGAGTTCTCGCGCCACCTGCAGAAGCTGGCGGCGCAGCAGGATGGCAAGCCGGTGGTGCTGAGGCAACTGGACAAGAACACCTGGCAGGCCGAGTGCGTGGCCAGCCGGCCGATGGAGGTCAGCTACGAGGTGTACGCCTTCGACCCCTCGGTGCGCGCGGCCTGGCTCGATGCGCAACGCGGCTTCTTCAACGGCACCAGCCTGTGCCTGGGCGTGCAGGGGCAGGAGAAGCGCCCGCATGCGATCGACATCGTGGCGCCGGCGGCTGCATCGGCCGCCAAGTGGGAGCTGGCCACCGCGCTGCTGCCGCTGAAAGCGAACAAGCGCGGCTTCGGCACCTACCAGGCCGCCGACTACGACGAGCTGGTGGACTGCCCGGTGGAAATGGGCCGCTTCTGGAGTGCCGACTTCAAGGCCGGCGGTGTACCGCACCGTCTGGTGGTGACCGGCGCGCCCGAGTCCTTCGACGGCGAACGGCTGCTCGAGGACACCCGCCGCATCTGCGAAACCGAAATCCGCTTCTGGCACCCGCCCGCCGGCGGCCGCAAGCGCCCGCCGTTCCGGCACTACCTGTTCCTGCTGAACGTCGTCGACGATAACTACGGTGGCCTGGAACACCGGACCTCCACCGCGCTGATCGCCTCGCGCCGCGACCTGCCCCGCCTGGGCGAGGCGCGCGCCAGCGAGGGCTACACCACGCTGCTGGGCCTCATCAGCCACGAGTACTTCCACACCTGGAACGTCAAGCAGCTGCGGCCGGCGGAGTTCACCCGCTACGACTACGGCCACGAGAACTACACCCAGCTGCTGTGGTTCTTCGAGGGCTTCACCAGCTACTACGACGACCTGTTCCTGCGCCGCATCCACATGGTGGACGACCTGGCCTACCTGCGGCTGCTGGCCAAGGGCATCAACCAGGTGCTGCAGGCGCCGGGCCGGGAAGTGCAGTCGGTGGCGCAGGCCAGCTACGACGCCTGGACCAAGTTCTACCGCCCCGACGAGAACACGCCCAACGCCACCATCAGCTACTACAGCAAGGGCGCGCTGGTGGCGCTGTGCTTCGACCTCACCCTGCGCGCCGAAGGCAAGACCACGCTCGACGCGGTGATGCGCGCTTTGTGGGACCGCTGCAAGGGCGGCCCCATGACCGAGGCCGACTTCGCCGCCACGCTGAAAGAGCTGGGTGGCCGCAGCTTCAGCCGCGAGATCGCGGCCTGGGTGCACGGCACCCGCGAGCTGCCGCTGCAGGAGCTCCTGCGCAAGCACGGCGTCGCGGTGCACGAGGAGCCGGCGCCGCTGCAGCAGCGCCTGGGCCTGCGCGCCACCGAGACGGGCGGCAGCATCGTGGTCAAGACGGTGCTGCGGGGCGGCGCCGCCGAACAGGCGGGCCTCGCCGCCGGCGACGAGTGGCTGGGCGTGGAGGCCGGCGGCCAGGGCTGGCGCCTCGGCCGCCTGGACGACCTGCCCCTCTACCTCGGCACCCAGCGCAAGTTCCGGGTCCTGGTGGCGCGTGACCGGCGCCTGCTCACGCTGGAGATGCAGATGCCGGCGGTGTCCAACGCCTGGCGGCTGGCCGTGGCCGACGAGGCGCGGGTGCAGGCATGGCTGGCGGCGAAGGACTGAAGGCCGCAGCCGCCGGCGGACACGCCGGCGCGCCTCTTGCCCAGGGCCGCGGCCCTTCCGGCCCGGCCGCGCGCTGGCGCCCTTCGCCCCGGCGCCTCACCGCGCTGCTGCTCGCGCT
>JACCEC010130477.1_pt1 | contig 15338 bp, 7 predicted proteins | sample 7450121 | NCBI WGS metagenome assembly JACCEC01 (sample SAMN15323455, study PRJNA562643) | freshwater metagenome | isolation source: river surface water | place: USA:Blue River Watershed | collected 2017-08-18 | reverse complement strand
GCGCGAAGTACAAGGTGCCGGTCGTGATCACGTCGCTCGGCGCGCGCACCGACGTCAACGACGCGGTGCATTCGTGGGGCGGCATCGTGCTGCACGACATCATCAACAACGCCTTCGCGAAGAAGGCGATCGAGAAGGGCGCCGACGGCCTGATCGCCGTGGCGGCGGGCGCCGGTGGCCATGCGGGTACCAAGAGCCCCTTCGCCCTGGTGCAGGAGATCCGCCAGTGGTTCGACGGGCCGCTGGCCCTGTCCGGCGCCATCGCCACCGGCGGCGCGGTGCTGGCGGCGCAGGCCATGGGGGCGGACTTCGCCTACATCGGCTCGGCCTTCATCGCCACCGAGGAGGCGCGCGCGGGCGAGGCCTACAAGCAGGCCATCGTGCAGGGCAGCAGCGACGACATCGTCTACACCAACCTGTTCACCGGCGTGCACGGCAACTACCTGCGCCCGTCCATCGTGGCGGCGGGGCTGGACCCGGACAAGCTGCCGGAGAGCGACCCCACGAAGATGAACTTCGGCGGCGAGGTCGCAGCCAAGGCGTGGAAGGACATCTGGGGCTGCGGGCAGGGCATCGGCGCGGTGGATGGCGTGCGGCCGGCGGGTGAGCTCGTGGCGCGGCTGGCGCGGGAGTACCGGGAGGCGAAGGCCCGTATCTGCGGTTGATCCTGCGGCTGATATCCCGGGGAGCGCCTGCCTCCCGCAGGGGTTCCGGCCGCTCCCCCTTGCATCCTGGCTCGGCGGCGACGATACTGTATGAATGAACAGTGTTGTGGCCGCCGTCCCCGTTTCCGCCCTCAAGGGCCGGGGCGCAGCCACGCGCCTGGCGCACCGCTTCACGCGGGACGTGCGCGACGCCTTCGATGATGGCTGGGAGGGCCTGGCCGGTGCACTGGACACACCGCCGCCCGCCACGCACGTCACCTGGGAGGATGCGCGCAGCGCCATCACCCGCAACGACTCCCCGGACCTGTATTTCGACCGCGCCCTCAATCCCTACCGGGGCTGCGAGCACGGCTGCATCTACTGCTATGCCCGGCCCACCCACAGCTACCTGAACCTCTCCCCCGGCCTGGACTTCGAGACACGGCTGATCGCCAAGGGCAACATCGCACAGGTGCTTCGGCGCGAGCTGGCCAGCCCGCGCTATGAGCCGCAGGTGGTGTCCATCGGCTCGGCGACCGACTGCTACCAGCCGGTGGAGCGCGAGCTGAGGCTCACGCGGGCGGTGCTGGAAGTCCTGCACGAGGCCTCGCATCCGCTCACGCTGGTGACCAAGTCGGGCGGGGTCGAGCGGGACGTCGACCTGCTCGCGCCGATGGGGCAGCGGGGGCTGGCGGCGGTGTACATCACGATCACCACGCTGGACGGGGAACTGGCCCGAAAGCTCGAGCCGCGCGCCGCCGCGCCGCACCGGCGGCTGCGCACCATCCGCACGCTGGCCGAGGCCGGCATTCCCGTGGGCGTGAGCCTGGCGCCGCAGATTCCCTTCCTCAACGACGACATGGAGCAGGTGCTCGAAGCCGCCTGGGAGGCCGGCGCGCGCAGCGCGTTCTACCATGTGCTGCGCCTGCCCTGGGAGGTCAGCCCCCTGTTCCGGCAGTGGCTGGAACTGCACTACCCGCAGCGGGCCGCGCGGGTCATGGCCCGCATCCAGGACATGCGCGGCGGCAAGGACTACGACAGCGACTTCGCCACGCGCATGAAAGGCCGCGGCCTCTGGGCCGACCTGCTGGCGCAGCGTTTCCGCAAGGCCTGCGCGCGCCTGGGGTTCAACCGGGAGCGTTTGGCGTTCGATACCCAGGCGTTTCGCCGGCCAAACCTGGATGGGCAGGGTTCCCTCTTTTCCTGACGGCTCATGCAGAGCTACGCAGTTTCCCTCGTTCAATAATTAATACCTAAGACCTATCGTTGTGGCCGAAGGGAGGCCGAGTCCGACATGGACCAACGATACGACGTGATGAGGCCGGGCGCCCGTGCGGGTGCGTGGCCAGGATGGTGCGCGGCGCTGTGCCTGCTCGCCTGCGACCCGCTGGCCGCGCAGACGGCGCCGGGTGAGGCGCCGAGTGAGGCGCCGGCAATCCGCGAGATGCAACGCCAGCAGGCGCGCGAGCGCTTGCTGCGTGAGCAGGCCGAGCGGGAGCCCGATGTCCACCTGCAGGCGCCAGAAGGAATGCCGCAGGATGCGGGCCTGCCTGACGGGGAAAGCCCGTGCATGCGTATCGACCGCATCGAACTCACGGGCGACGACGCGGGCGACTTCGCCTGGGTCCTGGAGGCGGCCTCAAGGCGCGTCGACGGTGTGGCGGACCCGGTCGCGGGCCGTTGCCTGGGCACACAGGGCGTGGACCTCGTGATGCGGCGCATGCAGGGCGCGCTCGTGGCACGTGGCTTCGTCACCAGCCGCGTGCTGGCAGCGCCGCAGGACCTGTCCACCGGCATCCTGCGCCTGGTCCTGCTCCCTGGCCGGGTACGCGACATCCGTTTCACACAGGACTCTGGCGCGCGCGCCCAGGCGCGCAACGCGGTCCCCGTCTCGGCGGGGGAATTGCTGAACCTGCGCGACATCGAGCAGGCGCTGGAGAACTTCCGCCGGGTGCCGACGGTGCAGGCCCAGGTCGACATCCTGCCTGCGGAACCCGCGCCCGGCGAGCCACCCGCGCAGGCCGGCGACAGCGACCTCCTGATCCGGTGGACGCAGTCATCGCCGGCCCGTCTGGTGTTCAGCGCGGACAACTTCGGCTCGCGGGCCACCGGCCGCCGCCAGGGCGCGGCCACCTTGTTCCTCGACGCGCCGCTGCAGTTGAACGACCTGCTGTACGTCACGCTGCAGAACGACCTGGGCGGCGGCGACGCCGGCGACCGGGGTACCTGGGGGCGCGCGGCCGGTTACTCCCTGCCCTGGGGCCACTGGCTGATGGGGTTCAGTGCCTCCCGCAGCCGCTACCACCAGACGGTGGCCGGCGACGTGGAGGACTATGTCTACAGCGGCAACACCCGGCAGGCCGACATCCGCCTCACGCGCACGCTGCACCGCACCGCCCTGGGCAAGACCGCGATGACGCTGCGCGGATGGACGCGCGAATCGTTCAACTTCATCGACGACCTGGAGATGGTGTCGCAGCGTCGCCGCACGGCCGGCTGGGAGCTGTCGATGAAACACCGCGGGAGCGTGGGCGCGACGGCGTTGGACCTGGAACTCACCTGGCGTCGCGGCACGGGCGCCTGGCAGGCCTTGCCCGCCCGGGAGGAGGCACGGGGCGAGGGGGCGTCGCGCCCCGGCATCCTGGGCGCCGATGCGATGTACATGGCGCCCTTCCAGGTGGGCGGGCAACGCCTGCGATGGAGCACCACCTGGCGCGCGCAATGGAGCCGTACTCCGCTGGTCCCCCAGGACCGCTTCAACATCGGATGCCACTGCAATGTACGTGGCTTCGACGGGGAGTACGGACTGCAGGCACAGCGAGGCTGGTTGCTGCGCCAGGAGCTGGGCGGGACCTGGGGCACGGGTGACGGCCCCGAGGTCTTCGCCGCCTTGGACCACGGCGAAGTCTCGGGCGCAGGGGCCGAGGACCTGGTGGGCCGGCGCCTGACGGGTGCAGCCCTGGGGCTGCGCGGTGCGGCCGGCCCCGTCGGCTACGAGGTGTACATCGGGGCCCCGGTGCGCAAGCCGGAGCGTTTCCAGACCGCCTCCACGGTGTTGCGCTTCAGCGTGAACGCTGCCTTCTGATCTTGAGCCAGGGGGCTGCCGTGCCCCGATCCGATGGACGACTTGCACAGGGAGAGACCATGAACAGGAAGTGCTTTCGACTCGTCTTCAACCGCCACCGCGGCGTGCTCATGCCGGTGGCCGCCGTCGTCGTGGCGATGTCCGGTTTCGGTGGCAGCCCTGGCGCATCGGCGCAGGTGCGGGCCCACCCCGACGCAGCGCCCCACCAGCGTCCCACGGTGCTGCGCACCGCCAATGGTGTGCCCCTGGTGAACTTCCATGCGCCCAGTCCCTCGGGGGTGGCGCTCAGTGTCCTGAGCCAGTTCGACGTGGACCGGCCGGGCGTCATCCTGAACAACAGCCTCTACGGCGCACAGACCCGGCTGGGCGGCGCGGTGGCGGCCAACCCCTGGCTGGACAAGGCGCCGGCCCGCATCATCGTGAACGAGGTCCGCAGCACCCGGCCCAGTTCACTGCGCGGCGACATCGAAGTGGCGGGCCAGCGGGCGCAGGTCGTGGTGGCCAATCCTGCGGGTATCGAGTGCGATGGCTGCGGGTTCATCAATGCCTCCCGCGCCACGATGACGACGGGTGTGCCCCAGTTCAGGGAGGGGGCGCTGCAGGGGTACCAGGTGACCGACGGGGTGGTCCGCATCGGCGCCGGTGGCCTGGATGCCACGGCGGCCGAGGTCACCGACCTCATCGCGCGGGCCGTCGAGGTGCGCGGCCAGGTGCTGGCGCGATCGCTGCAGGCGGTGACCGGCCCGGGAAACGTGAGCCAGGACGGCGATGGGGCCTTGGTGGCCGCCAGCGCCGCGCCGGACAGAGGCGCCTCGCCATTGGCCGCCGCCATTGACATCTCGGCACTGGGCGGCCTGTACGCCGGCAGCATCCGCCTGGTGGCGACGGAAGCCGGGGTGGGCGTGCGCAACGCGGGGGCCATCGGTGCCGGCGTGGGGAGCGTGGTCGTCACGGCGGCCGGGCAGCTGGAGAACGCAGGCAGCATTGTGGCGCGTGAGGATGTGCGGCTGCGGGTGGCGGGCCTGGACTCGCCGGGCCTGCTGGCCGCAGGCATCGATGACGAGGACCGGGCCACGCGGCCCGCCATGCTGGCGGTGCACGCCTCGGCAGACGTGCGCATCGCCGGCCGGGCGCTGGCGGGGGGCGATATCGACCTGCGCGCCAAGGGCATGGACCTGTCCGGGGGCCACATCGCCACCACGGGCCGCATCGGCCTGCAGGCCGGGGGCAACCTGGACAACGCCGGCGGTGCAGTCATCGCAGGCGCGGACCTGACCGCTCGCGTGGGCCAGGCCCTGCGCAACGAGGGCGGCACCCTGCTGGCGCAAGGGGACCTCGTGATCGAGGAGGCGAAGCTGGTCGTGCGCAACGTGGGAGGCAGCATCGGCGCGGGGCGCAACCTGCGGTTGACGCTGGCCAGCCTGGACAACACGGACGGCCGGATCGCGAACGTGGCCAAGAGCCAGGGGGATGTGCGCCTGGCCCTGGGCGGGGTCCTCGACAACACGCGTGGCCGCATCGGTGCCGACCGGGATGTGAGCGTACAGGCACGCGAACTCCTGGGGGTGGGTGAGATCGCCGCCGGGCGCGACCTGGCGCTCGCGCTGGATTCGGGCTACACCCACAGCGAAAACCACTTGTTGTCGTCCGGGCGGGACCTGAGCCTGCGCCTCGGTGGGGACTTCGTGAATCCGGCCCGCAGGGGCCTGCCGAAGGCGGGCGACGAGCCGCTGGCTCTTGCGGCGGTGCGGGACCTGCGGGTGGAGGCGGCGAACATCGCCAACAGCGGTGACCTGGTGGCCGGCGGTGCGCTGACCTTGAGGGCGGGCCGCATCGACAACAGCGGTAGCCTTGTCGGTGGCAGCGTCTTCGCGCAGGCTGCCGAGGAACTGCGAAACGAAGGCCCCTCTGCATTGATCGGCGCGGCAGGCAAGTATGGCCTGCTGGAGCTGCTCGCACCGCGCATCGTCAACCGCGATCCGTTGACGGCGACGGACAGCATGCCGACCACCACGGTCCTCGGCATGGGGGACGTGGTGATCGCGGGTGGCACCGATGCCCAGGGCCGCTACGTGCGCGCGCAGTCCGTCCTGAACGAGTCGGCCCGGATCGTGGCGGGGGGGAACCTGCTGGTCGCGGCGGACACGCTGACCAACCAGCGCCGGGTCCTGCAGGCGGGCAGCACCTATGACGTGCCGATGCCCGGCGAATCCGGGTCCGTGGTGTACACGCCAGAGAACCCGGACGTGCCGGGTGGGCGGTACATAGAGCCGGACCATGGTGGTTTCTGGAATGCCGACTACATCCGCACCGATTACACGGCGACCGTCGCGCGCAATCGCATCGAGGCCGTGAGCCCGAAGGGCCAGGTCGAGGCCGGCGGGGACTTCAGGCCCGAGGTCGGCATGCTGCAGAACTACTGGAGCGCCATCACCGCAGCGGGCTCCATCCCCCTGAATGGCGTGACCGTCGATAGCGACAGCTGGCGCGGAGCCATGCCGTACAGCGAGCAGCGAACCTACAGCGGGGATTACGTCTACCGCCGCTACAAAGGGGACTACTTCACCAAGGGACCGTGGACGGACCCGCCGGTCATCAAGCCACTCGGTGGCTACGACGCATCCCTGACCGCTGGCGGCAGCATCGCGGGGGCTGGCAACACCCTCATCAACGTTTCCGGCACGACACCGAAGACTCCGCTGGGCATGGAGGCCGGCCAACCGGTGGGCGGCCGCCAGCAGGAGGCGGGCCCCGGCTCGTACGATCCGTTTTCCTTGCCCCAGGGCGGCCTCTACCGGGTGAGTCCTTCGCCCGACTCGCGCTACCTCGTGGAAACCCACGCCGCCTTCACCCGGAGGCGTTCGTGGGCGTCGAGCGATGCCTACTTCCGCGAGATGGGGCTGGACCCGTCCCAGGTGGGCAAGCGCCTGGGCGATGGCTTCTACGAGCAGCAACTGGTGCGCTCGCAGCTGATCGCCCTCACCGGGCGTGCCGTGCTCGATGCCGTCGATGCGCAGGCCCAGTTCGCCGCCATGATGTCCGCAGGCGCGCAAGTGGCGAGGACACTGCAACTGGCCCCTGGCGCTGGCCTGTCCGCCGAACAGGTGGCGGCCTTGACGGGTGATGTCGTCCTGATGGAGGCGCGTGTCATCCAGGGGCAGTCGGTGCTCGTGCCCGTGGTCTACCTCGCCGCCGCGAGCCGGCAGCAACTGTTGCCCACCGGTTCGCTGATCGCCGCGCGTGACGTGGTCTTCACGGACACGCAGGACTTCCGCAACAGCGGTGTCATCCGCGCCAGCCACACGCTCGTCATCGACGGCACGCGCATCGACAACCGCGGGGGCCGCCTGGAGGGTGGGGATCTGGTGGCCCTGTCCACCCGGCCGGGCGGGGATATCGACCTCACCTCCGCCCGTGTGAAGGCAGGTGCCCTCGACATCGACTCGGGTGGAGCGCTCGTCCTGGCCACGGATGCGCAGCAGCGCGAAGGCGCCGTGGCTGGCGGCAACCGCAGCATCACCCGACTGGGCCAGGAGGGGCGCATCGACGTGCAGGGCGATGCGTCGCTGGCCACGGCGGGCGACCTGGTGCAGTCCGGTAGTTCCATCGTGGTCGGTGGTGACCTGCGGGCCGATGTCGGCGGCAGCTGGCGGATAGACAGCCTGGAAACCCGGGAGGTCCAGCAGGTTCGCCGCGGCGCGGGCCACTCCGACACGCAGGTCATCGGGCAGGTGGGTAGCCGCCTGGAGGTCGACGGAAAGATACAGGCGCACGTGGCGCAGGACCTGGTGACGCAGGGGGCGACGCTGGACTTGCGCGGTGGCGGCCGCATCGTCGCCGGGCGGGATGTGGTCCTGGGTGCGGCCGTGCGCAGCGAGCAAGTCGACAGCTCGTCACGCAGCGGCCGCCACAGCGAGACCCACCAGCAACTCGACGAGGAGGTGGTCGGCACGCGCATCGACAGCGGCGCGGACCTCGCCATCATGGCGGGCCGGGACATCGGCCTGCGTGCGTCGGCCATGCAGGTCGACCAAGGCCGGGCGGCGCTGCAGGCGGGCCGCGACGTGAACGTGGAAAGCGCCGAGGAGCGCCACGTACTGCACGACACGCATGTGAGCCGCCAGCGGGGCGTCCTGAGCAGCCGAACCATCCGCACGGACGATCGCATCGAGGTCACCGAAGCGAGGGGCAGCAGCCTTTCTGCCGACCACGTGGACATCGAAGCCGGGCGCGACCTGCGGGTCGAAGGCAGCCAGGTCGTGGGGACAGGCGATGTCTCCCTGCGCGGCGGGCGGGACGTGCGGGTGGACGCCGCGACGCAATCGCGCGAGGAGTCGCATGAGCGGGAGGAGAAACGGTCTGGCGTCTTCGCCTCGGGTGGCTTGGGCGTGACGATCGGCAAGCAGCACTTGGCGCAGGAGGACGAAACCCGGCAGACCATGGCCTCCGGCTCCACGGTGGGCAGCGTCTCGGGCCATGTGCGGATCCAGGCCGGCGAGACCTACCGGCAGGTCGGCAGCGAAGTCCTGGCCCCGCGAGGCGACATCGATGTCGAGGCCCGGCGTGTCGAGGTGGTCGAGGCGCGGGAGTCCCTGCAGTCCGACAGCCAGACCCGCATGCGCCAGAGCGGCGTGACGGTGAGCCTGTCCAACCCGGTGCTCAGTGCCGCCGGCACCGTCGACCGGGTCCGTGAAGCGGCCCGGGATGCGGGTGATTCACGCATGCGGGCGCTGGCAGCCCTCACGCAGGGGCTGGCCGTGTATGAGGCGGGCGCGAAGGTCGAGGATGATCCCCGGCGCCTGGGGGGTGTGAGCGTGAACATCAGCCTGGGCTCCAGTCGCAGTGCTTCCCAGTCGTCGCAGACCTCCGATTCCGCGGCGGGCTCGCGCCTTGTGGCGGGTGGGGACCTGCGCGTGCGTGCCACGGGGGCGGGCGAGCAGTCCGATGTCATCGTCCAGGGCAGTTCCCTGGAGGCGGGCGGCGTGGCCCGGGTGCTGGCCGATGACGAAGTCCGACTGCTGGCCGCCCGCAACCAATCCAGCCAGCACAGCGAGAACCACAGTTCGAGCGCCTCGGTGGGGGTGAGCTATGGCTTCGGCCCGGGGCAGGCGGGATGGGGCTTCAATGCCAATGCCAGCCGGGGCGATGGCCGCGCCGAGGGTGACGAGGTCACGTGGACGAATGCGCGCGTGCTGGGGGAACAGGCCGTGCAGATCGACAGCGGCGGCGACACCTCCCTGAGGGGTGCTGTCGTCAGCGCGCCGCAGGTGACGGCCCGTGTCGGTGGCAACCTGGCGGTGGAAAGCCTGCAGGACACTGCCCGGTACAGCAGCCAGCAGCGATCCTCGAGCGCCGGGGCCTCCTGGGGGAACGGCAAGCCCAGCGCCCAGGCCAGCGCCAGCCGCAGCGAGGCCGACATGCGGTTTTCCAGCGTGGGCGAACAGACCGGTGTGGCGGCCGGGGACGGCGGCTTCAACGTCGAAGTAAAGGGCCGCACGGACCTGAAAGCCGGCATCCTGGGCAGCAGCGACGAGGCCGCGGCGCAGGGGCGCAATCGCCTGGTGACGGCCACGCTGACGGCAAGCGACCTGGAGAACAGCGCGTCTGCCGAGGCGAGCAGCAGTGGCGTGGCACTGAGCAGCGACATGATGACGCGGGGCAAGTACGGCATCACCAAGGGGGTAGTGGCGAACACGATGCTCAATGCGGACGACGCCATGAGTGCGCAGGGCCAGACCCGAGCCACGGTCAGTGAGGGTGCGATCGAGGTCACGGACGAAGCAGCGCAGCGAGTGCTGACGGGGCAGGGGGGCGCGCAGGTGGTCGCCGCCTTGAACCGCGACGCGGGTACTGCGCATGCACGTGTCCTGCGGCCGGACCTGGAGCCTATGCAGCGGGCCGTGAATGCGCAGCGGGTGATCAAGGAGGAAGCATTTCGGGCAGTGACGACGCTCACGGATGAAGCCTATCGCTCGCGCTTTGAAGAAAAGCCCAAGTTGCTGCGCGTTGAGTGTCCGGTCGGGAAGAATTGCCTCGCTGACACGAAGCTCCTGGAATACCGTGAGGTGACGCCCGAGGAGTTTGCGAGTGCGCCGGACAGGACGACGTTTGCCGTGAATGGAATCCTGAACCCAGAGGACCGCGCGGCGAGGCTCATGTACCAGAACACCTTGCCCGAGCAGGGCGGGCCCACGGGCCAGGGCGATAAGCCCAGGGTCATTTACGTGATGCATATTGCGCCGGCCGGCTATCTGCTTTCGGAACTGATGGGAGTTGCCTATGAAAAAATAACCGCCAGCAACGACTACGGCCTGGCCAATTTCCTGGGCTACACGAACGGCCAGGAGTTGTACGCTGAACTCCTGAGGTCTCGGGGCGAGCGGCCCACGGACTCCCTGGGGCACAGTCGTGGCACCCTGGTCCAGCAGGCAGCGTTCACCATCCTGGCCAACAGGAGGGATGGCGAGGGCAGGGGGTTCGTCAACCCCAACCTTCGGGTGCGCGGGTTTGGCGGTGCGGCCCCCGCTACCGAGTACACGGAGAGGGCCGCGGCAGTCATTGGGCCAGGCGGCGACGTGAACCAGGTGACCTACACCCATTTCGACAACGATCCTGTGTCGACCTCCTGGCTGGCGGGACGTAACCCCGGGTCCTGGACTTTCAGGGACCTCTGGCAGGTGATGAGTACCAGCAACAGCATGCATAGCTGCGGAGGTACGGGGGCGCCAGGTTGTACCCAGGTCGAGGCGCCCGTGCCAGGGGGGCCGCAGGGAACGCCTGAAGGCAACGCGAGGCTGGTGCGGTATGTCGGTGGCAAACGAGTCCTGCCCCAGGATCCAGCGAAGCAGGAGGTGGCCCCATGACCTGCCGGCGCATGATCGCCATGTGCTTGGTCCTCGCCCTGCCAGGCTGCTCGCTCGAAGAGGCATTGAGGCAGAACGAGGAGCGCTATATGCGCCCTGGAGCGCTCGACAGTCCGGCGCCAAGCGGATCGAGCGGGTACGCAACGTACTCCTACAAACTGATGCGGCGATACCGCGTGACCCACGACTGGGTCCTGACGACTGCTTGCGACTACCGTGCCCGCGAATACCCGGAGGGGCTCAAGCCTCATCCCTCGGATTTCTGGAACGTTCCCGAGATCTATGAGGAGAACGGAAGCACCTGGCAGGCAAGCAATCACGGCGCTCGTCCGAGAAACATCGACACGCTGGTGACCAGCGTCAAGGTCATCTCCCAAGCCAAGGGTGACGAGGGTCGACTGGTGGAGCTCGGAAACCAGACGGCCTGCTTCGAATCCTGGTTGAAGTCGAGCCATATCCTGGTGGTCCGCCTTCGCAGGGGACCGCTGGAGGTCCTGCAGGCGGAGGTGACCCGCCAGACGCTTGCATCCGGTGTCACCCCGCGTTGGGAGCGACGTACCCGCAATGGTCTCGAGTGGCTGGTTCTGAATATCCCGGAAGACCAGTTGATCGCCCTTCAGCCAAACCGCTTCGGTGGTCCTTACCTGACCTGGATCGCTGCGCTGGGTGAGAGTGGGTATTCCATGGCGTTCACGCTCGGCGCCAACCGCGAATCACTTCAATATCCGCGGGCACACGCCGCTATGCAGGTGACCTTGATGCACCTGGTCGATTCACTGAAGGTCGAGTCACTGCCGCCGTGACCCAGGTTTCGCCTCTGCAAAACCGCAAATTGGCAGCCATTAATTGATGAGCTATTCATGGTCAGAAATATGAAATCAAAAGTTGAATCGAGTTCATACGATCTGACCCCTGCACCAACTCCAGAGGTTCATCATGCACCTGATTGCTCGCCTGTTCCCCGTGGCCATCCTCGCAACCTGCTTCCTGGCCCTGACCGCCTGCGGCGGAGGCGGCAGCGGTGCTGTCGCCGAGCAGAAGTCGGTCGTGGATCCCTACGTCGGCACTTGGTCGGTGTGCCACAAGTCCCAGGACCCGGGCCGGGCCTGGCTGGAGCAGTACACGATCCGCAAGCAAACGGCCACCACCGGCGAGTTCGAGGCCCGCGTCTTCGATTTTGCGAACGACGAATGCCGGGGTGACCCGCAAGGCTGGAACGCCTACCGCGAAACCATCGAGTGGACTGGAGAAACCCAGGCCATCGACGGCCTGACGGCCCATCGTGTCCTCCTCAAGTCCGGGACTCATTTCAGCCACCTGGCACCCACCGAGGTCCCGACGGATCCCGTCACGACGGAGTACCAGGTCGTGGCCGTCGTCAACGGCAACCAGCTGCGGATCGGGGAGTTCAAGGAATCCAACCTGCAGACCTACCCGCAACACTTGTGGAGTGAGGTGCTCCAGCGCCAGTGATCTTCGCAGCCGGCGCAACCCCGGCCGGCCGCTGCCGCACCTGTCCCCGGGCGGACGGTCGCGGTCTCTTCCTGATGAGGTGAACCATCGGTGCCGTGAAGCAACTGATCGCCATTGGTCACACATCACACAGGAAAGATCAGGATGGGGGGAGTTTCCAGCAAGCAGCCGCAATCAGGCGCCGGCAACGGTGCGAATGTGGGCGCGCAGCGCAGCGATTTGAGGGGCCGGCTCGCGCGCATGTTCTCTCGCGGTTCGAGTCCAGCGCGTGAAGGCAAGGGGCCCGATGGCCGGACTGTACGGATTCACGCCCCCCTGGAACCCGACGCCGGCCGGGGTCGCCTGGCGGTGGCGCCGGATCCCTCGGCGCAGGCCATCCCGCGCTCTCCACCTCGCCGCGTGACGCTGCCTCTCCTTGATACCGGCACTTCCCCCGCCAACAACACCCCCGCCGAGTCCCCGCCTAGGACGCCCTCGGCGCATCCCCCTGCGGTCCGCCGGGACGGCCTCACCGCCGCCCTCTCCCAACTGCTGCCGCTGGAGCTGCCTGCAGCGCCGGACCAGGCCGTCGAGGCGGTTGATCTCAGCGCCTACACCCCCGCCCAGGCCGCCGAGTGGATCGAAGACCAGGCCGTCGTGCTGGACGGCGCTGCCATGGGCGACGACCACCTGGAGATCCTGTGCACGGACATCGAAACGGCGGCGAAGTCGCTGTCGCCCGCGCACCTGCAGGCCATGGGGCGGGCGCTGGGGCAGGTCTTCAATCCAGGGGCTGGCGTCTGCTCCTCGTCGATGTCCTCCTCATCGTCCCTCTCCACCGCCATCGCCGGCCCCCAGGGTTACGCTGGCCTCAAGCGCCTGTTGCTCGCCCTGCTGGCCAGGCCGCAGCAGGCGCTGTCCCCCGAGCAGGCCGGTGCCTTCGTCCAGGGGATGCGGCTGAGCCTGCCGCCATTGCGGGAGGGAGCGGATGCGGTGTTCCGCCGCGCCATCTGCGAGGCACAGCGCGCGGGCACGCCATCGGACACGGTCATCGCCATGACCTGTGGATGGGTCTCCGCCATGGTGGACCCAGCGGTCAAGGCCTGGCCCTACACGCCGGCGCAACTTCCGCCGGGGCCCAAGAGCGAGGCACTGCAAGCCGCCCTGAATATCGGCAAGCGCCTCGCCCTGAACCCGGCCAGCCTGTTCGACCCGGACGTCAAGGCCTCCCGCGACAAGCGCTTCGACTGGCTGATGATCGCCTACCGCATGCCCCACCCGCAGTCCAATGAATCGCGCCTGGCTCCGGCCCGGCGCAACTACACCCGGCGCGTGTTTCCCCTGCTCACCGCGCCCCAGCGGCTGGCGCTCCTGGCCGCCTACAACCAGACGCGCCACCTGGGCCGTTTGCGGGACACCCAAGCAGAAGGCAAGGCGTCGTGAGGGTTCACGAGGCCTTGCCTTCAGGGTGCGCGGGGCGCACGGGGCTTGCGCGGTCCAGGGGGTGCGCAGCGAGCGCGCCTCCCCTGGCGATCAGGAGCTGAAGAACCCGCGCAGCTTGTCCGCCCAGCTTTCCTCGCTGGGCGTGTGGCGCGCGCCGCCCTTCTTGAGCGACTCGTCCAGGTCCTTGAGCAGCTTGCGCTGGTGCTCGGTGAGCTTGACCGGCACTTCCACGCCGATGTGGCAGTACAGGTCGCCGGGGTAGCTGGAGCGCACGCCCTTGATGCCCTTGCCGCGCAGGCGGAACTGCTTGCCGTGCTGCGTGCCCTCGGGGATGTCGATGGCCGCCTTGCCGCCCAGCGTGGGCACCTCGATCTCGCCGCCCAGCGCCGCGCGCGCCATGCTCACGGGCACCACGCAGTGCAGGTCGTCGCCCTCGCGCTCGAAGATCTCGTGCTTCTTCAGCCGGATCTCGATGTACAGGTCGCCCGGCGGGCCGCCGTTCATGCCCGGCTCGCCGTTGCCGGCGCTGCGGATGCGCATGCCGTCGTCGATGCCGGCGGGGATCTTCACCTCCAGCGTCTTCTGGCGCTTGATCTTGCCCTGGCCGTGGCAGCTGGTGCACGGCTCGGGAATGATCTTGCCGCTGCCGCGGCACTGCGGGCAGGTCTGCTGCACGCTGAAGAAGCCCTGGCGCATCTGCACCACGCCCTGGCCGTTGCACGAGGTGCAGGTCTTGGCCTGGGTGCCGGGCTTGGCGCCGCTGCCGTGGCAGGTGTCGCACGAGTCCCAGGTGGGGATGCGGATCTGCGCGTCCTTGCCGGTGGCGGCTTCCTCGAGGGTGACCTCCATGGCGTAGGACAGGTCGCTGCCGCGGTACACCTGGCGCCCGCCGCCGCCACGCCCGCCGCGGGCCTGGCCGAAGATGTCGCCGAAGATGTCGCCGAAGGCCTCGGCAAAGCCGCCGAAGCCCTCCGCGCCCGGCCCGCCGCCGCGCATGTTCGGGTCCACGCCCGCGTGGCCGTACTGGTCGTACGCCGCGCGCTTGTCGGCGTCGGACAGCATCTCGTAGGCCTCCTTGGCCTCCTTGAACTTGACCTCCGCGTCCTTGGCGGCATCCCCCTGGTTGCGGTCAGGGTGGTACTTCATCGCGAGCTTGCGATAGGCCTTCTTGATCTCGTCTTCCGAGGCGTTCTTGGGAATGCCCAGGACTTCGTAGTAATCGCGTTTCGTTGCCATGTTCTTGTGTCAACCCCTGCAGCAAAAAAGCCGCGTTGACCTTCCCGCCAGGGGAGCCGGTCCAACGCGGCGTGCCAGTACGACCTGGCGTTGCGTGATCAGCCTTTCTTGACCTCTTTCACTTCGGCGTCGACCACATTGTCGTCGGCCGGCTTGGCACCAGCAGCATCCGCGCCCGGTGACGCGGCGCCCGCGGCCTGGGCCGCCTGCGCCGCCTGCATGTCGGCGTACATCTTCTCGCCGAGCTTCTGGCTCACGGCCATCAGCGCGTTGGTCTTTTCCTCGATACGGGCCTTGTCCTCGGTGGCCAGGGCCTCCTCGACCTCCTTGATGCCCGTCTCGATCTTTTCCTTCTCGCCCGCCTCGAGCTTGTCACCGTAGTCGGTCAGGCTCTTGCGCACGCTGTGCACCAGGGTCTCGCCCTGGTTGCGGGCCTGCACGAGCTCGAGCTTCTTCTTGTCCTCGGCGGCATTGAGCTCGGCGTCCTTCACCATCTTCTGGATCTCGTCCTCGGACAGGCCCGAGTTGGCCTTGATGGTGATCTTGTTCTCCTTGCCGGTGCCCTTGTCCTTGGCGCCCACGTGCAGGATGCCGTTGGCGTCGATGTCGAAGCTC
>JACCEC011193850.1_pt1 | contig 15345 bp, 13 predicted proteins | sample 7450121 | NCBI WGS metagenome assembly JACCEC01 (sample SAMN15323455, study PRJNA562643) | freshwater metagenome | isolation source: river surface water | place: USA:Blue River Watershed | collected 2017-08-18 | reverse complement strand
TGCCGCCCATACCATCACGTGTATGAGCGGCAATTTATATTTAGCATATTTTTGCGAAATATTCATTTGTATCAGTGAAAGCTTAAAACGGCTGTTTTAACAAATTCTTTTGCATCACCACTTAGAGTAAATGCTGCAGCTTGTTCGGCAGAATTAATTTTCGCCTGATAAACTTCAGTTTTTTCTCCCTTTTTAACTTCAACTTTCAAAATACAAGGTACTGAAGCACTTAATTTTGATGTCAATAAAATATTTCCAGAAGGAATTGGTTTTTCGACATTCGGCTTCAACTGATTGTTTGTCGTAAATTTTTGACCAACTAAAATACTTTCTACGGCATGACTCGCAGTATCTTCAACCCAAACAGCAATATCAGATTCTTCCGAGCCTTTATTTTTCACCAATACCAAATCAAACTCTTTACCTGATGATTTTTCATTCGACTGCACTTCCATCAAAAATGGAGGTCTGCCACCTTTTCCACCGCTTGCAAACAATTTTCCAACTTCTGCAATCGGTTCTAAAATTTCAGTTAAACCCCCAACAACTATAACCAAAGCAATTACTCCAGACCAAATAAGCTCTTTTTGGATATTTCCAGTCTTTCTCGACTTAGAATATCCCATAATCGAATCCCAATTATTTTTGATGTGAAAAATTGCAAATCCCGTAAATAAAAGACCAACCAAAGTATGGGTAATTTCAATAAAATGTGCTTTTTGTTTCAAGTACAACAATACACCCGTAATTGACATTGCCAAAAAAGCAAAACCGATGGTAAGACTGACTAAATTTTTGTTTTTCATTTTAAAATTGTTTTTGGTTTAAAAGATGATTCAAATTAGATAAATTTATAATGTAAAAACAAGCCAAAGTTGTTTTTAACTTTCTTCGTAGCACCGTACAAATCACGATTTACACCTAATCCAGCTGCAAATCCTTTATAAAAAACACCAACTCTTCCCAGAACAAAACTCCGTTCATGTAAATCCGTAGCTATATTTTGGACATATAAACTTTGAACTCTTGCATAAATGCCTGGTTTATTTTGTCTTTTTTGAGCAAATTCTACCAAAGCGAAATTTTTAAGAGATATTTCTTTATTCATTTCAATAGTTGGATTAAGCACTATCATTACTTCTTTAGAATAAATATATTGTAATCCAAGAATAGGAGAAAACCCCTTTGTCGAATTGAAACTTGCTCCAGTTGCCAATTTTATACCCTTATAAAGTTCATAATTGAGTTGAATATTCGAAACAACCTCGTTATTCGACTTATCTTTGTTGGAATAATCACCTGCCAACGTTGTCAAAGAAAAAACACCCCATTTCTTGCTATTTGCAAAACTTTTAGAAATAATGGTTTGTGCCTGAATTCGATTATTTCCAAGTAAAACCTCAATTGGTGTTGGCTTTGTTTGGGCAAAAAGCTGAGTAGATAGCAACAAGAAAAGATACTTAAAGTTTTTCATAATTTTGGAGTATTTACGGTTACACAAAAGTACCATTTTAGATAAAAGCTACCATATAAATGATTTGAACACCATAAATTCATCGGTCAATTACAAAAACAAAGCGTTAAATCAGCTTAACTGCCCACGCACGTTCAAAGGAATCATCTGGCAATAAACCTTGAATTCCTTCTTTTTCCTCCAATTTTTGATTTGAATTGACAGAATCTGCAATGCCACACCAAGGCTCAATACATACAAAATCAGCATCTTTAGATGCCCAAATACCCAAAAAAGGAAATCCCGCATAATCAAACTTTAATTGAAAAGGGCTTTTATCAGATTTTAGAGTAACGACAGTAGATTTCAAATTTTTGAATACCAAAGCATCTTCATAAAAAAGCTCCTTTTTTAACCCCAAAACTTTAGACCCTTGCTCCATAAAACTCTCATCGTCTTCGTCCCATTTTTGCTCGTACATCGGAATAGGCTCTGTCAACACTAAACCTTCTGAACTCAAAGGGTAGCGTTTCAATACTTCTTCTTCTTCAAATTCCAAATAATAATCTTCATATTGAAGTGAATTATCTAAAGGAACAGCAAAAGCTGGATGTCCACCGATAGAAAAAAACATCTCTTTATCCCCTGTGTTGATTACATGGTAGCTCACACTCAATACATTGGCAAATAACTCGTAAGTCAAACGAAGCTCAAAATCAAAAGGGAAGACTTTTTTCGATTGCTCATCAGATGTAAGTAAGAAAATGATACCGTCGTCCCAATGGTCCTCTACTTCAAAAATCTGGTCACGGGCAAAACCATGCCGAGGTAGAGAATAGACTTGGTTTTCAAAAAAATATTTATTTTCTTTCAATCCACCTACAATTGGGAATAAAACTGGAGAAGTTTTTGCCCAAAACTGCGGATTTCCATTCCATAAATATTCAAGATTATTTTTTTTATGAAAAATCCCCGACAATTCAGCACCTTTTTCATTCATTGTTACTCTTAAAAACTCATTTTCTAAAATATACATATCCAAATTAAAGCTTATTTTATCCAAACAACTCTGAAAATACTTCATCTAATTTTCCAGCAGAGAAAATCTCGATTCCAAATTGTTTTTGGTCGAGACCTTTTAAATTATATTTAGAGATAAAAATTTTCTTAAATCCCAATTTTTCAGCTTCCGAAATACGACTTTCTATTCTATTTACTGCACGAACCTCCCCTCCCAATCCGACCTCAGCAGCGAAACAATAAGCACCCGAAACACTAATATCTTCGTAGGAAGAAATAATAGAAACACAAATTGCCAAATCAATTGCTGGGTCTTCCACTTTCAAACCACCTGCGATATTTAAGAAAACATCTTGCGTTCCTAAGCGGAATCCACCTCTTTTCTCCAAAACTGCTAATAGCATTTGCATTCTTCTACTATCAAAACCATTGCTTGTTCGTTGGGGTGTTCCATAAGTAGCAATGCTTACCAAAGATTGAATTTCGATTAACAAAGGACGGTTTCCTTCAAGCATAGCAGCGATTGTTATACCGTTTAATTCTTCTTCACGCTGTGAAATTAAGATTTCAGATGGATTACTTACTTGACGCAATCCATTACCCAACATTTCATAAATCCCAAGTTCAGAGGTACTTCCAAAACGATTTTTTGTAGTTCGGAGAATTCTGTAAGTCAAATGTCGGTCTCCTTCAAATTGTAATACAGTATCTACCATGTGTTCCAATACTTTCGGACCTGCCAATCCCCCATCCTTCGTAATATGTCCAATCATAATGACTGGCGTATCCGATTCTTTGGCAAATTTCATCAATTCTGCTGTGCATTCTTTCACCTGAGAAACACTTCCTGCACCAGATTCTATCAATGGAGAAACTAAAGTTTGGATAGAATCAATGATGACAATATCGGGCTCTGTCAGTTCAATTTGGCGAAAAATATTGTCGGTTGAAGTTTCATTTAAAATATAACAACGAGGATTAGAAAAATTCATCCTTTCTGCTCTCATCTTAATTTGTTGCTCACTTTCTTCTCCAGAAACATATAAAATTGTATAATCTTTCAGACTTAGAGCAATTTGAAGCATCAACGTTGATTTACCAATACCCGGTTCGCCACCGATAAGCACCAAAGAGCCAGGCACAATTCCACTACCAAGTACACGATTCAGCTCCAAATCATCCGTGATGATGCGATATTTTTCGTTTGTAGTGATTTCGGATAAAATTTTAGGTTTATTAACCGTTTTGGTAGCGGTAGAACCCGTAAATTTCCAATTGCCTTTTTCTGGTTCAGTTTTAGCCAAAACCTCTTCCACCATTGTATTCCATTCTCCACAAGAGGTACACCTTCCTAAGTATTTTGGAGAATTATAGCCACAATTTTGACAAAAATAGGCAGTTTTAACTTTTGCCATGTAATTTATTGGATTGAGATTAAAGAAAATTAATAAAATGTTAATAAAAACTAACAGAATACGAAATTGCTAATTATCTTCGTTAATTCCACAAATTCAAGATAAATAATTTAGGAATTTATCCTAAGATTTCGAATCAAATTAATTAATTATGAAAACATTCAAAACATTTGTATTGGTTGGACTGATATTAATCGGAGGACAATCAATGGCACAAAAAGGCTTTCAATTAGGAGTTAAAGGAGGCGTAACACTCAATCAAATTATCACCGACGGCGGAACTTTAGGGAAAAACATTTCCCAGAGTTATGACACAAAAACAGGTTATGTAGGTGGTGTTTGGGGTAAATTTGGAGATAAAGTTTTCCTTCAACCCGAAATTTTATTAGTACAAAAAGGAGGCACTATCGATGTCCAAAACCTTGGTAAGGTGAAATTTTCCTATAATAATTTAGACGTACCTATATTGGTTGGATTTAAAGTTTTATCCATCTTTAATGTTCATGCCGGACCAGTAGCGAGTTTCAACCTGACACAAGATAAAAATTTATCTGGTGCCTTAAAAGATCTTACATCAGAAGGAGAAATTATTAAAAAAGCAAGCTATGGATATCAATTAGGGGCAGGCGTCAAAATTTTAGGAATCAATTTGGACATTAGAAAAATAGGAAGTTTATCCGATGTTTCGAGTTTAAACCTAAGTACCAATCAATTTAAAGATTCTGGATGGATAGTAACTGTTGGTTTTAAGATAATTTGAGATAAAATAAAAAAAAGGGGCTTTGAAAGTCAAAGCCCCTTTTTTTTATTAATACTTATTTATTTAAAAAAGTAATGGTACTTAAGGCGAAAAGGGCTTTCCCTTCGTTTTTCATCTTTTTAAAGACAAAATATAAATTTTGTACACCTTCTGCTGGAGCTAATGCAATTTTGAGACTTTTGGCATTCATTTCAGGAATTTCGACTTCACCTAATAATTTGCCTGAAGTACCTCCCGAGCGAACTTCTATTTTGCCTCCCATGCTTTGAGCTTTTTCGGAATAAGCCAAAATATCTAAAGCCTTAATCCCTGTTAGGTCGATATCTTTAAGTAAAATATAGCCACCATCTTCGCTTGCAGCTACCAAATCGCCACCAAGTGTTTCCATATTTATTTTCATTGCCCCTTTGATATCATCATAAGCCGCCGCTTTAACCTGATTGCTGCGTAAAGCCAAAGAATTTGTTGAAGATAAAGGACCAATCACTTTACCACCTTTGTCTGTGTAAGTCGCCTGAATGATATAAGCTCCAGCTTTTTTATTCTGGTGAGCCTTTGCGTCATACGAACCTTTAGCTGGTTGAGATTGTTTTCTTGTATCATTCAATGACAAAATATAATCTACCATATCTTTAGCATCTGATAAATTAAGTTGTGGGTGAGCCGCCATGGCTTGTTCGCCCCAAACACCTCCACCTCCTTTGATAACTTTCTCTGCCAATTGATTAATGGCTGTTTGTCCTCTACGGTATTTTTTAGCAATATCTATATAAGCAGGTCCTATAGATTTTTTATCAATTGAATGGCAAGCTTTACAATCGCTCAAATCAATCAAGCGTTTACCGGCAGCGAAATTAATATTTTCTTTATGCCCTTGCTCAATCATCGTTTTATCAAATCCCTCTAAATAATTGATATTTACCACCACCTCACTCGGGTCAATCCCCTTCGTAATTGTTCCGTCTTCTTTATCACTTACATTTACTTCATAATCAATTTTATTATCATCGAAGAAAAACGTTTTATTACCTTTCACTGCTATGTTTACTTTTGGCTCAGCATTACCAGCTTTAATTTTCAATGATTGGGATACTTTATTTCCAGCAACATCTGTTACCGTCAAAACCACCTCATACTCCCCTGCTTTGGTGAAAGTAAACTTAGGATTTGGCAAATTACTTGTTGGAAGACCTTTCCCAAAACTCCATTGATATTTCAAGGCATCATTATCATAGTCCATCGTTCCGGCAGAAGAAAAAGCAACAGACAATGGAATTGCACCTACTTTTTTATCAGCTTTTGCCATCACCACAGGCTTACGATTTCCAGGATTATATTCAATCAAAGATAAAGTAGCCTCTTCATTTTGAGCAAACCAATTCATTCCATAATCTAATACAAATAGCCTTCCATCTTTCGAGAAAGTCATGTCCATCGGATGATAGAATTTACTGTTTGGCATAAAACGCTCCATTCCTGTATAATTGCCTTCTTTATCCATACTTACCAAATAAATCCAATCTCTCATCCATTCATAGGCAAAGAATTTACCATCGAAATAACTTGGGAATTTTTTAGGATGATTGGCATAATCTTCCGAATAATAAACAGGGCCTGCCATAGGATTACAACCACCTTTGCCAAATTCAGGATATAATTTCGAAGGACCATATCCATAATAAATCCAAGCTTTTTGTGCTGGCGGTAATTCTTTCAAGCCAGTATTATTTGGTGAATCATTGATTGGCTTGGCAGCATCATATTTTTCTCCAGAAGTTTTCGTTGCAAAATCAAAGTGATTATAGGCAAAATTAGGTCCAGTAAAAATTGGCCACCCAAAAAATCCTGGCTTTCTTGCTTGATTAAACTCTACAATTCCTTCAGGACCTCTTTTATCATTTCCTTTCCCTGCATCAGGCCCTACATCACCCCAATATAAATATCCAGTACGTTGGTCAACCGAAATTCTATAAGGATTTCTCATTCCCATTGCATAAATTTCAGGTCGGGTTTTTTCTGTTCCGAGCGGGAATAAATTTCCTTCAGGAATAGCATAAGTACCATCTGCTTGCGGTTTAATTCTCAACACTTTTCCTCTCAAATCATTTGTATTACCAGATGAACGTAAGGCATCCCAGCCCGAACGACCCTCTTGAAAATCAATTGGGGCATATCCCTCCGATGCAAAAGGATTTGTATCATCACCCGTTGATAAGTACAAATTTCCATTTTTGTCCCAATCTACCGAGCCTCCCGTATGGCAGCATTCATCTCTCTTCACGAATACTCTCAAAAGTACTTTTTCCGTAGCAAACAACACCGTATCTTTTTGGGTATCATAGACAAATCTTGACAAGAAATTATCTTTAGTTACCTCCCTTGTTTCGTTTGGTGTATAATAGAAATAAACCCACTTATTTTCATTGAACTTCGGATCAACGCCAACTCCCATCAAACCATATTCAAATTTGGTATAAACTGGCATTTGAGCAACTACTTTTACTTTATTTGTAGATGGGTTCCAGACTTTAACCGCACCTTTTCTCTCCACAAAAATAATTTTCCCATCAGGCATCGCTGCCAACTCTGTGGGTTCATCCAAATTATTGACTAATACGGTACGTTCAAATCGATTTTCTTCAGGAGCATTTGCTGTTTTTGCTTTAGAATAATCAAGTTTTTCTGCCATTGCCCATTTTAATCCTTGCCAAAAATGCTCCATCATCAAAGGCTCACTGAATGTCTCCGGGGTGTGTCCGTAATTAGAATAAAATGCTTTACCACCATCAAATTCGTGGTACCACGCCATTGGATGGAAATCACCCATTTTGCCCATTTCATAACTTTTTTCATCTACTCGAACAATGAAATTAAGTATGTCTTTTTTCAAGGACTTAAAATCATAAAATTCGTCTTTTCTTTCAAAAGTATCTGGAAAATGAGCCGACGCAGGAAACTTTTTATCCAATGTTATCATTTTTCCATTCTGTACATTCGACACTCTTCCTCCTGGGTGGCTTGCAAAATATCCGCCCATTAAATCATTATACCAAGGCCAATTGTATTCGGTATCAGAAGCAGCATGAATGCCTACATAGCCCCCACCCGCTTGAATATAACGCTCGAATGCAGCCTGCTGTGCTGGGTTTAATACATCTCCCGTGGTGCTTAACCATATTACAGCAGCATATTTTTTGAGATTCTCATCAGTAAACAAAGCTGCATTGGTAGTAGTATCCATCACAATGCCTTGTTGTTTACCTAAATTTATAAAGAAATCATTTCCTTCTTTTATTGAGTTATGATGAAAACCTCTCGTCAGAGAAAAAACCATCACTTTTTTCTGTGCAAAAGTGCCGAAGGAAGCTAGCAACATCGCACTAAACAACAATATTTTTTTCATTGTCTATAATTTTGGATTTGGTTGAATAGATATGCTTTTTATTTAATTCTGACAAATATACTCAAAAAAAAGTTGAATAATTGTCAAAAATACACTAAAAAAATATTCCATCGAAAATGAGCTATTATTTTATAAAAAATGAAAAATATATACCAATAGATGAGCTTTTACGAAAATTTTATAAATATTATCGATTAAAATATCAGTGATACTTATATAAATTTCCGATATTTGCATCGTTAAATTCATAAGAATGAAGCAATTACTCTCTCGTATTACTTGTTTTTTGATGGCTTTTCAAGTGCTTTTTGCAAGTACTGGAATGGCCGTGATTGAACATTTATGTGAGGTAAAAAGCAGTAAAACTTATACTTTAAGTAAAAGTAAACCTTGTTGTCTCTCCGAAAAAAAATCTAATTTTAATCAAAAAAGTAAAACTTTACTAAAAAAAACCAAATGTTGTAAAGAACTTTCTGGATTAAAGAAAATAAGTACTGATACCGTACAAAAGCTCACTAAAAAATCAGATAATCAAAAAGTAATTTTACCGAAATATATCTCTGATTATGCTTCAGGTCAGGAAAATATAGCTATTTTTCTAAATCAAAAAACTGATTTTTTATTTCCTTTCAAGGTTTATTCCCCCGGTAAAACCATTATTATTAGAAATTCGCAATTTTTAATTTGATTTGAAAACTATTCAAAATACTGTTTGGTATTACAATACGTTTTTTAACAATCAAATTAATCTATCATGCGAATTATATTATTCATTTTTATATTTTTATGTACTTTAAGTACATCCTACGCCCAAATGTTGCGTGGACAAGTCTTTGAGAAAAAATCAAATCAAACGGAAGAAAGTCTGACGGGTGCAGTACTGCGTTGGAAAAACTCAAATACGGGAACAAGTACAGATGCCGAAGGAAAATTTTCTTTGCACAAGAATGACAATCAACATCAATTGATTGTCAGCTTTATAGGCTATAAAACCGATACATTGATGGTACATTCCTTAGAATTTCTAAAAATATACTTGACTCCAGAAAGCTCAACACTTCAAGAAGTGGTTGTAAAAAGTGAGGCAAGTGTCATCGACCGAATGAACCCAATTCAAACCGAAATAATCACAACGAAAGCCTTGGCAAAAGCTGCTTGCTGTAATTTATCAGAAAGTTTTGAAACAAATGCAAGCGTTTCTGTCAGTTATGCAGATGCTGTAACAGGCTCTAAGCAAATTCAATTATTAGGTTTAAGCGGAAATTATGTGCAAAGTAATTCGGAAAATATTCCAAATATAAGAGGCCTGAATACTACTTTTGGACTCAACTACATTCCAGGTACGTGGATTAGCTCTATTGACGTAGGAAAAGGTGCAGGCTCGGTGGTGAATGGCTATGAATCTATTTCAGGTCAAATCAATGTAGAACTCCAAAAGCCCGATATTGCAGAAAAGTTGTATCTAAATACCTATTTAAACAACTTTGGTAGAGGCGAATTGAATCTTAATCTTGCTCATTCATTCAAAAATAAACATGAAAAAGGAAAATGGTCGGTTGGGTTATTGTCGCATGTTTCTACTTTACAGAATAAATTAGATAAAAACAATGATAATTTTTTAGATATTCCACTTTATACTCAATACAATTTTATCAATCGCTGGAAATATCAAAGCGAAAATTGGATGACACAATTTGGCGTAAAAGCACTTTATGAAAACAGAATCGGTGGACAAACAAATTTCACCTCAAATCTTAAAGGCTCTTCGGTCGTCTATGGTTTTGGAAGCGATACAAAGAGATTTGAGTTTTTTTCCAAAACAGCCAGATTATTTCCTCAAACCCCGTACAGAGGGCTTGGGCTAATTTTGAATGCCCAAATTCATGATAATACATCTTATTTTGGATTGAGAAATTATACAGGCAAACAAGGCACAGTCTATGGAAATTTAATCTATCAAGATATTCTTGGCAATACCAATCACCAATATAAAACTGGATTGAGCTATTTATTAGATGATTATAAAGAAACCTTGAGTAAACTAAATCCACGCAACAGAACAGAATCCGTTCCAGGAATATTTGGAGAATATACATTCACTATACCTGATAAACTAATTTTGGTAGCTGGAGCAAGAATTGATTTTCATAATTTATACGGCACTAAATTTGTACCAAGAATTCATGCCAAATATGACATCAATAAAAATATCCATCTTCGAGGAAGTATCGGTAAAGGCTGGAGAATTGCCAATCCTTTGGCAGAAAACTACGGATTATTAGTAAGTAACCGGCAAATTTCTATCGACAATAATTTAAAACCAGAAGAGGCATATAACTATGGATTAAGCTTGGCTAATGAATTTGAATTATTCGAGCAAAAAGCATCTTTTATCATCGATGTTTATAGAACAAACTTTCAAAATCAATTAATAGTTGATATGGAAACTGCTGGCAAATTGGCCTTTTATAATTTAAAAGGGCAGTCGTACTCCAATAGTTTTCAAGTAGAGTTTAACTATTCACCCATAAAAAGACTTGATTTCAAAGCAGCGTATCGGCTCTTTGATGTAAAAAATACCATTATTGGAGAGAATAATCAATTAAAATTGCTAAGCAAACAATTTGTTAATCGTGATAGAGTTTTAGTCAATTTGGCTTATGCCTTGCCTTACGACAAATGGAAATTTGATTTCACTTGGCAATGGAACGGCAAAAGAAGATTGCCAGAGATGCCAAACCATTTGTCACAATATAGTTATGGTACAACGGCACCAGCATTTTCAAATATTAATGCCCAAATTACTAAAACATTCCTCAAATGGGATATGTATCTCGGGGGAGAAAATCTAAACAATTTCACTCAAAAGAACCCAATTTTTGTGGCTGACGACCCATTTGGTAGGCATTTTGATGCAGGAATGACTTGGGGGCCTGTGATTGGGCGGATGATTTATGCAGGAATGAGGTTTAAACTTAATTAAAAAATGACTTTATACATTAAAAATATGGTTTGCGACCGCTGTAAAATGGTGGTCAATGACATACTTTCGAGTGAGGGGATTCAAGCAGTTTCTGTTAATTTAGGACAAATAGAACTTGCTGAAAACCTAAAAAATGAAGCTTTGGATAATTTAGCTAATAAACTTACCCGTGTTGGTTTTGAATTATTAACCGACAAGAAAAAGCAAACCATTGAAAAAATAAAAGTAATTATTGTTGAATTGGTACAAAATCATTCGGAAGAGTTAAAAAAACATAAAATTTCAAGTATTATTTCAGAAAAAATGGCGAAAGATTATAAATCTCTTAGCACTTTATTCTCCGAAGAAACAGGTAATACTATCGAGCAATTTTATATTTTACAAAAAATCGAAAAAATAAAAGAATTGATAGAAAATGAAGAATATACACTCAGTGAAATAGCAGATTTATTGCACTATAGCAGTGTTCAGCATTTATCAAGCCAATTTAAAAAAATATGTGGAGTTAGCCCGAGTCAATACAAAAATCAAAGAGAAAATAAACGAAAACCGATTAATCAACTATAAAACAATCATCAAATATGAAAACTATTTTTGTTGCTTTAAGTATCCAATTGATGTTCTTTTCAAGTTTTACATTTAAGAACGAACCGCCCGCCAAAGTAAAGATTAAAACTTCGGCAATCTGCGAAATGTGTAAAGCAAGAATCGAGAAAAAATTAGCATTTACAAAAGGAATTATTGAATCTGATTTGGACTTGAAAGATAAAGTTATTACCGTTACTTATCAATCCAATAAAACAGATATTTCAAAAATAAAAAATGCTATAAATGAGGCAGGTTATGATGCCGACGAAACAAAAGCCATAGAGAAAAGTTACGAAAAATTACCTTCATGTTGTAAGAAAGAAACTAGTCCTCATTAATCCAAACTTCAAGCATCTGTTTGAACCAGACTATTTTGGTTCAAACAGATATTAAACCCACTCAAACGATAATTTTATTAGAAATTTCCCGAATTTTATACATTCGTATTTATCAAAAATAACGAACTTTGATTGTTATTCAAGAAAATATGAAACAAGACAAAATACAAGAATACCATATCCCGATTCTCGGAATGGAAAGCGAGCATTGTGCTATTATTTTAGAAAAAAAATTGACAACAATCCTACCTTTGGAAGCTTATCAAATCGAATATAATAATGCAAGATTAACTATTAAGAAAGAGCAATTGGGCGAAATTTTACCTGAAATTATCTCTCTAATCGAAGATTTGGGTTATTCTATCCCCATCATCAAACAAAATATTCCGGTACTCAATTTGAGCTGTACTTCATGTGCCATTAGTGCCGAGTCTATGGTAAAATCTCTCAGCGGCGTGATTCGAGCCAGTGTTAATTATGCTTCTGCTACACTATCAGTAGAATATTTACCAAACTTAGTCGATCCGAAACAAATGAAAATTGCAGTACAAAGTGTAGGATACGACTTGTTTTTACCTGAAAATAGCCAAGCCCAGAATAGCATCGAAGAAATTCGTGCATCAAAGTACTTGAAACTGAAAAAGAAAACCATTGCATCTCTTATCTTAGCAATTCCTATTATTATTTTAGGGATGTTTTACATGGATTTGCCTTATGCCAATTGGATTTTGTGGTTGCTTTCAAGTCCGGTAGTGATTATCTTTGGAAAAGATTTCTTCATAAATGCTTGGAAACAAGCCAAATACAAAACTGCCAATATGGATACATTGGTAGCACTTAGTACAGGAGTTGCCTATATTTTCAGTGTTTTTAACACACTTTTCCCTCATTTTTGGCATCAAAAAGGGCTTCACTCTCATGTATATTTTGAGGCATCTGCCGTTGTCATTGCTTTTATACTTTTAGGTAAATTATTGGAAGAAAAGGCAAAAGGGAATACATCTTCAGCTATTCAGAAACTTATCGGTTTACAAGCTAAAACAGTCACTTTGGTACAATCTGATGGAAAAACTATCGAAAAACCTATTGAATTTGTACAAAAAAACGATATTTTATTAGTCAAACCTGGCGAAAAAATTGCAGTAGATGGTATAGTTTCCAAAGGACAATCTTTTGTTGATGAAAGTATGTTGAGTGGCGAACCTATTGCCGTAGAAAAGAATGAAGGCTCAAAAGTCTATGCTGGGACTATCAATCAAAAGGGAAGTTTTCAATTTACAGCTAACAAAATTGGCGAAGAGACTTTATTGTCACAAATTATCAAAACTGTACAAGAAGCCCAAGGGAGTAAAGCACCTATCCAGAAATTAGTTGATAAAATCGCAGCTATTTTTGTTCCGATTGTACTCCTCGTTGCTATTCTTACCCTATTTATTTGGTTAATTTTTGGAGGAAATAATAATTATTCAATGGGATTATTGGCTATGCTTTCTGTGCTAGTCATTGCTTGCCCATGTGCTTTGGGACTTGCAACACCAACGGCAATAATGGTTGGGATAGGAAAAGGTGCAGAAGCAGGGATACTCATCAAAGATGCTGAAAGTATAGAATTAGCGAGTAACATAGATACGATAATTTTGGATAAAACGGGTACAATCACTGAAGGTAAACCATCTGTTACTGACGAATTTTGGGTCAATCGTGAGTCGATATACAAAGAAATTCTGGGAGCTTTGGAGCAACAATCCGAACATCCTTTAGCAGAAGCACTTCGTAATAAGTATTTACCAGAAAACAATATTCAATTAAGCGATTTTGAAAGTATTACTGGATACGGAGCTAAAGCAAGCTATCAGGGGGCGAACTATTTAGCAGGCAATAAAAAATTAATGATAAAGAATAATATTACTTTGCCAACAACATTATCAGAAATGGCAGAAAATTGGACGAGCGAAGGTAAATCAGTTGTTTGGTTTGCTTCCAATCAATCCATCATTGCGATTATTGCGATTGCTGACACCATCAAAACTTATACAAAAGATGCTGTTGAAATGCTTGATAAACAAGGGATTGATCTAATTATTTTAAGTGGTGACCAAACAAAAACGGTGGAGTATATCGCAAAAAAAGTAGGTATCCAGCAATATTATGGAGAAATGCTTCCTCAGGATAAGGCTAATTTTATTAAAAAGCTACAGCAGAATGGCAAAAAAGTAGCTATGGTTGGAGATGGAATCAATGATAGCACGGCTCTGGCACAAGCAGACGTAAGTATAGCCATGGGACATGGAAGCGATATTGCAATGGATGTTGCTAAAATGACCATCATTTCATCTGATTTACGAAAAATAAAACAAGCCTTAGACATTTCTAAAAATACAGTCAAAACCATTCATCAAAACTTATTTTGGGCGTTTATTTATAATATAATTGGCATACCTTTAGCTGCTGGAATGATGTATCCTATCAATGGTTTTATGATAAACCCAATGATAGCAGGAGCAGCAATGGCATTCAGCAGTGTCAGTGTAGTGACGAATAGTTTACGATTAAAATTTTTAAAATAAAACAATCAAACAATGGAATTAAAATTTAAAACTAACATCAATTGTGGCGGATGTATCGCAGCAGTAAGTCCAAAACTAAATCAAATTGAAGGATTAAACTGGCAAGTGGACACTCAAAATCCCGAAAAAATTCTTACAACAGAATCATCGAAAAATCTCGAAATAGAAATAATTCAGGCTGTAAAATCCGCTGGATTCAATATAGAAAAAATCTAAATCAAATCATGGAAGCTGTTCAAATTGAGCAGCTTTTTCATTTTTACGAAAAATATATCTACATTTTTCTTTACCGATAGCAATTCCAAAAATAATACAATTTTTGATTTGATATAAAAAAAATAAAATTTGAAGAAAATCATCCAAAAAAGACTTTAATATTCGATATAGCCCAAAAAGTCAATAAAATGACAATTAATCTAAAATCAATCCAATCAAAATAAATCTTAGAAAAATATTAATCAAATACCTTTGAAATTAAAATTTTAATCAATAGATTAGTTTCCGAAATATCATTTTCTACCAATTATCTATTGAAACAAAGCCCGGGAGCAAAAAAATATTTCGATAAGCAAAACAATCAACATAAACCAAAGAACCTTATGAATTTCAATTTTAACGATTATCAAACCGAAGGCTTTTTTGATGAACTTATAAGTTCTGAGGGATATGCCCGCCCCGGCAATGAATTTTTGAAGTCTAAAATCGAGTCTTTACCTTTCGATACACTTCAAAGCAAACAAAAAGCAGCCGAACGCTCGATGGTAGCTGCTGGTATTACTTTCAATGTTTATTCAGAAGATGGCGGAACAGAGAGAATT
>JACCEC013083503.1_pt1 | contig 15346 bp, 12 predicted proteins | sample 7450121 | NCBI WGS metagenome assembly JACCEC01 (sample SAMN15323455, study PRJNA562643) | freshwater metagenome | isolation source: river surface water | place: USA:Blue River Watershed | collected 2017-08-18 | reverse complement strand
GCTTTGCATGCTTGCAAGATCACATCTGATTTACCGGAATCCAGTAGCTACTTCAAGGCTTCCGAAGTCGCTGTCTTGTAGTCGCCAAAGAAGTGGCGGACATCAAATCGAAGCGTTGGCTCCAAGTCCTTGTAAGGAGATTTCTTTCCAAACTGGAGTGATGCAATGTAAAGCTTGATTTCGTCTGCACGGGTCTGCGCTGCTTTCTCTAACAAGCCCAGGTCGTAATGAGTGCGAATAAGCCTAAAAGCACGGGTGAGCGAAATCTTTTCCTGAATTTCACTTAGTTTCGGGACCTCGTGAATTTCGGGGAATCGACCCAAGTCTAGAGTGAGCGTCCATAAAGTATCAAGCGTCGGGCGTAACTCGGTGAACTCTCGCTCTGCCTTGGTGAAACGGGGCTCCCGGATTTTTTCAATCCTCGGCGCTCTAGGCAGCCTTGGACTGAGTCTTGCACTCAACAATCTTCGTGCGACATTTGAACTCTTGTAGCGGCTTACCAGGAATCGTTGCTCTGCATCTTTGTCCCGGAAGACAAGGGCGATGCCAGGGCCAACCATGATCGGATCCTGGTCCAGAACTTTTTCAAGATAATCTTTGAATTCGTCTTGTGAGAAGTATTTCTGAAATGTGTTTCTTGCAGTCAGAAATCCATCCCGGTAAGGCTTCCCAGGACGATCATTCGAGTACAGCATCACCGACACAACCAGGGCCGTAGAAGCAAGTGAGAATGCTCTCTGAATGGCCTCAACGCGTTCCGCAGGATCCTCAATGACGTTGACAACGAATCCAAGATTCACCACGTCAGAGGCGATCTGTGGTTGGTCTTGCGCAAAGTGAGGATCCCAACCCGCGCACCGAATACCGATGCTCTCAAGTCCCCTGAGATCATCCCCGCGTCCGCAACCATAGTCAAAGACAGAGATTTCATCGTTGATCAATCCATGACCAATTAGCAGTTGCACAGGTGCTGACAGCGTACTCCGGCTGAGTGCTGTCAGGTGTCTTTGTACTTGTGCCTCCCCAAGAAATGTTGGGGATTCAACCTCATCTTCAATTGTGTTGCCTATAGGTACGAAATTCTTGTTTTCGAGCCGGAATCCCTTTTCTGATATCAATCGCTTCCAGTTTTCTCTAAAACCGATTGGTGAGGACGTAGAAAATAATCCTAGGTCTTCCGCCAACTTGGTTGTAGCCACCCATCCCTCCCGGCCTGGATGGTCATCAGCCACGAGCAGTTCTTTTCTGTGAAGAATTGGCGGGTTCAGTGAGCTCGCATAGGAGCGAAAGGTGACTACGTTCCTATGCAGATCAATAGCCCAAGCACCGTTCAAGGTCGGAAAAGGATCTTCATCAAAGTCCAGGTACTGCAAAAAAGAAAGTCGCTGCTTGTGTCGATTAATTTTGACCACATTGCAGGCAGCAAGGTCATCTTTGGCCATCAGCTGTAGACCAACTTGCACGAGCTGATTTAATTCAGCATCTTGGCCGAGGTGCGACAAATATTCGGCGTGTATGTAGAGGTCGTCGAGGACCTTTTTCCCAATCGAGGGGAAAGTCCTAGCGCTGCCAGCGGATTCCATTTCGCCTTACCTTGGTGTCTGACTATTTTTCAAGAGCCAACTCAGGATGATCTTCTAAAACTCTTTGTGCAATCGCGTCCGGGTCATCAGCCACTTCACTGTATGAACCCAATTCGTCCCTCATGGCTTTGACAGTAGCCATCACGACAGCACGAGGAACCTCTTGAATTCCGTAATACTCTCGTTGGCTCTCATCATCAAATACATCAAGAAGATTTTGATAGGTGATGTACTCTTCCCATGCCTTAGCGTCCAGACGGGCCGTGCTTGAGTGCTCAGAAATTTTCAGCTCTGCATCGCCCACGGTTAAATCATCATCAAACGGGATTGACCAGTATTTAAGATAATCTTTGTGCGAATCTTGTGCTGGCAGTTTTTTCGCAAATGCATCGAACTCAGATTTCTTTGCCTTCAATCCGACAATCTGAAGTTGAATCTCAAGGTAGTCATCCGTTCCGCGATAGGCGCGCACTAGACGGCCGTAGACAGCTTCCAAACAATTTGTCTTGACAATTTGTAGCGCAGCATCCTTCGGCAAATACCCCAAGAAATACTCTCCAGAATCCCCTAAGCCGATAACTTTTATCGCATTCACGTCTTGAGGGTTGTCCTGCTCATGTTCTAGGCGCAATGTCTGGTTTAGATCATCAATAAACGCTATGGCTGCCTCACGCCGATGGCCTAAACCTTTGACCCCCATGTTTTGAAGGAATATTTGGTACCCTTTTTTGATCGGAGGAAGAAACATGCTGGCCTTATATGCGCCACGACGATCCCCCTTTTCAAGCAACTTGGTTGCTTCATTTTTCTTCTGATTTTTAGCTGCCGGTCCTTGATGTGGAACTTCTGCTGCAACTGTCCTAGGTGAGAAATTTTTCTCAGAAACAACATTTTTCAGTGGCTCTGCATGATTAGCTGAAACGACGAGCTCCGGTTCCGACGTATTCAATCTGTCATCTTCCAAGGCTGAATTCTTGACAGCTTCCGCCTGGCGGCTCTTCTTGCTACCGAAAAAAACCAGTAAGACCAATCCAACTGCGGCAATAGCAAGAAAATACATCATTAGAAATTCCTATTTTCAACAATTAGTTATTCGCGAGCGTTCACCAGTCGCGATCATCATTGAATATTGCCCCTCTACCTGTGGCGATGTCACCAGTTCTAATGCTTCCGTCTGAACTCATCGAGTCCCTCAGACTGGTGTAGAGACTGCCATCACTTCCAACCACAGTGTTGTCACTTACCCGGGTGTAAACAGTTCCCTTGGATGAGACGCTCACATCATCATTTACCTGATTGATGACATCTCCGCTGGTCGACACCCACGTCTGATCGCTAACCTTGGTCAAGATTTCACCTCGGTTGTTGTCGGTGATCCCAAAAAGACGCTTAAAGAGGGACATGCTGAGCTCCTTTTTGCAGAAATTTCAACCATGAAGCCCGCCCTAGAGGACTAGTCGCGCTGGTCTTCATCAACTATAGGATAGCCCAGCAAACGACAAAATATGTCGCTTAAGCATTTTTCTAGTAAACTGGACATCAAGCGGCATCTTGACCAGCAACAAGCGACGCCAATTGTCGCTTGGATCCTTACAGTAGAGGGCAAATGAACGACACCCTGATGCGCCAGTGGGCAATGCTGCGTCTGATCCCAAGATTTCCTCGCCGCATTGATACACCTACCATCCACAGCCAGCTACTTGGTCAGGGGATGCGTGTTTCTTTGCGCACGGTTCAACGTGACTTGAACAGTCTAGCCACTACATTTCCTCTAGATTTTGATGAGTCAAAGCCTCAAGGATGGTCTTGGCAAGAGGGCGCAAGCCAGCTGGATATTCCTAGCATGGATCCCCACGCAGCGCTTACATTCAATTTGGTCGAGCAGTACATGCAGAACTTGCTCCCGAGATCAACTTTGAATCAAATGGTACCTTGGTTCAATGCGGCAGAAGGCGTAGCCAACTCACAGGCTTCGTCCGTGAGCAAATGGCGTGACAAGCTGCGAGTAATTCCGCACACCCTTAATAAGGTACCTGCTCCGATTGATCCGGTTATTCAGGCTACCGTTTACAACGGATTGCTCAACGAGACACAAATTCAGGTCACCTATAGAGCAATAACTTCAGGTACGGAAGCCAAGACCTACCCAATCCATCCACTTGGGTTAGTTGTAATTGAGCAAGTTGTTTATTTGGTGTGTACCGTTAAGGAATATCAAGATGCAAGGTTCTTAGCTCTGCACCGAATCGACAACGCTGATCTGCTTGATGTTCCAATTGTTCGACCGAAAGCATTTGACATCGATGAATTCATCCTAAGAGAGTTCGGTATACGCCTAGGCAAGGAGCCATTCAACCTACATCTTCGCGTACGTGGCGTACTGACAAAGTATCTTGCGGAAACGCCCGTCTCTACGAGTCAAGTCATGACTCCGATTGATGTTGAGTGGACCAGAGTTGAGGTGGTTATACAGGACTCCGTTCAGCTACGGAGCTGGCTTCGATCGCTCGGTCCTGATGCAATCATTGAGCAACCAAAATTCCTCCAAGAAGAGTTTCAGCGTGAATTTGAATCACTTCTATCACAGTACAACAACCTCAATGCTTTAATAAAACCTGAAATACAACCCCCGAACACCTCCGTCAAAAGTCTGTATTCCTCTATGCCGAGTAAGCATCAATGAAATTCGAAGATCTCTTGTCTAGGGCGGACACCGCGCTCTCCGATTTGATGCCCGAAGGAACGCTCAGCATTGTTACGGCTATCGATTCCAAACTTGCCTATCCGAAGAATTTAATCAAAGTTCTGCTGCAGCTAAGGCCTGCAGACGTACTGCTAGATGATGCAGCAACAAGAAATCAGCTGCTGCTGATGCTCTCTCCCAAAGAAGCCAAAGACTTGGCGACTGTTTTGAATTGGGACCAAAAAGGTGACGTCTATGCCTTTTTGGAGAAAAACAAATTCAAACGCGCACCAGATAGGGAAGCGCTTTTCGGTTTCTTCAATGTCGAAATTCCAGTTTCGGAGGTTAAGGAACTGACTCCATCGGTTGTCGAAGTTTCGCCAGTATTTGCACTCTTTCCCCATCAAGCAAGAGCACTCAGGAAAGTAGAGGGCTACCTAGCTCAAGAGCCGAGGCGAGCACTGCTGCACATGCCTACAGGATCGGGGAAAACGCGAACGGCCATGAATGTGGTGGCCAACTATCTGCGAGAAAGAGACAAAGGTGTTGTTGTTTGGCTTGCCCACTCAGAAGAGCTATGCGAACAAGCGTGGGATGAATTTAGAAAAGCCTGGGGCGCTCTGGGCATCCGCAATGTGCCCCTCATTCGATACTGGGGCCCTTACGAGGAAGACCTTCGCAATGTTCAAGACGGAGTGATCATTGCGGGTCTGAAGAAAGCCTACTCTCGACTGCTCAATGACGATGAGCAATTCAGGGCGCTTAGTACAAGGGATCCTCTGGTAGTGATGGATGAAGCTCACCAAGCGATTGCCCCCACCTACCAGTTAATCATTGATCAATTGTTACGCCCTATGTCTTCAGCGCAGTTGCTGGGGCTGTCTGCAACACCAGGACGCACTTGGAACGAGCCTGATGCGGACCGAAAACTCTCGGAGTTCTTTGCAACGCGCAAAGTGACGCTCAAGGTAGATGGCTACGACAATCCAGTATCGTATTTGATCAACCAGGGGTATCTTGCAGAGCCGAAGTTCACGCAAATTGAGATCGCCGCCAATGTTGCCTTGACGTCCGAAGAGCAGGATCGAATTCGGGAAACCTTTGAGCTGCCCTCCTCTGTTCTGGACAGATTGGGGGACAACGACCAGCGCAACTTGTTGATTGTTCACCACGCTGAACAGTTACTAAAACGGCACAGTCGTGTCATCTTGTTTGCAGCATCTGTGCGCCAAAGTGATTTGCTGGCGGCAGTTTTGTCCGCTAGAGGTCATTGGGCAGCAAGCATTACTTCAAAGTCACCAAATGGACGAGCAGAGTCTATTGCGGCTTTTAAAGATGACGAAGATCGACCAAAAATTCTTTGCAACTTTGGCGTCCTGACGACTGGTTTTGATGCGCCACGAACCAGCGCAGCTCTCATTGCTCGACCGACTCTTTCATTGGTGCTTTACAGCCAGATGGTTGGGCGTGCCATGCGAGGCAAAGTTGCAGGTGGAAATGAAACGTGCGAGATCTTGACGGTGGTTGATACAACACTGCCGGGCTTTGATTCTGTTGTTGATGCGTTCTCTAATTGGGAAGATGTTTGGAGTGATAAAGATGACTAAGGTTGAAATTGTCCCAGCTCGCTTAGCTGTTAAGGCCATGCGGGACAACGGCTATAAAAATGCGGCTTATGCAATCGCTGAATTGATGGACAACTCTATTCAGGCCGGGGCAAACCGTGTCGAATTGTTGTGCATCCAGAAGACTGACTTTGTGGAACAGCGTTCGCGTCAGCGTATTGATCGAATCGCCGTGCTGGATAACGGTCGAGGCATGAATAAAGAGGTCCTACGGATGGCCCTCCAATTCGGCAACGGCACCAATTTGGATCCGAAAAATCAGACTCACATGGGTAAGTTTGGCATGGGATTGCCAGCCTCATCTGTGTCCCAGGCTCGACGTGTTGATGTTTGGTCTTGGCAAAAGGGACTCAAATCGGCGATGCACACCTACCTGGATATCCAGGAAATTGAGCGTGGCACTTTGGATCAAGTTCCCGAACCTCAGCCTACTGAGATTCCGAAAGAATGGCTGGGCTGGAGTAAGGAATTTGGCGATTCAGGCACGCTGGTAGTTTGGTCGCAAATTGATCGTTGTATTTGGCGAACTGGCCGAGCAATTATTGAGAACTCTGAGCAGCTCATCGGCCGGATGTATCGGAAATTTTTAGAAAACGACAACGTCAAAATTCGTCTTGCTTGCATTGAGAGCGAAAGCCTGACCTATTCAATCGATGGATATGCTCGACCAAATGATCCTTTGTATTTGATGGTTGGAACATCCACTCCTGCTCCGTACGATGAGCAGGCCATGTTTGAGCCCTATCCTGATGCAAGCTCATACGAGACAAAATTGCCCATCAAGCTGGGAGATCAAACACATTATGTGTATGTTCGTTGCAGCATGGCCAAGAAGTCTGCTCGTGAAGGCGGGACAGCTGGCAACCGAGATTACGGTCGACATGCAGCAAAAAATGTGGGCGTCTCAGTCGTCCGCGCTGGCCGTGAGTTAGAGCTAGACCCGTCTTGGGCATCTACCACCGACGCTCGAAATCGTTGGTGGGGTGTAGAGGTTGAATTTCCTCCTGCACTAGACGAAGTGTTTGGCGTGACGAACAACAAGCAGAGTGCTCGAAACTTTGCAGAAGTCGCGAATCTGAGCTACGACGACCTTTTGACAGAAGGAAAAACAATCTCGGCGCTCAAAGACGAAATGATCCGAGATGGCGATCCCCATGCCTACTTGCTTGATGTTGCTGACTTCGTCAGAAAGCAGATCAAACGCATGTTTGACCTTGTTGATCAACAGCTCAAAAATCAAAGAAGCCGTGAAGCCAGACACGATACGGCAGCACGTGACGCAGAGAAAGAGGCAACTGAAAAGACTCGCGAAAGGCAAGCTGCAGGCAAGCGTGGCGAGAGCGATGAAGGTGAGACCAAGCCTGTTGAAGAGCGTAAAAACGACATCGCATCTAGTCTTACAGAACAAGGCTTGAGCGAGGATGATGCAAAAGAAATTGCGGAATCAGCTGTCAACGACTCCTTGAAGTACGTGTTTGCCGAGGCAAGCATTGATAGTCCTGCGTTCTTCTCTGTACAACCACGCGGCGGCGCATTGATCATCACGTTGAACACCCGCCATCCCGCATATTCGCGTCTTGTCGATGTGCTGGAACGCGACAAAAAAGATCAAAGCACTCAAAGCCTAGAGGAACGCCTCAACAATGCGCTCAACGGATTGAAGCTTTTGTTAATGGCCTGGGCACGATATGAGGATGAACAAGACTCTGTTCGCCGCGAAGATGCTCAAGACGCTCGTGTGGACTGGGGACGCATTGCTCGACGCTTCTTGGATCGCAGCGAATAATCAAACATGAGTCGGTACTCTGAAGGCTACCAATCATCAGCTTTTCCATTTTCTGGTCAACTGATTGATGGAAAGACTGCCGCGAAGTGGCTTCTAGCTAAAGTAGGTCCAGCTCCTGCTGGGGTCTCTCTTTGCTCTGCATTCTTGAGATCAGAAGCACTACGGACACTCTACCCTTCAGAGATCTCAAACCATGACGGTCGCATACTTGCCCGGTGGCGATTGGGCGACTTATTAAGCGGCGCCTCAGACCTGGATGCATACCCTCTAGCTAAGCAGCTAGGGTTTGCTTTTTACATCCGGCAAGATTTCCACGGGAAAGTTTTCTCTATACCCGGAAGCGGCGTCATTGTTGGAAGCGCAAATGCAACGCTTTCTGGATTTGGCCTGAAAGAATCAGCCAATTCGGAGGTATGCACTCTAGTTCCGGATTCTGAAATCAACCAAGCTCTCTTGGACGAGATTTTCGACGGAGCAATCGAAATGACAGATGCTCTCTTTCAGGAGATTTCATCTGTGGTTGGATCGGCGGCCATGAGCGCGACAGACGAACTGGAGTGGCCAAGCGAGTTGCTTGATAGGCTACAGAACTTGGAATTTTCCGGTCGGCTTCTGCTTTCAGAGTGCTTGGTGTCTACGCCTGTATTTGACGAAAGCGGTGCACTCTCAAGCGTGGATGAGCGCGACTTGCACTTGCTCGGCATTAGCGGCATTGATCTGAATTCTGATGCGTTGAGACGTGCATTCAAAACGACTCGAATTTTCCGCTGGCTTGTGCATGCGCTCAAATCTTCTGGCGGAGAGCTGTACTTCGGATCTTTGACGGAGTCTTTGCACAGCACTCTCTTAGATGACCCGGTTGTTTACCGTCGAGATGTGAAGATTGTTCTACAAACACTTCTTCAGTGGTGTCAATTGCTGGGAGGCGTAGGGGTGCTTGTAGATCGACCCAATCACTCCCAGCGCGTTCGACTTTGTTGATTTACTTGTGACAAACGAGACAAGCGCCTCCGCCTTCGTCTTCAAGATACAAATCATCAAGATCAAGGTTTTCTGAGGAGCAAACCCTTAAGGGATTGATTCGCCTGTTTGCAAGCTCGCGCTGCTTTCGCGCTTCGAAGTCCCGCTTAATCTGCTCCATTCTTTCAGGCTTTTCCAGCTCAGCAAGCGGTTCATTCTGCGACCACGTGAATCGAGTTCCGTTCTCGATGGCAGTTTTCTCCATATTTTTGGCATTTTCAAACGCCTCCGGGTGACGTTCCCGCAAGCGAACCCATTCAATCTTTTGCTGGAAAAAGCAAAAGGTACAGCCACTTCGTGATCGCCAGTCGTAATACTTGGGGAGTCCAAGGCCTGATGCCTCCAGGATATCCAGAACATCTTCCTTGTTCAGACCGTTTTCACGGAACGGCAGCTTGACCTTCAAGTTCTTGTGATGCGACTGCATTCCATCACGGTGTTCCTCGTCTGCACGTATAGCGACATAGGAAACTACTTCATCACCTTTGTTGAGCCATTCATTAACCCACGCCTTGAATGGCTGGAGTTTTAGTTTGATAGTGCACCAGCGCGTTTGTGGGGATGGCAGGAAATTGCCGTTGTGGCGCAACCAAAACTTGAAGTCACGGTCTGGATTGAGGTAGTTGATTTTTCGGCCAAGCAACCCTTCCAGCTTGCCAAGAAACTCGTACACCTCGGGCAGCTCTTCTCCTGTGTCAGTGAAGAAGTACTGGATGTCAAGCTCTGGAAAATTTTCGCGCATGTAGATCGCGAGCGCGGCACTATCTTTGCCGCCAGAAAGACCAAGAACATGGTGTGTAGTCATGTTTTCACCTCATCTTTTTGGGCAACTTTAATGCCGATGTCGGCAAGCGTTGCAAAGATTAATCGGGGATCTACTTTCTCAAGGATTGGCAGAATCTGCGTGACAGCTGCATCAATTTTTGATTGGTCAGTCTTCGAAACCTCGACAGTTCGGCTCAGGTCATTTCCTTGTCCAGCAGAGAGTACAAGGTTAAAAACCTTCCTGGCTGAATTACGCCCTCGAAGACCTGCAAGTGCCTCTGCCTTGCGGAAGTCCATCGCTAGCGAGCCGAGCTGAATGATGGCGGCGTCAAGGTCCCGGTCTACCCAGCTATGCGAAGGCTTGTTGATCGCATTGCTGATCAGCGACTCAACGGCGGCATCTGAGTCCTCAAACTCTTCCAGTCGCGTTGCAAATGACTCCAACTGGAAGTTGCCAGTGATGCCCTTGACCGACTTTGCTCGGTTACGTAAATCTTCAGTGGATCCATTGCCGTGCTGAAGAGAGTCCAAAACAATTTTTCGAATCTCACTTAGCTTTGTTGGGTAAGCACTTTGCAGCTCGGAAATCACCGAGCTGAGCTTCTCAACCAGATCGCGTTCGGAATCCGAGCCAAGAATTGTGGGCAGATCGGCGAACAACACCTTGTTCGGGTCGCTTGCCTTGAGCAGCATCGCACGCACTTCTTGCGCTGGAGCTGAAACATTGTTCGTTCGTTTGGTCCAGTTGGGAAGATCGACAACGATAGAGACTAGTCCGCGAGCAGTATCCAGCGGGGAAATTGAGCTTACGTCAGCATTGGGGAGATGTGGAGCCAAAACTTTTTCAGCGATGGCTTTGGCAAGACTGCTCTTGTTTTCTCCAGCGGAGACGTATTTGAACTTGATCAGTTTCGGATCATTGAGCAACTCATCGATGATCACTTCGTTAATGTTCGGGGTGAACACGTTGTCAAAGTAAATGGCAATGTGCGCCTTATTTGCCAAGAAAAACGCCAAGGCAATAATTGGCATCACCCCCTTCTTGAGCCCGTAGGGAGCGCTTTGCCAGAGAGCATAGACTTCATCAAGGCCAAGCTTGTCATCCGCGTTCTTGAAGATCTCTTCTGTGTGGTACCAGAGTTCAAGGTAGGTCGAACCATTTTCACCATCGTCTTTGGGCTTACCAAAGCCCCAGCCCAAGCGCCCGCGATTCATGTGCAGGCCTGGTGTATTCAAGACTGTGTAGTACAGGCCCGCATCTGCAGGGTAGCCCTCGTACCCCAGTTTTGAAATGCCTCCGTCTTTCAGCATTCGATACATCAGCTCTCGGCGAGCCTTGACGATGTTGCTTGAAAGTTCATCGCGGTTGATCAACTCGCTGTTGATGATCGGCGTGCTGTGATAAATTTTTTCAGCAACTGTTGATGCAATTGCAGAAACAGTTGAGTTCTTCTCATCGTTCAGTTTTTGACCTTGGCGCAGCCATGTCGCAGAACGGAATGCATCGGTCAGCTCATCTTGAAGAGCGTTACGCAGGCTTGAAATTCTGGAGGTGAGCTCCCGTCTTGCAACGGAATCGCCTTCAAGCTCTGTCCGAGTTGTAAACACACGCTCAGCTGCCGCCAGTTCGTGAGAAAGTTCAGTGACCCGCTTCCCGTTCTTGGACACCCCAAAAATGATCGGGGACTCACTGTTCTCCAACGAGATTTCCTGGATGCTCGTCAGAAATTGTTTGTCGGTAATAGGGGTATCAGGAACGCAAAGAACGAATGTTCCCACGCTGCCTGGCGCAGCCTTGTAGTCGGAAATAAAGGTGGGCAGCTCACAAAATGGAACGATGGTTTTACTAAACCAGCGCATTGTTCCTGTCTCGTGGTACAGCCTTTTGGCAATGACAGGATTTAGGTCCGTGAGTTCCGAGATCAGTTTGCCATTGAAGGCTGAAATCTCATTTCGGGTGCTGCTGATGGCCCCTTCGATATCGAAATCGCTTCCCGCAAAAACACCAAAAGCATTCAGGTGTTTGCGTTCAATCAAAATTTTCCAGTCAACGAGCTCGACCAATGCGCGCTTCACTGCACTCTTGTCTGAGCTATTTACGCATGAAATGATGGTCTCTTCGTCAGCTGCAAGAGCAGCGCCGCTTCGGAACATTTCGATCAAGGCGACTGTTTTGGCCACATCGCTGTGTACTGCTTGTCCTTTCGCCTCAGCCCGCTCCACTGAGTCAACAGCCTGCGCCCAGCGATGACCATCTGGCGAGGCCAAGATAGCAGGCTCCGAGTTGGCTCTCAGGTAGTCCCAATAGTTTGAAGGGCGATACATTGAATCGCCAGAAACCTGATGCGTTTGCAGAAATTCGGCAAAGCCAAGAGGCTCACGTGATGCCAGGAATCCAAAAATGCTACGCTCATTCTGACCAAATTTCCGACGGGAAATGGGCCCCAGCAACGAGGTAATTGCCGGGTGAAGTGGCCAGCACGCTAACAAACTCTCTGCAAGATTCTTTGGAGCCGCAGGACGACGAGTCTTAATGTTATTTGCGATGACGGCACAAGCTTGCCGTGCATCAGAAACATCAATGTTTTCGGCTCTCGTAATCGATTGGCCAATCAGCTCGATTACTTCATCAGTTGCAGCAACCAAAGGTATGTCGATATAACGACCTTGAATCTTTGCCCAATCGTCACGCGTCTGCCTACCGAGTGCCGTGGCATAAGCTTCAAAAGGTTGATGCAAGATGCCGACGACGACAAAGTTTCCGTTAGTTCGGCTGGCAGCTTCTGCCAGCTGCTGGAAGAAGTAGATGTCCTCCGTACTATCGATGGCGGCGTTCTCCAAGAACTTGCCCAGCTCATCGATGTTCAACAAAAGTCCCTGCTTATTGCTCTCAGCAAGGGCTACAAGCTCAGCAATTACGTCTGAATTTTTCTTCTTGGAGAGTGCCGTTCCTGTTCTTTTCTCGATGGTTGCGATCAATTGATCGCGCACACTGACTCGCTTGCCCACGACTGGAAGGACGGTCCAACCAGTGCCTTTGGCATCAAAAGCTTTGTAAATTTTCGAGTCGCTTGGCAGTGCAAGTATTTTCTTGGCACGATCACGCAGTTTTTGATTTGGGCCGACTAGCGAGCACAACATCAACGCGAGAGATGACTTGCCTCCACCATAGGGCCCCGTCCACGTGAAAGCTCTTTGCTTTGTTTCCAAAATCTGCTGCGCCATACTTTCCAACAGCGACTGGGCAGTTCCCTGGCAAACGTAGCCAGAAAGCGCATCCTCACGACCAAAGTCATCATCGATTTGAATCGAACGCAAAAACTGTCGAGAGATTTCAACAACAGAGCTAAGAGTGTTTTCTTTCAGGGCCATGTTTAGTCTTTGCTGTAGGCAATTTTGAGCAGCTTTTCCTTCAGTGCCTTGACGCTCTTTTCGGAATTATTTTTTAACGTGACTTGTCGTAACCCGGCTTGCTCAGTCCATTGAATTTGACCGTTCGTGATTTGTTCCAAGGAAATTAGCCGCTCAGCAATGCCGTTTTCATCAATCTTGAATACACGCCCAGGAGATCCATAGTCATGCGCCACGCGATCAAAGGCCATGACAGATCCAGAAGCCTCAAGACGCTCCCAATAGTCGAGCAACGCATACCCGAAAATTCCATCATGTAACGAGCGCTTAGCCCCCCTGCGGAACTCAAAGGAGTCTTTTGAGTTGTGAACAATTAGTCCCAACTCACCGAGCAAAGGCTCACTCAAATCTTCAGGGGAGTCGCTGTTAGCGCGCGGAACGTAGCTTCGAATGCAGCACTCCACATCTCGCTTCAGTGTTGCCTGCGAAATTTTTGCCTTGATGCTCTCCAGTTCGCCTGCCAGAGCCTTGCCGATGAATTCTCTGTCGAACACCTGCTGCACCACATGATTGAACAGGTAGTACCAAGTCGTCGTCCGATCAGGATTGCTTGCCAGAAACCAATGCATCAACCAAACGGTTGAGATGTTTTCGCAGTAAGGGTCGAGCCCATGAAACTCGTTGAACAGTGCATCCGCTACAGACGTCACCTTGTATGAGTCATTGCTCTCCTCGAGAACGTTGCAGGCAACGGCCCAAAAACGAATTGAACTGACCATGTTCTTTCCAACGCCGAAATCACCAATCGCTTCCTCATCAGCGAATATGTGCTTAGGTGCCTCGCCAAAATAAGGGCGGTTTTCTACGGCATCGAAGGCCTTTTTTAGCCACAACTGCCGCAGCGGAAAGGTCTCATGACCCGAGAACTGAGGCTTTTTTCCAAGGATCGAATTATTCATCTGACCATGATACCTCTGAAACTGGAGAGGTTAACCAGTTCGCAGCGTTTTCCAAAAATACTGTTGTTTCGTACAGACTTTAACAGCCTTCAAGAGCATTTACAGCCCTCAAAATACCGAATTCACATAATAATAAATATCTTGACTGCTTTCGGTAATAAAGAGATGCAATCCGGCCACTTAAGGTAGCGCCCCATCGGGATGGGGGTGATCCCCTTTGTGGGAAGCCGCTTATGGAATCGCTTGAGATTGCTGGCGATACCACTGCTGAAACGCCAGAACCATCAACGTAGTTTGAGCGGCGTCAGCAACTAATTGCTCACAGCCTCTTGCGGGCGCAACGCTTCCGGAATCAGGTACAGCGTCGGAGGAGCTTGCTGCAGCTCGATTGGCAACCTCGGGAATGGAGGGCACGGAGTCAAGACCGTGGTTGGGTTCGAAGCGCAGCCCGTCATCATCAGGACGCACAACAGACCGAAACTCAAGCAGCAGCTTCTTTTTTTCCTGAAAGTCATTAGATATCCCCTGATTGATAGATTGCTGCGATTGCACAACGTCAGCTACACGTTGTACCTGTTTTGCCTGAACCGTGGCTGCTCGAATCTTTTCCTCATCCCACGCTTTTTGAACCTTGCGTTCTCCGATCTGTTCGCCGCAAATCAACACCATGAGCAAGAACAGAGCGCCCATGACATATGTCCACTTCGCCAGGAAAAACTTGTTAAGCACGTTCACTTCTCACCCCCGTCAAGCGCCAGTAGCTGATGCCTTTGAATCAAACTGATCAACTTGTCTGCATAAGACGGATCTGTGGCATACCCTGCTTTGACGAGCGCACGGGCAAAAGCATCTGCGGTCAGGCATGCAAAGCACGGCTGATAACGAGGGTTCTGCCTCAAAAAATTGGCATGGTCATCGATGCTGGCCTGCCAACTGGCGTACTTCCGCCATTTGGCTGGAACAACCAGCCATTGCCCCTTAATGAACTCACGTGTGTTCAAGGTCAGCGTTTCGCCTCGCCACCGGCTGTCGGCCTTAATCCCAAAGAGGTTGTTCCCAGCTTTTGCTAGGCCTGATTCACCCCAAGCGGACTCAAGTGCCGCCTGAGCGACCGTGATACTGGCAGGGACCCCAGACTTTTGCTGGGACTCAACTGCTGCGTTTGTAAGTCGCATGATGAACTCTGCAGGAATCACAGCAGCTCCTTCACGTCTTTGGCAACCTGGTCAATCGATGCATCACGTCGCTCGTCGATGAAGTTGAACAACCAGCGGACCATCGCCCAGCCCGGCAAGCCGCAGGCAAAGATCACCCCGCCCATGGCATACAGACCGATCGTTGAAAACGCCCAGTGGTGCAGCTGGAAATACTCGACGGTGATGGCACCGCCACAAATGCTCGAGACCACGGTACTGATCAATCCAACCGTCCATTCGCGAATGGTTCTGGGTGGCGTCATGAGCATCACGACAACCGCCGCTAGGGTGGCACCACCGGCCGCTGCTCCAGCAGCACCCCCAATGGCTTTGTAGGCGGCAGCCGCTCCTGCGACTCCAGAGCTAGTAGGTTCAGGC
>JACCEC011248210.1_pt1 | contig 15349 bp, 10 predicted proteins | sample 7450121 | NCBI WGS metagenome assembly JACCEC01 (sample SAMN15323455, study PRJNA562643) | freshwater metagenome | isolation source: river surface water | place: USA:Blue River Watershed | collected 2017-08-18 | reverse complement strand
CGGCGGCGAGAAGCGCGGGCAGGGCGGCGCCGAGGCGTTCCGCGTAGAGGCGGTGGCCGGCGGGCGTGGGGTGGGTCTTGTCGCGGGTAAAAATGAGCCGCCCGCGAGGATCGAGGCCCTGGGCGTCGGCCGTGACGGAGGCGGGCGCGGAGAAGACCAGGGTCCCGGCGCGGGCGCGGCGGGCGACTTCGACACCGAAGTTGAACGACGGGATGCGGTAGTGCTCCGCCACGGCTTCCATGGCGCGGGCCGTCGTCTGGTAGCGGCCGGCAAGCAGGTCGGGCAGCATCGACTCGGAGACGGTGTAGACGAAACACACATCGGTGGCGGGCAGCTGCGACCAGGTCCGGCGCACGATGCCCTCCATCTGGGCCTCGATCAGGGCGGAGGAGACGCCGCCGTCGTTGACGGCGAATTCGACGAGCAGGAGGTCGGGGGCGTGGCGGAGGACGTCTCGCGGCAGGCGCATCGCGCCGTAGTTCGAGCCGGTGCCGGACACGGCGGCGAAGATCTCGGTGAACTTGGAACGTGGATACAGCGTGCGCAGCCGGGTGAGGGTGTGCACGCGCCAGCCGTGGGCGGCGGTGATGCTGCCGCCGAGGAAGGCGACGCGCACGTCCTCGCCGCGGGCGATTTTGGCGGCGACGTGGGGCAGGCCGGAGCGGGCGTGAAACTCGGGAGCATCGGCGGCGCGGGCCAAAGGCCCCGCGACGAGGAGGGAGAGAATGAGGGCGCAGACGGCGGCGAGCGGGCGGAGCATGGGCGAAGACGCGGAAGACGGGGACGACGCGGAAGACACGGACGACCGGGGAGCCGGGCAAAGAGGAAACGGGGAGGGCGCGCGGATTTTTGGGGCGCTGGACTCTTTGCTCCCGGGGCGCTTCGTGGGCTCTCCGGTTTCGGTCTCCGGTTTCCGGGTTCGGCTCGCCGAGCTTTGAGCTACTTCGTGTCGCCGGGGCGGTAGCGGCGGACGGCGGCGCGCTCGACGTCGGCGCGGTAGTAGAGGGCGTCCTTGAATTTTCCGTCGGCGTAGAGCGCGGCCTGATTGTTGAAGGCGGGTGACGCGGGGTTGTTGCTCACGCCGCCGGCGAGGATGGTTTTGGCGCGGACGCGCGGGCCGAACTCCACGGCGGCGACGAAGCTGTTGCCGCGGTTGCCGTAGATGCGTTTCGTCGCGGGCTGGTTGGCGGTGGGGCCGAAGGCGGCGAGGGAGCCCCAATCGGCGGGGCCGAAGCCGACGGGGAGACTGGGTTGGGCGTCGTCGAAGTGCGGCTTGATCGCGCCGCTGAGGCGTTGGAAGCGGTTGATCTCGCCCCACGGCGTGCGCCACGTGCCGAAGTCGCGCTCGAGGCGGTCGAGCGTGCGCGCGAAGGCGGCGAGGCGTGCGGCGGCGTCGGTCGACGCGAGGATGTGATCGACGATGACGATCTGGCGGTCCTTGGCGGCGCGGATGAGCGGGCCGCCGAGTTCCTGGGCCCAGAGGACGGCGAGGGTGGTGGGCACGGAGGCGGTGCCGCTGCGGCGGTCCCAGGTGCGAAGTGCGGCGAGCGGTTCGGCGAGGCGGGAGCGGCGGGCGTCGGTCGCGGGGAGCGCATCGAACGCGGCGAAGAGCGGCGGCAGCAGCTGCTCGAACGCGATCAGATACGGGTCGTAGCCGGCGGCGATGAGCGAATCCAAGGTGAAGTCGCGGCGGCCGGTGAGGACGCGGACGGCGTTGCGGCCGCGGGCGTTTTCGGGGGCGGTCCAGAGGTAGCGCGGGAAGCGGTCGGGGCGCGGGCTGTCGGGACCGGCGGCGGAGAACGGCCAGTTGTTGGTGTTCTGGAGCCAGCCGACGGGCGGGTTGAGGAAATGGATCGTGTCGGCGATCTCGTGTTTGCCCTGCCAGTCGGTGCGGGGGTCGTTGCCGTCGACGAGGCCGATGTAGTCGAACTGCGGGTCGCGGCGCGGAATGAAATTCCCGTGGAAGTAGGCGATGTTGCCGTCGGCGTCGGCGTAGACGGTGTTGTTGGAGGTGTTGGTGCGCAGCTGCATGACCTCGAGGAACTCGGCGTAGCTGCGGGCCTTGGTGCGGCGATACGACTGCGTGAGCGCGGGGATCGGATCGAGGAAGAGCTTCACGGCGACCCAGCGACCGTCGACGGCGCGGACGATGGGACCGTGGTGGGTGAAGTAGGCGGTGAAGGTGCGCTCCGCGCGGCCGCCGGCGGCGGTGCGGTAGGGCACGGTGATCTTCTTCGCGGTGACGGGGCGGTCGGTGGCGCCGTGGCGGTAGACGAACTCGCCGGGGGCGCCGGGTTTCTCGCGGACGGCGATGCGATACTCGTCGATGACGTCGCCGCCGTCGGAGGTGTGCATCCAGCCGCAGCGGGAGTTGAAGCCCTGGTAGATGAAGAACTGGCCCCAGGTGACGGCGCCGTAGGCGTCGAGGCCTTCGTCGCTGGCGACGTGGATCTCGGGGCGGAAGTAAAACGTGGTGTGGGGATTGATGAGGAGGAGTGCGTGGCCGGCGGCGGTGAGCTTCGGCGCGATGGCGAAGCCGTTGGAGCCTTGGGATTCCTGCGGGCGATCGGAGTCGGCGCTGCGGGTGGGCCAGGTCGCGGGCGACGGGCGGTCGATGCGGCCGGTGCGGGCGGGGCGGGGGCCGTAGAAGGCTTCGAGTTCGCGGAGGGAAATGGACTCGATGTCGCCGCCGATGCTGCCCTCGGTGAAGGTGAGCGCCATCCAGGGCTCGAAGCGCGTGAGGAGGCGCGGCTGCACGTGCGGGTGAGTGTGGAGGTAGTAATTCAGGCCGTCGGCAAAGGCGTCCATGAGGGCGCGGAGCCATGCGGGGCTGGCGGCGTAGAGGCGCTGCATCTCCGCGGGATCGATGAAGAGCTTCATGCGCAGGTCGCGGTAGATCTCGCTCTCGCCCTCGACCTCGGCGCGGCGGCCGGAGGCATCGAGGTAGTTGAGCTCGATGCGCGGAAAGTCGTCCTCGGCCTGCGCGTAGAGGAAGCCGAAGACGGCATCGGCGTCGGTCTTGCCGTAGACGTGGGCGATGCCCCAGGTGTCGCGGTAGATGGTGACGTTGCGGGCGCGTTGTTCCCAGCGGGCGAGCTCGGCAGCGGTGGGCGTGGCGGCGGTGGCGACTGGAGCGGAGAGGCCGACGAGGGCGAGGAGGCAGAGGAGAAGGGCGCGAGCGGGGAGGCGCATGGAGGAAGACGGGGGCGGGGAAGACGCGGGAGACGCGGGAGACGGGGGCTTGGTGGAGGAACCACTGATGGATTTCGCCAACGGGCGAAATCTCTTTGTGCGGCTGCGGCGGAATGGCCGCAGCAGGGAGAGAGGCGCCGCAATGGCGGCGGGGGAGGTGAAGGACGAACGGTGGATGGCGCGGAGGAGGCGGATGGGTGGGTGACGTAAACTGAAATGGGGATGGCGGCGGCGTGGGCGGGGAGAGTAGGGAGGGGGATGAAATGGATTTTCGGCTGGCTGGTGTTGGTGGTGAGCGCGGTGGGGGCGGAGCTGCCGCTCGATCGGGCGGCGGTGGAGTGTGCGCCGCGGGGCGGGTGGCCGAATTTCGTCGCGCGGGCGCAGGCGGGAGAGCGGCTGAAGGTCGCGTATCTGGGCGGCAGCATCACGGCGCAGCCGGGGTGGCGGGTGAAGAGTCTCGCGTGGCTGAAGACGGTGTTTCCCCGGGCGACGCTCATGGAGATCAACGCGGCGATCGGCGGGACGGGGTCGGATCTCGGCGTGCTGCGGCTGGAGCACGACGTGCTGGCGAAGGCGCCGGACCTGTTGTTCGTGGAGTTTGCGGTCAACGATTCGGGTGCGGAACCGCGTGAGATCGTGCGCGCGATGGAAGGGATCGTGCGGCAGACGTGGGCGCGTTTCCCGCGCTGCGACATCGCGTTTGTCTATACGTTTACCGACAAGCTGCTGCCGGAGCTGAAGGCGGGGAAATTCAACCGCTCGGCGGCGGCGATGGAGGTGGTGGCGGAGCATTATGCGATTCCGACGATCCATCTTGGGCTCGAGGCGGTGCGGCTGGAGCGCGAGGGGCGGCTGCTGATGAAGGCGCCGGAGGCCAAGGTGGAGCGGGTGTCGGGCGACGAGTTGAACGTGGCCGTGGGGGTGCCGGTGGGCGCGGACGGGAAGATCCCGTTTTCGAAGGATGGCGTGCACCCGTATGTGGACACGGGGCATGCGCTCTATCAGGCGGCGCTCGTGCGGTCGTGGCCGGCGCTCGAGCGGACGTCGGTGGCGCGTGAGCGGACGTTGCCGGCGCTGCTCGATCCGGCGAGCTACACGCGGACGGCGATGGTGGGGCTGGACGGGTTGAAGCGGACGGGGCCGTGGACGCAGCTGCCGCGCGATCAGGGGCTGGGGAAGAATTTCGCGGCGCGCGTGGATTCGCTCTGGCAGGCGGAGCCGGGCGCGGAGCTGACGTTCACGTTCAAGGGTTCGGCGGCGAAGCTCTACGATCTGCAGGGACCGGATTGCGGGAGCATCGAGATCACGGTCAACGGCGGGGCGAAGACGGTGCGGCGGATCGACGGCTACTGCACGTATTCACGGCTGTCGCTGGTGACGGTGGCGACGGGGCTCGATCCGACGCGCGAACACACGGTGCGCATCCGCGTGCTGGATACACCGCTGCCGAAGCGGGAGATTCTGTTCGAGCACAACCGGGCGGACCTGGACAAGCACCCGGCGAAGTATGCGCCGCTGCGGCGGTATGCGGGCGCGGTGCTGGTGATCGGGGACGGGGTGTTTTGAAGCAGGAAGCCGGGAAACCCGGAAGAAGGTGAAAGGCGGAAGGCGGAAGGTGGAAGGCGGAAGGGGTAGGAGGTTGATTCAGAAACCAGGAATCCAGGAGGGGAGATCCGGGAGCACGGAGGTTCGGGCTCCGGCCGCGGGATCGGTTCCTGGCTTCCGAATTCTTCCTGCTTCGGCTTGGTCCCCCGCGGCTGCCGCGCTTCAGAAGTCGAAGGAGTTCGTGAGGAGGAAGACGCGGGGCTCGGGGTATTGGAAGACGACGGGGAGGCCGGCGGAGGAGAGGCCGGCCTGGGGGATGAGTTTGTCGTCGTCGAGGACGTTGCGGACGTTGAGCGAGATGCTCCAGCGGATGCGGCGCGAACTGAGTGTCGTGGTGTAGCCGAGGACGGCGTCGGTGTTCCAGGTGGCGCCGCCCATGATCGGTTTCGTGACGTCGGCGATCGTGATGTTGGAGCCGGCGGGGAAAAGGCCGGGCGTGCTGAGGATCGGGTCCTTGAGGTCGGCGGCGGCGAGGGTCTTGTCGCGGTAGCCGAGGATGCGTTCGCCGCGGTAGCGCACGCTGCCGCCGACGCGGAGGCCTTTGAGCGGGCCGGTCTGGAAGCGATAGGACGAGGTGAGATTGGCGCGCCACTCGACTTCCTGCGCGACGGCCTGGCCTTCGCTTTCGCGGAGGAAGAACCAGCCGAGGGCGGCGCTGCGCATGTAGGCGAGGAGGGGCTCGTTGAGGTTGGTGTTGGTGTTGAAGTGGAGTTGGGTGGACCCGAGGCCGCCGCCGCGCTGGGGCACGGAGGTGTCGTTGGCGGCGGCGAGCCAATCCTTCATGCGGTAGGCGAGGACATCGAACCAGTCGCCGGCGATGCGGTCGCTGCGCGTGTTGTTTTTCGCGAGGCTGGCGCTGACGGACCAGCCGCGGGTGGGATTGGCGATGAGGCGATACTCGGTGCCCTTGGCGATGCGGTCGGAGCCGACGTTGTATTTGAGGCCGTAGGCGGTGCTGGCGGCGGCTTCGCTCTGCCAGCCGAGGACGTCTTCCTGCAGGTAGCGGAACGGGCTGTTGGCGGCGATGCCGTTGCTGCTGCCGCCGAGGACGGGGGAGCCGATGGTGGCGGTTTCGTAGCGGCCGCCGGATTTCAGCAGGTTGTAGTTCTGGACGGACTTCTCGATGTGGATCGCGGTCCAGCGGATGTCGGTGCGCTCCTGGCCGGAGTTGCCGCCGACGGCGGTGGGGGCGGGGACGGTGACGCCGCCGCCGGAGACGCCGAGGTAGACGGACTCATACCAGTTGATGCGGAGGACGAGGCGGTCCTCGAGGAAACGCAGGGAGAGGCCGTATTCCCGGGTGGTGCCGTCATCGAGTTGGGCTTCGGCGCCGGTGGGGGCCTTGCGGGTGAAGTCGGCGACGAAGGCGGAGGACGACTCGGTGTAGTGGAGGCTGGGGATGCCGTTGCGACCGAGCGGGTGGAGGACGGCGCCCTTCATGCGCGAGGTGACCTTGTAGCGGATGGCGGCTTCGAGGGAGTCCTGTTCGCCGCCGCGGTCGAGCATGACGTTCCACGGTTCGAAGCCGGCGTTGCCGACGGACTGGCCGGTGCTGGCGAAGACGAGATCGGTGCCGCGGCGGACGGGCTCTTCATAGCGGCCGGTGGTGGCGTTGTAGCGGCGGGGCGGGCGGGTGCCGGCGCCGCCCTGGCCGACCCAGGGGGCGAAGCCGGCGTTGGAGAAGCGTTCGCCGAGGGTGAGGTTGAGGCGGCCCTGGAGGAAACTGCTCTGGAGGCCGTATTGCATGGAGTGCTCGGTCTTCTTGCCGTTCGACGTGGCGACCTGGGCGCCGTAGGGGCTGCTCTGGCCGGTGTTGACGACGACATCGCGGCCATTGGCGTCGCGGCCGAGGACGACGGTCTCGTTGTCCCAGAGGTTGAACGGCGTCTGCACGACGGCCTGGTTGCGGCCGCTGTTGCTGAGCGGGGTATCGAGGTAGAACCGCGCGCGGAGGCGGCGGGAGGCGCGGGTGATGTCGTTGGCGGCGGTGGTGCCGGCCGGGTAGGCGAGGCCTTCGAAGGTATTGTCGGAGACGATACGCGGGGCGTTGTTGTTCTGCTGCACGCGCATGTTTTCCGCGCCGTTATACATGATGGCGCCCTGGTGGGAGCCGAGCCAGCGGCGCCAGCCGCGCGCCTTTTCGAAGTTGTGCGCGTAGGCGACCTGGAGCCGCTGCTCGGTGCGGTGGTTGCGCCACTGGGTGCCGGTGATGTCGTCCTCGACGTAGGTGCGGCCGACGTTGGGGTTGGGCGTGGTGCCGTCGGGGAGGAAGCGGTTGAGGTCGACGCGGAGGTCGGTGTTGTTGCCGGAGAGGAAGCTGAGGGAGCGGGTGTCGAACTGCTCGCGGTTGAAGCCGCCCTCGATGAAGAGATCGCGCCACGGGTTGGCCTCGAAGATGACGCCGCGGATGGTGGCCTGCCAGCGGCGCTGCATGGCGTTGCCGACGAGGTTGTCGTCGAGGGGGAAGATGGACGGGTCGGTGAGGCTGGGGTCCTGGGTGCCGTCGAGCGGGCGGCGGGAGGTGACGGTGTTGGTCCAGCTGCGGATGGGGGTGGGCTGGGTGAGGTCGGGGCTGAACGTGACGACGGGGGCGGCGTTGTTGAGGCGCTCGGCGGCGGCGGCGAGGGGGGCGCCCTGGGCGTTGAAGGCGGTGTTGAACTGGGCGACGGCGCTGGCGGCGTTGAGGCCGGCGTTGTTGAAGATGGGGCGGCCGGCGGCGAGCCACGGGGTGATGCGGTCGGCGACGAGCGTGTTGGCGGCGTTGCGCTGCCGGGAGTCGTAATTCTCATACCAGCCGCGGATCGAGAAGCGGCGCGACGGCTGGAGGAGCAGCGACGTGTAGTAGCGGTCGGTGCGGGAGCCGACGCCCTCGCGGTAGTCCTTCTCGTCGGCCTTCAGGCCGGCGACGCGGAAGGCGAGGAGGTTTTTGATGAGCGGCTGGTTGAGGTTGAGCGAGGAGCGGAAGCTGCCGTTGGAGTCGGCGCGGAGCGTGGCGGTGCCGGAGAATTTGCGGACATCGGGACGGTCGAAGGCGACGTCGTTGGTGCCGCCGGCGAAACCGGCGCCGAAGAGGATGGCGTTGGAGCCGGAGACGAGGGTGAAGCGGCGGCCGGTGTTGTAGGTGTCGATCGGGACGTTGGTCTCGAAGAAGTCGTGGGTGTTGTTGGAGCGGCTGAGGCCGCGGGTGCGGCTGCCGTAGGCGGAGGAGAAGACGCCGCTGGCGTTGGGGTCGGTGCCGGGGACGAAGTTCTCGTCGCTGACCTCGGTGTTCATCGAGTAGCGGAGGGCTTCGTCGAGGGTGAGGGCGCCGATATCCTCGAGAAACTCGGAGGTCATGACGTCGATCTGCGAGGCGACGTCGCGCAGCTCGCTCTTCAGGCGCGTGCCGCCGAGGGTGCTGGTGGCGGCGTAGCCGACGTCGGTGGTGGCATCGACGGTGAAGGGGTTGAGGACGAGCGGCGCTTCGCCGGAGGCGGCGGCCGGCGTGGCGGCGGGCGCAGCGGGCCGCGGAGCGGGGGCGGCTTGGGCGCGGGCGGACACGGGGACGAGCGCGAAGGCGGTGGCGACGACGGCGCTGGCGAAGGCAGGCAACGCGGGAGCGAGGCGGAGGCGACGGTGGGGCATGACGGGTGAGGGGTTGGCCGCGACGCGGCGCGGGGCGCCCGGCGGCGGGTGGGGGCGAGGGGCCGCGGCGGAGGGGGCCGCGAGCTGGACGTGAGGAGGCCGGACGCCTGACGGGAGGTCAAGCGGCGGGGCGGTCCGGGGCGAGCGATGCGGACTAGCGGGGAAGGTCGACGGGACGATTGCGTTCCCCGACGGCGCCGGAGGCCTTCACGTCGTGGGCCCAGACGCCGTTCTCCCGGACAAAGACGACGAAGGAGCCGCCGCGCAGCGGCTCGATCAGCCCGATCTCGATGCGGTCGCGGCCGGTGTGAGTCACCCAATCGAGCTGGAGACCCGGGTAAAGTTTGCGGGCGCGGTCGAGCATGAGGCTGAACTCAGGGTCCGTGGCGCCGGTCGCGCGGGCCGTGCGGCGGATCTGCTGGTCGACGGACGCGACGCAGCCGGTGAGGGTGAGGGCCAACGTGCAGGCGATGATGCGGAGGGCATGCGTGGGCAACCCGGGATGCGTGGCGGGGTGGTGGGGTGCGGCCGATTTCATTGCTGGAAAAAGAGGTGGCCCGCCGGGCGCGTGGAAGGGGCGCCGCGCTGCGGCGAAGCGATCGGGCTGGGGGGGAGCGGTCGGGCTTTGACCGTTCAGTTCCTGGCTTTGCCGGGCTGGCCGACGCCTTGGGGATTCTTCGTGCGCGGGCGCTCGATGGGCGTGGCGCCGGCGGGGAGCGCGGCGCGGTCGAAGGGGATGAGTTTGCCGTCGGAGAGGCGGCGGAGTTCGAGCCGGCGGATCTCGACGCGGTGGGCGTTGCCCTGGTGGAGCTGGATCGCGAGGAGGCCGGTGAGGGCGCGTTTCGTGGCGTCGTGATCGACAAGGATGGAGGTGACGCGGCCGTTGATGCGGTGTTCGAGCCGGTTGCCGACGGCGAGGACGGAGTAGTCGTTCCACGCGGCGGTATCGACCTTCACGGGCTCCCGCTCGCCGACGAGCCAGAGTTTGCCGGCAGGATCGACGACGACATCGCGGCCGTTGAGGCCGAAGATGCCGCGGCCGCGCTCTTCGTAGGTCATGCCGGTGTGCTCGAGCGCGGGGTGAATGTCGCACTGGTAGCCGGTGATGGCCCACGGGCCGTTGGCGGGGAGCGGGCGGCTGCGGTATTGCAGGCCGGAGTTGTTGTCGCCGACGACGCGGACGGTGGCGCGGAGCTCGAAGTCGCCGACCTCGCCGCCGCGCCAGATGAGAAACGTGTTCTGGCGGAAATCGTCGGGGCCGCGGCAGGTGCCGACGACGAGGCCGTTTTCCACGGTCCACAGGCGCGGGTCGCCGTCCCAGCCGGTGAGATCGCGGCCGTTGAAGAGCGACACGAAGCCGGACTCGGCGGCGGTCGCCGTGGAGGCGGCGAGAGCGGCGCAGGCGGTGAGGACGGAGAGCAGGGAGGCGAGTTTCTGCATGGGGGATTCACGCCGCCCGGCGGCGGTCAGGCGGCGCTGGTCGCGGGGACGAGCGGCGGAGTTTCCGGGGGACGGTTCCGGGCGAGGAGAATGGCTTCGACGATCAGCCAGATCGCCATCGCGGAGAGCAGCACCACGACGCCGAACTCGACGTGTTGGACGACGGCGGCGTTGCCCGCCTTGAGTCGGCCGAGGTGCTGTTGTGCGGAGAGCCCGAGGCTCCAGAGCGTCATGCCGAGCATGAAGATCGTCGGCACGAGCGTGATCAGGACGGAGCGGTGGCGTTGGCGGAGCCAGACGGTGACGCCGAGCAGCGCGAGCGCGGCGAGGAGTTGGTTCGAGGTGCCGAAGAGATTCCAGAAGGCGCGCCAGAGCGGGATGGGCTGGCCGGCGACGACGGCGGGGGGAAGGCTGACGGCGATGGCGGGCAGGGACAGGGTGACGGCGGTGGCGGCGACCATGCCGATGCGGCCGGTCCAGCCGGTGAGTTCCATGAGCACGTAGCGCGCGAGGCGCGTGCAGGCATCGAGTGTGTCGAAGACGAACGTCGCGAAGCAGAGCAGGCCGAACTGGCGCGCGACATCGACGGAGATGAGGCCGAACGTGGCCTGATTCATGAAGATCGCGACGCCGTCGGCGTAAGTGAGGTCGGGGCGGCCGGTGGGCTTGGCGAGGATCATGACGGTCGCGAGGCTCAGGCAGGCGAGGAAGGACTCGAGCAGCATGCCGCCGTAGCCGACGGGTTTGGCGTCGGTCTCGCGGTCGAGCTGCTTGGAGGTCGTGCCGCTGGCGACGATGGAGTGGAAGCCGGAGCACGCGCCGCACGCGATGGTGATGAAGAGGACGGGGAGGAGGGGCGGGGTGGCGCCGTTGAAGCTGAAGAGATTGGCGTTGGAGACGGCGGGCGCGGCGATGGTGAGGTCGCCCTTCAGGCCGCCGACCACGACGCCGACGACGCCCACGATCACGATCACGTAGAGGAAGTAGCCGCCGAGGGCGCCGCGCGGCTGCATGAGCAGCCACACCGGGGAGAGCGCGGCGAAGAAGCAGTAGACGAGCAGGATGTAGTCCCACGTGAGCTGCGGGCGCGTGGTGCCGGTGAGGGCGGCGATATCGAGCGGCAGGTAGGGGCCGGCGACGATCGCGCCGAGGACGAGCGGGAGGAAGATGAGCTGGGCCTTGCCCTCGCCGAGTTTGAAGCGCCGCATGCAGAGGCCCATCACGATGGCGAGGCCGAGGTAGATGATCGACGAAGTGGCGACGGCGGGCCCGGGGGCGTCGCCGTCGGCGACGGACGCTTTCTGCACGAACGTGCCGGCGGTGACGTCGGCAAACGCGATGATGACGTAGACGAGCGAGATCCAGATGAACGCCAGGAAGAGCAGGTAGGAGCGGCGGTTCATGTAGCGCCGGACGACCTCGGCGATGGACTTGGCGCCGTGGCGGACGGAGGCGACGAGCGTCATGAGGTCGTGCACGCCGCCGACGAAGATCGCGCCGAAGAGGATCCAGAGCCACGAGGGCAGCCAGCCGAAGTAGGTGCCGGCGAGGATGGGGCCGACGATGGGGCCGGCGGCGGCGATGGCGGAGAAGTGCTGGGGCAGGAGCCACGTCTTGCTCGCGGGCTCGAAGTCGAGGCCGTCGCGTTGCGCGTGGGCGGGAGTGCGCGCCTTGGGATCGAGCTCCAGGTAGCGGGCGAGGATGCGGCCATACCAGCGGTAGGCCCACGCGAGGAGCAGCGCGGAGACGGCGAGAAACAGGATCAGCGACATGGGGAAGGGGCGCGGGACGGGCGGAAGACTGCGGGGAACGTAGGGCCGGGCGGGGGACTGGCTAACAAAAAAAGGCCGACTCAGCTCGCGGTCGGACGGCGACGGCGTGCGGCGGCGACGGCGCGGCGGACGAGCGTGTAGTGGTTGCGCATGTAGAAGCGCAGCCAATACGCGTAGCGGCGCGGTCGCTGCGCGATGTCGCGCTGCAGCTCGGGCAGCGTGAGCCAGCCGACGCGGGAGACCTCGGCGGGGTTGAGCGCGAGCTGCTGCGGTGCGGGGCCGAAGAAGACGTAGACGAGCTCGTTTTCCGTCAGTCCGCTGGGCAGCGCGGTGCGGTAGCGCGCGCGGAACGCGTAGCGCAGCGGGGCGGTGGCGCCGAGTTCCTCGTGGAGGCGGCGGCGCGCGGCGGCGTGGGTGCGTTCGCCCCAGCGCGGGTGGCCGCAGCACGAGTTGGCCCAGAGGCCGGCCGAGTGATATTTGGTGCGGGCCCGCTGCTGGAGCAGGACGCGGCCGCGGGCGTCGACGAGGAAGATCGAGAATGCGCGGTGCGCGAGCCCGGCCCGGTGGACGGCGAGCTTTTCACCCCGGCCGCGCGCGCGGTTGCGTTCGTCGATCAGGATGAGGAGTTCGGCGCGGGGCATCGGGAGGAGCAGAGACGGCCGGGCGGGAGGCGACGTGACGAGAAAGTTTTTGCGGGCCGGGGACGGCGGTGTTGTTTGTTTGCCTCACCCTCGTCCGAACTTTTCCGTCACCGCTCCCGACCATGCCGAAACCCCGCGCCCTACGTCCCGCCCGCCGTTTCACCCCGGCCTGTGCTCCGCGGGCGATCGTGGATCATGGGTTCATCCCGGTGCGGGCGAAGCTGATCGAGGTGGCGGCGTTTCTGGACCGCGTGGAGCGCTACGGCGCGGCGGACGATTTCCGCTGTGCGGCGCTGCGTGCGGCCGCGGCGCTGCTGGTCGACGGCCAGCCCGAGCGGGCGCGGCGGATTCTCGAGCATCTCAGCGATCCCACCACCGAGCCGGAGATCGAGTCGTCCGGCAAAGCCGCGCTCGGCGCGTGGCAGGCCCCCGCCGCTGCCGCGGGCAGCGGCGGCGGAGTGAAAGTGAAGGTGAGGGTGAAAGTGAGCGGGAGCGGATCGACCGCCCGACGCACCGTGAAAACCTGACACGGAAACGCCGCATGGGAGGGAGCGACGGATTAGAATCTCAGTCCCAGCTGTGCCTGCATAGTCACTTTTACTCTCACTCTCACTTTCACTTTCACCCTCCCTTTCCCCGATGCGTTACATCGAACCCCACGGCCACATGGTCAGCCGCACGACGGACGACTATCAGGCGATGGTCACCGCCGGCTGCGTGGCCGTGTGCGAACCGGCGTTCTGGGCGGGCTTCGACCGCGGATCGGTGGCGGGCTTCCGCGATTATTTCCGCCAGCTCACGAAGTATGAGCCGGCGCGGGCGGCGAAGTTTCACCTGCCGCATTTCTCGTGGCTCTGCCTGAACCCGAAGGAATCGGAGGATCTCGCGCTCGCGCGCGACGTGCTGGCGATGATCCCCGAGTTTCTCGACGAGCCGAATGTGCTCGGCATCGGCGAGATCGGGCTGAACCGCAACACGCGCAACGAACTCGCCGTGCTCGAGCAGCACGTGGAGCTCGCGGTGAAGCACCGGCAGCTGATCCTCGTGCACACGCCGCACCTCGAGGACAAGCTGAAGGGCACGAATCTCATCCTCGACCTGCTGACCTCGCACCGCGGCGTGGAGCCGGGCCGCGTGATCATCGACCACGTGGAGGAGCACACGATCCAGCGCGTGCTCGACCGCGGCTTCTGGGCCGGGATCACGCTGTATCCGGATTCCAAATCCTCGCCGCCGCGTGCGGTGGACATGCTGGAGATCTGCGGGCGCGAGCGGATCTGGATGAACTCGGCGTGCGACTGGGGCGTGAGCGATCCGCTCGCGGTGCCGAAGACCGCGCTGGAGATGCGGCGGCGCGGCTACGGCGAGGACTTCATCGACGCGGTGCTCTTCCGCAATCCGCACCGTTTCCTGTCGCAGACCCCGAAGTTCCGCCTCGCAGCCGAATGAAATCCGAGGCGTCGGCGTGCGGGAGTCGGGGCGCAAAGGCCCTCCCACAGTCATGAAGCTGCGGCACGGGATCCACCTCGCCTACTGCACCAACGTCCATCGCGGCGAGACGTGGGCGGAGACCTTCGCGGCGCTCGAGCGGCACGTGCTGCCGGTGCGCCGGCGCGTCGCTCCGGGCGTGCCCTACGCGATCGGCCTGCGCCTCGGGCAGCGTGCGGCGGCGGAGCTGGCGGAGCCGGGGAAACTCGCGGACTTCCAGCGCTGGCTCGCGGCGCACGACAGCTACGTTTTCACGATCAACGGATTTCCCTACGGCAGCTTCCACGGCACGCGGGTGAAGGAGCAGGTCTATGCGCCGGACTGGTCCACGCCGGAGCGGCTGGCCTATACGGTGCAGCTGTTCGAGCTGCTCACGCGGCTCTCGCCGGCGGGCGAGGCCGGGAGCGTCAGCACGGTGCCGGCGTCGTTCAAGGGCTTCATCGCGGCGGAGCCGGCGCGGCGCGCGGCGATCTTCCGCCAGCTCACGGCGTGCGCGCGGGCCATTGCCGCGCTCGCGGCGAAGACCGGCCGCGATCTGCATCTCGGGCTGGAGCCGGAGCCGTTGTGCCATCTCGAGACCACGGAGGAGACGGTGCGTTTCTTCGCCGAGTGGCGCGCGGGCGAACCGGCGGTGGAGCGCGAGGGGCTGATGCGTTTCGTCGGCGTGAACTACGACTGCTGTCATCTCGCGGTGGAGTTCGAGTCGGCGGCCGTGGCGCTCGACCGGCTGGCGGCGGCGGGCATCCGGCTGAGCAAGCTGCATCTGAGCTCGGCGCTGCGGGTGAAGCCGGACGCGGCGGGCCGGGCGGCGCTGCAGGCGTTTGTGGAGCCGGTTTACCTGCATCAGGTCGTGGTGGGCCGCGCCGGCACGGCGGAGGTGCGGCGGCGTTACGTCGATCTGCCCGATGCGCTGGCGGACACGACGCCGGCGCGGCCGGACGACGAGTGGCGCGTGCATTTCCACGTGCCTTTGCACGCGGCGCCGGGCGCGCCGTTTGGCGACACGCGCGATCACCTCGGCGCGGCGCTCGACTGGCTGGCGGCGCATCCCGGGGCGTGCACGCACCTCGAGATGGAGACCTACACCTGGGAGGTGCTGCCGGCGGCGCTGCGCCAGCCGATCGAAGATCAGCTCGCCCACGAATACGCCTGGACGCTCGATGCGCTGCGGACACGGGGGCTCGCTTGAGGCGCGGGGCCGGCTCGCACAGCGGAAAGCCCTGAACGGCGGCAAGGCCCGATGAAAACGCTTTCGCCCTTCCGTGCCGCCTGCGATCTGGCCCGCGCGGGGAATTTCCCCTCGGTCGCGAGCAACGTGCTCGCGGCGCTCGTGCTCGGGGCGACGGCGCGTGAAGGCGCGGGATTGGCGGGGATGCTTCCTGCCCCCGGCACGCTCGCGCTGGCGGTGTTGGCGGGGCTGCTGGTCTATGCGGGCGGGGCGACGTTCAACGACGTGTTCGACGCGGCGTTCGACGCGCGGCACCGGCCGGAGCGCGCGATCCCGAGCGGGGCGATCTCGCGCGGGGCGGCCGGCGGGCTCGCGGCGGTGGAGATGCTGGCGGGACTGGGGTTGTTCGTGTTCATGGG
>JACCEC011773070.1_pt1 | contig 15353 bp, 13 predicted proteins | sample 7450121 | NCBI WGS metagenome assembly JACCEC01 (sample SAMN15323455, study PRJNA562643) | freshwater metagenome | isolation source: river surface water | place: USA:Blue River Watershed | collected 2017-08-18 | reverse complement strand
CTCTGGATGATCCCACACCACGATTTGTAAAACATCGCCTGCTTCAACTACATAAGGCTGTGGGGTCGATACTAAGGAACTTAAGTCATCAGCAACCTGCTGATCGCGTAGTTCTTTCTCTTTGCGTACCAATGCGGAGTTGATACTAATAATTTCGGTACGTGGATGATCGTCATCAGCTGCAACGTCGGCTCGACTCTTGGAAAATTGTATGCCTGGCGCGACCGATGCGCAACCTGAAAGCAATACTACAAGAGACACAAACACAAACCTATTTTTTCTTGACATAGCCCTTCATCTCTCCGCGCACGTTGGTCTGCAACGGAGTGACTGTAGGATGGGATGACGGTTTATTCGTTGAGCTTTATCACACAGTGAGGTGAGCTAAATCGATAACGTTGTTTGATGCGTTCTGATCAATGACTATCTTGCGTAGTACATCATGCTTCGCGTAATGTTTGCATAGGCGGCACAGAAAGTACGTTTCGCAAACCAAACCAACCGCCAGCGAAGGCGCAAGTCATACCGGCAATAAGACCAACGCACCACAGCAATGGACTAACGGTCCATTCAAAATCAAATACCTGATGCGCAAGTAACCATCCAACTAGGCTGGCTCCAGTTGCAGCCAAACTACCGGCAGCACTTCCAACGAACAAGCACTCAACCCACTGTGCTCGCGATAATTGACTTCGTGTCGCACCGAGTGCGCGCAACAAACCTGACTCATGAGCGCGCTCGTGCTGTGAAACCAACATCGCAGCCGCTAACACCATAACTCCGGCGGCTAAGGTAAAAATAAATAAAAATTCAACTGCTGCTATGACTTGATCAATGACCTGCTGCGCCTGAGCCACCATACTACCTACATCAACAATCGTTAGATTCGGATAGTTTTTAACGAGTTGGCTGACCAGTGACGTCTGAGACAGGGGTAAATGAAATGCCGTTACCCACGTAGTCGGTAAAGACTGAGCCACATCAGGACTCACAATAACGAAAAAATTCACACGCATGGAGCTCCAATCGAGCTTACGGATACTGGTAATTTTTACATTAATCGGTTGACCAGCAACATCAAAACGCAATAAATCGCCTAACTTTAACCCCAAGGTTTTAGCTAATCCTTGCTCGACTGATGCCTCACCTAGCGCCTTGTTAGCGTCAAACCATTTTCCTTCGACGATGGCGTTATGCACTGGCATAGAGGTCATGCTTGACAGATTAAACTCACGCTCGACTAAGCGCTGCGCGCGTTCTTCTTGGTAGCTGTAACTTTGTATCTCTTTACCTGACACTTGTATCAAGCGACCCCGAATCATGGGCTGCAAACTCACATCGCTCACGCCATTGGCCAGCAGACGATTTGTCAGAGGCTGTTGTTGATCAGGCTGAATATTGATAATGAAATGATTCGGTGCATCAGGTGGAGTTGATTTGCGCCAGGCGGACAGTAAATCATCACGCACTAAGGTCAACAATAACAAGGCCATTAACCCTAGCGACAGTGCCACGATTTGCAATGAACTAGCTGCGGGTCTGCGCTTCAGCGAAGTTTGAGCAAAACGCCACGAATGCCATTGCACGGGAATGGGCAGACTGCGGAAGGCACGCAGTAGTAGCCATGAGATCAACATAAAAATCAACATCCCTGCAATGAAGCCGCCGCACGTGAGCAAACCGAGTTTGAGATCACGTGCCTGCCATACCAGCAGAGCGACAAATGAAAGTAATCCCAAGCCGTAGGTAACGATGGTCATCCTTTGTGCAGGCTCACTCTCGCGTCGTATGACTCGATTGTGAGAGACGTTTCGTAATTGAATGACCGCTGGTAAAGCGAAACCAATTAACAACAATAAACCTGTCGCTAAACCCTGCCCTACTGGCAACCAACTCGGTGGCGGGAGTTCGGAGGCGATGAGCGAACCCAGCCACTGTAATAAGAAAAAATGAGCCGCAAAACCTAACGCCACGCCTAACAAACTGCCGACTACGCCAATGATCGTAAATTCAATCAAATACAGGAGCGTGACTTCGTTTTGTTTTAAGCCCAAACAACGCAGCATGGCGCACGAATCGAGATGACGTTGCATAAAACGGCGCGCCGCAATAGCAATAGCTAAGGCCGCCAACATCGCTGTAAGTAAACCCACCAACGACAAAAATTGACGCGCGCGTTCCAAAGTGGCACGCATCTCAGGCCGTCCAGATTCCAACGATTCAATCTGTACTCCCCGCACAGCAGCTTGCTTGATCAAGTCTTCTAGCCAGCGCTGATAATGATTAATCGTCTTGGCATCACCGGCTAGTTGCAGTCGGTAAGTAATGCGAGATCCATTTTGAACCAAACTCGTGGAGGGTAAATCATCGAATGAAAGCATTACTCGTGGTGCAAAATTCATAAAGCCTGCACCGCGATCCTGTTCGAGAAGAATTTCACCTGCGATTAAAAATTCACGTTCACCGAGTTGAAGTTTGTCACCGACATGAACAACACGCGTGGCTAAAAATGCGGATTCAACCCATACACTGCCAGAGGCAGGTATCGCTTTAGCGGGCGCAGGTTTACCATCCTGTGTAACAGTAAGGGCACCGCGTAGTGGGTAGGCAGATGTCACCGCTTTAATGGCCACTAAACGGGTATCAGCTGTATCACCTTTACCCGTAGTAGCCATACTGGGAAAGGTCGCCGTATCGGCCATCACCAAACCGAGTTGTTGAGCTTTTGTACGCCACTCATCACGCACGGGGTAATCGCTACGAACTAAAAGATCGGCCCCCAATAACTGCGCAGCATCACGACTTAATGCGGCATTCAAACGCTCGACAAAGAATCCAACGGCTGACAAAGCTGCCACGGCCAGGGCTAAGGCAATTAACAAAAACCGCAGCTCTCCTGCACGCCAATCGCGTTGTGTCATACGCAGCGATTGCAAAACAATCGGACTCGCTTGATTAGATGTACTCATTGAATGGGGATTTTGCGAAGCATTAGCCTGAGAGCGCATACTTTAACAAAATGCTGCCACTAACGTTGAACCACTCTCAGCACCCACACGAATCACTCATCACCCTAGTCATTACATACTCATGCCCCGCGCACCATCTTGGTGATGAGTACTTTCGAAATTTCTCTGGCAAGGTGCGCAGCGCTCGGCGGTAGGAATAGCCAATAGGCGCTTGAAGGGAATCTCATAGCCACACGAAAGGCACTCACCGTAGGATTCACCTTCTAATCGTTTTAAGGCATAACTAATTGCTCGCAACTCATGTGCATCACGAGCAACCGCCGCATTCCCAATATCAAAGGAAAGATTAGCAAAGGCCAAATCGCCCGCATCGGGCACCTCGCTAGCCACTTCGGCAAATTCATTTTGCAGACTGATCTCACGTCGTATTTCTTCGCGCAGTGTTTGATCACGCGCCAGCAGAATTTTTTTTAGCTGCACTCTTTCTTGCTTAGTAAGATTTTCCATAGCCGTCCCTATGCGCTTTAGTGAATGGCAAATGAGTGGCAAGCAGTAGAAAAAACTTGCCTGACTCAATGCGCATAAGGTCGATTCTGTTGGCAAATGAGAAAAAATATTTTGATCTTCGATAAGAAACTCAGTACGGTATTTTTTTGTTATACGTTGAACTAAATAGATATGAATTTTTCTGAATAACGCGCTTATCAAAAATCAAATGGCTCACGGCTCTTGATCTGCCTCAATCGCACACCTCTATCATTGAAGCGAAGAATGGATAGACTTCCATTTCCGATCATTAACTCGCGCACTGATATGAAAAATCTCATGATTGACTCAAACACGGCTTCCGATTCGTTGATTGAAGAATTTCTCAACGTCCCAGACAACCTCATGAAAACCGATCGTGAGCAGTACCTGCTACGGGAAACGATTTATAGCTTGATGCGGCTATCAAAATCTGAGCAGATGCTGGCCATACGAAAAAGTGTTGATTACCTGGTACCCGCCTCACTTATTTTGCAGCCAGTAACGGGCGGTAAACGCAGACGCCGCTCGCAGTCTCCCTACCCTGGCCAAAGTTGGCTGGCATTCGGTAAATAAGGACCGATGATTGGTGTGCGATTGACGAATTAGTTACTGTGCCCCTCAGGGCAATCTTCTGTGGTGGTTGGCATCCTATAATTCCCACGTCGGGAAAAATAATGTAGCTACAAGCCACATAAGCAAAGGCTGGCAATAACATCCCGGCTGCGGGCGATTTCAATCGCCTGCCATAAGGGAGGGCATCTGCTTCATGATCCAAAGGCCTATACGTCAAGTTGTAACCATTCACGATCAACGTGAAGCCCAATGCTATGCGCGCGGTTGTATCTCCGTCATTGATGACGATACAGCTATACGCGAAGCGGTCGTGTCTCTGCTCGAGTTGGAAGGCTATGCAACTAAGTCGTTTCCCTCGGCTGTGGCCTATATAGCTTCGCTGGATCCTAATGTGGCTCAATTCCCGGGACCGTGCTGCGTGCTTCTCGATGTAAAAATGCCAGAATTGAACGGCCTAGAATTACAGAAGAAGCTCAATGAACTTTCTGAAAATACGCCGATTGTTTTCATGAGCGGTGGCAGTGGTGCCCGAGAGGCTGTGCAAGCTCTAAAAAATGGCGCCGTTGACTTTCTAATTAAGCCCTTTGCCGAAGAAGACCTGCTGGCCGTCATCAGTGAAGCCTTGGCCAAACATAGTCATGAGCAAGAAGACCAAAGACAATCCAAGGATATTCGAAGTCGAGTTGCCACACTGACTGACCGCGAAACACAAATTGCCCATATGGTGGCGGCAGGGCATTTAAATCGTGATATTTCCCACAAACTCGGGATCGCCGTTAGAACCGTCAAGCTTCATCGTATGCACATGATGAGTAAGCTTGGAGTTAATAATGTTATCGAACTAGCACGTATCATTGATCTGACACATGAGTGAGTTAGGCTGAATGATTCGAACTTGCCCTCGGGGTCTATTTTCACAAGTGAAATTTTTCTTTACCCTGAAAACCAAAAATTACAATCTTTCTCGTCCATGCCACTAGCAATGCTGGTCGGCCAAGAATACTAATAGGGAGTTTTTCATGCCAAACAGCACCCGACTCACCGAGCTTAAAGCCAATACTCGTGAGTCAATGGCCAAAGAAAATGGATCGCTGGCAGAAATCTCCAAAAAGTGGCTGGCCGATATCTCGGCCGACGACTTCAATGACTGCCACGAGTACCTGGCCGCCGTGCGTCTGGCACGACACATGAGCAAAATCGATGTCTGCCGAGCCAGTCAATTAAATGACAATCCAGCCAGCGGCGTATCGCTACCAACGGTCTCCAAGATTGAGAGCGGCTCGTATGGCGAACCCGGGTTTCGGACCATGGTCAGGCTAGCTCGAGGTTATGGTGTACCTCTGAGCAGTCTGGAACGATTTTTTACCTGATTTTTTACCTTGTTATGTCTAGGGCTGGTGTCCAAGATCCGAGACAAATCCTAAAAATTGCTGCATTCGATGTTATCTTAAGGGAACTTATCGGAATTTTGCGAGCAGCCGGTTAAGCACAACGCTCCGATAACCCCGAATGGGAATAACCATGAAGACCGAAATCGACTTTGATGCCATTACCGTTGACGGTGCACGCCTGAAAGCTGCACGGGAAGAACGCGGCATGTCGGTAACGGACATGGCAGCGGCAGTCACGCTATCGCGAGAGCAAATCCAGCATATGGAAGACGGTGGCAATCGCCCTTTCTACACGCCCGCTCACAAATTACTCGCCGTTCGAAAGTACTCAACTGCGCTAGACATTCCTTACGATGAGATCGTATCGGGGCCTGGTGCTAACCAAACCATTCCCATACCCGAGGACGCACCGCCATCGATGATGGCTTACTCCGACCTAACTGAGCCCGCTGATTTACGTCTGGCGGCGGTCGAGCGGAATGCGGAAGTTCGGCGGTTGATGGCAATTACGGCCATCGTGGTTTGCATATTGTTAGCCATCTACGCAAAAATCCGCGGCACTAAAGAAGAGAGCCCGGAAAATGAAGTCAGCGCTGAGACTGTGTCCAACAACCCAGTCGATAAGCCGGTGACAGCTCCATCGGCTGCAACCACAGCTGTAGCGGCTAACCTACCCCCGCCTGCCAAACCTGCAGCGGAGGTTAAGCTTGCGCCTAGCGCCTCGCCCGATACCAAAGATATAAAAGACGTCAAAGAAGATAAAGATACCAAACGTGAGCCTGCTTTAGCAGCGGCCACCGACGCTAGTGGCGAATGTCAGGCAGGCAGCACGGCCGATGTGAAAAGCTGGTCGCCTATCTATCAACGAAAATCAGACTCTAAGCTTTACGTCATCAGCCCCAAAGGCGGTTCGGTCTGCATATCAGACGCTACCGGTAAATCACGCCTGGTTGAACTCAAACCTATGGTCGGTCAAGCGGTGGGCGGCAAGCCTCCGTATGTGGTTCGATCAAGCAAATTAGCCCAAATCGAGATTTATCTGCAGGGATTCAAAGTCAAAATCCCCTCTGAAACCGAAGTAATGAAGCTGATCCCGACCTCGCAACCAGCCCCCGCCGAAGCAACAGAACCTGCTGCCCAGAAGGAAAATTAGAAAAAGTTCAAGCTTGGTCGCTTGACCAGCAAAATGTCTGAAAAGAGAATTTTGCAGCGCAGCATATTCGAACCTACTTGGCCTCTCCTTGTGTTCATTCAGCAAAGCACTAAAAAAATACACACATTCACGAGAATGACTAATGTCCTGTAAGCATAAGCTGGCTTATGGCCCGTTCTTGGTCGAATTCGATCAATCACGCTTCATTTCAAAATAATGCAGCCTTTGGTATTGATAAAGGTCTGCTAGCTCTACTGATTTCCTATGGCATCGCAACATCGATATCGGTTGACTGATCAATCTGACAAATTGGATCATCTGGTATTAGAAATGTTGCTGAGCGGCAGTAATGCCGTATAGGCTGACTATGCATTCTCTGCATCGGACTGAGTGAGCCGCTGAGTGAGTTGGCGCCGATGCTGACAATAACGAGAAATATAAAGATTAACTAGGAGAAGATAAATGACTCACACACCGACTTTGCGTCCTCAATGGAAAAAACTGACGGCCATTTCGGCTGCCAGCTTGATGGCGCTCAGCATGGCTGGCACAGCAGCCGCGGAAGACTTCAAGATTGGTATCGTCAGTTTTCTCTCCGGCCAAGCAGCAGATAGTTTTGGTGTACCTGCAGTGAATGGTGCAAAAACACTGCTCGAAGCCTTTAACGGTGGCAAAGCACCTGCACCGTATAACAAAAAAGGTTTTGGTGGCATGAACATCGTGCCTGTGTATGTCGATGAAAACGGTGGCGCAACCAAGCAAGTACAAGAACTGCGTAATTTGTATGACCGCGAAGGCGTCGATATGGTGATCGGCTATGTCAGCTCCGGTGACTGCTTAGCGGTGTCACCTGTAGCTGAAGAAATGAAGCGCCTGTTGGTGCTCTACGATTGTGGCTCACCACGTATTTTCGAAGAAGCAAGCTACAAGTACGTGTTCCGTACTGCATCGCATGGCGCGATGGATAACGTCGCTGCAGCGCGCTATCTGAAATCACGCAACATGAAAGTCAGCACGATCAACATGATCAACCAAGACTATGCATGGGGCCATGATTCGCTGAAAGACTTTAACCTCTCGATGAAATACCTGTATCCGGAAGCGAAAGTTCAATCAGATCAGCGTCCGAAATTCGGCGCCGGCCAGTACGGCACTGAAATTTCTCAGTTAATGTCTCAGACAGCGGATGTGACTCATTCCAGTCTCTGGGGTGGTGACTTACAAGCGTTTGTTTTGCAAGCAGGTCCTCGCGGTTTGTTTAAGAAAACACAGGTTGTGTTAACCGCTGCTGACCACGTACTAACGCCACTCGGCGACAAAATGCCTGACGGTACCGTATTAGGTGCTCGAGGCGCTAACGGTTTGCTCGCACCAAAATCTGCGTTAAATGATTGGTGGTGGGCATCGTACAAAATCCAATGGGGCGTCTATCCAGTGCAAGCTCCCTACCGTATGGCGCAAGCTCTGATGGGCGTGAAACTGGCGGTAGAAAAAGCGATGGCAGCGAATGGCGGCAAGAAGCCAAGTAACGAACAAATCGCCGCTGCACTGCGCAGCTCTGAATGGGAAGCACCAAGCGGCAAAGTCAAGATGGCACTCGCCGCTGGACAACAAGCGATTCAACCGACAGCGATTGGTCGTACCCGTTGGGATGCTGCAAACAAACGCGTGTCATTGGAAGATATTCAGCGCTTTGATGCAGAGTGCGTCAATCCTCCAGCGAACATGAAGTCGGAAGACTGGATGAAAGCAGGCTTCCCTGGCGCAAAGTGTGACTAATAAAACCTGATGTGCACGGGCTTCGCTTCATAAAGTGAAGCCCGTTCTTTAAGTCACTGCAATACCCCCTAAAGATCACTTGCTATCAGGAGCACGCTGGTCTGGCAAAAAGAATCACTAAAAGAAGCGTCCCATGAATCTCATTTTTACCATCCTGATCGATGGCCTGACCTATGCGTCATGGCTGTTCATCGTAGCGCTGGGCCTAACTCTGGTCTTTGGCGTATTAAAAATTCTCAATGTCGCGCACGGCAGTTTCTATGCTCTCGGTGCGTATGCTGCAGCCACACTCGTGGGCTGGTTTGCCAGCATGCAGTTGGCGCCTGAATTATCGTTGGTCGCGATGTTACTGGCGGCAGTAGCCGTTGCCGCTTTGATCGCGCCTCTTTGTGAACGCGGATTACTACGTGTTTTCTATGGTCGTGATGAAGTGCTGTTGGTGCTAGTAACCTTCGCGCTATTTCTGATTATGGAAGATGCGACCAAACTCATTTGGGGTGTTAACCCACTCTATGTTTCTGAGCCCTACATGTTGTTCGGCACCATAGACATGGGACCTCAGTCGTACGTCGGCTATGACTTCATGTTGGTGGCCGTAGCCGCGATCGTAGGTTACGTCGTTTGGTGGGGTCTGAATCGCACGCGCATAGGCAAAATTGTGCTGGCCGTGATTCATAGCGAAGAAGTCGCTTCAAGTATGGGCGTGAATGTCTCGCGAATTTACACGCTCGCTTTTGCAACCGGTATTTTTCTCGCTTCACTCGGCGGTGCGCTGACTGCACCAATGATTTCTGTTCAACCCGGTGTATCTGTTGGCGTTGTGATTGTCTCCTTTGCTGTGGTTATTATCGGTGGCTTAGGCAGTATTCCTGGTGCAGCAATTGGCGCATTAATTGTAGGTATCGCTCGATCAGCAGCGGTACATGTGTGGCCAGTAGCTGAATTGTTTTCGATTTATGTTGTGATGGCTGTCGTGCTGATGTTCCGGCCTGAAGGATTATTTCAGCGCATCCAGGCGAGGAAGATCTAACATGAATTCCTTATCTTCTTCAATGCGTACGCTCATCGCTGGTATCGCGTGCATCGCGATCTTGCTGTTGGCTGGCACCGCTATGCCGAAATGGCTAACTTTTCTAATTACGATGTCGGCGGCAAATGGCCTAGTATCGCTAGGCATTGTTTCGCTTATGCGAACCGGTGTGGTGTCCTTTGGTCAGGGTATGGTGTTTGCGTTAGGCGGTTATACCGCTGCACTGTCGTTTGGTAATTTGGGAATCACTGACGCAGTGCTACTCGCTTTTGGTGGTGGCTTGGTTGCGTTATTGGTTGCACTGCCCTTCGCTTTGCTAATTGCACGCTACCGTGGCATTTTCTTTGCGATGCTGTCACTGGCGTTATCGATGGTGCTTTACGGCCTATTGATGAAATCGCAGACCATGGGTGGATCCGATGGCTTCAATATGGGTCGAGTCAGTATTTTTGGTGTACGCCCAACCGATAGTTGGAGTGGCTATGCGAGCTACGCCGTCACCGTCACTTTAGGTGGATTAGTTGGTATGGCGATGCGTATTTATTTCGATTCAACACGCGGACTCGTCGCACTCGCTTCGCGTGACAATGAAATTCGCGTTGAATACTTGGGCAGCTCGGTACAAAACTTAATCGCCGCGAATTATTTGATTGCAGCATTCACCGGAGGTATGGGCGGCGCGCTGGCTGTCATGGCGCTCGGCCACGTAGAGCCAGAATTTAGTTTTTGGACTACCTCAGGTGATTTTGTTTTTGTCGCAATCTTGGCGGGTCATCACAGTGTGATCGCTGCTTTCATCGCATCAACGGTGCTTGAAATCGTGCGTTCATTCTCTAGTTCATATTTCCCGAATAGCTGGCAGTTATCGCTCGGACTGTTCTTACTCGCCGTCATTCGCTTCCTGCCACGCGGCATTGGTTCGCTGTGGGAAGCTAAACGCAAAAAAGGAGAACAGGCATGAGTGCTCATGACTTTGCGATCTCCGCTCGCTCACTAGAAAAACGTTTTGGTGCAGTCGTTGCTGCTTCCGATATAAATGTCGATATCCCCGCAGGAGCGAAAGTCAGTTTGATCGGTAGTAATGGTGCCGGTAAAACCACTTTCGTGAATATGATCACGGGTTATATCAAACCCGATTCTGGTCAAATTCTTCTGCATGGTGAAAACATTGCAGGCTTAGCTCCGCGCAGCATTGCGCGACTTGGCGTTGCGCGTTCGTTTCAGATTCCGCAGCTATTTAAAGAAATGACCGTATTCGACAACATGCTAGTGGCGATTGCGTCGCAAGCTGGCGGTTTGTCTTTCTGGCGCACTGCACGTAATGCAGCGGCACAAGAGCGTGCTGCCGAACTGTTAGAACGCTTTGAATTATCAGCACACACACATCGCACGGTGGGTGAACTACCCGGTGGTGTGCGCAAGCTGCTGGATATTGCGATGGCGCTCACGCGTCAGCCGAAAGTGCTGTTGTTGGATGAGCCGACATCCGGTGTATCGGCCGATGAAAAATTTCCAATGATGGATACCGTCATGCGCGCTCTTTCACAAGAAGCCGTGACCGTACTCTTTGTTGAACATGACATGGATATCGTTGATCGCTATGCCGATCGCGTGATTGCGTTTTATAGCGGCCGCGTGATTGCTGACGACAAGCCTTCCATTGCACTAGCCTCAGCCGACGTACAACGCTACGTGACCGGCACGCTATCAGACAGGAAAGAACATGCTGAGGATTGAACACATTGATGTATCGATACAGTCGGTGCAGGTACTGCGCGGACTATCGCTAGAAGTCGGTAGCGGCCAAATGGTGGGACTGATTGGTCGCAATGGTGCAGGCAAATCAACGACTCTGCGCTCTATCATGGGCCACCTACCACTGAGTAGTGGTCGTATTACGTGGGATGGCGACGATCTGTCGCGCATGCCGCGTCACGCACGTGCTGCTTTAGGTATCGGCTATATGCCTGAAGATCGTGGCCTGGTTCCAGAACTCACTGTTGAAGAGAATATTCTCGTTCCTCTGTGGGCGATGAAAATTGAAGATACTGCGCCGCGACTTGAGTTTGTTTATCACGTGCTACCCGAACTGAAAGAGATGAGTCACCGTCGTGCACTTCTACTCTCAGGTGGACAACAAAAATTAGTGGCTTTAGCACGTGCTCTGACGATCGGTCGTAAATTGCTGCTGCTCGATGAGCCATTCGAGGGGGTAGCGCCGGCCTTATCTGCCCGTCTATCTGAAGTGATCGCTGGACTACGTGGTGGTGATCTATCGGTGCTGATTGCGCAATCCGATTTGAATCACTCTAAAAACTTGCTTGATGCAGAAATTGTGATCGAGCGTGGTGCCAACCGCCAGCCTGCCTAAAATAGCTTACATAAAATGATAGCCTGGAAAGATCACGTAACACTGCCTGCTATGCGCAGTGAAGTTCACTTTGACGGACGAACGATTCAATGTTTTGTGAATCGCCCTCCTTCGTTTTACTGGATGTTCGAACGTGCGGTTAAGGAGCGTCCGCAGCATGAATGCATTAGCTTTAATGATCAGCACCTAAGCTATGCCGAGGTCAGCGCTGAAGTAAACAAACTGGCGAATGGTTTTGCTGCGCGTGGCATGAAACAAGGCGACCGCGTGGTGATGTTCATTTCGAATCGCCCTGAATTCATTGCGGTGCTATTCGCATTGCAAAAGTTGGGCGTGATCACTGTACCCGTGGGCACTCGCGAACAAGGTCCGGGCTTGGCATATATCGTTAATCAATGCGGCGCTGTCGGTATAGTGTTTGATGAAGAACTCACTGACCGTATTCCTGATGCAGCCACATCGCCCCAATTACGATTACGTGTCTCAACCGGCCAAGCTACTGGCAATGTAGATGCATTGCATGCACTGGATGGCCCTGCCGTGAACACTGTCGCAGTCAATGAAGAAGACTGCGCCTGCATTCTCTACACATCAGGTACCACTGGCAATCCCAAAGGTGCCATGCTCACGCATTTGAATATTGCGCACTCAGTGGTTCATTACGAAGTAACAATGAAGCTCACCAAGGATGAACGTGGTGCGCTTGCTGTGCCAGCTAGTCATGTCACCGGGTTGATCGCATTAATTGCCGAGATGGTGCATGTGATGGGCACGCTGGTGGTTATTGCAGAATTTAAGGCCGTTGATTTTGTGCCGCTAGCAGCGCGTGAGCGCGTCACGTTTTCAGTGATGGTGCCGGCAATGTATCAACTCTGCTTGCTACAACCAACATTTCGTACCGTTGATTTATCGAACTGGCGGGTCGGTGCTTTTGGCGGCGCGCCCATGCCAGTACCAACGGTGCAGGCGCTGGCTGAGGCCGTGCCCGGCATGACACTCGTGAACTGCTATGGCTCAACTGAGTCGACCTCACCTGCGACTGTGATGCCGTTAGGTTTATCAGCGATTTATAACGACAGTATCGGTATTACCTTGCCGTGCGCGACGATACGCATCATGAACGATCAAGATCAAGAAGTCGCCCCCGGTGAATCCGGCGAACTCTGGATTGGTGGCCCAATGGTGGTGCCTGGATATTGGAATAACCCTGAAGCTACTGCAAAAGGTTTTGCAGAAGGTTGCTGGCGCTCGGGTGATCTAGGATCGAAAGATGCTCAAGGTTTGGTGCGTATTTTTGATCGTATTAAAGACATGATCAATCGTGGCGGCTACAAAATTTATTCTGTCGAAGTAGAAAACGCGTTAATGGCCCTCCCGGGCGTAGTTGAAGCTGCGGTGGTCGGGCATCCCTGCCCGGTGCTGGGCGAACGAGTGCATGCCTATGTGTATGCACCCAAGGCAACGGTGGATGCTGCCGCTGTGAAAGCACACTGCGCCGCGCGTTTGGCCGATTACAAAGTACCCGAGCAGGTTGTATTTACCGATCAGCCTCTGCCACGCAATCCGAATGGCAAGCTACTCAAACGATCACTGCGACAGACTGCGTAATCACTGGACGATGTAGTGCGAAGATTACTGCGAAGATTGCTGCTAAGCTCTCCTGCTAGATAAGCACCGTATCGGATATCTATTTCCGTTAATCGTCGATGAAATTTCTAATTGCCCGCTTCAACCACGAAACCAATACCTTCTCGCCGGTAGCTACGCCGTTGGAATCATTTCTGCCTTTGTATGGCGACGATGCACTCAACGATCAGCGAAATGCTCGTACCGCAATGGGCGCATTTATCCGCCTCGTTGAAGCACAACCTGACCATCAATTATTCACACCATTGTCTGCAACGGCCAACCCGAGCGGTACGGTTGCCGCTGAAGCCTACTCAACATTAAGTCAACACATACTTGATGCATTAAGCGAACAACCCGACGCTATTTTGCTCGACCTGCATGGTGCATTAGTCGCTGAAAATGCCGCTGATGGCGAAGGCGAATTATTAAAAAATATTCGTGCGATTGCACCCAACGTACCGATTGCTGTGGCGCTTGATTTGCATGGAAATGTCACACAAACGATAGTGGATCATGCGGATATCATCGTCAGCTTCAAAACTTACCCGCACATTGACATGGCCGAAACCGGCGAGCATGCCGGACGGTTGATGATGGATTTACTATCAGGTCAATCACGCCCTCTCACTCGCTGGAAACAACTGCCACTGCTCTCACACACCTTACGTAGCAATACCAACGAGGGGGCGATGCAACGAGCTGTAGAAGCGGCACGTCAAGCCGAACAAGAACCAGGCGTGCTAGCTGTCTCCATCATGGCTGGATTTTCATTGGCTGATTTTGCCGATGCAGGAATGTCGGTCATCGTCGTTACAGACAACGACGAACCGCTTGCAAACTCAGTAGCAGAACGTATTGCGCAACAAGTGTGGCAAGAACGTGAAGGTTTTGTATATCATAGCACCCCGCTGAAAGAATCCTTAGATCGTGCACGCGAATTACACGCAACTGAAGGTAAAGGCCCGGTACTGTTGCTAGATCATAGCGACAATGTGATGTCAGGCGGTACCTGCGACACCATGGATGTGCTCGCGACAGCGCTCATTAAACATCTCACACCGATTGTGGTGGGTCCGATCTGCGATCCCAAAGCAGTGCAACGTTTGTGGAAGCTGCGCCCTACGGATGTGGTGCGTGTTGACATAGGTAATCACAACCAGCTTGCTCACCAAACAAAGAAAAAGAAATCGCTATCGCTGGTAGGAGTTTTACGCGCAAAAAGTGATGGTGAATTTACCGTCACCGGCCCGATCTATACGGGCGCCAAAGTAAGTATGGGGCGTACTGTTTTATTCGACACCATCGATGCGCTGATCGTCATTTGTGAGCAACGCACCGAACCCTTTGATATGGGAATTTTTAGCTGCGTCGGACTTGATCCGGCTAAGTATGATTATTTGCTATTGAAATCACGTATGTATTGTCGTCCTGTATTTGGTGCTATTGCCAAAGGCTTGGTCGAATGCGATTCAGATACGGGTGGGCCAACTAGTTCGAACTACGCATTTTTCCCATTCACTCAGTTACGTCGACCGATGTTCCCCCTCGACCCAAGCACTGAATTCGTGAATTAATCGTCGTTCAAATCGGCAAAGCCGAACGTCCCGCATAACGAGCTACACTACCTAAGGCTTCTTCGATACGAAGTAATTCATTCCACTTAGCCATGCGCCCTGAACGCGCAAACGACCCCACTTTCAATTGTCCGGCATTCCATCCGCCGGATAAATGCGAAATCATTACATCTTCGGACTCACCCGAACGCGCCGAGACAATCGTAGAAAATCCACAGGCTTTAGCTGCTTCCAAAGCAGCGAGTGTTTCAGTAATGGTTCCGGCTTGATTCGGTTTAATTAAGACTGCATTGCAGGCTTTTTCTTCGAAGGCTTTGGTAACCCTTGCGGCATTGGTCACTAGATAATCATCACCT
>JACCEC010073638.1_pt1 | contig 15362 bp, 15 predicted proteins | sample 7450121 | NCBI WGS metagenome assembly JACCEC01 (sample SAMN15323455, study PRJNA562643) | freshwater metagenome | isolation source: river surface water | place: USA:Blue River Watershed | collected 2017-08-18 | reverse complement strand
TGGGGCGCGGAGCGAAGAATGTCCGAATTGCCCGGCGTGCTGGATGTTGAGAGTGGTTATGCGAATGGCGATATTGCGGGCAATTATGAAGCGGTATTGGCTCACGAGCGGGCCTTGCATGCGGGGAGAGCGCAGGGGCGCAATCATGCCGAAGTGGTTAAAGTGACCTTTGATCCGGCGCGGGTGAGTCTGACGCAAGTGCTCGCCCGTTTCTGGGAGAGTCACGATCCGACCCAAGGCGATCGTCAGGGAAATGACATCGGCTCCAATTATCGCAGTGCGATTTATACGCAGAGTGAAGCACAGCGGCAGACGGCGCAAAAAACGCGAGAGATCTACCAACAGGCCCTGAGTGCGGCGGGCAAGGGCAAGATCACTACGGAGATTGCACCGCTCACGACCTATTACGCAGCGGAGGATTATCATCAGGACTACCTGCAGAAAAATCCCAATGGCTACTGCGGGCTTGGTGGCACCGGGGTTAAGTATCCGGCTGAAGGCGGTGCCAGCGCATCCCTCACGGCTGGTACAGCTGCTGCGCTCGCGAAGCCGCTGGACGGTAAAGCACTGAGTTTTAACCGACAGCTCGTGGTGTTTGAAGCGGCGGATTGCGCTTACTGCAAACAGTTTAAAAAAGAAGTGCTCGATCACTGGCAGTCTGAAGTGCCGGTCGTGCGGACGATGAGCGCGAATCCACCCACGGGCTGGGTATTAGAAAAAGCGCTCTTTGCGACGCCGACGATTGTGCTCTTTGAAAAGGGCAAAGAAGTCTCTCGCTACACCGGATATAACGGGGAGCAAAAACGCTTCTGGCACTGGCTCGGCTTTCAGCTGCTGACGCCGGAACAGCGCAAGATTGCCTTTGAACAAGGCACTGAATACCCAGGCACCGGCTCGCATCTGGACGAGAAGCGAGCGGGGACGTTTGTCGATCCCATTACGGGTGCGCCGCTATTTCGGAGCGATACCAAGTTCAACAGTGGGACGGGTTGGCCGAGCTTTTTCAATCCGCTACCCGGTGCCATAACCCTGCACGAAGATAACGCGCATGGGATGAAACGTGTTGAGGTGCGTAGCGCAAGCTCCGGCATCCATCTGGGGCATGTGTTTGATGATGGCCCGCCACCGACCCATAAGCGCTACTGCATCAATGGCAATGTCCTGAAGTTTGTGCCGGATACAGCGCAATGAAACTGGGTTGGCTGGATTTCTCTTCGAATCAGACGAAAGGCGTGTTGGCCGCGTTGGTAACGGTTACGTGCTGGTCCGGGTTTAATATTGTGTCGCGCTTTGGCACAAAGGGGGTTTTTACGCCTTTTGATATGGCCGCAATGCGCTTTGGCGTGGCTGCTACGCTGACGATGCCGTTTTTTCTTTACCTGGTTCCAGTGCGCAGCTGGCCGAAGTACATGGCGCTCGCGCTGTTCGGTGGGCTGGGTTATGGACTGCTGGTCTATTCTGGGTTTGCGTTTGCACCCAGTGCGCATGCCGGCGTATTTGTTAATGGCGGCATACCGTTCTGGACTGTGATCCTCACCGCCATTTTGGCGGGGTTTAAATTGTCTCGCCATGTGTATATCGCGCTTGCGCTGTCCACCTGTGGGCTGGTCATGATTGCCTTTAACAGCATGCTGGCAGACCATGCACCCAACCAATGGATTGGGGATTTGCTTTTCTTGGGCGCGGCATTTTGTTGGGCGGTCTTTGGACTGCTGGTGCGGCGTTGGCAGATTCGTCCCCATCACGGTATTTTCGGCATCGCTACCTTTGCCGCGCTGGTTTATTTGCCGATCTATTACTTCTGGCTGCCCAAGGGGCTGTTGGATGCGACTACTGGCGATATTGCGTTGCAATGTATTTACCAGGGCATTATCGCGGCATTGCTGGCAGCCGGCATGTTCAGTTACGCCACACACAAAATCGGCGCTTGCGAAGCTGCGATGATGCTGGCGCTGGTGCCCGCTATCTCGGCGATTGGTGGTTATTTTATTCTGGGCGAAGATTTGGGCATTGTTGTGATCGTCGGGATTCTGATCGTATCGCTGGGCGCGTTGTTGGGCGCTATGCCGACCAATACGGTGGCGTTTCTGGTGCGGGATAAAAACTAAAGCGCGTTGATCTCTCTATGAGGTTTATAGTGAGAATCAATTGGCAGGGATCTGACTATAGGACTATTCTGGTGTAACAAAAACACAGGAGGAGACGAGCATGACGACCCAAGGAAAATGCCCCGTAGTGCACGGCGCAAATACCGAAACCGGTAACAGTGTTATGGCCTGGTGGCCTAAATCACTCAATCTGGATATTTTGCACCAGCACGACACTAAGACCAATCCGATGGGCGCTGGATTCAACTATCGGGAAGCGCTCAAATCGCTGGATGTCGCTGCACTCAAAAATGATCTCAAAGCGCTGATGACGGACAGTCAGCCATGGTGGCCCGCAGACTGGGGGCACTATGGGGGTCTGATGATTCGCATGGCCTGGCACTCGGCGGGCACCTACCGCATTGCCGATGGTCGCGGTGGTGCCGGAACCGGTAACCAGCGTTTTGCGCCCTTAAATTCCTGGCCGGATAACGCCAACCTGGATAAGGCGCGTCGTTTGCTCTGGCCGATCAAGAAAAAATACGGCAATAAAGTCAGCTGGGCTGACCTGATGATTCTGGCTGCCAACATGGCTTATGAGTCGATGGGGCTTAAGACCTTTGGCTTTGCCTTTGGCCGTGAAGATATTTGGCACCCGGAAAAAGACATTTACTGGGGTTCAGAGCAGCAGTGGCTGGAGCCAAGTGGCGGTGCTAACAGCCGTTATTCCGGGGAACGAGATCTGGAGAACCCGCTGGCGGCCGTCATGATGGGGCTGATCTATGTCAACCCTGAAGGGGTGGATGGCAGCCCGGACCCACTCAAAACGGCTCATGATATTCGGGTTACCTTTGCCCGCATGGCCATGAACGATGAAGAAACCGTAGCGCTTACTGCGGGTGGGCACACGGTGGGTAAAACCCATGGCAACGGCAATGCGGCCAATCTGGGGCCGGCCCCAGAAGGTGCCGACCTGGAAGAGCAAGGCCTGGGCTGGATGAACCACAAGACCCGCGGCATTGGTCGCGACACGGTGACCAGCGGCATCGAAGGTGCCTGGACGACGCATCCGACGCAATGGGATAACGGTTACTTTGACATGCTGCTGAACCACGAGTGGGCACTCAAGAAGAGTCCCGCCGGTGCTTGGCAGTACGAGCCCGTCGACATTAAAGAAGAAGATCGACCGGTGGATGTGGAGGACCCATCCATCCGCCATAATCCGATCATGACGGATGCGGATATGGCCATGAAAATGGATCCAGAATATCGCAAGATTTCCGAACGCTTCTACAAAGATCAGGCCTACTTTTCGGAAGTCTTTGCGCGTGCCTGGTTCAAGTTAACGCACCGTGATATGGGACCGAAGGCGCGTTATATTGGGCCGGATGTGCCGCAAGAAGATTTGATCTGGCAAGACCCAGTGCCTTGTGGTCGCAAAGACTATGACGTTGCTGCTGTGAAAGCAAAAATTGCTGCCAGCGGTTTGTCGATCGCTGATCTGGTGGCAACGGCTTGGGATAGTGCGCGCACATTCCGTGGCTCGGATAAGCGGGGGGGCGCCAACGGCGCACGCATCCGGCTTGCACCGCAAAAGGATTGGGCGGGTAACGAACCGGAGCGGCTGGCTAAGGTTTTGAACGTTCTTGAAGGCATTGCCCAGGAAACCGGCGCCAGCGTGGCGGACGTCATCGTGTTGGCGGGTAATGTGGGCATCGAAAAGGCCGCTCAAGCCGGGGGCTTTGATATCACGGTCCCATTTGCGCCGGGCCGCGGTGATGCCACTCAGGCCATGACCGATGCAGAATCCTTTGCCGTGCTTGAGCCCGTTGCGGATGGTTATCGCAACTGGCAACAGGCGCATTACGTGGTTACCCCCGAAGAAATCTTGTTGGACCGAACGCAATTAATGCGTTTGACCGCACAGGAAATGACGGTGCTAGTAGGTGGACTGCGCGTGTTGGGCGCTAACTACGGTGGCAGCAAGCACGGCGTCTTCACGGATCGCGAAGGGGTGCTGAGCAATGACTTTTTCGTTAACCTGACCGACATGGCCTACACCTGGAAGCCGACAGGTCGGAACAGTTACGACATTGTCGAGCGGACGAGTGGTAACACGCGTTGGACAGCGACACGTGTTGATCTGGTGTTTGGGTCGAACGCGATTCTGCGGGCTTATGCCGAAGTCTATGCGCAAGACGACAATCAACAGAAATTTGTTGAAGACTTTGTGTCGGCTTGGACCAAGGTGATGAACGCGGACCGTTTTGATCTGGTCTGATTCATTCGAAGCGTCAAGAGAGCGGCTTTTGCCGCTCTCTTGATCAATTAATGGGGGCTGCGCTGAGGAATGCCCTGGCGATCAAGCTTGGCAACGAAGACCTCTGATTGGATGGGGGCATCTCCTTCAAGCGTGAGCCGAACTACCCAACCTGTATTTGAGTCATCGTCTTCGAAGCCATTGAATACAAAGTTACCGAGGCTGTAGAAAATGGGTTTGCCCTTGTAGGTTTCTATGTTCTGAGTGACATGTGGATGCCCACCTATAACAGCATCCGCGCCACTGTCGATCATGAGGTGCGCTAAGGCGACTTGTCTTGAAGAGGCAAGCTTTTCGTGTTCTATCCCCCAGTGCGGAAACACGATGACGTAATCGGCCTGGTAATGCTGTCGGGCGCGTTGGATATCGTAAACCACGTAGTCATCATCGCTCCAGGCAATACCGGCACGATCATCTAACGCCTCAAAACTTCTCGGAAAGAATTCGTTATAACCGAGCACCGCGATCCGCTTGCCTTTGACGTCAAAGAGGATGGGTTCGTGTGCTGCGGTGATATTGCGACCGCCCCCAAAGTAACGAAGGCCTGCTTGATCGAATCGGTCCAGCATTTGGGTAAAGGCCGTTATGCCGAAATCCGCGCTGTGGTTGTTGGCAAGCGATAGCGCACTGAAGTGTTTTTTCAGTACTGGAATGACCCGTGGGTTCGCCATAAAAGTGTATGGCTTATCTTCTTTTTTGCCAGCGGTGCCCACCATGCATTCAAGATTTCCAATGGTCACGTCTGAAGAATCCAGCAGGGCTGCAAAGGATTTAAAGGGGTCTTTGCCCTGCTTGATGTAGTGCCCTGGCGTCTCATCCAGCATGATGTCTCCCACAAAGGTCATGCGGATCGGCCCGCTGTCAGCTAATGCCGCTTGGGCTAACCATATAAGTGCGAGTGCGATGAGTTTTCTCATGGCTTGTCACACAATAATTTGCAGTGGTAAGAGAGCTCGTTTTCCAACCTGGGGGAGTAGATGGTGTTTTCCCCAAGCGTCTTTCCGCAAGCCTGATCGTTTAACGTCTGAGTATTCACATGAATTAGCACGTAGCGATCTTTAGCGTCAAAGTAGGTGTAGGTCTTGAGCTTGAGGGGCTCTTTGAGCAATTGCCCGGCAAATCGGAAACCATTGTCAAAGTCGATCTTGGTAGCCTCATAGGGTGTGTCGGCAGTCTCGATGCGTATGCTGTGAGGCTCTGAGCGCACAACAACAGTGCATTCGACACTGCTGGCCTCAGCGCCCAAAGAGGCCAGCATCAGTGCTGGCAATAATAAACGACGAAGATGCCACATAAATGCTCCCAATAGTCTGCGGGAGAATGTATCACCATATAATTGAGAAATGTCCAAAGCCAAGCCTAATTTACTTGAATGTGCAGTTAACTCACGGTTAACGCCTTACCTGTTTGGTTTTTTGGGCTGGACATTGATGTGGCAGTTTCAGGTCTTTTTGACGAAAGCGATTCCGCCGCTGGATTTTGCATTGGGCGTGTCTCTCATCTTCCTGCCCGCAGGCATTCGCACGCTCAGCGTACTGATATTTGGCTTTAAAGGTGCTGTCGGGGTTTTTTTCGGGGCCATGCTCTCAACCCTTGAGTACATGGGGCACGTAGCCTCGATGGATTTTGCGGTGCATACCGTCATCGGTGCCATTTCCGCTTTTTCGGCCTGGGTTGCCATGGTGGTTGTCTGCCACATCAGGAAAATTGACGACGACCTCAGCCAGATTGGCTTTGATGACGTGCTGGCCATTGTGTTTAGTCAGGGACTCCTCTCAGCCACGTTGCATCAATGTATTTTTAGATGGTTTCATTTCGATGCGGCATTTGAGACAGAGTCTTGGCAGCAGATTTCTATGCTGTGGGGGGCTATGGCGATTGGCGATATTGTCGGATCGATGATTGTGCTTCTGTCAGCAATATCGATGGTGCATTTTCTTAAAAGCGCTACGCGCTAAAGTTTGCCAACGCGGCAACGGAGTTTTGCGATGTGCACACGTGTGGTTTATCTGGGTGAGCAGAATACGGTGATTACAGGACGCGGTATGGATTGGTCAGAAGATATGCGCACCAATCTGTGGCTCTTGCCGCGGGGTATTGAAAGATCCGGCCAGGGGGGCGTAGCAACGCCCACGTGGACATCCAAGTATGGCTCAGTCATTGCTTCGGGCTACGACATGGGCACGTCGGATGGCATGAACGAGGCAGGACTCGTGGCCAATTTACTTTATCTGGCAGAGTCCCAATTTGGTCGGGCGAAGGGTAAGCCGGTACTGTCCATTAGCCTCTGGGCGCAATATGTGCTGGATCAGTTTGCTACTGTGGCAGAGGCCGTGGCGCATCTCAAGCAGGAGCCCTTTCGGGTAGCAGCCCCAAGCTTACCCAACGGGAGGGCATCTACGTTGCATCTTTCGATCTCTGATGCGAGCGGGGACTCGGCAATTTTTGAGTATCTGGCGGGCGAGCTGGTTGTCCATCATGGCAAAGACTATCAGGTGATGACCAACTCGCCGGCCTTTGATCAGCAATTAGCGTTAAACGCCTACTGGAAAAATATCGGCGGCTTGACCTTTCTGCCGGGCACCAACCGCGCCGCAGATCGTTTTGCTCGCGCCTCCTTTTTGATCGATGCAGTCCCCAAGAGCGTGGATAAAAATTACATCGCTGCCGTGCCGGATCAGGATTATGGCCGACAGGCGCTGGCGAGTACCTTGGGGGTGTTGCGATCGGTCGGTGTGCCACTGGGCATTACCACGCCGAATCAGCCGAATATTTCTTCGACGATCTGGCGCACGCTCTCAGATCATAAGAACAAGGTCTACTACTTTGACTCGGCAACCTCACCCAGCATCTTCTGGATTAATTTCAAAAATGTTAATTTTGATGCGGAGCAGCCCGTTAAAAAGTTGATCGTAGAAGGCGGCAAGATTTACTCGGGCGATGTCGCTGAGCACTTCGTAGCTACGCCGGGATTTGAATTTCTAGCAGTAGGCTGGGTAAGCGGGACGTCTGCTCAAATGGCTAGCAGCACTAAAGGAAGAGAGTCTGTGCCATGCTCATAGTCAAACATGCGATAGCTGTTGCCGGTTGTTTTTTGATGGTGGGGTCACTGTGTGCAGAGCCGTCAAGGATCATACTGCTGAGGCAAGGGGAGAAGGAAAATGCCTATGCACTTTGTGATGTAGGACAGAAGCGTTCTTTGGCGCTGAAGGCTCAATACTTGGGCAAAAACGCCGTAAAGTCGCTCTTCGACAAATCAGCCCCGGAGGCTTTCTTTGCCACCACACTGCATTCCTTGGAGCTGGCTTCGCCGGCGGCAGATTCCTGGGGCTTGCCAGTAATCACTTACGCTGTTGTGCCGCTAGCTGAAATGGATGCTGTAGAAGTATCAAACTGGGTAACGAACCAAACCAGACGTGCGGCGACTGATTTAATGAACAACCCGCGTTGGCATCAAAAAACGGTTGTCATGGTTTGGGAGCACAAGCATATTGCTAACGAGAAGATGGTTGAGAATAACCCGGATCTCATGGTCGATTTGCGACAGCTGCTTAAACTTGATCAACTACCTGCTGAATATCAGGTTAAAGTGCCAAAGACCTGGAGTGGTGCAAATTACAATTATTTTTGGATTGTGGATTACGACACCTCTGGCAAGCCCGTCGCATTTGCTCAGCAGCGACAAGATTTTTCTGGAAAGTATTCAGGATTGCCTAATAATGACTGGGGCGTCGCCGAAGTCCTTGCCGCAAAAAGTAAATGCAAGCGTTGGAGGTAATCTGTTGGTCAGATTGCTTTCATCTCCTCAATCTTCAAGGCCCGGATGTTTGCAAGGATGCCGTTCAGGGTTTTCTAGATTCAATGTGCCCCCATTCAAAGGCTCCGCTTAATGGCTCACTTCATCAGCTATCTTATGTACAACTTCACGCTGACATTCTTTTTGGTCGGCTTGCTGGTGTCAGCCATTTCTATCTTTACTCACCGTCAAGGCATTAGTCGTCAATTGGTTGTTGAGTCATTAATTAGCTGGTTTGTTTTTTTCACAATCGGCGTAAGCGATCTTTATAATGGCATTGCTCACACAGTCTTTGCAGAGGTTTCCGCACAATTTATAGGTTGGGCCAATAGCCCCTTCCAGCTCGAAGTGGGTTTCGCAAGTTTTGGGTTTGCCTTGGTTGGCTTTATTGCATTCAAAGGCTCCTGGCAAGCTCGTGCGTGTGCCATTCTCGGATCTTCCTGCTTTCTCGTTGGCGCTGCCGGTGGGCATATTTATCAAATGATCACCGCAGGAGATTACGCCCCAGGAAACGCCGGCGTCATGTTTTATTCTGATATTTTGTTACCACTCTTCGGTTGGATTTTGCTTTATTTGAACAGACCGTCAGCCAACAAGCCATGAGTGTCCTTCCACCTAACGTCTTTCCGAAGAATCGCCTAGAGGCGCTCACCGATGGTGTTTATGCGGTCGCGCTGACGCTACTGGTGTTGGACTTGAAGCTGGTGAGTGGCCCACTTGATTCGGCACAGTTTCAGTCTGCTTTGACGGCTCAGATTCCTAACGCATTGACCTGGCTCTTGAGCTTTTGGGTGATACTGATCTATTGGGAGGCTCAAGTGCGGCTGGCCCAGATCGTTGGCAAAATCGACTCCATACTTTTGAAACTGGACTTTCTTCATCTTGCGTTAATTAGTCTATTACCTTTTTCGACCTCTTTAATTGGTGAGTTCAGTCAACAGAGCTTGTCCGTCGTGATTTACACAGCAAATTTATGGACGATCTCTGCGGTTGGTGCTTTCAGGATTGCATATGTAAAAAAGCACACGGACCTTCAATTAGCAGGCTTAGATTGCGAAAAACTGTACGTCTTGATAATTGATGGCAAGCGGATGGTGTTGGGTATGACAGCTGCTCTGGCGCTTTCTTTCGTGATGCCGGGCTGGAACCTACTTGCGATTATGGTGCCCAAGCTGCTTCCGAAACCTAGATAAACTTTGCTCTAGGGGAGTGGGGCTTGTACATAAATTCAAATGTGCATTGGCCATATAATTTGCCTATGCGTGTACTAATGTTAGACACGCATCAGGTGCTTTTGTTGCCACCTTTAACGGCTTAATGCGTGCCCTCGCAGGACCTCAAGATGATCTATGTCGATTCGCTGCTTAATTTGCCCTTGCCCTTGTTGATTCTCGGGGTATTTGTCATTCTGGTGGTTGCCTCAGAGCTGGGTTTTCTGGCGGGCGTCTTTATCAGAAGGCGCTTCCAACAGGAAAAGGCAGTCGTCCTTGATGTTGATAACAATGTCGCAACGATTACCAATTCTTCGTTAGCGCTGCTGGCATTGTTTCTGGGCTTTACCTTTTCGTCAGCTCTAGATCACTTCGAGAAGAACCGTGAATCAGTATCCAACGAAGCGTCGGCGATTGTAGCGACCTACCAAATTGCACGCATGCAGCCATCGCCCTACAACGAACGCCTTATCGATCAATTGGGGCGATACATTGACGTGCGCTTAGGCGTTGCGGATTTGGCTAACGATCCGCAAGCGATCAGAGCGTTGCAGTCAGCCGGTAGGACTGAACAGGCCAAGCTATGGGCGATTGCCAATCAAATGGTCAAGAACAAACCCGATGCGCCGATGCTGGGAAACCTTGTTGAAGCTTTGAACAATCTGGTCTCTGCTGAACTGATCAGAACCGATAATTTGCTTAACGGGGTTCCAACAGGCTTGTTTGTACCCGTTGCCCTGTTCTTATTGTTTAATGGCGTGCTGCTGGGCGTCTCGCTGGGCGAAGGTAAGCAGCGCCACGTCGTGTTGTCGTGGGGGTTGTACTTGCTCGTGGCATTGGCTGTTGGCATCATTGTTGATCTTGATAGACCGCTGAAGGGTTTTATCAATGTTGACCAGGACGCAATGATTGCCTTGAAGTGGATGCGTTGATCTAGTCAATTAATCGATCTACTGGTGTGCGCTACCCAGTAACATTGACAGTAGTAGGGCTTTGGCACATAGTGAGTTAACAACAAGCTCAGTGTTATGCACACACGAGCTTTCTGATGACGAGAAGATGTAAGCGCTCCGTGAAAAACTACGAATTCAACGATGTTTTTGATTGTGTGGATATACCGGTTTTATCCATGGCAAGGACTTCCGGTTAATTTACGCGAATCAAGCCTATCTCTCGATTGCCAACACGGATGAATCAGAGGCTTTGGGTAAGCTGTATTGGCAGGTTTTCCCTGAACAAGAAACACCGCCAGAGTCGTGTTACGCAGCAATGCTGTCAAAAAGTGCCACGAGCTCTCGGGATGAAGTGTCCGTTAAAGATCGAGTTTATCTGTCCATGGGCTTTATCAAGCGGGATGACGGTGGCGATGTTGTTTTCGCAATCCACTCCATACATGACATCACAGAACAGAAGCGTGTGATGCACTTGTTGCAGTCAGCGGCTGAGCAAGAAACGGCGTTGTTTGAATTATCGCCTGATGCAATCATGATGCTTGATGAGCACGGCTTTACGGACTGCAATCCAGCAACGTTGAGAATATTTGGGTGCGCCAGCAAGGAACAATTCGTGGGCTACCATCCGTCGCACTTTTCACCTGCGAAACAGCCGAACGGTGAGGATTCTTTTAACCTTGCAAATTCAAAGATTAAACAAGCGTTAAAGAATGGCAACAACGCCTTTGAATGGCGCCACAGTCGGCTGGATGGCAGCGAATTTGACGCAGAGGTTTTGCTTGTAGCATTCACTCAAGATGGGCGACTTATTCTGCAGGCCACGGTGAGAGATATCTCTCAACGCAAAGAGGCCGAGCGTAAAGTCGAATCGACCGTTGAAAAACTGAATCTAGCGCTTGAAGGCATAGTAAGAGCGGTCTCAAAAACCATGGGTTTCCGAGACCAATATACGACACTGCATCAGAAACGCGTTGCGGACATTTCATGCGCAATCGCGGAGCGCCTTGGTTGGCCTGAAGAACGCATCAAAGGGTTGAAATTAGCTGCGCTGATACACGACATCGGTAAAATCAGCACGCCGACGGACATACTGACCAAGCCTGCAAAGCTCAGCCATGCCGAGTTGGAGCTCGTCCGAGAACACGCCGAAATTGGCTATCAAATCCTCAAGGAATTTGAATTCCCGTGGGATATCGCAGAAATGGTGCGTCAGCATCATGAGCGCCTGGATGGTTCCGGCTATCCACAAGGTTTAAAAGGCGATGCCATTTTGCCTGAAGCAAAAATTATTGCTGTGGCAGACACCATTGAATCGATGGCGGCACATCGGCCTTATCGACTATCAGTGGGTTTGAGTGGTGCCCTTAACGAGGTGCGTACCGGGTCGGGCAAACTTTACGATGCTGAGATTGTTAATGCGGCGCTAGCGCTTTTTGATGGCGAAACTTCTTTAGAAGATTCGGAAGTGATTGGCTCCTCTGAGGCGTAGAACCTCACGACATCGTGGCCACATCATCGGCTGGAAGAGCCTCTAATCGCCGGGGCAGACCACACGCCCGATTGGGCGCAACCAGCAGTCGTTGGTTAAAATAGACCATGAAGACTATTATTTACTGGTTCAGAAATGATCTACGCCTTGAAGATAACCCGGGCTTTGCGCAAGCATGCAGTGATGCCGACTATCTGCTACCGGTTGTCATTCATGATCCTCAAACAACGTGTTTGACAGCGTGGGGTTTTGAGCGTGTCGGTCATCATCGCCAGCAGTTTCTGAACAGTGCGGTCAAAGACCTCAAGTCACAGCTCCAGCAGGCTGGTTCAGCGCTCTACGTGTTTCATGGAAAGCCAGCGCAAATTTTTCTGGAATTGGCCAACAAGCTGGGCGATATCGTTGTCTACTGCCAGCAGATTGAGGCGCCTGAAGAAAAGGCTCAGATTAAAGAAATACAGGACTCGGGTATCTTAGTTAAAGACTTCTGGCAGTCCAGTATGCTGGATCCAGCGGATCTGCCCTTTGCATTAGACTGCATGCCGGATGTCTTTACCACGTTTCGACAGCGTATCGAGGCTGCAAAATTAAAGTACGCCATGCCCATTGGCGTGCCGAAACAAATGCCTCGTTTGCCAATTGGCATGCGTGATGTGGCACTTACGGACGCAGAGCCACTCAATACAACAGCGGTGGATTTTGAGGGCGGTGAATCTAAAGCGCGCCAGCACATCGGGCAATACTTTGAACGTCGATTACCTGACACCTACAAACAAACGCGTAATCAGTTAATGGGGAAAGACTACTCTAGTAAGTTTTCACCATGGTTAGCGCTTGGCTGTTGTTCAGCGAGATCCATCGCGCATCGTCTAGCGTCTTATGAGCAGCAGAACGGTGCCAACGACGGGACTTACTGGCTATGGTTTGAACTGCTATGGCGGGACTACTTCGAATTCTTGCCATTTAAATATGGCGCTAGACTTTTTTACGCGAAGGGTCTTTCGGATAAACCAATAAGTCCCAGTAATCCTCGTCTATTTAATCAATGGGTCAGCGGTCAGACCCCAGATGCATTCATTAATGCAGGGATGACAGAGCTATCTCAGACGGGGTTTCTGTCAAACCGCATGCGTCAGATCGTCGCTAGCTACTGGATCTACGACATGGGCGGCGATTGGCGTGCAGGTGCGGCGTGGTTTGAATCGCGGTTGATTGATTACGATGTCTATAGCAACCAGGGTAACTGGCTCTACATTGCGGGGCGAGGGACAGACCCGAGAGGTGGACGACCATTTAACGTGGCTAAGCAAGCGCGTGAGCATGACCCGAATGAGTCTTACCGTAAAAAGTGGCTGGAATAGCTCAACCCTCAAAAGGAACGAGTGAACGCTCCCCGAAGTCGATCAGCTAGTTAGCAATCTGGCGAAGCTTTCCCTCGAGTCTGCTCAGAATTTTGTAGGTATCTTTATCAAATTGTGCCGCGTGGCCCTCAAGCAGTTGCCAAATCTCTTCTTCGCTGCGGGCGCTACCAAGATAAGCCCAGTTCTCGATCAACAGCATTTCTTCGCCTTCTTTCAGATAGGCAGGGCCATCGAAGGGCCAAGTCTTTAGTTTGAGTTTCCCCAAACCAGTTAGCAGCCGCGTGTCGTGAGCAAGCCGTATCTCATCACCAATACATGCCCCGCGACACTTTTTTAACTGACGGCCAAAGCAGGGCGATCCTGGCTTCACCTTTTCTAGCCCGATAACTGCTTTACACAGGCTGTGGTCTTCCGCGATCTCGGTGAGTGCCTTTAAGGCTTCGCGCTTACTCTTGAACAATCCATAAAGATTGGATGTTGTCGCAAAATCCAGGTCGTTGGCGTAGGCAACATGGACCTGTAAGCCCTCTGTTGCTTCTTTGAGCTGGATTGAGCACAACTCGTTATTGCGTCGTAACTGGCGGTTATGCGTCGGTTGCAGTTTCTTAACCAGTGCCGCCTCTTTCAGTAATGCGCCGATCTCGCCGCCCGTCCTGATGTGCTCAATCCGGCGCACCTGTTGTGACAGACTCATTTCCTTGGCTGATGTCACATCGGCTGTGAAATGAGACATCACCCGTTGACGGATATTCACCGACTTCCCCACATACAAGGGCAGGTCGTTTTCACCGTAAAAGAGATAAACGCCCGGCGATTCCGGTAAGCCATCGATCATCGTCAGATCAATGTGCGTCGGAGTACTCGGTCGACCCAGCAAAGCTTTGACGGCTGACTGAATGGTTTCTTGTGGGATCGTCGCTTGGATCTTGTTCCAGAACTGATGAATCAGCTGGGCGTCTGCCAATGCGCGGTGGCGTCCTGAAACCTGAAGGCCATGGCGTTCAATCAGGGTGTCCAGATTGTGCTTGGGGTGCCCGGGGTAGAGGCGTCGCGAGAGCTTCACGGTGCATAGTGTCTTTGCGCTGAAATCAATCCCTTCGCGTAGGAAGGATTGTTTCAGGAAGGCATAGTCGAATCGAGCGTTGTGGGCGACAAAAATCCGGCCTTCCAGCATCTTGTAAACCCGACTGGCCAAATCACAAAAGCGGGGGGCATCTGAAACCATCTCATTACTGATGCCGGTCAGGCTTTCTATAAACCCCGAGATGCGTGTTTCCGGGTTGACCAGTGAGCTCCACTCTTGAACGCCTGAATCATCAACCAGAATGATGCCAATCTCAGTGATGCGATCCTGTGACGCCGTAGCGCCCGTGGTCTCTAGGTCGACAAACGCAAGTGGTTGCATCTTAGGACTTCAATTCTTTATCGAAATGCACTGCCAACCAGACGGTGGGCTGATTTGTGTTACCTCTGAAGTTATTGCGCGGCCTTTAGCATTGCTTCAATCGCTTCGGTCAGGGTCTTGCTTTCGGGGGCGATCTGGCTGCCAAAGCTCAGCACTTGGCGACCATCTCGGCTAATTAAATATTTGTGGAAGTTCCATCCCGGTGTATCGCCGGTCAACTGCGCCAACTGCTTGAACAGCGGGTTGGCACCCTTGCCACGTACGCTGGATTTAGCGAACATCGGAAATTTGATGCTATAGGTGTTTCGGCAGAAGTCAGCGATTTTTTGGTTGCTATCAGGCTCCTGTTGTCCAAAGTCGTTGGAAGGGAAGCCCAGAATGACCAGTCCCTGACCTTTGTAGCGTTCGTATAGCCGCTCTAACCCATCATACTGGCGGGTAAAACCGCAATAGCTGGCTGTGTTCACGACCAGGATGACCTGCCCGGCATACTGGCAGAGCGATTGCGGTGACTCATCCTGAAGCCTTGGATAAGTCCCTTGAAGTAGTCCAGGACAGGCTTTGACGGATGCAGCGGATCCTTTTGCAGATGTCATCTCGCTTCCTCGGGCGCTCAGAAGTGGTCGGGGTTGTTTGAACAGATTTTCCTAGTTTATAAGTGGAAGACCTGCGGGTTTACGCTGCCATTGGGACCGCTGGCAGCAGCGAGGTAAATGCTTCGTGTGGCGTCTGTCGATCCA